>Ga0068859_100000082_pt1 | contig 87357 bp, 59 predicted proteins | sample KBSSwiS22_FD_66585 | JGI IMG/M metagenome (GOLD analysis project Ga0068859, IMG submission 66585) | Switchgrass rhizosphere microbial communities from Kellogg Biological Station, Michigan, USA - KBS Switchgrass S2-2 | ecosystem: Host-associated > Plants > Roots > Rhizosphere > Soil ...
TCCTGATCTGCGCCGCCTGCGTGGCGACGGCAATGGTCATGCGCGGCAAGCTGACACGCATGAAGTACCTGCTGCTGTTCTTCATATTGCTGATCCCCACCACCATCAACGAAACCAAGGCCACCTTGATCCTGCTGCCGATCGGCCTCGTGACGACCATGTTGGTCGCGTCGGCGCCGGGGAGGCGGCTGCGCGTCGCCGTGGGGGCGGTGACTCTGCTGGCGACATTCTTCGCGATCTTTGCGCCGATTTACGACTACCTCGAGCGCGACAATCCCTACAAGGTGAGCATCGTGAACTTCTTTACCGAGCAGGAGAAGTTCCAGCACTACGTGGACCAGAACGCGGACACGGGCAGCAAGCACGTCGGCAGGCTCGACGGGATCACGGTTCCATGGCGGCACCTCTCACGCGATCCCGTGCAGTTCGCCTTCGGTGTAGGCATCGGCAATGCCTCGCATTCGCAAATGGGTGAGCATTTCACCGGCGCCTACTACCTGATATTCCAGAAGTTCCTCCTGTCCTCCCTGACATCCTTCATGCTCGAGATCGGCATATTCGGCACCGCTCTGGTGTTTGTTCTCTATTGGATGATATTCAAGGACGCGCTGATGGTTGCGCGCAGCGATGAAACCTTCATGGGTCCCTTCGCCGCGGCGTGGACCGGCATCGTCGCCATGACGCTGTTCACGCTGCCCTACAAGACAACCTATGTTTTTCCCTCGTTGTCGTATTTCTTCTGGTATCTATCCGGAGTCGTGGCGGCGCGGCGCATGGTGTTGGCGCAGGCGGCGCAGCCTGTACGGGCCCCCACACCGGCCCCGTCAATTGCAACAATGGGACACTCAACTTGAACCTCGAGATCGACCGGCTCGCCGAAAAGATTGCCAACCGCTTCCTGCCGCGCGCGGCCGCCCGCGCGGTGCATTCCATGGTGGAGCGCCGGGCGCTGGCCAGGCTCGAACGCCAACCGAGCGATGTTGCAGCGCTGTGTAGCGAATCTGACGCCCCGCTGCGCACCTGGCTGAGCGCTGACTATGAATCGGAGCGCGCGGAACTGAGTCAGTTGCTGCAGCCGATGAGCTTTGGCACAGGCAGCGGCGCGGTAAATCCCGGCGATCGGCGCGCGCTGTATTACATCGTGCGCGCACTTCGCCCACAATCGTTCCTGGAAGTGGGGACACACGTCGGCGGGTCAACCACTGCCCTCGCATTCGCGCTGAAACAACAGATGCGCGCCGACCCGCGCGCGCGTCCGCGGCTGGTGAGCGTAGACCTGAGCGACGTCAACAGCCCCGAAACGGGAGCGTGGAAGCGCCTCGGGTGCAGTCATTCGCCCCGCCAGCTCATTGAGGCGATCGGCTGCGCCGAGCTCGTCACATTTGTGACGAGCGCATCCGTGCCGTATCTGCGCGGCTGCAACGAAAAATTCGACATTATTTTTCTCGACGGCGATCACAGTTCGAGCGGTGTGTACCGCGAGATACCGCTCGCGCTGCGGCTGCTCAATCCGGGGGGAATCATCCTCCTGCATGATTATTTCCCCGGCGGCCGCCCCCTCTGGAGCGACGGAGCGCTGGTGGCCGGACCCCAGCTCGCCGTGCAGCGATTGCGCGCCGAAGGTTTGAAAATCAATGTCATACCGTTCGGCGCACTGCCCTGGCCAACCAAACTCAACTCGAGCATTTCGAGCCTCGCGCTGGCCTGCCGCAGCAATGCCTAAACTGCGCCGCACCAGGCTTTGTCGCCACTCCCGCACAGTTGCCACCGCCCCCCGACAGAGGATAAATTTCCAGTGAAGGGCAAACCCATCGCAAGGTGGGGACGCAAAGCCTCCGGTCCGGCGGTTGTCGGGGATAGCGGGGTTGCCGGGAAGGTGCGGGGTCAGGAGTCAGCAACCTCCTCATTCCCTTCCTTCGGTAGCTCCCATCCAATCCAACCGTCCCGCAGACCGGCTCCCTCCCATCCTTGCCGCGAGGACATGATTGAGATGACAGATAGATTCCAACTGCCCGGCCTGCTGGCCGTTTTGTGCCTGACCACCCTAGGCGTGCTGCCCACCGTGGGAGGCGCGGCAACCATCAAGCCGAACCCGCCTGCCAAACTGTGCATCAACACCAACAACTGCGTGAACGCAGCGGATCCGTCCAGCGGGATCAAATGGCACCCCGGCCATTACATGATGCTGCGCGGCAGTCACAAGAACATCCCGGCCGAGCTTGCCACCATCAGTGCGATCAAGAGCGAGCCCACCATCAAGGGTGTGCTGGTGGACTTCAAATGGCCCGTGCTCGAGCCGAACAAGGGCGCCTACGACTTCTCGATGATCGACCAGTACCTGAATCAGATGAAGTCGCTCAACGCCGGCAAACATTTCATCATCCGGGTCGAGAACCGCGGCTTTGGCGGCACGACCGGCATCGTGACACCGGGTTATCTCAGGAGCGACCCGGTTTACCTCGGTGGGCAGGTCGTCATGGCGAGCGGTGTGGTGGCGCGCATCTGGGATGCGCCCGTAATGGACCGGCTGATTGCGCTTCACCGTGCATTGGCGGCCAAGTACGATTCGGATCCGGCCGTGGAAGGAATCAGCACTTCCGAGACAGCGATCGGCTGGAGCGCAGCCAACCCGGCGCCCTCGACATACAGCGCCACGGCTCTGCTGACGCAGCTGCAACGCCTCGTTTCCGCGCAGCGTGACTCCTGGTCACGTTCCAACGTCTTTTGCGAAACCAACTATCTCGGCTCGGATGCCCAGATGGAGGCGCTGGTGAAATCGTGCGGTGACGAGAAGGCCTTCATCGGCGGACCCGACGTGGTACCCGGCCGCAACCTGCAGGCAGATAACGTGCTGCGCGGCGATATTGGCTCAGTTGACTACCGCGGTGTCATCGCGATCAAGGCGGAGGTGCAGAGCTCATCGCTGGGTGTCCGTTGGACGCTGCTGCCTGCCGACCTGTACACCCAGGCCGTTACGATCAACAAGGCCAACTATATGTTCTGGGACCGCAACACGACCTACGGTGGCCCGGCGCAGAAGTGGGACACCGGCGAACTGCCGTTCATCCGCTCGGTCAATGGCAAGACGATCACGGATTGCCCCAGCACCTTCAACGGTGCCTGTAAGACTGACTGAAGCCGCCAAAGCGCTTACCGCCGGGTGCCGAGCCCGGCGGTGAGCGGAATCGGCCAGCTCAGCGGCGCACCTTTGCCAACACCATGGTCCAGGGTAAAGGCTTGCGCACCGCTACGATCTCGAAGCGCCTGGAGAGCAACCGCACGAAGCCGTGCGAGCTCCACTTTTGAATATGACCGGGTGTGTTTCCCAACGACGGGATGTACTTGCCGCGCGCCAGGTTGAGCGTGCACCAGAGCGGCTCGCGCGGCACGCTCGCGAGCAACCACGGGGAGGCCAGTGTGCTGAGCACGTCGAGCGCCCGTTCCGGTTCCTCGAGATGCTCCAGCACCTCACAACACACCACCAGCTCGGCGGCGTCCCCGGGAGCCTGGAGGTCATAAATGCTGGCTGCGCGGAATTGTGCCGCTGAGGCACTGCGCGCCGCGTTCTCTTTAGCAACAGCGATGATCTGCTGTGAGAAGTCACTACCGCGCGCCAGGATACCTTCGCCGGCCCACTTGAGAGTCCAACGTCCCTCGCCGCAACCGATCTCGTGGACGGTCCGCGGGTTCGCGATACGAACCAACTCGTCCAACGCGCCCTCGAATCCACGCATCAGCCAGCGCACAATGGGATTGCGGGAACCGTACTTGTCGTAATGATTGCCGGCCCAGACGCCGTCCTCCTGGACTCCAGCGGCCACTACGCCCACGGCTGGAGTTGCTGACGAGGTCTGTGACGTATCTGGGCCCGGCATATGCGTATCTCCTTTCGAGCGAGACAACGATTTTAGCTCGAAGCGGTTCCCTGAACAGCGGAAGCCGGTGCTGGAGGGGAGATCCCTGCGTCCGTCGGCAGCCAGTGCAATCATCTTTTTCAGCGGGTACTTGGTTTCGCCCGCAATGCGCTCGTGCCGCTCGTAGTACACGCTTGTTGAGCGGAATCCGAGCTGTGGCACGATTCCGCGCAGGAACAGATTTACTTCACGATATTCCTCGAGCGCATTCAGCGCAGCCCGGCCCATCAACCGGTAGTCGGCATGATTGGGAACGATACCCACACCTAACATGCCCAGCAGTCCATAGTATCGCTCTGCGGTCCAGCGCTTGAACCAGGTGTCCGTGACGCGTTTGTTGCGGACGCCGTACACTATTTCATTGCCCTTCTCGTACTCATCGACCATCTGCTCGATGACGCCGAGGTCATCCTGCAGATCCGCATCGAGCGAAATCACCGCATCAGCCTGTACATCATAAAGGCCCATTCGACTGCCGCGGCGGACGCTCAATGTAATACAGGTCGATCGAGCGGCCCACGCGTTCCACGGGCGTGAACTCATCGAGCCAGGCGAAGCCCGCGGGGGCACGCGCCTTCTTCGCCAGACTGATGGCCACCCACCCTGTGACGGGCATATCTTCGGGTAATACCTCGAATGCCGGCAGCCCTTCGCGCGCGAGATCGTTGCTGCCTTGAAAAGCCAGATGCACGTTGCTGATACCGCGTTCCCGCAATACGGCCTTCAGCCGTTTCAGATCCTGTCCCCAGTCCAGGTCGGCAACGATCAGAATCTTCTCCGGCCTGGAGCCGGCGAACGCATTGAAATAGGTCATCTGGTCCGGCATGACCATGATCGGGGTGAGCGCTTGCCAGCAGACCGCGCCGGCCGCGAGGCCCTTCGCAGCGATCGAGGCCGAGCTTGCGCGCAGCAGCATGACAATCGCATACCCCGCGCCGATCGCCAGCGGCGGGAACAGGATGAGTACGTGCCTCAGACCCAGGTTGAAACGCACGAACACCATGCAGAACAGCAGGATGCTGCCAAATGTCACCGCGGGAAAGAGGATCTGCCAGCTCCTGGTCCGCCAGCCGCACACACCCAGCAGACCGAGGCCCGCCAAGCCCATGACGAGCAGTGGAATGGGCGTTCTGACGGCGAGGGTGATTGGATAGTAGTACCACCATCCTTGCATCGAGGTCTTGCCCAACAGGAAGGTCAGGTGACCCCGGTCAGCCATACCACTGGCCCAACGCACACCCAGCGGCAACTTCACGAGGTAGATCGGAACCGGGATTCGGTCGGCCGCGAAGTGCGCCACGTCGCGCAGCATGCCCGGATGTCCCGCGACCCGGTCCACGAACGGATCGATTCGGGGATCGAGCTGCGCCACTGGCGCCAGCCGCATGTCATAGGCCAGCCATAACGTGACCAATCCGGCCAATATCACGATGCCGTAGCCCTGCCAGCGCGGCTGCAGGACGATTTGCTTCAGAGCCTGCGGTTGGAGAATGAGCATGCTCAAAACGAGACCCGCGGCCGCAACCACGAGAAACGGCACCGCCGACAGCTTGGAAGCGACTGCGAGCGCGCAGGCGGCGCCGAGGAACCAGTCCGCCCCCGTCGAAGGGCGCTCGACCCAGCGGGCGAGCGCATAAAGGGCGACCGCAGCCATTGCGGCGGCGGCCAGATCAGTGGTCGCGATAGCGGCATTGCCGAGAATTGGCGGGGTTGCAGCGATGAAGAATGCGGCCAGCAGCCCGGTGGCATTGTCGGCCACGCGCCGCCCCCACAGCCAAGTCACCACGATGAGAACGATCAGGAACGGCAGATTGCCGATGCGAGCCAGTGTCAGGGTGCGTTCGTACTTGCCGCAGCAGTACAGGATCGCGCGACCCTCATCGAAGAGCCTGGCCTCACCATGCCAGCGCGAGCCGTCCAGATACGGTCCCACGGAAACCGCCAGCCGCGCGAGCGGCCCGTGCCACAGATCGTAGTCGTAGCGACCCGTATCCAGCAGCTGAATACCCGCCGCTATGTGGGCAGGCTCATCGTATGTCTGATCGAAGCTCGAGTAGGTCGAAACCGTCAGAGCGATTGCTGCGAGCAGCAGCAGGAGCAGGCATACCAGTGTCAGTCGAGAGGCGCGCACGCTGGGTGATCCAGGTCAACTCGTCATTATTGTTATTATTATTGTTGTGCTGTTGGCTAGCGGGAAACTACGCCGCGGTAGACGCCGAGAGTCTGCTCAGCAATGTGATCCCAATCGTAAGTTCGCAAGGTGGATATCCGGCGCGCGCTCAGGGCTGCATCATCACGCGGCAGCTGGGCCAGCCGGCGCAGGCCGTGTGCGAGCGCTTCCCGGTCACCCAGAGGGAAATAATTGCTCGCGTCCAGGCCAACTTCGAGGTTCGCGGGAATATCGCTGGCCAACAGCGGCAAGCCGTACGCGAGTGCTTCGAGCAGCGCGATGGGCAGGCCTTCGTGCGATGACGGAAGTACGAACCCACCGGCATGTGTGTAAAGCTGCTGCAATGCCGCGCCACTTTGAAATCCGGTCAGCACCACGGCATCGCCGGCGGCCTCCCGCACGCTGTTCGAATACGCATCCCCATCGAGCGCACCCACGAGCGCCAACTTCCAACCCGGAACGGCGGCCGCCGCAAATGCCGCGATCAGATCCAGCTGCCGTTTCTCCGGTACCAGCCGGCTGACCTGCAGGAAATAGCGCCCGGGCTCCAGTCCGAAGGAGCGCACGTGCTGCGAACCAATCTGCGCCGCCCCACGCGCCACCCCGTTACGGATCAAGTTGGATTCGAGCCCGTACTTGGAGCGCACCAGCTCCACGATCACGCGCGATACCGCAATCCGCGCATGCGCACAGCGCATGCCCACCTGCTCGCCCAGCCGCAGAACCCAACGGGCGAAGGAGCTCCATTTGTCCCGTTCGTAGTCAGGACCGTGATGAGTCACCACGACGCGCAGGCCCAACAGCCGCGCCAGCGGGGTAACGATCGCGGGACCCACTGCATGGACGTGGAGGATGTCGGGCCGGGTGATGCCGGCGTACAGAACCCCCAGCAGCGAATGAACCAACGCTTCGAGGCCCTGGATGCGCGGCGCCCAGAGTCTGCGCAGGCGCACAGATCCAAACACGCGCAGCTCTTTCGGAACATACCGTGACCTGACGATGACCTCGATCTCGCATCCCAACCGGGACAGCCGCCCATACAACTGCTCGGCGTGAGTCTCAACGCCGCCCTGTACGTCAGGAATTCCACGCAGGCCGAGAACTGTTATTTTGATCGGCCTGACGGCCTGCCAGCGGCGGGCGCGTTGCGATTCGGCTCGTTCGGTGTGTACGCTAACGTAGGTTTTTGGATCTGTTTCCCAGGATCGCTCTCGCATGATATCTCCGCCGCCCCCTGATGCATTCCGCCGTCATCCCCCGACGCCGGAAGGCGGCCGGGCGCCCTCCATAGTCGTCATCGTGCCTGAAATGCTACCCGTACCGCCAGTGCTGGGAGGCGCAGTCGAGCTCTGGGTGCATGAGCTGACGTCCCGCCTGGCAACACCGGGACGCCGCGTTGCTGTCATCTCCCGGCCCGCCGGAACTGCCGGGGTACATGGCGTCGAATACATAAACCTCCCGTGGACGGGACCCGAGCGGCTGCTCGACCGGCTGAAGCAATCGCTCAGTCAAGCTAACCCATTACGTTACATTGCGAAGCTGCTCAGTGTCTGGTCCTACGCCCGGCGTGCGGCGCGCGCCAGTGAGGGATTTGACATTTTGTATCTACACAATGAGCCCAACGCGCTGCTGCTGATGCCCAGGCGTTCCGGACAGCAGATCGTGCTCCACATGCATAACGATCATCTGACCATAAGGTTGCTTCGTTCCGTTTACCGTCGAGCACTCGCTAAGGCCGATCTCGTGCTGTTCGTCAGCGAATTCATCCGCCGCAAGGCCTGTGCCGTCTTCCCGGAACATGCGCAACGGTTCAAGACCGTCCTGAATGCAACGGATCCGGCGGTCTTTGGCCCGGGCGATGCCGTGCCCGGCGCCGCTCCTCCTGAGCTGCCACAGTTGCAGTCCGGCGGACCTCACCTGCTGTATGTTGGTCGGCTCGCGCGGATCAAGGGAGTTCACGTGCTGATAGGGGCGTTCGCGCGGGTGCGGGCGCGCTTTCCGCAGGCCCGGCTGGTCATCGCGGGATCGGCGTTTTTTGGCGGGGCCGTCAAAACCGCCTACGAAGCGGAGCTGGCGCGGCTCGCCGCCCCCCTCGGCGAGGCAGTTGTATTCACCGGCTACCTGCCCCAGAGCAGGTTGAGAATGCTGTATCGCGCCTGCGATGTTGTCGTAGTGCCGTCAATCTGGGCCGAGCCCTTCGGCCTGGTTGTACTCGAGGCGATGGCATCCGGTACCTGCGTAGTCGCCTCCGCGGTGGGCGGGCTGCCCGAGGTCATCGATGATCGGCGCACGGGCCTGCTGGTGAAAGCTGGGGATCCTGTAGCATTGGCGCAAGCCATCAACGAAGTGCTCGCGGACAACAGCCTGAAACGCTCTCTCGAGCGGGCGGCCGCGGAAAACCTGGCCCGCAAATTCACCTGGGACCGTTTGGTCGGAGAAGTAGAAGCGCTCATGCAACGCTCATCATGATTGCCGTCGTTTATCCGCAGTTCTATGCCGTCGGTGGAATTGCGCGTTACATTGATTCCTTTCTGTCGAACATCGCCCCTGGCTCACCGCCCGTCACTCTCATCACCGGGGGAACACCCCCGAGCGAGGCCGTGAGCTATGCGGGTGTTGAGATCATCCACATTGGTGACCCTGGCATGGATCGTGCCGGCCTGCTCGGCTGGGGCTTGCGGGTGCGCGCGTTACTGCGGCGCATGCACGCCGAGGGCCGGGTACGCTGCGTGAATTTTCATGCACCGCCCCTGATCCCGGGTTTGCTCCTGCCACCGCAGATTCCCGTGGTGCTCACAGCTCATACCACCTACCTCGGCATGTCGGGCCGGTTCTACCCACAGCGCCATTTTGAAAGCCAATGGAGTGCCAGCTCCCTCACGGTCAAGCTGGCGATGGAACGACGCTTGTTTGCCACGGCCTCCAAGGTTGTTGCGTTGACGGAGCAGGCCCGGGCCGAAGTGTCGTCTTATGGATACAAAGGTCCGATCACCGTCATCCCTAACGGCGCCGACACTCGAAACTTCCGGCCGGACCCGGCGGCCGCCAAGACGGTGGACGTTTTGTTTGGAGGACGCATCGAGAGGCGCAAGGGGAGCCGATCGATGGTCGAGCTATGCAAGGCGCTGGTCCGGGCCAGGCCGGCCATACGCATCGTAATCGTGGGCTATGGGGATGATGACGCCTGGGTTCGCCGCGAGCTCGGGCCACTCGCCCCGGCTGTACAGCTGGCTGGCAAGGTTCCCTTTGAGCGCATGCGCGATTACTACAACCGCAGCCGGGTTTATGCCTCCACGTCCTACTACGAGGGCCTGCCGGGTACCTGCCTGGAGGCCATGGCAATGGGCTTGCCGGCGGTGGTCTGGGACTTCCTGTTCTACCGTGGCCTGGTACTCGAGGGGCAGACGGGGTTTCTGGTGGCGCCGAATGAAGTTGAATGTATGAAGACCCAGGTATTGAAGTTACTGGACGATCCCGAGGCGGCCCGGCGCATGGGTGACAGAGCTCGGCAGATCCTCGAATCCGGCTATGAGTGGCGGCAGCTGGCGCCGCGGATCATGGCTGAGCTCGAGTCAGCGCTATGAGTGCGGCCAGCCTGCTCCCGGCAGAGAGTGTGTTGGTTGAGCGCAAGCGCTGTCCTTGCTGCGACTGCACAACCTGGCAGGTGCTGATTCGCGAGCCGCTCGACAGTCCTGCCATCACCGAGTTCCTCGAGCGCCAATACGAAGGCCGCGCGCGGCTCGCGCAGCTTACCGGCGCGGCCTACGAGTTGGTGCGATGCACCGGCTGCCGCCTCGCCTATCAGCGCTACATTCCGGGCGAGCGGCTGCTCGGCGAGTTATATGACGAATGGATCCCCGACAGCGAGCGGGAGCGCCTGGCGGCGCAGCGCGATGTTTATGACCCGAGCTATTGGGCCCAGCAGATTCATTTCTTCATCGAACACTTCGGACTACACCCGGCCGAGGTGCGGGTGCTCGATTTCGGGATGGGCTGGGGCGAGTGGGCGAGCATGGCGCGGGCTTTTGGCTGCGATGTCTACGGAGCGGAGCTGTCGGTCGAGCGCCTGCGGCATGCCCACTCGATAGGCATTCCAACGCTGGATTGGGAACAGATCGGCGCGCGGCGCTTTCACTTCATCAACACCGAGCAGGTGTTCGAGCACTTGGTTGAGCCCGTGCAGATACTGCGTCACCTGGCGGGCGCGCTCGAAACAGGTGGCCTGCTGAAGATCAGTGTGCCCGATGCGCGCCGCGCGTTGCGGCTCGCGGCCCGCAGCGGCCGCTTCGAGTCGCTGCCGCCTGCGCTGATTGTGCCGTTACAACCGCTCGAACACATCAACTGTTTCGAATTCGACAGCATTGCGCGCCTGGCAGCCGTTGCCGGCCTGAAGCCGCTTCGGCCGCGCCTGCGGCTGATCTACAACGCGACCTCCGGCTGGCTGAGCCCGAAACGTGCCGCGCGGCTGCTGCTGCGTCCTATCTATCGGCACGTTTACCCAAAGAGCACCTTCGTGTACCTGGTGCGAACGGACTAGCTGCCATCCATGCGACCCGTGTCAATCAACTGAGCGAGCTGCTGCGCGTTGCGCAGCGAGTGTTTGCCAAGTGCGTAGCGCCGCGCCCGTTCACCATACTCGGCGCGCAATCCTGGTGTGACGAGCAAACGGCGCACTGCATCGGCAAGTCCGTTCGCGCTGCTGGCGCGAAATCCAAGCGCCTCGCGCTGTAACACATCGTCGGGATCCACCTGCAGGCTGACCACCGGTACCGCGCGCATCCAGGCCTGGATGAATGTGTTAGGGAACCCCTCAGACACACTCGTGTTCACGAACACGTGCGCGCGGGCCAGGAGCTGGTTGATTTGCGCCTGCGGCCGGGGTCCCAGGTACTCGACGTTCTTCGCCAGGCGGATGCGCTGCATGACAGCCGCATTCCAATCGCGCTCTCCCGATCCCCCCGCCTGGGCGCCCACCATGACGAAGCGCGCGCCCGGGACATCCTGCAGCGCTGCCGCAAGGTCGAGGAACAGCTCAGGCCGCTTCCAACGCTTGAAGTTGGCGACCCACAGAACTGTGCTGGTGTCGCCTGACTTCTCGATCCCTTCCGTCGGCTCCGGATGGAAATTGCGTACGATTCCGTCGGCCGTGCGGCCGTAATTGCGCTCCAGCTCGGTTCGCTGCCACTGCGTCTGCGTCACGATGTGATTGGTGGCGCCGATCATGTACCTGATACTCGCGTTCTCGAGAATCCGCCTGATTGGATTGCGCCCCGGATCCAGAGTCTCCCCCGTGACGTCCGTATCGTGCGCAACATGCCAGATCATCCGGGCGGAATTGCGGCGGGCGTACCAGGCGCATACCCCTGAGTAGCCGCAGGCGACTCTCTGATAGATCACTTGTGGCCGCAGCCCCTGCAAGGCCCGATACAGAGGTACGGCATCCATGCCATAACCGAAGCGAGGCGCGCGGCTGCTGTTGCCGATGCGCACGATGCGATAACCGCGCGGCTTGAAATCCGGATCCACGCTGCGGGCGACATAGGAGATGTCATAACGCTGCAGATCCAACAGCGACTCGAGCAGACATTGAATCTGAAACTCGGCGCCGCCACCGGACGCACTCGGGTGATGCGGCGTCACGATGGACAGCCGTGTCAACTCGGCGCTCACGCACGGCTCCGCAACCGAGCAACTCTCACTAGATCACGCTCCACCAGGTCCGCGATCGCGCGGTAGCCACGATGCTGCAGTACATATAGGCGGCCACGTTCCCCCATGGCGCGCGCCCGCTCGGGGGCCTCCATGAGATCGACGATCGCATTCGCAAAGGCGTCCTCGTCCCAGGGGACGCAATACCCTGCCCCGCTTTGCTCGATCACGAGCCGCTGCTCTGGATGATCGTTGGCGACCACCGCTTTGCCCATGGCCATGTATTCAACCAGCTTGGTCGGTGAGGTGGAGTTGAGGATGGGTGTCGGATAGAAGGGCGATACACAGACATCCGCCTCGCGCACATAACGAAGAGCCTGCGGCTGAGGCAGCTGCCCAACGAGCACCATGGCATCGGACACCCCTGCCCTGCGCGCCTCCTCAATCAACAGCCGCTCGTCGGCCGGATCGTCACCGCGTCCCACGAGGTATAACTTCGCTGCGGCCACCTTGCGCCGCACACGTACCAGCACGCGGACGAGAAAGTCCAGGCGCCGCACGCGAGTGAGAGCCCCGAGGTACATAAAACATCGTTCACCCGCAGGAATGACACTGCGAAGCTCGCCTGCGGGCGCAGGAGCTGCGCTCTCCTCCCGTACTCCCATCGGGACGGCAGTCATTCGCTCGAGCGGAATTCCTTCTGCGGCAACGTCGCGACGCATCTGCTCGCTCTGCACAAAAATATGATCGGCCGCCGGCAGCAGGATCTTGTACAGCGTGACCCAGAAGAACGCGCCGCGGATCCGATACAGCAATGGGTAGCGGGCGGTGCCGTCGCGGGCCCGGATCAGATACGACTCGGGAAACGGATACGACAGCCAGTAAATGAAACGGCGCCGAAACAGCCTGGCAGCCAGCAGCGCGAACAGGCCGGAGGCGAATTTGTCCTTGACCATGACCATGTCATAGCCGCCATCGCGGGCGCGCCCGAAGACCCGCAGATCGTGCACGATTCCCAGGAAATGCTTACGAATCCGCGCCAGCAGCGGTGAGCGCAGATCCGTAGGGCCGACCCACACCGTACCTCCGTGCCACTCGGTCGTGTAAGCCTTGTCGCAGGCAGCCTCGCTCTGCAGCAACCAGTCGATCCGGTGACCACGCGCTGCAAGCTGTTCCCCGAACAGCACTGAAATATCAACGCGCTGGGGCGGGTAGTTGTCGGAAGAAACGATGAGGAGGCTCGCCACCGAAGCGGTGTCGGTGGCGCTCACGGCGACATGGTTCGATGCGCCGTCAGTCGGACCCCGCGCGCGTCACGTTTTCGCTCCATACGCGTATCCGTAGTATTCGCCGCTCGAGCCCACCGATTCAGTGGACTTGTTGAGTATGACGCCAGCCAGTGGATACTCCGCCAACAGCTCGCGGGCGCGCACCAGGCTATCACGTCGAGTCAGACCATCGGCGACGACGAGCACGGTTGCATCGACCCGTGGAGCGATCATCAGCGCCTCGTCAGTCACCAAGGTCGGCGGCAGGTCCACAATGATCAGCGGGTTGGGAGCGACGCTCTTGATGTAGCCAAACAGCTGCTCCAGCCGGTCGCTGGCGAGCATTTCGGAGGCCAGGTCGCTGTTGACCAGGTTGCCGGCAATGGCGAGGTTCTCAGCTCCGATCGAGAAGAACACGCTGTGCGCGTCGCACTCGCCGCTGAAGTAGTTGATGACGGTATGCGGCGGCTGCGCGCCAAGATAGCGGCAAATGGTCGGATGCCGCATGTCCAGATCGATCAGGTACACGCTGCGCGAACCTTCGCGGGCGAAGTTCAACGCAAGGTTGCACGCTGTGACTGACTTGCCCTCACCGGCGCCAGGACTGGTTACTGCCAGAACTGTCCAATTGCGCAGGCTGATCAGATTGAGGAGCCGCGTCCTCAGGATTCGATACGCGGCGAGGACGCGTCCATCCGCGGCCAGCGGTGTACCGGGCAACAGGATGCGATGTTGGATTGCCTGGGAGCGATCACATTCCAACCGGATGTAGCTCGGACGCGGGGCGCTCGGATTGATGGGAGCGCGCGCTGCCGCCCGTATCTCGGGTTGCGCATCGCTCGCACGGCGGGCGAGCGGACGCTCCGTCTTGGGGGCGGCCGCGGGACTGCCCGCGTTCGCCTGTTTCAACTTTTCCAATGCTCTTTCGATAACCATGATTCGTTCGGCCGCGGCTTCGGCTGTGTTTCCTTCTTGTGTTTCAGGCGCTCGTGCTGAGCACGATTGTCGTCACGAGAGCTCCGGCGGCTCCATAGATCACCAGGGCCGCCGTCCATCCAAGCCTACGCTTGCGCCGGTCCCAAGGGTTGAGCATTACGGGGACCACCCCCAGGGTGCCCATGTCAATGAGTCCGGCCAGGTCGCCGCTGCCGCGCACGCTGGGATCGATGACGTCCATGATTGCTGCCATACCGAAGCCGAGCGCACATCCGATCACAATACCCAGCAATATGATGCCGAGGCGATTCGGATAATACGGGACCCGGGGAACGGCAGGCTCGTGCAGGAGGGAGAACTTCTCACCCCGTGCCTCGGTTTCCATGGTCTGCGCGAGCGCTGCATTTTTCATCTTGGTCTGCAGGTCCTCGTAACGCGCGCGGGCATTATCGTAGTCGCGCGACAGCTGTACATACTCGCGCTGCACATTCGGCGCTGTAGTCAGGTTTTTCTCATAGTTGCTCATGTCAGCGCGCGCACGGGCTTCCATTGTGTGCAGGTTCGCCAGCTCACGCCGCGCGGAATCCAGCTGCGATTTGACCTGCAGGTAGTCAGGATTGTCTGGCGTCGCAGCGCCCAACTTCATGCTGGCTCCGCCCTGAGCCTGCAGCTCCGTGATCGCCCGTTGCAGGCGCTTCACTTCCGGATGCGCAGGGGTGTATCTCTGCTGAGCATCTGCCAGGTCAGACTTGAGCTTGGCCAGCTGCACGCGCCAGTCACCGACCGCCGAGGTCAGGCTGGGGGCGATATTGTTGAGTTGCAGCTGCAGCTCGGTCTCCTTCTGCTGTGCAATCAGGATCTCCCGCTGGGTACTCTCCAGGTCATGCTGCAGGCTATCGATGCGTGACAGGTTGTGAGTCTGCATGTCAGGCAGCGAGCCACCGTACTTGGCCTTGAAGGCCGCGAGCTTCTGCTCCATCCCCACCATCTGGGTTTCCAGCTCCTCTGCCTGATTGTGCAGGAACTGGTAAGCGGCAGTAGCGCTTTCGGCGCGGGTGCGGCGGTTGTACGTGAGGTACAGATCCACGATCTCGCGCTCAACCTTCTTGGTAATGTCCCGGTCGCCATTCAGGTAATAAATGGAGAAAGCCGTGGAGGAATCGAGGGGCTTGCCAGTGATGGGATCGACGCGTTCCACGGAGGTGTCCTGCCCGAGCATCGCCGCCTTCTGCTCGAGGTCGAGGTCGTGCCTCGTGGGATAGGGGTCAATCTTCTTCACAATGGGCTCGAGAAGCTCGGGTGTCATGATCCTGCGCCGCACCAGCTCGAGCTGCTGCTGTGCATAGGCAGGAATGTCCTCCATATCGCGCACCGTGCTGGAGACCATTTCCTTAGGTATTGAGGCCGGCTCCAGCATGATCGTAGCCACGCCGCGATAGGTCACTGGCAAGGTGTAGGCGATGAAGACGGCCGCCATAATGACCGCCGGGACGATCAGCGCCGGGTATTTCCAGCGCCGGCGTACCAGGTTGGCGTAATCGGTCAACGAGCTGCCCGAGGTAGCCCGGGGGGTTTGCTCAGCGATGTGGGTTGAGGCCATGAAATCCTACTGTGATGAACACGCCTTCATTGTGAACCGCTGAGGCAGCCGGCGAGAGTTTCTGCCACCCGTATCTGAGACCGCCCTGCAGGCTCCATTCCCGCGTGAGCGCGTACTGGACGGACGCTTCACCATACGACCTGTCGCGATTGCCTGCACTGCTGTTTCCCAACCGGCTCGTTCGGGTCAGGCGGGTTGCCAGCAGGCCGGAAAAGCGGGGCCCGAAGCTGCGGGTATACTGCGCCCGGATCTGGTAAAGACCTACTTCTCCGCCGACGCTGCTGGGCTCCAGGAATCTGCCGACACTGTATTGCAAGCGGCTCGTGAGCCACTGCTGGCTTCCTCTCCACTCCACACCCCAGGCGGTCACGCTGCTGCGGCTGCCGTCGAACTGATTCTGCTCGTCCTTACCGACCTTCAGATCGATCGAGAAATTCGCGGTTTGCGCCGTGCGGTAGCGATAGGTGAACACGGCGCCATAGGACTGCGACACCAGCGCACCGTTCTCGCGGCCATTGACCGGATTGTAGCTGCTGTAGAACGGTCCCACACCGACGGCCGAAAGTTGACTCAGTGCCCAGAGCGCATCGAGCTCGACGTATGGACTGTCGAAGCTCACGAGGGTCTGCGGGATTTCCGTGCTGTAGCGCACTGCGTTGTAGTTGGCATCCAGCTCGCCGCTGAAGCGTTGCGTAAAATTGTGAGTTATGTTGGGCCCGACGGTCCAGCTCTGACGGGTAATGCCCGTGACCACCGCGCCGGTACCGACCGTGTCCGGAGCTCCAGGATTGAGCGGATCAAACTGGACGAGGCCGTATTCGGTGTTGTAGGCATCTTCACGGTGGTACGAGGCGATGCCTTTATAGTCGGTTTTCTGGCTGCGATACTCCCCCCGCATGCCAAGTTGCGCCTCGAGGCGATTGAGCGACTTGAAGGAGGACTCCTGCACGGCTATTTGCGGCAGCACCTCGAACGTGGAGCGCACGGTCTCCCGCATCAGATCCGCGGCAAACTGCGCCTCGTACCACTCACCGCCGCGCTTCGTTTGCGACAACAGCCTGTTCGTGTCGTACTCGGCGGTCGCCTGCACGGAGGGAACGAAGCTCAACTGTTGTGCCCGTGCGGGGAGCGTCAGCAACAGCGCGCAGCCGCAGATCAGCAGCGCGCAGGTCCACTGCGCCCCGGCGCCGTTTCCGTTACGGGACGACAACGACATCACCCGGCTCGAGCAGTATGTTCTGCTGGAGGTTCTTGCCCTTGCTTACTTCGCCGTAGCGAAATGGCAATGCCTTCTGATTCGGACCGCTTCCGCGGATGATGGTCACATCGTTTGTGCTTGCAAACGGCGTCATACCCCCTGCGAGGCTCAGTGCCTGGATGACGTTCATGCGCGGATTCATGACAAAGGATCCGGCCTTCGCGACCTGGCCTATGACGTAGATGCGGCACCCGTCCAGCGTCTTCACTGCCACGGTCACAACGGCTTCAGGAATGTATTTGAGCAACCGCTGAGCTATCTCGGTTTGCACCTGGGTCACTGTCCGCCCACCGCCGTGGATCTCGCCCGCGAGCGGGAACGAGAACTTGCCATCGGGCCGCACCACGACGGTCTTGGTGAGCTCCACTTCTTTATATACATCGATGTCCAGAGTATCACCCGGATTCAAGGTGTAATCCGGCTGCGTCTGCTGCGCCTCAACGCGCGGCACGACACCAACCACAAGGAGTCCCACTATCCCCAGCAGCCATGGCAGCCGAATACTCATCATCTACACCTCGAAAGTTTCAGTTGTTGGAAGCGGCTGCTGCTTCAGCCCGCGGTCGCCGACGCCCGCCCCGTCCCGGGCGAGCTGCCCATCCACCTTTGATTGCACTTGCGGCTCTTTTTGTAATAGTTGATCGCCGGTGCCATACGCGCGGCGCGAACCTTTTGGCACCTTTCGTATTCATTCTGGTTAAACCCGGCCAGGTTCATGGTGACCTCGGTCACATTATTCGCGAATTGCGCAGCAGTTCGCAAATGCGTCGTAAACATTTGACTTAACTGAATGTTGCATGAACAACCACTCCCCTAAGCCCTGGGCGCTCCTCGCTGCGCTGCAAGAATCGATCCCACCGACCGTCGTTGGTGCCGTCCTGGTTAGCGTCCTGGTTACCGTTCTGGCCAGCGGGTGCGTCACCTCCCCCACTAGACAGGCTCCAGCGCCTTACCCGAGGAGCAAGTTCATCCGCAATGCACGCTGGGACCTGTCAACTGTCAGCGAGCTGCGTTCCGCGTTTGGAAGTGACCTATGGCCCCTCGCATGGGCTGCTGACGGAGAGCTTTACGCCGCCTGGGGGGACGGGGGTGGATTCGATGGAAACGAGAGCAGCCAAACCGGGGGCAAGGCCAGCCTCGGGTTCGCAAGAATAACCGGCGCACCGCAAGCAGGCCGCAAATCGAGCTATCACGGCAAGAATGTCTGGGGGACCCGGCCGTTCGCCGAGAACCAGGCTACTTTCGGCGGCAAGGTTGGCGATCTCATCTCGCTGCGGGGAACGCTCTATGCACAGGGGGGTCTGTGGACGACTGACAACTGCACCTGCGCTGACCCTACTCAAAAGGGCGAGAGCAACAGCACGCGCACCCTGACCTGGTCCTCCGATTTCGCAAAAAGCTGGACGATCGCCCCTTGGACGAGCCCGGCCGACCTCGGCGCGACGTTGCAGTTCGGACGAGATTACGCCGGAGCGTTCGATCCCCTGCACGTGTATCTGTATTACCAGCGGGATGTCAAAACTGACCCAACGCATCTGTATCTGCGGCGCGTGGACAGCGACAAGCTCACCGTCGATCCGGCGACACCGGGTCACTTCGAATATTTTACCGGTCTGCAGGTAGATGGAACGCCCGGATGGTCCATGAACGAGTCGGACGCCCTGCCCGTGTTTACGGATCTGCGCGTTCCTGCAGGTGTCTACAGTGCGCCGGAGGTGGTTTACAACGCGCAGTTGGGCCGCTACCTGCTGACGGCAGCTCATGGGCTGCTCACCGGCCAACTCGGCCTGTTCGAAGCGCCCGCCCCCTGGGGTCCCTGGGCGACCGTTGCCTACTATGACGATTGGGGTGGATTCAACGAAACAGCGAGCGAAGGCAATGGCATCTCGTTCCCCGCCAAGTGGATCAGCCCCGACGGCAAGACGCTGTGGGCGGTCTTCTCGGGCCTGAAAACGTCCGAGACCAACAACTTCGATTCCTTCAACGTGGCGCGGCTCGTCCTGAAAACCCGGCACGGGCTGGCGCGCATCGACTCCCCGCTGGCCGGAACGTCACTGGCCGCCGGGTCCACCGTGAAGGCGCGCGGCGCAGGCACACACCTGCGCTGGTCGGTCACCCGCATTCATATAGACGCGGATCGATTGATCCAGCAGGAGCTGGCGCAGGGGACGGGTCCGTCGCTCACCTTCACGCTTCCGGCGGATGTGCCGGCGGGCGACACCATCCGTCTTACGCTGGCCGCGGCCGGCAGGGGGAGTGTATATCGCGACTTCGCGATTGAATAAACATATCGCGACTTCGCGATTAAATGACCCTATCGCGACTTCGCGATCAAATGAACCTTTCCCGCGCCGCTCAGTACGCCTTGTCACCCCTCGCCAGGATCACCAGCGTCTTCGCGAGTATCTTCAGATCCAACAGCGGCGACCAGTTGCGCAGGTAGTCCAGATCGTACTTCAAGCGCGCTTCCATCTGCTCGATCGTCTGCGTCTCGCCGCGCATTCCATGAACTTGCGCCAGTCCGGTCATTCCCGGCACGACCTTGTGGCGCAACATGTATCCCCTGATCAACTTGCGATATAGCTCGTTGTGGGCGACGGCGTGTGGGCGCGGACCGACGAGACTCATGCGTCCCTGCAATACGTTGAGGAGCTGCGGCAACTCATCCATGGATGTCCGCCGCAGCAGGCGGCCCAGCGGCGTGATGCGCGAGTCGGTCCGCGTTGCCTGTTTGATGGAGTCGCCATCTTCCGTCACTGTCATGGTGCGGAATTTGTAGACGATGATCTCGTGTCCATCCAGCCCGTAGCGGCGCTGTTTGAATATCACGGGGCCCGCCGAGGTCATCTTCACCAGCATGGCAATGCCGAGCATGAGCGGCGCGATGGGGATCAGGATGGTCATGGCCAACACGAGGTCGGTGAGCCGCTTGCTGAAGCCGCGATTGCCGTGGAATGGCGTCTCGCACAGGGCGATGAGCGGCACACCCAGAAACTCGCTCGTACCGCCCTGGATGGAGTCGAACGGAAAGATCATCGGAACATAGTAGATCGAGACGGTGGTATCGCGCAGTTCTTCGAGTAGCGTCTGCACCCGGCTGACATGACTGACCGGCAGCGCGATAAAAATGACGTCGATCCTGTGCTCCTTGACGTACGGGACTATGTCCTTCATTCCTCCCTTCAACGGCGACTGATGCGATGTTCCAAGCCGTTGCGCTGCCCGATCATCGAAGAATCCGTCCACGATCAGTGCGGCTGAAGAGGTCGCCTCCAGGCGCTGCGTCAAGGACTTGCTGATGTCGTTGTAGCCAACGAACACGGCGCGCCGCGCATTGGCGGGATCGGACAGAATCAGCTTCAGTACCTGGTGGATGAGCAGAGAGCAGCCCATCAGCACCACCGGCGTCGTGACCGCCCAGGTGAGCAGCATCGCGCGCGAAAAGTCGCCCGAGCTCTTCGTCGCGTATCCGAGTACCAGCAGCACGAACAGCAGGATCAGCCAGCGCAGCGCAATCCGTGCCATCAGCCGCCGCCGTCCGCCGATGAGCTGGCTCATCAACCCCCTGTCCTGCTGCAGCAGCCCGGCTGCCAGCAGCAGCACAGCGCTGAAGAGGAGCACGAAGTCCTCATTGAAGGCCACATTGAAGTACCACCGGGCGAGCAACAGGAGCGCGCCGGCCAGCAGTGGCAGCGCGACTACCTGGGCCACTGCCAGCAGGCCGATGGGTAAGGTGTGTTTGAACACCACCGGATGGGTCATGACTCGAGCCTATGTTTTCGTAAGTCGCCGCAAGCACACACCGAAGTTGAGACCGCAACTTTTGCGCCCACCGCGGCATGGATTGTTCTTGCACCGAAGCGTCCGGTGCAACCAGCAGACCAAAGGCTGGTACGGAAGTTCGCCCTCGTCAACCAACATCGCAGCCGCGGCCTGTCGGGCAATGGCGACCCGCCATTTCACGTTCCTAATCATGCGTTTACCTCACAGGATGTGCACTTGCGGCGGGCGGCTGTCGGCGCCCAGCAACAACCTGGGCGGCGCTGAAACCGGCTCGCCCACAGTCCCGGGACTCCAATTATTGTCAAAACAATAAGTTGCAAAGTCTGGCACGGTGGTTGCAATTCGTTCCTCGCACACACGTGCACAAGGGCAAACCCATCGAAAGATGGGGGCGCAAAACCTCCGGTCTAACGGCTCTCGAGCCCATGACAGCGGGGTTGCCGGGATCGCCCCGTCGCGATTTCGTTATCGGACAATCCTGCGCGATTGCCCGGAAGCAACCCCCTTGCATGCTTGAGTTACCGCGGACCGTAAGGCCCTCGCGCTGCCCGCTTTTGTTTTACACGCGCAGTTGCGGGAGTTGGAATGATCAGAGCGACACGCTCAATTTCGGTTGCATCTTTTGTTGCGTCTATCGTATTGGTCGGTGGCAGCCTTGCAGGCTGCGGTGACTCGGGCTCATCAGCGAGCGGTGCGAGTGCCGCAGCGTCCGTCTACCCCATCGACCGCCCTACTACCGGATCAGGACCCACCATCAGCGGGGTTCCTGCCTCAACCGCGGTTGCTGGCGAGGCTTATAGCTTCAAACCCCAGATCGCCAACACCAGCAGCACCTCTGTAAGCTTTTCCATCCAGCATCAGCCGGCATGGGCCAAGTTCGACGCGAAGACGGGTCAGTTGTCCGGCACGCCGAGCGCGAGCCAGGTTGGTCAGTACTCGGGCATTGCAATCACGCTGGTCGCAGGCAAGACTTCAGTCGCACTCCCGGCATTCAGCATCACCGTTGCCGAGGCGAGCGCCGATACAGTGACACTGTCGTGGCAGGCACCCACCGAGAATGCGGACGGCACGGCGCTCGTGGACCTGAAGGGATACAAGGTTCACTACGGCCCGTCGTCCAAGAGCTATTCGGATGTCATCCAGGTTGCCAATCCCGGACTGACTGCTTACGTGGTGCAGAACCTGCCCGCCGGTAAGTACTACTTTGCCGTTACCGCCTATAACTCCAAGGGGACGGAAAGCGCCCTGTCGGGAGAAGTCTCGACCCAGGTCGTCAACAACTGACCGTCGGCTCACTCTTCGCGCGGCTCCGACGATCCGTCTCCCAGCGACGGATCGTCGGGCGTCGCCGCCGACCGGCCGAATTGGGTGGCATCGATCTGATTCTTCGCGAGCAGATCGTAGAGCGTCGGACGAGTAACACCGAGCAACTTGGCCGCGCGTGACAGGTTGCCACGCGCGACCGCGAGGGACTGTCTGACTGCCTGCGCCTCGGCGCGCTGGCGCGCAACCCGCAGATTGAGATAATCGGGATCATCGCCCGGGTCCTGCAAGCCCAGGTCGCTTGCCGTGACTACGGAGCCTTCGGCCATGATCACGGCTCCCTTGATGCGGTTTTCCAACTCGCGCACGTTGCCCGGCCAGCGATGCGCCTGGATCGCGCGAATCGCATCCGGGGCAAGTCCGCGCGTGGGACGGCCGAAACGCTCGGCCATCTCCTGCACCAGCAGTTGGGCCAGCAGCAGGCTGTCACCCTGGCGCTCGCGCAGCGGCGGAATGCGGATGGCAACCTCGCTGATGCGGTAGTACAGGTCGTCGCGGAAATCGCCGGTGCCGATGAGGACATCGAGCTTGCGGTTGGTTGCGCAGATGATGCGCAGATCGAGCGGAATGGGCGTACGCCCGCCGATGCGCTCGACGGTCCTCTCCTGCAGGACACGCAGCATTTTTGCCTGCAGCGATGCGGGCATCTCGCCGATCTCATCGAGGAACACGGTGCCGCCATTGGCCGCTTCGAGCTTGCCGGGCGTGGTGCGGGCAGCGCCCGTAAACGCGCCCTTCTCGTAACCGAACAACTCACTTTCGAGCAGGTTATCCGGGATGGCCGCGCAATTGATCGCGACGAATTGCAGATGCGAGCGGCCGGAAAGCCTGTGAACGGCGCGCGCCAGCAGCTCCTTGCCCGTGCCGCTGTCACCCAGCAGCAACACCGTCGCGTTGGTAGGAGCAACCTTCTCGATCGCGCGGCAGACGCTGCGCATCGCGTCGCTCACACCAATGATGCCTTCGAGCGCCATCGAGCCGGTTCGCTCGCGCAGGCGCCAGTTTTCCTCCTCCAGCTCGCGAATCCGGAACGCGCGCCGCACGACGATGGACAACACGCCGCCATCGAGCGGCTTGTGATAGAAATCGGCGGCACCGAGCCCCACCGCGGCAACGGCGAGCTCGCGGGCGTCATGCTCGGTCATCGCAATGATCTTCGTATCCGGGGACAGATTCAGAATCTGGCGCAGCAGCTCGAGACTTTGGGCCGCCACGGCCGGCTCACGAGCCGCCCCCAGATCGAACAGCACCACGTCCGGCTCAAGACGGCGGACCAGGACGAGCGCCTGCTCCGACGTTTCGGTCGACGTCACATCGAGATCTGCAAAGATCTGCTCGAGCTCACGGCGCAAGCCGCGATCGTTCTCCAGAATGAGAAGCTTACGGCGCTGCATCTGCGCAGCCGGCAACAGCTCCTGTGCCATGCGTGCTCCCGCCTCCGACCCGTTCCGAGGAGACCGGAACTTTACACCAAAGTGTAAAGAGCGCCGCCACTTCCGCTGTGCATCAGGTCACACTCGGGCCTAATTTGGCGCGCTGACCCCGGTGATGACCCAGGGGCCACGGAACTGAAAGCGGCTCACCAGGTGCGCCACCACCCCGGCCTCCAAACGCAGACTCTTCTGCGGAATGATTCGCAGGCTTCCCGCGGACAGCGGCCAGTTCTGCGGCTCGATGACGACGTCCTCGAACCCGACCCACGCGCCGGTGAGGGGGAACTGGCACTTATAGAAGGCTTCCTTGGCCGCGAAGATCAGGGCTGCCTGCCGGCCCCGCTCGGGTGGTGGCAATTGGGCCAGTCGCTCGATCTCGACCGGTGTGCAGATCTGCGACCACAATTCTTCGTCAACTGCGTCCACGACTTCGCAATCGAGGCCAACGCTTCTCAGATCACATTGACGTGCAACGGCCGCTGCTGCGTAGCTGGAGGTGTGAGTGATGCTCCCGACGATGGCCGCAGGCCAGATCGGTTCACGCTGCTTGCCCGCGAGTAGCGTGAAATCGCTGATCCCCAATTCACGCAGCGCCCGATGAGCGCAGGCACGGCCCGCAGCGAAATCCTGGATACGTTTCTCGGCGCAGTGGGCAATGAATTGCAGTTCCGCCGCAGTGAGCAGCTCACGAGAGGCGGGTACGGTCAATTCAGCCGCGATCACACCCGCGGGGAACAGCTCGGAAACTTCAGGGGATAGCTGTGCGGGATTTTCCAAGTCCGGAACCCGTTTTCAGACAGGCTCCGAACGCATCCAGCGCCTCAGCCGCCGCTTCATTACCAGCGGCAACGCTTTGATGGAGTCACCCAGCGCACTGGCGCCTGGCATCGCGGGATGCAATCCCGCGCGCTCCAGCCAACTGTTCACGCGATACAGGTGGCGCCGGCGGGCGGTTACGTCACTGAACCAGAGTATTCCCAGCGAGATGGACACCTCGTTGCCGTTCTGTACCCAGTGAGGATGGCACGGCGGAATGTGCACGCCCTCCCCGGGCGCCAGATCAACATGCACCGATTGCTGTTCCAGGTGATCGGAGTACGGTGCGAGCTCCCCGCTGCCGTGGAAATAAGCTCGCAACCGCTCGGGCTGCAGCACAGCGGGATTGAACCCATCGGCAATGGATAATTTCTTCGACCCGCGGATCTGAAGCAGGAAGTTGTGCTCCTCGTCCAGATGGAAGGGGGTCGTGGAACCGGGCGAGCTCACGAAGATGTCCGCCCGCGGAGCCGACAAGCCGGCGGCAACCCGCTCCGAGGGCCCTCGGAACTCCTCTATTATGGTCTCGAGCAAAGCCGCGTACTGCGGGTCCGCGCCCACATCCCGCAGCTGCATCCAGGCGCGGCAGCTCTCTATCTGCGCCAGGGTCTCGACGGCCGACAAATCGGGCCGGGTCAGCTTGCGATCAATGAAGGTTCGCTTCTCCCCGCTCGCATCGTCTACCTGGTTGATCGCGTGGTCCCCCTTGAAGTACAGGATGGGATGGCCCAGGGAGCGCGCCAGCTCGATCAGGCGCGGAAGCTGCAGCAGCGGATGCGTACACAGATTGTGGCGGATCTTGAAGGGGTAACGATCAAAGTAGGCGGTGAAATGATCCTCGTCGAGCTCCAGTAGCGGACCCGCCTGGGTACGCGGCTCTCGTACGGGATTTGATACGGTTTGCATGCTGTGGCTGAGCCCTTCTATTACATCTTATTCTAGTGCCGCGCCGATTATTCTAACGCCGCGAGGACCGGGTTACTCGATGGGAAACGGCAGATAGATGGCTGCCTGGTGGCGATCGAGCCTGCGAATTCCTGGTCCATCGAAGGCGAGCGCCGCTGCGGTCAATGCGCGGGCCCGCGTGAGATCGGGGAGTGCGCGGCTTCGCTCGGCGGCCGCGCTCCCAGTGTCCGACACTGCGCGGTCGGGGGCTCCCGCGTGAGCGGCGGCGCCCATTGGCTCTGCCGGCCCCACACGCTCTGCCGCCCCCGCGGGGTCGGCCGCTTCTCCAGGTGTCGTCATTGCCGCCAGTTTGGCCGCGCGTTTGGCGGCGACCTTCTTGCTCCACTCCCCAATTGTTGCGCGCACGTTATGGAGGCTCGCGCGGCGCAGGAGTTGAACATTCACAACCGGCACCTGTGTGGCGCCCCAGCGCTGCTTGTAGTAGGCGAAGTTCTGCATGAAGCTGAGGAACCGGTCGCCGCGGCGGATGGCCTCTCCCATGGCCAATAACAGCAGGAGCTGCCCGGGTCCCAGGTCAGCGCGCGATTCGTCGTAAGCCATCTCCAGGCACCAGGTGCCATGCCGATCCGGCACTGCAGTGATGTTGGAGCCGTTCAACAGGCCCGCGAGCAGAACGCCGTCCAGAACAATACCTATGAAGGACGGCTCGAGCCCTGCCCGGCCCGCCACGATCTCCTGATAGAAACGCACTCGCCGCGGATGACGCTGGATGGAGGAGTCCGTACCGTTCTTCCAGCTGCGGCTATCCAAATCACAATACGCCTCAAACCATGCGGTAACCGCCCGAGGTCCTTCAGCCAGCACGATTTCCACCTGGCCGTGAGCGAACAGCCGCCGAGCCTGCCGGCTGATGTTGGAGCGCATCTTCTTCGCGAGCGCGCGGAAGTAGGCGGCCTGATCGCCCCAGACAACGGCTATTTCGGTATATGGCTCGACCGGGATATCGCGCGCGCGGAAGGTACCGTTTTCCGCGGCATGCATGGCCTCATACAACGGGGTGCCAGGTAGCTGGCCGGCAAATTCGAGCAATCCCCAGCCGCGCTCCCGGGTGCAGACATGGTTTATGAGCATGGCCGCGACGCGCGCCTCATCCTCCGGCGCCGCCAGGATACCGGGCCGCTCCGTATCCAGGGGGGCTAACACCCCTATCCGCACACCTTGCCAGTGCAGTGGCCCGACACTGGGTCCCACGCTTTCGATCGAACGGCGCAAGGGCGCGATCCCGATGAGTCGCTCGCCTTCCCAAATTAAGTAAAGCCGCTCCTCGCTTCCCGGGACGTGGTACTCGGCGCGCAAGGCATAGCAACGCAGAAAGGCTGCTGAAAGGAACGGATTGCACCGACTCGACAATGCGTTCAGCCGGTCGATGTGCGCCGCATAGCGCTCGACGCCCACAACACCCGCGATGGAAGTAACCGAAAGTCCTGAGAGCAAACCAGCACCTGCAAATCAGCCGCCGGCCTGAAGTGTGACTCAATTCGCACTTTGCGCAAAATGCACTGCAACAGCGGCCTCGAAGTTGCCCGACCACGACTGTCTCGAAGCATTCCCAGCGCGAGTTGCGCGATGCTCGATTCCCCCAGGAATGGGTACGAGCGTACTGCAGACGCAACAATGAAAAAAATCCCGGCATCGGTATCCGAGGCATTTGACGAAGCCACAACGCGTTACGCCGAACGGATCGCCCTGGCGGGCGACGCCGGCAAGGGTTACGCCGAGGAGCTCACGTACGCCCAGCTGGCTGCGCGCGCCGACCGCATTGGTAGTTGGTTACTGGCTCGGGGCATCGGGCGTGGCCAGACGGTCGGGCTGTTCGCCCAGCGATCAGCGGATACGATCGCAGCAATCCTGGGCATACTGAAAGCGGGCGCGGCTTACGTGCCGCTCGATCCCGCCTACCCCAAAAAGCTGCTGCAGTACATCTACGAGGACAGCAAGCCCTCGGCGATGTTGGTACACGATGCAGTCCTTGCAAAGCGGCCACAGGAAGTCTTCTGGACCGGCGAGGCTCTGACACTCGGCGCCGACACGGGATTGCCAGCCTCCGCCGCGCAAGTCTGCAGCTGGCCGGAAGTCTCCCCGGATGACGCCGCGTACGTCATGTACACATCCGGATCCACGGGACGTCCGAAAGGTGTCGTCGTGCCACACCGGGCGGTGCTCCGACTCGTACTCGACAACGACTTCGCCAACCTCGGACCTGACGAGGTCATTTTGCAGATGGCGCCGCTGTCATTCGACGCGTCGACATTTGAAATCTGGGGGGCATTGTTAAACGGCGGCAAGCTAGCCGTCGTCTCCAATCCTTACCCGTCCCTGGACGATATTGCCGCCGAGATTGCGCGCCATGGCGTGACCACCATGTGGCTCACAGCCGGATTATTCCACTTGATGGTGGACAACAATCTCGAGGGCCTGAAGCCGTTGCGCCAGCTGCTGGCCGGTGGCGATGTACTGTCCCCGCCACACATCGTCAAAGCGCTCCGTGCCCTTCCCGGCTGCCGCCTCATCAATGGCTACGGCCCTACGGAAAACACGACGTTCAGCTGCTGCTACACCGTGCCGAGGGACTACACCGGCGCGAATGCTCTTCCGATCGGCAAGCCGATCCGCCAGACCGAAGCGCTGATACTCGATGAATCTCTTCGCCCGGTTCCCGCGGGCACGGAAGGAGAGCTCTACGTTGGCGGCGCAGGTGTTGCGCTCGGGTATCTGAATCGCCCGCAGCTGAGTGCCGAACGGTTCATTTCTCACCCACACGATCCCAACTCCACGGCCCGGGTCTACAAGACTGGTGACCGCGTCAGGATGCGGGCTGACGGCAACATCGAGTTTCTGGGCCGGCTCGACCGGCAGGTGAAGATCAATGGTAAGCGCGTCGAGCTCGACGAGATCGAAGCGCGCATCCGTGCTACCGGGCTGGTGCAGGACGCGGCAGTCGTATGCCCGCCGGGAGCCGTAGGCCAGCGGCGTATCGTCGCGTTCATAACCCCTGTCGCGAACAGCTCAGTTGATACGGAACGTCTGCGCCGTGTTTTGCGCGACGACTTGCCGGACTACATGATCCCTTCCTCGATCACTCAGCTGGACTCGTTTCCGCTCTCGCCCACGGGCAAGGTGGATCGCGCCAAGCTGCCTGCGGTCGCTGCAGCACATACACAAGTCAGAGGCCGGGCACCTATCAACGCCACCGAGGCCGCGCTCAGGGAAATCTGGCGCAAGGTGCTCGGAACAAATGCGGTTGGGGTGGACGACAACTTCTTCGATCTGGGTGGAACCTCGCTGGGCCTCATGGAGGTCCACGCCAACATCAAGCGCTCGATGACCAGCGACATCACAGTCGTTGAGATGTTCCAGTATCCCCGTATCAGCGCGCTTGCAGAGCGTATGGCGCGGACTACTCGCGCAACGCCCGGGTCGCATCGCGCTTCAACACGGGATCGCATACGGGGCGAGGATAACCGGGTTGCGATCGTTGGCATGTCCGGCCGTTTTCCCGGAGCGCGCACCGTCGAGCAGTTCTGGCGGAATTTGCGCGACGGCGTGGAGTCCATTACCCACTTCAGCGAGGCTGAGCTGGAAGACAGTTTCAGCGACGAGGTGCGGCGGCAACCCAACTTCGTCAAGGCGCGGCCCATTCTCGATGGTGTCGAACAGTTCGATGCCGAATTCTTCGGAATGTACGCCCGTGAGGCGGAGCTCACGGATCCGCAACACCGGGTATTCCTCGAATGTGCCTGGGAGGCGCTCGAGAGCGCGGGTTGTGACCCTCGCGCGTTCAACGGCTCGATCGGCGTGTTCGCCGGCTGCAGCATCAATACCTACTTCCTCGAGCATGTCTGCCGTGATCGGCGGACAATCGAGGCGTTCACGAGTGACTACCAGGTCGGCTCATATCCCCTGTTGCTGGGGGCCCATCAGGACTTCCTGGCCACAAGGGTCTCCTACAAGCTGGATTTGAAGGGCCCGAGCATCACGCTGTCGGCGGCGTGCTCAACGTCGCTGCTGGCCGTTGCCCAGGCCTGTCAGAGTCTGATTCTCGGCCAATCGGATATGGCTCTTGCGGGCGGAGTCTCAATCACCTTCCCGCAGCGGCGCGGCTACCTCCACCAGGAGGGAGGCATGGCCTCGGCCGACGGCACGTGCCGGACCTTCGACGCCAATGCGAGCGGAACGATCTTCGGCAGCGGCGCGGGCGTCGTGGCGCTCAAACGCTTGGCGGACGCGCAGCGGGATGGAGATCATATCTTCGCGGTGATCCGCGGCTGCGGAGTCAACAACGATGGAGCCGCGAAGGTTGGGTTCACCGCTCCCAGTATCGATGGGCAGGCGGCAGCCGTCGAAATGGCTCACCAAAATGCCGGGGTCGATGCGCGGTCAATCAGTTACATCGAATGCCACGGCACGGCCACCCCGTTGGGTGATCCCATTGAGATCGCCGCGCTCACCAAAGCTTTTCAGGCGAGCACGAGCGAGCGGCAGTTCTGCGCCGTGGGCTCGGTCAAATCGAACATCGGGCACCTGGATGTCGGTGCGGGCGTCGTAGGGTTGATCAAGACGGCACTCTCGCTGAAGCATGGACTCATTCCGGCCACGCTGCATTTCACTGCCCCCAACCCGCAGATCGACTTCGCCGCGACGCCTTTCTACGTGAATTCGAAACTCACCGAATGGCCCCGTGCGGACGGACACGCCCACGCCGGTCCGCGGCGCGCGGGCGTGAGCGCATTCGGTGTTGGCGGTACGAACGTACACCTCGTAGTTGAAGAGCCGCCCAGCACAGAAACTCGTGAAGCGCCGCCGCGGACTTCCGAACTGCTCGTCGTCTCAGCGAGAAGTGAGGCGGCGCTGGCTGCCGCGCGCAGCAATCTCGCAGCCTACCTTCGCGCGAACCCGCAAGAGTCACTGAGCGACGTGGCCTTCTCTCTGCAGGTGGGCCGCCGGACGTTCGAACACCGCTCATTTGTCGTGGGGCATGCGGCTGAGGAGACGGCTGCGAAACTTGACTCCGCCTCCACCGTGGATGCGCAGCCTCCTGCCAGCAGTGGCCGCAAACCGGCGGTCGCATTCATGTTCCCGGGCCAAGGTTCGCAGTACCCCGACATGGCTCGCGATCTGTACGCCGGAGAACCGGAATTCCGGGTGCACTTCGATCGCTGTGTGCAGATCTGCACGCCGATCATCGGCGAGGATCTGACAGCGCTCGTCTATCCAGCCGCCAACTCGCCCGAGGCTGCAAAGCGCCTCATGGCAACGAAATTCGCGCAGCCGGCGATATTCGCGGTGGAGTATTCACTCGCGAAGCTGTGGATGAGCTGGGGTATCCAGCCCGACGCCATGATTGGACACAGTGTGGGCGAGTTCGTCGCCGCGGTATTGGCGGGCGTGATGACCGTTGAGGATGCACTGCCTGTCGTGGCCTTGCGCGGGAAGCTGATGCAAGACCTCCACCGCGGCTCGATGCTGTCCGTACGGCTGCCGGAAAGGGAGCTTCGCCCGCTGTTGACTCCCGAAGTTGCGATCGCGGCGGTCAACGGGCCTTCGCTGACGGTAGCTTCGGGCCCGGATGCTGCGATCCATGAGCTCGAACAGATGCTCCAGACGCGCGGCGTCGTGTGCCGTCACCTCCACACGTCACACGCTTTCCACTCCTCGATGGTCGAGCCCATCGTCGAGCCTCTCAGAGAGCGGCTGAAGCAAATCCCTTTGTCGCCTCCGACCCTGCCCTACGTATCTTGCGTCACCGGCACTTGGATCAAAGAGTCCGAAGCGACCTCCGTACAATATTGGGCACGGCACGCCCGCGAGACCGTGCGCTTCGCGGACGGCATCAAGACTGTGCTCGCCATGGAATCGGGGCCTGTGTTGTTGGAAGTCGGTCCGGGCAACGTACTGTCCACGCTGGCTTTCCAGGCACTCCAGGGCGCACCCAACCCGGTCGTCACCTCGTTGCAGGATTCGGCTCGCGAGTCATCCGACCGCGCCTGCATGCTGGAGGCCCTGGGCCGTCTGTGGACTCACGGCGCCGAGCCCAACTGGAGCGCGCTGTATGCGCAGCCCGTGCGGCGAGTGCCGTTACCGACCTATCCGTTCGAGCGCAAGCGATTCTGGATCGATGCGCCACCGAAAGAGCGCGGCCCGCGCGCGCTCCAGCCTGTTTCCGCAACTCCTGCCGCAATCCCGCAGGTAACCAGTGCTTCCCAGGACGATATCTCGATGCCCCAACACCAGAACAATCAACCGCAGCCAAACCAATCACAGCCGCACGGGGGCGCCCCAGCCAACGGCGGCCGCATTGAAGAGCTCGCCGCCACGATTGCGGGCATTCTCGAAAACCTCTCCGGAAGTGCGCCGCCCTCGACGACCGCGCAGATCAGTTTTCTCGAGATGGGCTATGACTCGCTGTTCCTGACGCAGGTGGCGCAGAAGATTCAGAGCCAGATGAAGGTGAAGATCACCTTTCGGCAACTGTTGGCGCAGTATTCGACTATTCCGGCGTTGGCGGCCTTCCTGGCAGAAAAGATGCCAGCCAGTGCAGCTGCCCCCGCTGCACCGCGCGCGGCCGTAACGCCCGCTGCCGCCGCGGCGTTAGCTCCCGTCGCCGTGGCGCCAGTGGCTATGCTCAACCCGGTCGCCTCCGCCCCAACCACAACGCCACAGATGGCCACCGCTTCGTTCGCCGTAGCCTCACGCGCGAACGTGGGGGCACCCGTTGTTGGATCCGTGACCGGGCTCGAAAGCCTGTTCCGGGATCAACTCAACGCGGTGTCACAGATCATCGGCCGCCAGTTCGATGTGCTGCAGGGACTGGGCGTCGCTGCCCCGAGCGTCGCTGCCGCGGCGCCGACAACAGCGCCCATCGGCGCGAACGGCGCGGCCCCACCCGCGGCGCCGACGACCGCATCGGCCGCCCAGGCCGCATCGCCTGCCGCGCCTGTATCAACACCTGCCGCCCAACAGCAAGCCGACGACCCGCGTCCCTCGCGCTTCGCCGTATTCAACCCAAAAGAAGCGTCGTCATCGTCCAAAGGCCTGACGCCCGTACAACAGCAGCATATTGACGATCTCACCGCGCGCTACACCCGCAAAACCGCGGGTTCGAAGCGCTACACGCAAGAGCACCGTGCAGTGCTGGCCGATCCCCGCGCCGCGTCGGGCTTCCGCACCGAGTGGAAGGAGCTGGTGTACCCGATCGTCAGTGATCGGTGCGCCGGGTCGAAGATATGGGACATTGACGGCAACGAGTACGTAGATCTCGTCAACGGCTTCGGCCAAACGGCTTTCGGGCATTCACCCGATTTCGTCGTTCGAGCGGTGAAGGAGCAGCTCGACAAGGGCTTTGCCATCGGCCCGCAGGCCGACCTCGCGGGTAAGGTTGCCGCTCTGTTCTGCGAGATCACCGGCAACGACCGGATGACGTTCTGCAATACGGGTTCGGAAGCAGTGATGGCCGCGATGCGGCTCGCGCGCACAGTGACCGGACGTGAAAAGATCGTCATCTTTAACGGCGACTATCACGGTCAGTTCGACGAAGTGTTGGTGAAAGGCGTACAGCGTACCGGCCAGGAGCCACGCTCCATGCCGGTAGCACCGGGTATTCCGGCCTCCGCCGTTCAGAACATGATTGTCCTCGACTACGCGACACCCGCAACGTTGCAGTGGGTGCGTGAGAACGCCGAAGACCTTGCGGCGGTGATCGTCGAGCCCGTTCAAAGCCGGCACCCCAGCCTGCAGCCTTACGAATTCCTCCGCGAGATCCGTAAGATCACCGAATCCTCTGGTACCGCTTTCGTAATGGACGAGGTCGTCACCGGCTTCCGAACCCATCCGGGCGGAATACAGGCACTTGCCGGAATCCGCGCCGACATGGCCACCTACGGCAAAGTAGTCGGCGGCGGATTACCTATCGGCGTTCTCGCCGGCAATACGAAGTTCATGGACGCGCTGGATGGTGGCACCTGGAGATTCGGTGACACCTCGTTTCCGGAAGTGGGCGTCACTTTCTTCGCCGGAACCTTTGTCCGCCATCCGCTGGCGCTCGCGGCCGCATGGGCGGTCCTGCAACATATCAAGGCCCAGGGCCCCCAGTTGCAGGAGAAGCTCGCAAAGCGCACGGCCGCACTCGCCGCCGATCTGAACCAGTTGTTCGCGCAGTATGGCTTGAAGACCCATGTGGAGACCTTCGCCAGCTGGTTCTTCTTCAATATCCACAACGAGCATCCGCTGGCGACGCTGCTGTTCTATCACCTGCGGCTGCGCGGAGTGCACATCCAGGATGGTTTCCCCTGTTTCCTGACGACCGCTCATTCGGAAGGCGACTTCAAAACCATCTACGACGCCTTCAGTGAGAGCGTCGCCGAGCTGCATGCCGCCGGGATCCTGGGTACTGCGCAGCAGACTCACTCAACGGGCATCGCGGCGACCGCGGCGGCCAAAGTCGTTGCGTTGCCCACCCCCGCCGGGGCGATCGCCGGACTGCCATTGACCGAGAGTCAGACCGAGATCTGGCTGGCGGCACAGATGGGCGATGAAGCCTCCTGCGCCTTCAACGAATCCGTCAGTTTGAAAATGCACGGTACGCTGAACGAAGCGGCGCTCCGTGCCTCGCTTAGCTTTCTGTTCAACCGCCACGACGCGCTGCGCGCAGCTTTTTCCGCCAGCGGCGAAGAAATGCGCATCCGCGAGCCCGGAACGGTCGAGTTGCCAATAACGGACCTCACCGGTAGCCAGGACGGTCTGGCGAAGCTGCTCGCCGCGGACGCCCGTACCGCCTTTGACCTGGTGAATGGCCCCTCGGCACGGGTACAACTGGTCAAGCTGGCGGCCGACCAACACGTTCTCGTGTTCACCGCCCATCACATCATCTGTGACGGCTGGTCGATCAATGTGTTCGTAAACGAGCTGGCAGAGATCTATCCCCTGTTCTGCCGCGGCGAGGCTCCACAGCTACCGCCCGCGCTGCTCTACAGCACCTACGTGCGCGAGCAGTCGAAGAGCGATCCGGCGGAAGCCGCCAGGACCGAGAGCTTCTGGCTCGAGCAGTTCCGCGAGCCCGTAAAAACGCTGGACCTTCCGACGGACCGGCCCCGCCCCGCGCTGAAAACGTACAGCGGCGCCAGCCGCTGCCGGCGGATCGATGCGAGCCTTTACCAGGCGCTGAAGAAAAGCGGCGCCAAGGTCGGCAATACACTGTTTGTCACTCTGCTCGGCGCCTTCCAGGCGCTGATCGGCCGCCTGTGCGATCAGAGCGAGATCGTCGTGGGCGTGCCGACCGCGGGGCAGTCATTGCTCGAAGATCAGATCCTCGTGGGCCACTGTGTCAACTTCCTGCCCATCCGCGGTGGCTGGACGAGCGACACGACGATCGGTCAGCACCTGCGTGCGGTAGCGAAGCAGATGTTGGATGCCTATGAGCACCAGAACTACACGCTCGGCACATTGGTACGCAAGTTGTCACGCGCCCGCGAGCACAATCGTGTACCGGTCGCCGAGATTCAATTCAACCTCGAGCGGCTCGCGGACCACATCAGGCTGCCGGGGCTGCAGATCGAGGTGGTGCCGAACAGCAAGGCCCATGTCAACTTCGACCTGTTCCTGAACGTGATCGAGTCGGAGGCCGGGCTGCGCCTGGACTGCGACTACAACACGGACCTGTTCGACGCCGCGACCATCGATCACTGGTTGGACTGTTACCAGGTCGTGCTCGAGTCGATCGTTGCGCAACCCGAGCAACCGTTGGAGCGTATTGCGTGCCTGCCGGCGGCCGAGTATCAGCGGTTGATCAGTGAATACAACCGTACGTCTGCGCCCTATCCTCGCGACCGATCCGTCCAGCAGCTCTTCGAAGCGCGCGTGGCCGAAAAGCCGCAGGCGATCGCGGCGCAATTCCGCGATGAGAGCGTCAGCTACGAGACTTTGAACCGGCGCGCCAACCAGCTGGCAAACCTCCTTTTGCGGCGCATCGGCAAAGACAGCAAGCCGAAGCCGCTGGTGGGCGTTGCGGTCGAGCGATCACTGGACATGCTGATCGCCCTGCTCGCGACGCTCAAGGCAGGTTGCGCATATGTTCCGTTGGATCCAACTCATCCGGTCCCACGTCTGCGTCATATTCTGAATGACGCCGATGTTGCAGCTCTCATCACCGACGGCACCGTCGATGGCGACCTGGTCAAGGCCGGCACACCGACTATCCACCTCAGAAGAGAGATTGGCGCCATCGCGGCCTCCTCCCCGGCGCAGCCTGCAGTCACGGTAAAACCGGATGACCTGGCATATGTGATCTACACGTCTGGCTCGACCGGACTACCCAAGGGCGTCGAAGTCTCGCATGCAGCAGTGGTCAACTTCCTCACTTCAATGGCGCATGAGCCGGGGATGTCGCGCGACGACGTTCTGTTCGCAGTCACTACCATTTCGTTCGATATTGCCGGCCTCGAGCTGTATCTGCCCCTGAGCGTAGGGGCACGAGTCGTCATTGCGGAGCGGGAGGAGCTCATCGACGGATTTGTACTGCTGCTGCACCTGGAGGAATGCGGCGCCACGAGCATGCAGGCGACACCGGCAACCTGGCGGATGCTCCTGGAAGCCGGATTCAACGCCAAGCCGGGCTTCAAGATGTTGTGCGGTGGCGAAGCGCTACCTCGCGAGCTTGCCAACCGCCTGTTGGCCGGTTCCGGCACGCTGTGGAACATGTACGGGCCTACCGAGACGACGATCTGGTCTTCGTGCGCCCAAGTGACTGCCGGTGATTCGCCGATCACCGTCGGCAAACCAATCGCCAATACGCAGTTCTACGTGTTGGATCGCCATGACCAGCCCGTGGCGCACGGAGTTCCCGGCCAACTGCACATCGGCGGTGACGGTGTTGCGCGCGGCTATCACAAGCGCCCCGAGCTGACAGCAGAGCGCTTCGTCGTAAATCCGTTCGAGGCCGGGCGGATGTACCGCACGGGTGACCTGGCCAAGTGGCAGCCCAATGGACAGCTGCAGGTCCTTGGCCGCATGGATCACCAGATCAAGCTGCGGGGCTTTCGTATCGAGATCGGCGAGATCGAGACCGTCCTGATGCGCAAGGGTGGCCTGTCGGCAGTTGCAGTGATTCTGCGCGAGGACAATCCGGGTGCGGCGCGGCTGGCCGCATATTATGTTGAAGAGCCCGGTCAAACCCGCTCCGAGGATCAACTTCAGGCAGCGCTCGCCGATGATTTGCCGGACTACATGATCCCCACCGCGTGGGTCAAACTCGACCGCCTGCCGGTTTCGCCGAATGGCAAGTTGGATCGTGCGGCGCTGCCGCGGCCCCAGGCCGTGGCGCGCGCCGAAGAAGAGTTCGTGCCTGCGCAGACTGCGAATGAGACACGCCTCGCAAAAATCTGGGCCGAGGTCTTGCATCTGCCCCGCGTCAGCGCAACCATTGACCTGCTGAAGCTGGGCGCGGACTCGATCCAACTATTCCAAATCATTGCCCGCTCCAGCCGCGAGGGGATCCGTTTGACCGCCAAGCAGCTTTTGCAGCACAGGACAGTACGTGCAGTCGCCGCCCTGTTGGACGGTCCGCCCGCTGGAGCCACCACCGCTACCGACAGCCGGCCGAGCCTGCCGACGCTGGGACAGTTCCAGCGCAGCCAGCGGACTGCATCCAACATCAAACGGTGACGGAGCGATGGCCACGGCCAGCAGTTACATCTTACGTACTGCCGAACATTCCGGCACCGCGCCGGAGCCGGGGCCCGCCCCTGTTGTGAACGACGGTGCGGCCGAGCCGAGCTACCAGGACTTCCCGTGCTCCGTGGCACAGGAGCGCTTCTGGCTGCTCGATCGCCTGGAGCCCGGCAATCCTTCGTATAATGTCGCAGTACGCTGGAGACTGGACGGCCGCGTCTCAACCGACCTGCTCGAGAGCGCGTGGCGTGAAATCATCAGCCGCCACGAGGTACTCAGAACCCGGTTTCTCGAGATCGACGGCAAGCCGGTGCAACGCGTTGCGTCCAACGGCACATTCAAACTCGTCGAGATCGACCTGAGCTCCCTCCCGGAGGCCTCGCGATCGGAGGAAGGCGATCGGATCGGCTTGATCGAGGCACGCGCGCCATTTGATCTAGGAAACGGACCGCTCATCCGCGTGGTGCTGCTGCGCCACTCGACTAGCAGCGCCATCATTCTCGTTACGACTCACCAGATCGTCTCGGACGGCTGGTCAATCGGTGTCATGGCTCGCGAGATGGGCACGCTCTATCAGGCATTGGAGATGGGTGCACCGCCATCGCTCGATCCGCTTGCGATTCAGTACGGTGACTACGCGCAATGGCAGCTCGAGTGGTTGCGCCAGCGGGGCATTGAGGCAGAGACCGCATACTGGAGCCGCCAGCTGAGCGGCGTCACTCCTTTTGAGGTCCTGGCCGACAGACCGCGCCCGGCAGTGCCGACGACCAACGGGGCCATCGTCTCGATCGTGCTGCCACGCGAATTGACCAATAAGATGCACGCGCTGAGCGTGGATTCCGGCGCGACGTTGTTCGCGGCGGCCGTGGCCACACTCTGCGCGACGCTGGCGCGCTACACGGGCAAATCCGAGATTGTGATTGGCACGCAGGTCTCGGACCGCGACCAGGTCGAGCTGGAGCCGATGATAGGCCAGTTCGTCAACTCACTGATCCTGCGCAACGACGTGAGTGGCGATCCGCGCTTCACCGAGTTCCTGGCTCGCACCAGCACCACGATTTCCGAAGCGCTGGAACACCGCAATATCCCCATCGAGCGCCTGCTCGGCATGGTCAAAGCCGGGCGCGGCGGCAGCAACAGCCCACCGGTGTCAGTGAACTTCATCTTCCAGCGAACGTTCATCGAAAACCGCCACTACGGTGATTTCGCGCTGGTGGACCTGCCTTCGCTGCCCGCCGGCGCCATCTACGATCTGAACTTTTTCATGGTGGAGCGGCCGGACGGCTGGCGCTTCTCCTGTCAATTCAACACGGATCAGTTCGAAGCGGCGACCGCCAACCGACTGCTGCGCTATTTTCAAGCAGCCCTGGAAAGCGCGGTGAGCTCTCCGTCGCGACGCATCTCCGAGCTGCGGCTGGCCGACCCGCTAGAGCTCAGCCTGCTGCAGCGCCTGTGCGGCCCCACAGTCACCTATCCGGAGGACCGGACCCTTGGCGAACTGATTGCCGGACAAGCCAAAGCAACACCGACCTCGGTCGCGGTCGTGTATGGCGATCAGCGTCTGACGTTCGCGCAGCTTGACTCCGAGTCGCAGCGGGCCGCCCTCGCCTTGAGCGCCCACGGCATTGGCCCCGGAACGCGTGTAGGTCTGCAGCTTGAGCGTTCGATCGAGCTGTTGGTGGCGATTCTTGCAGTGTGGAAGACAGGCGCCGCGTACGTTGCACTGGATGTGCAGGACTCGCCCGAACATACACAGCAGCGCATCGATTCGTCCGGCGTAACGCTGGTAGTGACCACGCAGGGACGTGAAGGCGCGCTCAAAGCGTCGCGTGGAGTGATCACCAGCCTGTCCGGGCCTATTCCCAGCGCAAACTCAACCCTTCCCCGGGTGGCGGCCAGGGCCCCTGCCGCCGTCTGGTTCAGCGCCCGCAGCGGCGGTGATCCCGTCCCCGTGGAGATTTCACACCTTGCACTGGTGAGCGCCCTCTCGAGCCTGCAAACCAGGGTCGGCAGCACGAGCGCCGATGTCTTTCTGTCGATGGGTCCGATAGTCGCAGCGGCTCTGCCGGTCGAACTGTTTCTGCCTGTCATGCAGGGAGCGCGGGTCGTACTGGCGACGGCGGACGAAACGGCCTCGGCGGCCAAGCTCCAACACGTGATCAAGCAGGCTCGCGTAACGACCGCCATGGCAGCGCCGACGACGTATACCACCTTGTTGGAAGCGATTCCCGCAGGTCAGAAGATTCCCAGGATGCTCTGCGACCGTGGGGCGTTCGGATCCGTAACCGTAGCGCGCCTGCTTGCGCGCAGCACCGAGCTTTGGGCACTGCATTCCTACACCGAGACCTCCGGATGCGTGTCCGCGCGCCGCATTCAACAGCCGCATGATCTGCGCTTGTTGGGCGAGCCCTTTGCGAACACACGGTTCCGCGTTTTGGACGAGAGCCTGAGGTCCCCGCCATTGGGTGCCCGAGGCGAGCTCTACGTCGGTGGCAACACTGGTGTCACGGATCCTGATGGCGGACGCTTCATCTTCGCCCCCGCCGGGGGTGGCGAGGACGAGCAGTTGTTCAAGACGGGTGACGCCGCGCGCGTCAGGGCGGACGGTGGCGTCGAAATCATCGACGAAGGGCAGCCGCACGAGGCCGAAGCAGCCGAGGTCCGCAAGCCCGAGCAGGAAGAGGAAGTCGATCCGCAGATGGAACGCCGTTTGACCGCCATCTGGTCGCAGCTGCTGGGCGTGCAAGAGACCGCGATTGACGGCAACGCGAACTTCTTTGAGCTCGGGGGTCATTCGCTGCTGGCCGCGCGCATGTTGGCGCGCGTGGAAACGGAGTTCGGCCGCCGTGTCACGCTCGGCTCCCTGTTCCGCGCCCCGAGTGTTCGCGGCCTCGCACGGCTGCTGCACAGCGACGCGCGGGAGTTCGACTTCCGCCAGATGGTGAAATTGCAGGCGGACGGCGCCAACGTGCCGCTGATCGCGATCAACAACACGGGCGTATTCTACCTGCTCGCCAAGCGGCTCGGCCGCCAGCAACCGGTCACCTCGCTGCAGGTTTTCGACCCTGCCGCGAAACATGCAACACTGCCGCAGACACTCGAGGAGATCGCCGCCGAGTACGTCAAGCTGATCCGCCGCGTCCATCCAACCGGGCCGTACATACTCGCCGGCTGGTGTGTTGCCGGCGCGCTCGCATTTGAAATCGCGCGGCAGCTCGCGGCCGGCAACCAACGAGTCAGCAATGTCTTCCTGATCGACTCCTGGGTGCCGGGCTACTTCACGCGCCTGCCAGGGCTGCGCCGGCTCATCGGCACCTACACGCTGCGCTGGCAGCTTGCGCTCGCCGACTGGCGCCGCTTCAAATCCGGTCAGCAGACCTGGGCACAATTCATCGATCAGCGCCCGAGCGTGCAGCACCTGCGCTACCTGATAGCTCGCCTGTGGGGTACCCGCAGGCCACAGCAGACAATCGAAGCCGCCACCGGGCCCGAAGAGTACGACAAGTGGCTGCTGGAATATCTCAAGGCCGCCACCAACCGGTACGAGCCGAAGCCCTACTCCGGCCACATTACCCTGTTCCGCAGCACGCAGGAGCCCACCGGCTGGATGTTTGATCCGTTGGCAGGCTGGGGCCGGTATGCGCAGGGCGGTGTACAGCTGGCGATGGTGCAAGGCAATCACTTCACCATGTTCCAGGATCCCGGCGCCAGCCAGATGGCTGAAGCCATGGCCCCGCTCATCGCGGCCGCCGAACGTCCCGCCTAGGTTGTCGAGGATCATGCCTCACCTGGCCGGGCCATAACATGCGGCTGTTGGAATTGATCCTGACGCTCGCCGTGGCAGCTTGCGGCATTCGCCTCGCCGGCCTCGGGCGAGCGGCAGGCATGCAGTGGGTGCACGGCATGCAGCTGCTGCTCGCGGCGCTGTTAGTCGTGCAGGTACTGGTCGAGGGCTGGCGGTGGCAGGTGTTTCCCGCATACGCGGCCGCGCTCGTGGTGGCAGCCACGCCGAGTCTGCTCGGCTTGAGCGCGCAGACCCTGTTCTGGTCAGCAAGTGCGAGCGTGGCGTTGCTCGCGCTGTCGGTAGCGAGTTGCCTTTTGCTACCCTTCGTAGTGCCTGAGCCCGGGCACGGCCCCTTCGCGGTTGGGGTGACTCCAATCCCCGTCAGTGTGTCGCGGCCGCCGGATGTTGGAACTGATGGGGTTCCGGCCACCTCTGAGCTGAAGGCCACTCCGCGAGTGCAGCTGTGGTATCCGGCAGAGGCATCGGAGCGCGGGGAACGATTCAACAGGCTGGTGAAGCAGAGGGTTGCCGATCGATTCCGCGCGCTACCGAGGGCGCCGGCCGTGCCGGATGCGCCCGTGGCGCACAATACAACCAAGTTTCCGGTGGTGATTTATTTCGATGGCTGGCCGGAGGACAAAGTCCAGAACATTGCGCTGATTCTCGAGCTGGCCAGCCGCGGTTTCGCAGTCGCCTCCCTCCAATATCCGGACAGGCCGCCCGGAACGTCCGACGCTAGCGATGCTCAGATGCGGGCGCGACTGGCTCGAGAGATGGTCGAATACACGTCCGATGCGGCCTTCGAACACTCCGTTCAACTCGACCACGCGCGAGCCCGACAACACGCGCGAGATGCGATCGCTGTCCTCGATGCGCTCGCTGCGTTCAATGCGGAGGCCGGGAGCCGCTTCGCTCAGCAGTTGGATACGCAGCGCGCCGGCGCTCTTGGCTTCTCGTATGGGGGTGCTATAGCGGCTGAGACGAGCCGCCTCGATCCGCGCGTCCGAGCGGTGGTCAACATGGATGGACGACACTGGGGCGACACACTCGATAAGGGGGTCGAGCGGCCATATATGTTCATTTGTGAGGAGCTGCAGATGCCCACGGCGGCTGCCCTGAGCTCGGCCGATCCCATGATCCGTTACGAGGCCCGACTGGACCAGGTCGATTACTCCCAGCTGGCGGCCAATCTGCAAGCCCTGGGGGGCATCCGCGTAACCATCGCCGGTATGGCTCATATGAATTTCACCGACTTTCCGTTGCGCTCGCCGCTGCGCCGGCTATCCTTCGGTGGGGCGATAGATCCGCGCCGCGCGCAGCAAATCATAAAAACGTATGTGAGCGAGTTTTTCTCGCGCTACCTGCAATCCGAGCGGCCTCCCGCCTTGGATTCGCCACTTCCACAGTTCCCCGAGGTGCGGGTCCAGAGTTGGCCCGCTCCGAAGAGTTCGCTGTGACCTGGCGGCTTTGGGTTGGCCGTCCCGGAATGCGGGCGCTGCTGCAGGCGTGGCCTTGGGTCGTACTACTGGTACTCCTGAGCATCTGCCTCGTGCATGGACTGTGGGTCATTCGCGGCCTGGGGAACTACACCGCGATGCTCGATACCTACCGCGATGCCGGCTTCGTGCAGGGATTCATTGATGGCAACCTCTCCGGGGACCCATCGATCGAGGGTGCCAAGCGTTACTACCCGCCCCTGCTGCACGCCCTGGCCGCAGTCGTTGCATCGATCGCTCACATGCAGCCACTTCAACTCCTCGTCAGCGCGGCCCCGTGGGTGAATCTGCTGATACCAACAACTTTCTTCCTGATGGTACGCCGGCTGATTGACGCACCGGCGGCCGCCATTGCCACGGTGTTGCTCGTGTGCTTCGACGGGACGTTCCTGCCACCCTGGATGGCCGCTTCCTATTCGCCTTGGCACTCTGTCCCGGCCATCACGCAGGCGTTGTTTTTTTGCTGCATCTGGATGATCAGCGCGCGCGCTGAACGCGGCCGCTTCGGTGATGCGATTCTGATCGGATCGATGATCGGCATCGTGTTTCTCGCGCACACGGTTCCCGCCGTGCTCCTGGCTGTGATTACGGCGGCCGCGGCCGTAGCGATGCAGGGCATGCGGATGCGAACGGTTGCGTGGGTTGGTACCGCGGCTTTGACTACAACGCTCTGGACGCTGCCGTTCCTTATCCCCCTCGTGACTACCTACCATCTGAAGATCCTGAACGCCGCAGGGGCGTTCACCGACGATCTGTTCGATCCAACCCGGATTCCGAAACGAGTCATTGCTGCCGTTCTGCCCGGATTGGGCGCCCTCGCGCTGCTAGGTTGGAATTACTGGCGCGCCCGACAGTTTGGCCGCAGCGTCGCCCCCTCCACAGTGGTGATCCTGGGCGTATGGATTGCATTACCCGCCCTGTTCATTGCCCGGCACTTCGCCTGCGGTGTTGGCGGCACTTCCACCGTCTGCACGGCGTTCGTAGTACCGGTCCACCATTGGATGTTCTACATACAGTCGGCCCTGGCGTGCGTGTTTGGCTATGCAATTGTTTCGGGGCTCGCCCCACCAGGCAGCGCGGCGGCGGCGAACCCCGCCGCTGCGTCGTTCGCCACAGTTGTGGCGGCGAGTGGCGCCTTCGCGTTGGCTTGCGCCGTTTTGGCCTTTCGGCCAGCGGACCAAACGATGCGTGAGCGCGCACTCGACATGCGTAGCCGGGTTGACCTGGAACTCTATCAATGGGTGCTGACGAGCACCCAGCCGAACGCCTTGTTTGTCACGGACATCTCGACTAATGCCGTTCATGACAGCGCCGCGATCGCAGTACTCGCGGCCGCCCGCAGGAGCGTCGCGCTTCCCTTCACCTATTCGAATCCCTACATCGACTGGCAGACGCGCAAACAGCGTGAGGAGGCCTACCTCGCGGCAGCACTCTCCGGAAAAGATTCGGGCACTCTGTGCCACCTGCTTGCGGAAGCCGGCGATGGCAAGCGGGTATATGTCGCGCTCGCAACGGGGACCGACGCCCCGTCCGGCCAGGTGCAACCGGTATTTCGCAGCAAACAGAACAACGTGTATTCCGTGATGCCGTCCGTCTGTAGATGAGGCTCAACGCGCCCGGTAACGGTAGCTCGGACCGTCGATTCGCGCACCGACTTGCCCGGCAGCCTGCGGGTACCCTGGACCTCTATGAGCGAGCAGCACGCCAATCCGACGAACCCGCGCCGCCTGGGCTACAAGGCTCTCGAGATCCTGCTGGGCCGGCTGCCGACCGGACGCTGGGCCCGGGCTGTCCCCGGTCTGCCCCGCTACCACGCCCGGCAGGTGATGGCGCGGCGCGATCACACGGGCTTGTACACCGGCATCTACCCGACCTACGAGGCAGCGATGGCGGACATTCCCCAGTCCCGCCAGGCGGGCTGGGATCACGACAGCTCAGCCAAGCTGTGGTTGGATCAGATCGACCGGGTAACACCCTCCACCTATCCAATCTTCTTCTGGCTCACCCAGGTGTTTGGCGGGCAGGATGCGTTGGTGGACGTCGGTGGCTCGATTGGCCTGACTTACTACGGCTACCGCCGGCTGGGCAACATGCCACCGAACGCCACCTGGACCGTCGTGGAAGTCAAGCGGATCGCCGAGCAAGGCACTCAGATTGCGCAGCGGGAAGGAGCCGCGGCACTGAAGTTCGTAGACCAGCTCGCGGCCGTGGGCCGCTGCGACGTGCTGCTGTCAGCGGGTGCGCTGCAATACATGCCGCTGTCCCCGGCCAGCCTGCTGGAGGCGCTGCCGGGTAAGCCGCGGCACATCCTGTTGAACAAGCTGCCGATCACTGCGGGCGAGGACTGTTGGACACTGCAGAACTATGGCCCTGCGGTGGCGCCCAACCGGCTCTTCAACGAGAGCCGCTTCCTCCAACAATTCGCCGCTCACGGTTACCAGCTGCGCGACCGCTGGGCGGTGCAGGACCTGGACTGCGTGATTCCATTCCATCCCGAGCGATTCATCAAGGAGTTTGCCGGGTTCGTATTCGAGCGGCGCTGAGCGGCCGTCACCGCCGTACCGCGCCGCACGAGCTCCCACACTGCAACCTGTCATGCGCGCGCGCCTGAGCAAAATCTCGCCGACCTCCTGGGTCACCGCGCAGAATCTGTTCAAGCAGATATTCGCGATCGCGCTGTTCGCCATTCAAGCGCCGTTGCTGGGCCCGCGTGCCTTCGGCCTGCTCGCGCTCGTCATGGTCTTCATCGGCTTTTGTGAATATGTGCTGGAGATTGCCGGGACAGACGCACTGATCTCGGTAAAAAACATCGAGCCCCGCCACTACTCGACGATGACGACTGTGAACGTCGCCTGCGGCGTTGCATTGGGCGCGCTCATTTTCGCGTTCGCACCCCGCATCGCGGCGGCTTTTCGCGAGCCCGAGCTGGTGCCGCTGCTGCATTTCATGGCGGCGCTCCCCATAGTTACCGTACTGGCGTCCGCACCCAATGCAGCCTGCCGCCGCGAGCTGCAGTTCGAGCCCCTGGTGACCCGCATGCTCGCGAGCACCACCATCGCCGGTATAGTTGGTTTGATCCTCACCTTCATGCACTACGGGGTCTGGGCCCTGGTCTGGCAGGCGACCCTGCAACGGGTGCTGAACGTCGCGATTCTGTGGAAGCTCGTCAAGATGCCCTTCCGCATGGGCTTCTCAGCGCCCCACTTCAACGAGTTGCGGCGCTACGCAGCGCCGATGGTCGTGTCCCAGACCATGTCCTGGGCAGCGGACCAGATTCCCCGCTACATCCTGGGTTTCTTCCTCGGCGCAAGCGAGCTCGGTCTGTTCAGCCTTGCCGCCCGTCTCAGTGACATCGTCGTGCAGCTCGCCGTGTCGCCCCGTTACGGCGTCGCCCGCATAGAGATGCGCCAATTTGCAGATGAGCGCGCCGGCATCGAACCCGCTACGCAGCGAATCCTGACGCACATGAGCGCCCTGACATTTCCGCTGTGCATTGGCGCGGCCGCCGTCATGCCATTGCTCTTTACGACCTGGCTGAATGCACGCTGGGCAGGCGGAGTACTTCCCGCACAGCTGATGATGTTGGGAGTTATTCCCTATGTCACGCACTACGCCCTCAGCGCCGCGTTGCTCGGAATGAACAGACAATCAGCCATCGCAATCAACGCGACCGCGCAGACGTTCACGCTGGTATTGGTCAGTGCCGCTTTCGCCCCGCTAGGCCTGTATCCGGCAACGGCCGCGATCGCGTGCCGTCCACTGGTCACTGCCACCATTCCGGTCATCTTCGCGCGCCGCTATGGCGGCATTGCAGCCAAGGGTGTGCTCCTCGCTCAGATGCCGGCGCTCCTTGCGGCTGGTGCCACCGGGGCGGTCGTATTCGGACTGAAGCTGCTGCTGACGCCGTATCTGGGCAGCGTGGCACTGTTGGCCTGGCTCGTGCTGGCCGGGGTCGTGACCTACGGCGCGTTGATCGGACAGTTACTGCCTGAATTCGCCGCGAGACTCACCGCCCGGCTGCCGGGGCCGCTGCGGCGGCTGTCCCGCGCGAGCTGACTCTCAAGCTGATTCGCAAACTGATTCGGAAGGTGATTCGCGAGCCGATCCGAACTCAAACCGCTGGCGGGGTCCACACCGGATAGGGCCGCACGATGGCCGGCGGCTTGCGTAGCCCGCGCGCCGCCCGGTAGGCGGTGAGCTTCATCTCATCGCGCCACGCGGAAGTCCCCGGCGGCGATGGGCTCAAACCCAGCGAACGCAGGCGCCGGTTGATTCTGTGCAGCTCCGTCAGCCGGTCGACCGAACGCAGCTCGTACGTCACGCTCAGTGCAACTGACACGTTATCGTGATTCTGCACCCAATGCGGCGCATTGACCGGCACGTGGATCCCGAAGCCGGCGCGCAGGTCGTAGGCATTCGCGTCCACCTGTCGCTCCGGCCGATACTTGGCGAGCGCTTGGCTGACCGCATAGAACTTTTCCAGCTCGAGGTCGGTGACCAATGTCCGGTCGGTATGATCGAACACGTAGAATTGCTTGTCCCCGGCGACCTGCAGCAGGAAGTTGGTCTCGCCATCCATATGGTATGGCGTCACGCGATTGGGGGAGCTGACGAGGATCAGCACTTCGCCGACAGTGACGTCGCAACGCATCTGCTCGCCTGCGAGCTCCACGATCCGCGCCAGGATCTGCTGCAGCACCGGTCCGTACTCAGGGTCCTGCTCGGTATGCTTCAGGATCACCAGTGAGTTGTTGTGCTCGATGTTCACCAGGGTCTCATCGAGCGAGAGCCGATCCTTCTGGCCGGACTCCCAACTGTTGTTCACGGCGATCTTGCCGTTCGACCAGTAGGTGTCACGGTGATCCGGCATGCGCCGCGACAGGGCCACGAGGTTCTTCAGCTCCCACATCGCATTGCCCGCCAGTTGGTGCGGGAACATGAAATTGACGCGGTTGTAGTTGCGCCTGAACAGACCCTGCGGGTCCTCGATAACAGGCGCCGGCGCCGCGGCAGAGGTGCGCGTCATCAGCGTTTTCTGACCGGCCCGTGCCGGTGCTCCTTGAATTTCAGAATGGCTGCGCCGAGCGGGCGCTTGATGGAATCGAGCAACACCGATTTACGGGGTGGCGTTGGCGAGAGGCCCAGCTTCTTGCGCAGGAAATTGTTCGCACAGTACAGGTGCGCGTATTCGCTGTCCCAGCTGTGGTAGTTGATGCTCACGGACACTGAGATGTTGTTGTCGTTCTGCACCCAATGCGGCGCATTCACCGGGATGTGTACTCCGTTGCCAGGCACGAGGCGCACAACGTCGGCGTGGTGCTGCAGCTCGGGCTTGTAGACCGCTGCGTTGTTGTCCTCGCACCAGAAGCGCTCAATCTCTTCTTCTGGAAGAACTTCGCGGTCGAACTTATTGAAAATACTTATATCCTTCTCACCATGGATCTGGAGAAGGAAATTGGTCTCGCTGTCGATGTGATACGTCGTGATACGGCGCGGAGAGGTAATGAACAGAATGACCTCACGGCGGCGCATCTTCCTCTCGAGCTCCCGTCCACTCACCTGCAGCAGATCTGACATGCAGCGTTGCAGGACGTCCGCGTAGGCCGGATCAGTCTCGGCGCGCTTGAGGATGATGAAGGCCCCGGCGTTCTCGATGCGGCGGATGGTCTCGTCCACGGGAAACTCGCACCGGGATGTGCCCCAGCGCTCGTTGAGATCGGTGACGCCCGCATCGTAGTACAGGTCATCGGGCCGCTTTGCGGCCGTGTCGCGTGCCAGCTCAATGAGCCGTGGCAACTCGAAAAGCGGGTGCCCCGTCAACTCGTGATGCAGAACGAAATGACGACTGTTGAAGTGCTCTCGGAATATTTCCGGTTTCAGGTCGAGCATAGCTAGTCTCAACACCCTGTAAGAGTTCTTCCCGGCGCGAAGCGCCGCTATTTTTCGCGGGTCGCCTACGGCTAGGCGCCCCCGGCGATCCCGCCAAGGCGTGGGGCGCAGCCCCTGAGGAGTATCGAGCAAAGCGCAGCGGCGGCAAATGATCTGTTTCTCAAATGCGGCCAGTCCTGACTCGCTTTACATAATCCGATTGTCACCGCACTGCAAGGAGTGCAGCCCAGACTACGCAGCTCCGTCTCAAAGACCCAAGAATGCGGCTGATCCGGCGTTTCGGACCTTATCTGTTCGTAGGTGTATTCGCGGCGTGGTGCGCGTATTCGCTGCACGGCGATCTTGCGCAGCTCTCCTTGATGCAGATGATTGGATCGTGGGAGCTGGTCGCGCTGGCAGCACTGCTGTCAGTGCTCAATTACGCATTGCGCATCATTCGCTGGCGCACCTATCTCGCGCGGCTCGGCCATCGCGTGCCGTTTCGCTTCGCGGCTTTGAGCTTTACCGCCGGGTTCGCCTATACGGTCTCTCCCGGAAAGCTCGGTGAGATGGTCCGCGCGCGGTACTACATCCCACTGGGGATCCCCGTCAGCGATGTCGCCGCGGCCTTTTTTGCCGAGCGCTTCCTCGACCTCGTCGCAATGATCGCGCTGGCAGCGCTGCTGCTCAGCGCTTCATCGACCTATCACGACACCGTACTGGCCAGCGCTGCCGGGGCAGTCTGTGTGCTCCTCGCGCTGGCACTGTTGCCCTGGGCACAGATAGCCGAGTGGGTCCATTCCACCGCCCTCCTGCCGAAATCGGTCGGTTCGACCCTGGCCAGTATCGCAAAGGCATTGGTCTCGACCCGCACATTGCTGCGGCCCGGAATACTCGTGGCGGGCTTCCTGATTGGCCTGCTGGCCTGGAGTCTCGAGGGCGCAGGACTCGCCCTGCTCAGTGGGATGTTTCCGGCCGTGCACCTCGAGCCGGCGACGGCGGTCGGCATTTATGGCGCGGCCGTGCTCATAGGTGGACTCTCCTTCCTGCCGGGCGGTTTGGGCAGCACGGAAGCTGCGATGACGGCGCTGTTGGCGGCCCACGGCTACTCAGTCAGTCAGGCGCTTCTCATAACACTGACCTGCCGCTTGGTCACACTGTGGCTCGCCGTTGTATTCGGTTGGTGCGCCATCTTCGCGCTTCGGCCCAAGGCGCAGGCGGTTACGCCATGGCTGTAGAAGCCCTCATGCAGCGGACGCCACTGTGCGTGGATCTGGACGGGACGCTCATCCGCTCGGACCTGCTTCTGGAAACGCTGCTGCTGCTGATAAAGCGCAATCCGCTGTACCTGTTTCTCCTGCCGTTGTGGCTGTTGCGGGGTAAAGCAGTCCTGAAGGTGGAGATCGCCTCACGGGTGACCCTGAAGCCCGCCGCCCTCCCCTACAACAAGGAATTCGTGGAGTGGTTGCGGTCCGAACGGACAGCACAACGCAGTATTTGGCTATGCACCGCCGCCAGCGAACCGCTTGCGCGTGCCGTGGCAGACCATCTCGGATTGTTCGATGGGGTCCTCGCCAGTGACCGATCGGTCAATCTTGCGGGCACCGCGAAAGCGGACCGCCTGGTCGGCCAATTTGGCGACGGCGGCTTTGAATACTGTGGGAACGAGCGCAAAGACATGGCGGTCTGGCAGCGCGCAGCCGGTGCCATCGTCGTCAACGGTACCTCACGCCTCGAGACCGAAGCGTCGCGCTCCGTGCGCGTCGTACAGACATTTCCATCGAACGCACGGCCACTGGAGGCGATGATCCGCGCGCTCAGGCCTCATCAATGGGCCAAGAACCTGCTGATCATGGTCCCGCTGCTCGCCGCTCACAGTGCAGCCGATCCCGGCTCCTCCGTGGCGGCGCTGCTCGCCTTCGCCGCCTTCTCGCTGTGCGCTTCTTCGGTCTACCTACTGAACGACCTGCTCGACCTGGAGGCGGATCGCACTCATCCGCGCAAATCGAAGCGGCCCTTCGCCGCCGGCGACCTGCCGTTGCTCGCCGGTCTCACCGTGGCGCCGCTCCTGCTCGTGGCTGCGGTTCTCATTGCCGCATTCCTGCCGCCCAAATTCTGGCTCGTGCTGGCTACTTACTACGCCTTCACGTGTGCTTATTCCTTCGCATTGAAGGGACTGGTGCTGATCGACGCGCTGGCACTCGCCGGGTTGTACACGCTGCGCATCATCGCCGGAGCGGCGGCCGTGTCTGTGCCTCTGTCATTCTGGCTGCTGTTGTTTTCTGTGTTCCTGTTTCTGAGCCTGGCGTTCGTGAAGCGCTTCGCGGAATTGGACTCGCTGCGCAAGCAGCGCCGCCTGAGCGCGGTCGGGCGCGGCTATCACGTCGAGGACTTGTCTCTATTGCAGAGCCTGGGTACGGCCAGTGGTTATCTGAGCGTCCTGGTGCTCGCTCTGTACATCAATTCACCGCAGATCGAGGTGCTTTACAGCCGGCCCAAGGTGATCTGGATGCTGTGCGTGCTGATGCTCTATTGGGTCAGCCGAATCTGGATGGTTGCCCAGCGCGGCAAGATGCATGACGATCCCGTCGTGTTCGCGCTGAAAGACAGACAGAGCCTGGGTATAGGATTGCTGGCGGCCGTGGTAGTTGCGCTGGCCATCTGACAGAACATGCTGCGTGAAACGGTGGGTTCCTGGGGTAACGTCGTCAGGGGAGAGCATGCGTCCGTCAGCCTGCGCAGCCGGCGCGACCCCTTTCCGCGAGTCGATGGAGTCGGCACGGTCCTGCCGTACGGCAACGGACGAAGCTATGGCGACAGCTGCCTGAATGTAGGAGCCGGGCTCGTGCAGACGCGCGGGCTCGACCGATTCATCCGCTTCGACCGTGAGACGGGCGTGTTGGCCTGCGAAGCCGGGGTGCTGCTTGCCGACATCCTGCAGATTGCCATGCCCGCCGGCTGGTTCATCCCTGTTACACCGGGGACCTGTTTCGTAACGGTCGGCGGGGCGATTGCCAATGACGTGCACGGGAAGAACCATCACGGGTTCGGAACCTTCGCACTGCAGGTGCGGCAGCTGGAGCTGTTGCGCTCCGACGGACAGCGGCTGTTGTGCTCCGCGACCGAGAATCCACAGTGGTTTGCTGCAACTGCGGGCGGGCTCGGTCTGACAGGCATCGTGACTTGGGCGGAATTGCAGCTGCGGCGCATTCCCGGCTCGTCCATGGACGTGGAAACCATCCGCTTCCACAACCTCGATGAATTTCTGGCGCTGTCCGCCGATTCGGACCGCGATTTCGAGTACACCGTCGCATGGGTCGACTGCCTGGGGCGGGGCAACCGGCTGGGACGCGGACTATTCCAGCGTGCGAATCACGCGGCAGCGCTCGAGGGAAACAAACCGCGAAGGCGGCTCGCCGTGCCTTTCATGCCGCCGTTTTCGATGGTGAACGCCGCTTCATTGCGGATTTTCAACACTGCCTATTACCACGCGCGCACCGGTGACCGTAGGCGTGCGCTAATCGACTATGCGCAGTTCTTCTACCCATTGGATGCCATTCTTCACTGGAACCGCCTGTATGGACCGCGGGGTCTGCACCAATATCAGTGTGTCATTCCGAGCGGCGTTGGCCTGGACGCAACTGCCCAGCTGCTGCAGACCATCGCGCGCAGCGGGCAGGGGTCGTTCCTGGCGGTGTTGAAGATGTTTGGGCCCATGCTCTCGCCGGGCATGCTGTCCTTTCCGCGCGCCGGCATCACCCTGGCCCTCGATTTTCCCAACCGGGGCGAGCGGCTCGAGCGCCTGTTCAACAACCTGGATGCCATCGTGACGAGCGCGGGGGGCCGCCTTTACCCCGCGAAGGATGCAAGGATGCCCGGCAGCCTGTTCCGCAGCGGTTTTCCGCGCTGGCAGGAGTTTTCGCAGTACATCGATCCGCGTTGCTCTTCGACTTTCTGGCGCCGCGTGATGGAGGATAAGTGAGAAGAGTCCTGATCATGGGTGCGACTTCGGCGCTTGCCGAGGCCACCGCGCGCATTCTGGCCGCACGCGGCGATTCCCTGTACCTGGTCGGCAGGCGCCCAGATGCGCTCGAGGCCATTGCCGCCGATCTCAAAGTGCGAGGCGCGGCGCAAGTGGCATTCGAGCTACTCGATGCCACCGACGTAGCCTCTCACGAGCCGATGCTGGCGCGAGCGACGCAGACGCTCGCCGGACTGGACACTGTGTTGATTGCTTATGGGACGCTCAGTGACCAGAAGGCATGCGAGGGTTCCGCACAGCTCACTGTGCAGGAGCTGACGACCAACGCAATTTCAATTGCCGCCCTGCTCACGCTGGTCGCACAACAATTCGAGCGCCGCAAATCAGGAACCATCGCGGTCATTTCATCGGTTGCGGGCGAGAGAGGTCGCGCGAGCAACTATGTATATGGCAGCGCCAAGGCATTGGTGACCGCATTCACCTCCGGGATGCGCCAGCGGCTCTCGAAATCCGGTGTCGCGGTCATCACCATCAAGCCCGGATTTGTCGACACCCCCATGACGGCCGCCTTCCCCAAGGGCCCCCTCTGGGCGAAGCCGCAAACCGTGGCAGCAGGCATCGTCCGCGCAATGGACCGTTCGGCGGCCGTGGTCTATCTGCCGTTCTTCTGGCGGCCCCTGATGGCGGTCATCCGTGCGATTCCCGAGCGGCTTTTCGGCCGCCTCACGCTGTGACGGCGCGGCAGCGGCGCAAAAACAAAAACTCGTCTATAATCATGTGGATGACGCGGCTTTCGAGGCCCTCTACTAGAATTGGCCGCAAGCGCGACAATGCGGACATAACTATGGCACAGTACCCGCAAGCCGCCGTTTGAGACGCCGAACTCGGCGCTAAAGTCCGAGGTCTGGTTCAATCCGCTTTTCATGGTCGCAAACACTACAGGTATGAGCGCCGAGCCCCGACGTCAGAAAACCTTGGAAGAGTCGGAACAACAACAGGTGCATGAGTCGGATCGGGACGTCTCCGAGGCCCTGATGCTGCTTTTCAGGCTGCCCGATGAAGCCCTCGCCAGCATCCATGAGTCGGCGAAGAGCCTGAAGGTCAACTTCGCGGAGGCAGCGCTGCACACCGGGCTCGTTACGCAACACGAGCTCGACCAGGCCCTCGACTATGTTCGCCGGCAGGAGCGCAATGCCGGGCGCGGTATCGTCGAAGAGGCCCTACGCCGCCGCTCTACCCGCCGCGAAGTTGCCCTGTGGACGGGCGAGCGCGTCTTTCCAGGCAAAGAGCTCATCCTTGCGCACCAGCCCGACCATCAACATAGCGAAGCTCTGCGCAGCCTGCGCACCGAGTTGCTGATGCGCACCAGCGGCCGCCGGGGTGCGGGTATTTTTGCCTTCCTGAGCCCCTGCGCGAAGGAAGGACGCTCACGGCTATGTGCCGAGCTTGCGATCGCATTCGCGCAGCTTGGCAGCCGCACGCTGCTCGTGGATGCAGATCTGCGCCGCCCGCATCAACATGAGCTGTTCGGAGCCGACAACCAGATCGGACTGGCGCAAGCGCTGGATGACGGCAGTGCACCGCGGGTTTATGGAGTTGAAGGCGCCCCGCAGATGCAGCTGCTCACTTCGGGCGCACTCTCACCCAGTCCGCTGGAGCTGCTGTCCGGCAGCCGCTTCGAGCGGCTGGTGGCGGAGTGGCGCCGCAGTTATGAATTCGTGCTTATCGATACACCCCCGGCCTCCGAGTTCTCGGACGGCCTGCCGGTGGCGACCGCGGCGGGCAACGTGGTGCTGCTCGGGCGTAAGAACTCAACTTCGTTCAGTGTGTTGACGGAGTTGTGCCGCAAGCTCGAAACCACTCACGCCAGGGTTGTGGGCGCAGTCATCAACACTTTCTGACGATGCGCGCGTAAGCCCGCCTCACTGTCCGGGATACCCCCTTGCCGTTAGCCGTCACCGCCGAGGGTCAGGAACCGCCACATCCAGTTGCTACCGGTGCCGCGGCTCAGCCGCTGCTCGGCATTCAGTACCTGCGCGCGGTGGGCGCCCTCCTCATCGTCTTTTTCCACACGACCATCCAGATTCCCCAGTACACGGGGTACTTCAACAACTCGCTGCTCGGTCAGCTGCACCTCGCCAACGGGGTCGATCTGTTCTTTGTGGTGAGCGGCCTCATCATGATGCTGTCGAGCCGCCGCGCGAGCCCCGGTGACTTCATCATACGGAGGATGATCCGGATCATCCCGATGTACTGGATCCTGACGAGCCTGCTCGCAGTGCTCGTCTGCTGGCGCCCCGAGTTGTTTCGCAATACCGCGCTTTCCTGGGAGTACCTGCTCAAGAGCCTGGCGTTCATCCCGTACGCCAACCCGGCCCAGAACGGCCAGTTCTTCCCGTTGCTGGTACCCGGCTGGTCGCTCAATTTCGAGATGTTTTTCTATGCCGTGTTCGCCGGTACGCTGTTCCTGCCCTATCGGATGCGGTTACTGGCGATGGGCGGCGCCTTTGGCGTGTTGCTGGGGGCCGCGGCCGTTGCGCACTCGCCCGCCCTGAGCTTCTTCGCCGATCTGCGGCTGCTGGAATTCTGGCTCGGCATGCTGATCGCCACCGTTTTCCGCGATCTGAAGCTGCAATTGAAGCCGGCCGTGGCGGGCATCATTGCGGTGCCCGGGTTCATCTGGCTCCTCGTCGGTCTGCCACTGGCGGCAGCCGAAACTCACGTGCAGTACCTGGTCAACAGCGTGTTGCCCGCCGCTGCTGTTGTGTTTGGGGTGGCGGCGCTCGATCTCGGCGCGCGCATCAGGAAGATCTCCGCCTTCGAGTTGCTGGGGGACGCGTCCTATTCCATTTATCTGACCCATATCTTTTCGTTGGGTATCGTGCGGATCGTCTGGGTGAAGGCCGGCCTGGCGCGCGAACAGCCCTTCCTGGTAACCGCATTCGCGGTGTGCTCGTGTGTCATCGCGGTGGCCGTGGCGGTGTTGGTCTACAAAAACGTGGAGCTGCCGGTCCTGCTGCGATTGCAGGGGGCGTACAAGAGCCGGCGGGCGCGCCGGCTCGAGGGGGCTCCTGCCTCAATCTAAGGATCCGGCGGCAGGAAGCCGACGTCATCCAGGTAGAACGTGTTGTTGTCCAGGCCGGTTTGATCCTGGATGGCGAACTTGTAGATGCGGATCCCGCTTACGCCCAGGTCCACCAACGGGATCTTGTAGGTAGTCCACTGGCCCACCACGGGCGCGGGCCCATAGTCGAGCGGGTTGACCACCTTGCCGACGGGGACATCGCCGACCTTCTGGAAGAACACCTGCAGTTTCTGGTCGGGCAGCGTCGGTTTGAGTGAAAACGTCAGATACGCATACGGCCGCGCATCAAAATCCCAATTGCGGGCGAAGGGCATGAAACCGCCCCAGGGCCCGGACAGCACCACCTTGATCGATTTGGAACCGCTCACCGGCTGGCCCGTCTTATCGGCGTAGAACGGCTTCGCGCTGAACGAATAGTCACCCGGCCAATAGAATGTACCCTTGTGGTAGACCCAGGCGGGCTCGCGCGCCGGCGGCGTTCGCGACGCCGCGGCTGGCGCCTTGCCGGCTTGGCCGGCATCGCCCGGGCTGGCGTCACGCGACATGGCATTCCCCGGCGGCGCAATCCCCGGCGCGGCGCCGCGTGGTGCAGTGTCGTGTTGGCCAGTGTCGCCACTTGCAAGCCTGGATACCAATTGCACGTAGGCGGATTGGTAGTAGATGCCGGGCTCGCTCACAGCCCAGGAACTCTCCGGCCACGCCCGGTTCCAGTCCCGATAGGACTTCTGCTGCGGCTGACCCGCGGGCGGTTGCAGTGTTGCCGGCACTCCGTTTTTCACGGCGTCCGCATTGGGTCCACCGGGCACGTACCCTGGAGCCGGCCCACACTGCGAGCTGAGCGCATCGCTCCATTTCGAGTCTTGCCAGAACCAGGTGTGGTAGATCTCGTTCGCGGAACGCGTCGCGCCCTGCTCGTACATGTTGGTCAGATAGACCATGCCGAACGGATTCACACCGTGAAAGTAGTGCAGGATTTCCAGCGCGCGCGTGCGGTAGTCGAGCTGGGCGCTGCTTTGGATGTGATAGGTCCCGATGTCGAGGTTCGTGTTGCCGTAATTCGCGCGCGGGCCGTTGCTGCCCCAATGATACTGCGCGTCGTGCAGGAAGGCCCGGTACAGGTCATCCTCAGGCCGGAAACCGTAGATCTGATTCCCGGCACTGACATCCGCGGCCTTGTCGGCCAGGATGGCGGCCTTCGTCGCCGCATCGGCGTTGGGAAGCGTCGTGTAGTAGAGCAACGCTTCACCCTGCTGTGCGTTGTACCGGGACCATCCCATGTCGCGATACGAGCGTGTGTCGCGGTAGTGCGCCTTCAGATAGTCCTGGAATTGCGAATCCACCGTGAGGGCGTACAAATACACTGCGGCAACGACGGCCTCGCCCGCCTGATCGGCCGCACTCCAGTCGGCGATACCTGCACGGACTGTCCCGTTGTCACACTGTGTCTGCGGCTTGACATGTTGGAAGTTGTTCCAGGCGCTCAGGGCCCGTGTCCTGAGGTCGGCGCTCTCGTTGCGCAGCTTCTCGACAGTACCGTACACCACCCCCGCATGAGCCAACATGCCGGCGACGGCGATCGTTGCCGACGTGCAGCTTGGAACGTAGAAGCGTGGGGTGCGGTCCTGCCCCGGCGTGATGCCCGTTGCGTCCACGATCTCGCCGACCTTGAGGGCGGCGCTGCCATCCGGGTATTGCATCTTTTTCAGCCAGTCGGTTTCCCAGTGCACTTCGTCGAGCACGTCGGGCACGCCATTGCCTGACTCGGGAATACCGAAATCATCGCCGAACACAGCCGGGCTCTGCTCGTACGCGGTCAGCAGCTGGTGTACGGCAGTGGCTGCGAAGGTCACGTACTTGTTGGTATCGCCGGCATCGAACCAGCCGCCGGCCAGATTTCGCACCTTCGCCTTGTTGTCACGGTCTGTAATATCATGCGCCTCGGTATCCTGACCGCGGCCCACATACGCGGGCTCGTCCACCCAACACGCCTGAGCGTGCGGCAGGTGCTTCGGGAAGCCGCTGCGTTGATAGAAATACATTCGCACGGCCGCCCGCAGGATCGGCTTGTAGACATCCTCGCCAACTGCAAACGTGGCTGATCTGACTCCACGCTGCACGTCAAACACAAAATAGCTTCCGGGCGTCCTGACAGTGCCGAAATCAAACCACCAGCCACTGTCGCCTGAGGATGCCTGCAACTCGCCGTGGCGCCACGCCTCCGGATGCCCGGAGTACACCACGGCACCGTCGGCAACACTGCGCACTTCGTAAGCGGTACCGGGCTCGAAATGGTCCGCACTGTCGTAGCCGGCGCGCGGATTGCGAATGACGGCCACCTTCGGATCAGCAGGCCGATAACCGAACTGATCGACGAGCAGATGGGCATTCAGGCGGATGGCGGCACTGGCGCCCGGAGCGGCGGGCACGCGCCGCGGCGCATCCGCAGCCTTGCTGCTGCAGCCTGCCAGCCCGAACGACAGAATGAGCGCTGCTGTTATTGACGATCGCATCGAAGCTTCCCCGTGGCGGCGCCTTGCCGATTGTGCCACGGCGCCTCGTACCGCGGTCGCCCGGCGTCCACCTCGTGGACGCCGGCGATTGTCAAGGATTTCAGTTCGCCGCGAGGCGCTGTCTGTTGTGATCACCACCGCAGTCATGACAGTCCGGTCAAGTGCGGCAAGACCGTCTGTGTAGTGGTTCACAGACACTTTGCGCATACAGGTAAATACCTGTTCAATCATCGCCGGAACAAGTGGGCTTGCCGCAGGTCAGCGGCGCTGATGTCCACGGGTCCGCGGGGTCCGGTCTACAGCTAACAAGGTCACACGGCTGCGTGTTGCCCGCCAGGGCGCGCTGGCCACGACGCCAATGTAGACCTGTGCCTCGCTCCGCACTAGCTAAGGCAACAGGTATAAGACATGACGCGATCGACCGGACCGGCCAGAGTGCTGCGCGCGCTTGCAATTCTTGGATCTGCGCTAGCCCTTACAGCCTGTGGAGGAACCTCTGGAAGCGCTTCCAACGCGCCGCAGTCGGTGACCGACACTCCACCCGCATCCCCCGCGACGAACACGAACGATACCGTTCACCTTTCAGCTTCGACCTACTCCGTTGAGCAGAGCGCCGGCACGCTGACCATCACGGTAAGCCGCACAGCCGGCGTGATGTCCCCCATTACCATCGACTACGACACCGCCGATGGCACGGCCATCGCGGGCACTGACTACACGGCCATGAGCGGTACGCTGCAATGGGCCGAAAACGATTCGAGTGACAAGTCGATTACCATCCCCGTCAACAACGCGGTCGCTTTCTCCGGCGGCAAGTCATTTGACATAGTACTAAGCAATCCGAGTGCCAACGCCACTCTCGGCAACCCGGGCAGCGCTAGTGTCACGATCTCGGGAGCGGCTTCCGCCGGCGTCGGCACTTTGGAGCTGGCCGACACCACCCTCTCTGCGCAGCAAAGCGCCAAGACGGTAAGCGTTTCCGTCAACCGCAGCGGCGGAGCAGTCGGAGCAACCTCGGTTGCCTACGCGACGACGGACGGTACCGCCGTTGCAGGTACCGACTACACCAAGACGCAGGGCGTCCTGGAATGGGCCGATGGAGACTCGGCGGCGAAGTCATTCTCGGTCCCAATCAGCGCCGCGAAGGCCTTCTCGGGCCAGAAGACTTTCCAGGTTGGCATCTCGAACGCCACGTCCGGTGCAATGCTCGGCAGTGCCGACAATGCGACTGTCACCATCACCGGGAGCTCCTCTGCCACCGTCGGCACGCTCCAGTTGTCCGCGGCGAATTATTCGGCTGCACAGGGCAGCGGCACGCTCAAGATCACAGTCAATCGCGTCGGTGGCTCCTATGGGGCGGCCAGTGTCGCTTACTCAACCAAGAACGGCACGGCCGTGGCAGGAACAGATTTCACGGCGACGAACGGCACCCTCAAGTGGGCCGACGGTGATGCGGCCGCCAAAACGTTTTCAGTGGCGATCAGCAGCGCAGCGTCATTCACTGGCAGCAAGACTTTCAGCGTCTCGCTGTCGAGCCCGAGCGCCGGCGCGACAGTTAGTAGTCCTGCGACGGCCACTGTGGCGATCTCCGGGAGCGGTTCCGCTCCAGTTGGAAGTCTGCAGTTGTCTGCGTCGAGTTACGCCGTCAGCCAGGGCGGCGGCTCTCTGACCGTCAGTGTGAGCCGCACGGGCGGCTCGAACGGCGCAACGAGCGTCTCGTACTCGACGACGGCTGGCACTGCGGCCGCAGGCACTGACTTCACCGCTGCGAGCGGAACGTTGCAGTGGGCGAGCGGTGACACTGCGAACAAGACCTTCGCCGTCGCGATCAGCAACGCCACGCCCTTCTCCGGTACCCGCTCATTCACGGTCAAACTTTCGAATGCCGCCAATGGCGCGGCCCTGGGCACTCCTAGCCAGGCAATCGTCACCATCACGGGCGATGCAGCCTCAGGATCGGCCTTCTGGGTTTTCAAGAACGGCATCTTCAACTGGGGCGGAGACTACTCGTTCACGGCCACTGCGAACTACAAAGACATGAGTGGTGCATCGGTCAGCGGCTCGTATGACATTGCAGTGACATTAACCGGCGCATACGGCGGGTATCTGCCCTACGCGGGTGGAATAGTGCCGCTGTGGAATTTTGACGCGAGCCCGTACAACTACCTCACCTTCGCGTTCAAACCCACTGTGGCCAACCAGACGGCGCAAGTGTTCTTCGTCAAGGTCGGTGACATCCCCGTGGGTGTCGTCGTGAATCCATTCAGTGGACAGTACGGCCCCAAACCGCAGGTCGGTGTCTGGGGAACCTACCGCATCCCGCTGTCCGACCTCGGTGTCAAAGGCACGAGCGTCTATAAGTTCGCCATCCAGGATCAGACCGGGCTCAGTCAAAACGTCTTCTACGTGGACAGCATCGGCTTTAATTGATCCCGAGGCCGCGTCGACGGCGCCGGGCAGACTTGTCCGTGATGTGAGTCGCGCGCAGCGTTAGCTGCGCCGCGGCTCATGCACGCCGTGCGTCGGCTCGCACAACGAACCAACTTCCAACACCCCGCGACCCGCGGTCGCCAACAGGCGACGAGTTGAATTGTCCCGCGGGATCTGCGCCGCACAGCGCGCGGGCGGGCGCGCCCGAATCTCACCAAACACTTTGTAAGAAGCAGTTTGGGCGCATGAGACAACTCGTGGCCTGTGCCGGCGCCCAGCGCTGGACGCAATGTCAGTGACGCTCGCGGGCAGCAGACCTCAGTCTAGTGACTCCGATCGGCGACGGGCACGGCAGTGTTTATAATCAGTTACCTACGGTCGATATCTCGCCCGCACACCCCCCCTCTGTCTGCGAGACGCGACAAATCTGTGGCTCGCCAGCCACTGCCAAGCTCTCTGTCACGTCAGTATTCGTTTATAGATCAATGACATAGGGTCGTTGGCACGGACGTTGCATTTACACCCTGCATTTTCATATGTACGTATCGACGCCGACTCTCGGCAGCCTCAATCGCTGCGCTCGGCTCGAATAGAAGGGCAAACCCATCAAAAGGTGGGGGCGCAAAACTTCCGGTCCCATGACTAACAGGTCTGTGGACAGCGGGGTTGCCGGGGTCGCACCCAACGCGATCTCGTTAAGCGAGTGCGGTAATGGTCACCGCTTTCGTTGCATCCCCGCTTTGGCCTGTGGTCGTGCCGGACGCTGCCCTTAGGTCAATTGTTGATTTTATTTGCGGGGATCTATGGGAAATCGCACCAAGGGCTTCAGATTCAGCGGGGGCGCCCGCCTGCTCACCGGTTTGGTCATTGCGGGAAGTTCGCTCTCGAGCGCCTACGGCGCGATGTCATTTTCATCGGTTGGCCCCCTTACCGGCCCTCCCGGCACGGTCGTCACGATAACCGGCAGTGGACTGTCCAATATTCAGGCCGCCTGGGTCGGCGCAGCACAGGATGCGGGCGTCACGAATGTCAGCGGCGGCAATTCGGTCAGGATCACCATCCCGAAGGATGCCACCTCAGGCTCCATTGGCATCTACAACGGCAGCCAGTGGGGTTTCACCTCCCAGAAATTCACGGTCACGGCCGCTACCACCACACCAGGCACCGGCACAGGGACCTCGGCCGGATCCGGGACTAGCGGCACCGGTAGCACCACCACCACTGGGATGTCAGTGCGGGTTTCGGGCAACCATCTGATCGATGCGTCCGGTAAAACGCTGCAATTGCGCGGCGTGAACGTCAGCGCGCTGGAATTCGTCGCCGTGCAGGGCTGGGATGCAGCCGATCCGTGGGGTGGCGCCGCACCCAACCTGGCGGCCATCAAGAACTGGAAGGCGAACGTCATCCGCCTGCCACTGAACGAGGCCTCCTGGCTTGGCTATACTTGCAAGGATGCTGCCGGCAAGACCCACAACCCGGACCCGGGTGCCAACTACAAGGCCACCGTTGCCAAGGCCGTGGATCAGGCCACCGCGGCCGGCCTGTACGTGATTCTGGATCTGCACTGGACCGCGCCCGGCAGCAACTGCCCGCTGACGCAGAACGCGATGGCGGACTACGATCACTCGATCGCGTTCTGGACTTCAGTCGCGACGCAATTCAAGGGCTCGCGCAACGTGATGTTCGAGCTGTTCAACGAGCCGTTCGTGGGCGAGTCAAGCGGTGCGGGCAGCAACTGGTCGACCGTCATGAAGGGCGGCGCCCAGTCGAATTTCCTGACGGGCGGAACTCCATACCAGGTCAACTACAATTGGACCGCAGCCGGCATGCAGCAACTGCTCAATGCAGTCCGCGCCACCGGTGCAACCAACGTGGTGATCGTAGGAGCCGTGAGCTGGTCGCAGGATCTGTCGGGCTGGGTGAGCTCCAAGCCGACCGACCCGGCCCATCAGATGGCTGCCGCATGGCACCCTTATCCTAACTCCACGAAAGTCGGCGACCCCCAGGCCGCATTGCCGGAATACGGCAGCGCTGCGTACACGTGGGCCCAAAGCGTGCTGGATGCTGGCTATCCCGTCATCATCACCGAAACCGGCGATCACAATGCCGCGGGTAGCACGGGCGCTCCCCTGCTGCAGAGCCTGCTGCCCTGGGCAGATTCGCGCTCCGTCTCGTACCTGGGCTGGACCTGGGATGCCTGGGGCGACGCCGACAACGTGTTGATCAAGGATGCCTCGGGTACACCAACAGATGGTTACGGCACGTACTTCAAGCAACGGCTGACCTGCGCGGCCGCAGGCACCTGCAGCGCCAGCTCGGGCTCGGGCACCCCGCCCCCCCCGACGACCACTCCGCCGCCGACGACGACACCCCCTCCGCCGACCACACCTTCGGGCTCGACCTTCTGGGTGTACTACAACGGAACATTCAATTGGGGTGGTGACTATTCGTTCACGGCCTCGGCGAACTACAAGGACACCAGCGGCAAGCCTCTGACTGGCGCGTACGACATCGCAGTGACCGTCAACGGTGCGTACGGCGGGTTCCTGCCTTACGCGGGCGGCACGGTTCCCCTCTGGAATTTCAACTCCGCCCCCTACACCTATCTCACGTTCGCGATGAAGCCCACAGTCGCAAATCAGACTGCGCAGGTGTTCTTCGTGAAGGTCGGCGACATACCGGTGGGGGTCGTCGTGAATCCCTTCAACGGTAAGTACGGTCCTGCTCCCCAGGCGGGCGTATGGGGAACCTACAAGATCCCGCTGTCGGACCTGGGCGTGAAGGGAACGAGCATCTACAAGTTTGCGATCCAGGACCAGACTGGCCTGAGTCACAACTTGTTCTACCTGGATAACGTCGGCTTTACGAACTAGCGTTCACTGGCGGCGCGCTAACGCGCGCGCCGGCTGAGCGCACGAGCGCTGCGGGGCAACCCGCAGCGCTTTTTTTATTTACGGCCCGGTACGGGCCAGCCCTGTCACGGGCAGTACTTCGATACTCTTGAACTCAATCGGGTAGCCATTCGACTGAATGGATATGTAGCCCGAGCCGAGCGAGCGGCTGGCACCCGCGGCCAGCAGACGCTGCGCGTCGGTGTTGCCCTCATCGAGGGCCAGATCGGTGTACTCAACGATCAAGCCACCGTTAATGACCTGCCGCACATGCTTTTCCCCGTCCACTTCGACCAGGGCCGTCACCCACTGGTCATCGCGGATAGTGACGTCACTGACCTTCGAGCACAGCTGCTTCAGACGTACACCGCCCACGGACACCAGCGTGCCGTAGTGGCAAACATCTCCGGTCGGATTGCTGCCAATGAACCGGCCGCCGACGAGGTCAAACTCCACCGAGACCGGGAACTGCTGCTGCGTGCGCATACTGTGCGGGTCCTGGCTGTGGAGCTGGATCCCGCTGTTCTTGAAAGCCCAGCGCGGCGCCCCGGGGGCCAGCTCGCCGTTGAAACGGTACTGTGCCCGCAGCCAATAATGCGCAAACGGCTGGTTGTAGAACAAGCTGCCGAAGCGATCGCCGAATTTGTCGTACTGCTGATAGGAAACCTTCAACAGCCCCTGCTCCACCCGGAAGGTATTGCGGTAGTTGTCTCCGGCCTCGAGCCCGGCGATCTTCGCGGTCCAGCCGCTCAGGTCGTGCCCGTTGAACAGACTGAGCCATTGGCCACCGGGAGCTTCGACCTGCGCTTTGGGCTTGGGCGCGCAGGCAGCCAGCGCGGCGCAGATCGCAATCGCGATCCGGGTTCGAACGGCGCTCATCAGCGCAGCCGCACGGCGCTGACGCCCTGCCCTGCGCCAACATGGCCAGGGGTGTTCACCGCGGGGCGCGCGAATGGGTTGCCGCAGGCGCGCAACGGATCGTACAGGCTCAGATATTGCACCACCTGTGTCTGATCCGCTCCATTCACGAAGAAGTCGCTCGACAGCAGGTATGTGGAGGCAAACCCGTCCGTCATCCGCTCGACCCGCGAGCGCCGGTCGTTGGAGCGGTCGTACTTGGTGAAGGAGTTGGTGAAAATGGAGAGGAAATGATACTTCATGCGATTCCACGTGGGCCGCTTCGCCAGCAGCGCTGCGACCTGGTCCTTGGCGAAGGCATGCAGCCCCGCCTCATCCAACTTGAGGAAGCTCAGACGGCGGCGTACGTGACTGACGATCTGAGCTTCGGTTACCGAGGGTGCAATGCCCACGACACCCACCGCGGCGGCCACTACGACACCTGAGGTAATGGCCAGAAACCTGCGCCGCGTCGCCATCAGGCAGCCCGTCCAAGCACATGATCCGCGGCCCACAACGACAGCGCCGACACTGTCAATGTTGGATACGCGGGACTTGCGGTGGGATAGGAGCTCGCGCCGAGCACCAGCAGGTTGCGATACTTATGATGAATGAGGTGCCGGTCCACGACGCTGGTGGCGGGATCATTCCCCATGACCACCGTGCCTTGAATATGAGCGGCCGTCGTGCCCAGGGAGGTGCTCACGAGCCGCTCGACGGGCAGCGCCGCGGCGAGCTTGTCGATCATCCTGGGAATCTGGTCCGCCCCACGCTTGGCATAGTCGGAATACTCGCCGAAATGTACCTGGGCGCGCCGCGGATCGTGCCGGCTGACGGTGACTGAGTTGGCATCGCTCGGGATGTCATCGAAGAGAAACCCGAGCATCAGGCGCTCGTTCCAGCGGCCGGGCTCCAGGCGCAGCGCATCATCGGGGCGGTAGGCAAATGGCGAGCTCCAGGTTTCGATCATGCACGCGGCGTGATCGCGCCGGTGCTCGCCTTCATAGAAGAGGTAGCCCAGGCCCGTGAGCACCGTGCTGCCGTTGTAGCACTTCACCCCTTTCAGATCGAGCGTCACGTAGATCGGCATCTGCTCGTGCAGGCGCCGTCCGATGAGCGGGTGATCAAAACCGGAGCGCAGCAGAATGTGCGGATTGAACAGCGCGCTCGCCGCCAGCACGATCAGATCGCCGGTGTCACGCTGCGGAACATTTTCGTGAATGTAGTTGACTGCCCGCGCAATGCCCGCGGCGGTCTCGACTGTCTGCACTTCGGAGCGCAGCCGCAGGGTCACACGGGGATCCTTGTACAGATGAGCGAGGCCGTTCTGGATCGTGAATTTGGCGTCGACGGGACACAGCGCGCAGATACCACTGGCACAGCACACGCCGCGCTTGCCCGTTGGAATGCTGGCCCGCGCGGTAGACATCTGGAACCAGCCGTCCGGGAAGCTCTGCTTCAACAGCGCATCGGGGTCCGAGAAGCGATGCGGTGGCAGCGGCAAGGGCTGCGAGCGGGGTGTCGGGCTGTCGGCCGGTCCCGAAACCAACATCACCTGCTCGGCGAGCGTGTAATGGGGCTCGAGGTCAGCGTATGACACGGGCCAGTCCACTCCAACTCCATAGCGCGACTGGAGTTGGAAATCGCCGGGCATCATGCGGGTCGTGCCGCCCATCCAGCACTTCGAGTTACCGCCGAACCCCGGGCTCGTATACCACTCCTTGCGGGGGTTGTCGTTGTCGTAGACTTCCTCGGGCTCGATGCTCGAATGACGGCGGTTCGCCAGCTGCCAGGCCTTCGTATCCTCATTGCCGCGCTCCAATACGAGCACCCGCGCACTCGCTGGCGCGTGCTCGAGATAGCGCAGTAGAAAAAACGACGCAGCGAAGGACGTGCCGACAATGACCACGTCATAGTGCGCAGTCATGTTGCTTCACCTATGGTGTTGACGAGGGGGCGACATTGGCCCGAGTAACTTGCGACTTTGGTCGAAAGTAGCAGAGCGCGCAAGGGGATTGTGTGACCAAGGTCCCACCAAGGCCAGCGTCAGCGCCAACGCCGGCCACCGCCGTCACGGCCGGCGGGCCAGTGGCCGCCGCGGCGGTACCCGGATGGAGCCCTGCGGCGGGGCCGCGGGAACGGCCCTGTTCAACCGTTGTTGCATGAGAATTCTACCCATGGAAACTGTTGCGAGCGTCACTATCACAAATTCGATGCTCAGTACGTTGAACCAGCGCGACTCCGACAGGTTGGCAATCAGTTGTTGAAACAACAGCGCGAGGTACAAGGCGCCCTGGACGCGGACCGTGGCATACAGCCGCAATCCCTGGCGCAGATACGTCAGCAGGTAACCTAACAGGATGAGGCCACCCACCATCCCCAGGTCGTTGATGACGTCCAGGTAGCCGTTGTGTCCTTCGGTTGGATAGAAGTTGAGCCGCCGGGTCATCTCGAACGACGGTGAGCGGAACACGCTCCCGATCCAATAGGCGCCGTAGCCGCTGCCCAGCACCGGGCTTTGAGCAATGTGCTCGTTCACGATTGCCCAGATTGCCGTGCGGCCGGAGAAGGTCTGATCCTTGCCGGTCAGCATCGTAATGGGCTTCAGCACGAAACTCAGGCCAGGAACGACGTTCAGTACGGCGAGCGAATACAGCAGCAGCGTGCCCACAAACAGTGCAATCAGATAGGGCATGTAGCGCCGCAGCGTGGTTGGTGAGCGCATCAGCATCAGCAGCAGGATGCTCGCGAAGATCGCGGCCATGAGCGATGTAGAGCTGCGTGAAAGGATGAGACATGCCACTGCCGCGCCGCCGCCGATGAGGACCATCCACCATTTGCTCTCCTTCCCGAGCCAGGCATGCAGCCACAGAATGACGCCGGTACCCGCGATGGATCCCAGGCCGTTCTTCTGCGTGGCCAGTCCATGCCAGGCATTCAGCAGCTCGGCCGACGTCGCCTGCTCGATGGCCAGCGTCGGGTAGGTCATGCCGAAAATGAGCGAGCCAATCAACATGATGGTCAGAATCGGCCGCACCGCGCTCTGAAAGCGCGTCGTATTCCACGCCAGCAGGCACAGTGCCATGGCATCCAGCCCGATCGTGGTGACCCGGATCATACGGCGGACCGTGACAGCGGGCTCGATCGACCACAGCACGCTCATGGCGGCCAGGGCGGCGAACAACAGCAGGTAAGGATTGACCTGACGTAGCAGCATCAGCGCATGGGCGCGCCGCTTGAGGACCGTCAGGGCTCCAAACCCGAGCAGCGCCAGCCAGGTGGTGCGGCTGAGCGGACTGCCCTCGGTGGGCATCGTCGATGAGATGTCCTGGGCGTAATTGAAGCCCTCAGGAACGATCATGAAGATGATGAGCACCCACACCATCAGAGTGGTGCCCAGCGCGCCCTTGCCACCGCGGGCCTCCCGTGTGGCGCGGGGACTCTGGCTCGTTCCCCGGGGCAGGGCTGGATTCATGCGATTGCTCACTCACTGCTGCCGCACCTTCGGGCAGTTTCACATAACTGACCGCAGCAGTCTGCGGCATGGATATTGCACGATCGTACTATATGACGCACAGGCTAACCGGCGTTCGTGCTCGCCAATGGGCTCAGATCACATTTTTGACATTGGGGCGAGCACGCCGCAGGCGCGTAATGATGAAGTAGTAATGTCCTGACATAGAATTAATACAAAGGCAGGAGGTTCTCCCTTGGCCGCGGTTGTCGGATCAGTTTCAGGCTCGATTGCAGGATCAGCCACTCATAAGCGCGTTCGCTTCGGCAGCGTGGAACCGGCGCTGCTGGCCGTTCTCAAGCAGCTGGACCCGCTGCTGGCCGTACTCACCCTCGTGGTGTGCAATCTGTGCTTCGGCCAGCGCCTGTTCACGCCTGCGATGGGCGGGGTGGCCATTCTCACCTTCATCATTTCCAGCCGCGTTTTCACCCGCCCGAACCGCGAGGATGAGCTCACAGGAAAGCCGCTCACGACCACATTCTCCCGCATCGTCCTCGAGTGGGTGATGGTCATCTGCGTTCTGCTGTTCGCCGGCTTCGCTTTCAAGGTCTCCGCCCAGTTCTCGCGCCTCGCGATGCTGACATGGTTCGCCGTGACCCCGCTATCCCTGTACGCAGGCCATGCCCTGCGCCTGCGGGCCCGTTGGCTGATCTCAAACAGTGACTATGCGCCCACCTATCTCATCATCGGCGCCAATAGTGTTGGCTTCGAGTTGTTCAAGCGGCTGCCGCGCAAGGGTTTCCTCGGGTTCTTCGATTTCCGCAGTGCCGACCGGTTGCCCGACACGATAGATCCTGCTCACCTCGTGGGTCACTGCAAGGATGTGGCCGAGTTCGCGCGGACCCGCGGCGTCACCTCAATCTATATCGCACTGCCGTTGAGCAATGTCCCGCGCATCGGCGAGATGATCCGCGATCTGCGCGACACCACCGCATCGATCTATTTCGTTCCGGATGTGTTCGCCTTCGACCTGATTCAGGGGCGTCTCGTCGAAATCAACGGAATGCCGGCCATTTCGGTTTGCGATACACCGTTCCACGGTATGGACGCCGTGATGAAACGCGCGACCGACATCGTACTGGCGAGCATCGGACTGCTGCTCCTCGCCGCGCCGATGTTGCTGATAGCCCTGGCCGTCAAGCTGACATCGCGCGGACCGGTCCTGTTCCGCCAACGCCGCTACGGCCTCAACGGCGAAGAGATCATGGTGTACAAGTACCGCAGCATGACTGTCTGCGAGGACGGCGCCGTGGTCACGCAGGCAACCAAGCACGATCGCCGCGTGACACCCCTGGGACGAATTCTGCGCTCGACCTCGCTGGATGAGCTGCCACAGCTGCTGAACGTCCTGCAGGGACATATGAGCGTCGTGGGTCCACGGCCGCACGCGGTAGCGCATAACGAGCAGTATCGTAAGCTCATCAACGGCTACATGATCAGGCACAAGGTCCGTCCCGGAATCACCGGGCTGGCCCAGGTGAATGGCCTGCGTGGCGAGACTGAAACAGTGGACAAGATGCGCGAGCGCGTCCGGTTCGATCTGGAATATCTCAGCCACTGGTCGCCCTGGCTGGACATCAAGATCATCTTCAAGACGATCTGGGTCCTCGTCCGCGGCCAGGAAGCCTACTAGGAATACACGTGAGCATGCTGGGCGCCTCCCCGATCGGAGAGCCGGTCGGCCGGCCCGCGCGATCGCAACTACGGCGGGTGACCGTTGCCGGCACATCGCTGTCAACGTCTCGCATTGGACTCGGCACTCACGCGCTGCATCGTCTCCTGTCGAGACGCGCGCGTCAGAACCTGCTGGCCGGGGCCTTTGACCGGGGGTTGCGCTATTTCGATACCGCGCCTTCCTACGGTGCGGGCATTGCGGAGCTGGAGCTGGGCCGTTTCGCGGCCGGCCGACGCTCCGAGCTGGTGCTGACGACCAAGTTCGGCATCGCGGCGGGGCGCATGGCGGCGGCTATTCCCGGGTGGGTGTACGCGCAAATGGCCTTGCGAGTGATCGCCGGCGCAACGGGAACGAAGCGATTCCTGGGGCGGGCAGCGCCGCGCGATTTCAGTGCCGCCCTGGCGCGTGCCAGTGTCGACAGCTCGCTGCGGCGCCTGCGGACGGACCATGTGGATATCCTGTTCCTGCATGAGCCGAGGCTCGAACTGTTGGGTGACCCCGAGTCCCTGCTCAGAGCGCTCGAGGCGTTGAAAGCTGCTGGAAAGGTTCGTTACTTTGGTTTGTCCGGCGACGGCGCGCAATGCGGGCGAATCGCCGGAGCCCATCCGGCGCTCGCCGAAGTGCTGCAGACCGAAGTAGCACGGGATGCGGACGGCTTGCCACTACCGGGCAGCCCCCAGCGGGCCGCGGTCAGATTCTGGGAATGGAGCGCGCCGTTGCCAGCGGGCCAAACGGCGCCGACCATACAGAGGCTGCGTGAAGTAGAGTCGGAATCGGTTCTCGTGCTGTCGACGAATGTCGCCAACGGGCTGCAGGAAGTCGTTGACTCGATGTAATCTTCGATCCAGAGGTGTGTTGCATGTCCATGGGGGAGCGTTTTGGCGCGGTTGTCTGGTGCCTGCTGCTGTTGCTGCGGGGAGCTGCCGCCATGGCCGCCGACCCCATTGACAGCGGGGTGGCCGCCGCACGTCCGTTACTGCAGTTGGGCCCCGGCGACCAGGTCAAGATGGAAGTGTTCGGCCGGCCCGAAATGGACACCACTACCTATATTTCCGACGATGGCACCGTGCGGGTCCCGTTGGCGGGCGCGGTCGCCATCGGGGGATTGTCACCCGGGGCGGCCGGACAGAAAGTCGAGGCCGCGCTCAAGAGGGGGCAGTTCCTGGTCGATCCGCACGTGACCTTTACGGTCGTGCAGTCGCGCAGTCAGCGGGTGTCCGTGCTGGGCGAGGTGCACAACCCCGGGCGCTACCCGGTTGAATCCAACACAACCGTGCTTGATCTGCTGGCCCAGGCGGGCGGTGCGACCGAGAAGGGGGCCGATGTCATCTACATCCTGCGCCCGGACCGCGATGGCAAGCTGCAACGCCAACCTGTGAACCTGAAGGGAGTTACCGATTCGCAGGACGCAGCGCCCGCGGTGTTGCAGACCGTGCAGGGCGGCGACTCCATCTTCGTGCCGGCTGCCGAGCAGTTCTATATCGCGGGGGAGGTCCACTCCCCTGCCATGTACCGCCTCGAGAGTGGAATGACTCTCGTACAGGCGATTGCACGCGCTGGTGGCGTGACCGACCGCGGCAGCGCCTCGCGCGTGCAGATCAAGCGCCGCGGCCCCAAAGGCGACTACATCGTCATTTCCGGCAAAGCCGGCGACAAGATCCAGCCGGATGACGTCATCACCGTCAAGGAGCGAATCTTTTGATCAGCTCAAGACCCACTCTGCCCGTTGCCGCACCGGAACCGGTGTACTCCATGCCACTGCCACAGGCCGATGAAGAATCGGGCCAGGGCGGTATGTCACCTGCGCAGGTGATCGCCATTCTGCGCGCAAACCGCTGGTACGCTGTTCTGTGCGTGGCGGGACTGATCGTCCTGTCAGCCGGCGTCATCAAGCTTCTGCCGAAGGTCTACGTCGCCACGGCGACACTGATCATCAACTACGACAACAAGGACGCGCTTGCGGGCCGCGACTTTCCAGCCGGCCAGTCCAACACATTCGTGCCGACCCAGATCGAGCTGATCATGAGCCGCGTCATCCTGCAGCCCGTGGTCGAGCGGCTCAAGCTGAACACCAATCCAACGTACACCCATGGCTTCGTCGGGCCACCCAATGCCGTCATGGAGGTCGTAACGAAGAGCCTGCACGATGCGCTACTGGTGCAACAGGGCGTCGGCAGCCAGCTCCTGTACATCAGCGCATCGGCCAAGTATCCCGAGCTCGCCGCGGAAATCGCGAACGCCGTGGCGGACGAATATCTCAAACAGGAGCGCCAGCGCACCAACGAGCCCGCGGGTGAGCGCGCGGAGCGCTATTCCAAGCAACTCGCGGAATTGCGTGAAAAGGCGGTCGCGGCGCAGGACCGGCTGACCGAGTTCCGCCAGCAGAACGGCCTCACCGACATCGGCGGCGATCAGGCCGACGTGGAAGGCGCCGCCCTCGCCGACCTGCAGACCAAGCTCGACGCTGCCCAGAATCAGCGCCGCGACCTCGAGTCGCGCCAATCCAGTGCGACCGCCGACAGCGACTCTACGACAGTCGTATCGCTGCGCTCCAAGCTGCAGGATCAACAGGCGCAGATGGCGGAGCTGCGCGCCACTCTCGGTACCAAACATCCCAAGGTCGTGGAGCTGACCTCACAGATGGAGGCCACTCGCCGCTCGCTGGCCGAAGAGGTCCAGTCCCTCTCGGCCAACAACTCCGTGCAGGTCGCACGGGCGCGCGATCTCGAGGCAAAGTACCGCACCGCCCTGGAAACCGAGCGCACGCGGCTGCTCGAGCGGCGTGGCCTGCAGGACCAGAGCGCGAAGCTCGTTCTGGAGCTGCAATCGGCGCAGGCTACCTACAAGCGGGCGCTCGATGGCTACGACCAGATCGTGTTTGCCTCCGCGGGCAACTACAACGACGTCACGCTCGTGAGCCGCGCGGACCCGCCGGTGAAAGCGGAGAAGCCCAACAAGCTGAAGCTGTTCCTCGTGGGCTGCGTGGCGAGCCTGGGCCTGGGACTGGCCGGACCGTTCGCCTACGAGCTGTTCCTGAACCGCCGCCTGCGCTGCCGCGATGACCTCGAGCGGCACTTCGGAATTCCGGTACTGGCGCAGCTCGATCCTCTGCCGGGCTGACGCGGTGGGTGCGGACTCTCATGACTGCATGCCATTCGTGCCGACGAGCAGTCAATGAAGATGCCCTCTCGCGGGCTGACGCTGGTGCGCACATTCGGCATGGGGCTGGCGATCCAGGCATTGCTGTCGGCCGCGAATTTTACGGTGGGCCTGATTCTCATCAGGCGCACGAGTGACCTTCAATACAGCTATTACATTCTCGCGACCAATGCGCTGCTGCTGCTCACCTCTCTGCAGACCAGCTTCGTTCAGCCCTATATCGTCCGCAACATAACCGTCCGCGAGCCGGCCGAGCGCTTCAACCTCGTCGGGGCCCTCGTACGCGCAAACAGCCGCTGGGTTCCAGCACTGTGCGGTATCGGCATCGGCATAACGGCCGGTGTGTGGGGACTGCAGAAAATCACCGTGGAGGAAACCCTGCTGGTGCTCATCGCCCTGCTCGCCGGTGGCATGGCTCTGAGCCGCGAATTCTTCCGCATCACCCTGTTCGCCTATCGGCGCCCCGCGGCCGTATTGAAGGCCGACATCGTCTATGTGACCGTGTTGATCATCGGAGCCTTCGTGGCCACCCTCACAGCGCAGCCGGCGCTGGCCGCGGTGGCCTTCGTAGGTACCGCGGCGCTGCTCGGGTTCATGATCCTGCGCCAGGCGCTGTGGAGCTTCGAGCCCTGGAATACGCGCAGCAGCGACGCCGTGTTGGGCAAGATCGCGGCCGCCGGGGCCTGGGCGATCCTCGGGTCCGGCATTCACTGGCTGCTGATCCAGGGTTACAGCTATCTCGTCGCAGGTGTGCTTGGTGTCAGCGACATCGCAGCCCTCGCGGCGACGCGTCTCACGCTCATGCCGGTATTCGTGCTGTCCGGTGGCGTCAGCATGCTGTTGTTCCCGATGACAGTCCGGTGGGTTCACGACCTGGGGACCAAGGTCGCCGCCCGCCGGCTGATACTGTTGGCCACGGGACTGGGCAGCCTTGCACTACTGTACATGCTGACGATGTGGCTGCTGCGGGACTGGATTTTTGACGTGCTGCTGAAGAAGCATTTCGTCCAGCGCGACTCACTGATCGTGCTGTGGAGTGCAGTGTTCCTGGTGACCCTGTGCCGGGATCAGCTCGCGACGCTGCCGGCAGCCCGCGCGCGCTTCCGCGACATGACTCTGATGACGGGCCTGAGCGCCATTGTATGGCTGCTGTCGAGCTACCTTGCGATGCTGAAGTATGGCCCGCTCGGGGCGGTCATCGGAATTCTGATGGGCGAATTGGTCAACATGGCCGGCATCCTGGTGATGATCTTCAAAGAGACACGTGAGCCCAGCGTGGCGGCCACGACCTGCTGAGAGCTTCAGGAGCCTTCGCGCTTGGTGCGGACCCATTCCTTGGATTGGTTACCGCGCAGCATCACCAGGATTTTCCACAGCAGGAAGAACGGCGCCCGGGCAAGGTCCGCAAGTCCCTGCAGGCCCGCTCCGCTCAACTGCCAGCCGCGCAGGATGTGCAGCACGAGTGCCGCCACACAGCCGACTCCCACCCACAACCATGCCTGGCCCGCAGGCTGCCAGAGTGTTGCAATCCCGGCCAGCACCAACAACGCCACGACGTTCAGTACCACGTAGGACAGCGGCAGCACCATCAGGTCGCATGCGAGGTCGAAGCACACGAGGCTGCGCCCGCGCACTGCCTGGCACAACAGCGGCACTGTCATGTTGCGAATGAGCTGAAAGCGGCCACTTTCCCAGCGTTGCCGCTGTTTGCGTGCATCCGATTCCCCGGAGACCATTTCGGCATTGGAATGTGACTCATCCGCGTAGGCCACGCGAAAGCCCGCCATGCCGAGGCTGATGCCGTATTCCAGGTCCTCGGTGAGCGAGAAAGCCTTGTAGGGCACCTGATCCAGCAAGGTGTGCGTCACTGCCCAGCCATTGCCACGGATGCCGCATGACAAGCCGAGCCGTTCACGGGCGCGCGAGCGGACGATATGAAATGCAGCCTTCGCGATGCTCAGCAGGCGCGTGCGCCAGGATGTGCCGGTGTTGGAAACACCGTAGTGCGTTTGCACGGCATGCTCGCCCCGTTCGAGCCGGCAGGCGTAGGACTCGAGCAGATTGGGCGACACTTGGGCATCGGCATCGACTACGACGACCGCATCGGCCCAGCCGCGGGCGCGGCTCGCCTTGAAGCCGAAATCCAGTGCATAACCCTTGCCACGGTGCTCCCGGTCGATGCGTTGCATGACGTGCGCACCGGCCGCGGCCGCAATCGCAGCGGTCGCATCGGTGCAGTTGTCAGCCACGACGACCACTCGGAACTGATCCGCCGGCCAGTCGAGCGCCTGCAGGCTGCCGATGACATTGGCCAGCACGTGCTCCTCGTTGTGAGCTGGAACGATGATATCGAACCGCAGCTTGCGCGACGAAGGCGCGGGCGTGGGCAACGCGGCCGAGAGAAATGTCAGAACCAACAGGTACAGACAGGCCGCCGCTGCCGGCAACGCTACGATCCACAGAGCCAGGACTATTACGAAGTGCACGCAGCTCCCTCAAGCGTATTCGCGGTAATGCAGGCCGACGAAAATCGACAGCTTGCCGATATTGGCACTGGCCTTGGTCAACCAGTGCGCGGCGTGGTGCCGTCCGAGCGGCAGCAGCAGCAGCGCAAGCCCCGCCGCTGCGACCAACTGCACGAGTGCCCGGACAAACAAACGGAACCGGTTCGCGGCGCGGGGGCCGTAGCGGCCGGTCAGTGTGTGACGGGCAAAATCCTGGCCGCCGCGCAACGAGCGCCGCAGCAGCCACTTCAGATTGAGACGGGACTTCTCGACCGGCTCGTGCACGATCGCCTCGTCGCACCAGACGATCTTCGCGCCGCCCAGCACGAGCCGGGACAGCAGGTCGCCATCCTCACCGCCCGTGAGACCGTATGCCGGATCGAACGGCGCGCCGAGCGCTTTCACCGGCTCAGCCAGCAACAGCAGATTGCCGAAACGCAGGCGGTTCGGCGGGATCACAGTCCCGGTCGGCATCCGCGGAAAGTCGTAAAAGCGGCCGCGGCGGATCCAGGCCGGCGCTTCGGCGGGCACGACGGGATCGACAGGACCCAGCACGCCGGCGGCCGCGAACTGACTTGCGGCCGCGGCGAGCCGCGCGAGCCAGAAATCCGGCGCCCGCTCATCATCGTCCACGAACGCGAGCCACGGCTGGCTGGCCAGCTCCACGGTGCGATTGCGCGTAATGGAGATATTCTTCACGGGTTGAATGGCGTAGTGCAGCAGGAATGGCGGCTGGGACCGCCGGCACTGCTCGACCACCGCTGCCGCACTGCCCGCCTCATCGTTGTCAACGACCACCACTTCGCTTGGCAACAGGCTCTGGCGTGCCAGGTCCGTCAGCAGAGCTGCGAGCCGGTCTGCCCGCCGGTAGGTCGCGATACAAACACTGATGCCCGTTGCGGCCGTCATGAGCGGTCGCCCACCGGTGTGGCGAAGCGCTGCGGCTTTGGAAAGAACGACTCGTGCAGGCGCCGCCGCAACGCAGCAAAGGGTGCCTCCACGAAGCGGCGCATCAACTCCGCGATGCACAACGTGGCGGCAGCCGTGATTGTTGCAACTGCAACTCTCCCGAATGAGCCTGCATACTGCTCAGCCAACAACAACATCAGGTAGTGAGCGAGGTAGACGGTGTAGGAGACCGCCCCGAGATACACGAGCGGCCGGGCGTTGAGCCAGCGGAATGGGGCCATGTTGGCGCGGGCTACGGCCAGGTACAACAGGCCGGCGATGCTCAAGCTCTGCAACGTGTAGCGGAACGTCAGGCGGAAAAACTCGTTGCGCCACAGCAAGGTCGCAACCAGCAGGCCGAGGCAGGCGGCCGCGAATCCCAGCTCGCGGGCGCGCGGCGCGGGCGCCGGCGGCTCGAGCCAGGGGTTGCGCACCATCGCCAGCAGACAGCCGATGAGAATCGCATCGACGCGCGTGTCAGTTGCCATGCCGAGCCGCTCCTCCGTGGCACCATGCAACACCAACCAGCAACGCCATCCCAGTATGGCGGCACACAGCAACGTCAGAGTTGCAGCCGAGGAGACCGCCGTTCGAAACCGCATCAGGGCGAGGGCCAGCGGCGGAAACAACAAGTAGTAATGCTCCTCGACGGCCAATGACCAGGTCACTCCGAGGCCGGGCGGCTGTCCTTGTGGACCGTGAAAAATTACAAAGTAGTTACTGAAGTAGAGTAATACTGACAATAACCCTGCGGGCGTGAACGGTGCGCCGAGCGTGAGGGTCAACGACAGCACGACAGCCAGACAGGTTACGATCGCCAAAGGCGGTGTCAGTCTGAGAAAGCGCCTGAGATAGAAGGCGCGGAAACTGACGGTGCCGTGCGCCGCGTACTCCAGGCGCATCAGAGTCGTGATCAAAAATCCGCTCAGCACGAAAAAGATCGTGACCCCGAGGCCGCCCGGGACAATGTTGCCGAGGCCATTGTGGGAAAAGAACACCAGTGCCACTGACACGGCGCGGATGCCGTCCAGGGACGGAATGGCTGTCGTTGTTTTATGCATACCCCGGTTTATTCTAGGTGCGCACGCCCTGCAAATGCGCGGAATTGCTGCACATTTTACTGGAACCTGCAGCGCGCATGGATGAGAGCTTTTCCTCGGTGCCGGCGCCCAAGTTTTGCCATAGTGTCACGGATACGAAAAACGGGCTGTAACTCATGATTTCGGATGCATTTGAGCTGGGCGGTGGCGAAGTACTCACGGCAGACATCTGCATAGCGGGCGCCGGTGCGTCGGGAATCACGCTGGCCCTGGAGCTCGCCAGCTCAGGTCTGAGCGTCCTGCTGCTCGAGTCCGGCGGCATGCAGGGCGAAGCGCAGACCCAACGACTATACGAGGGTCAGGTTGCGGATGAGCGGCTGCACAGCCTTCCGCACCGCTACCGGCAGCGGCGTTTTGGCGGCAGCACCACGATCTGGGGCGGCCGCTGCGTGCCGTTCGACGAAATCGATTTTGAGGCACGCCCCTACATACCGGGGTCCGGATGGCCCTTCGGCCTGGACACCTTGCTGCCCTTCTATCCACGTGCCAACCAGTTATGCGAGGCCGGTGACTTTCAATACCGGGCGGCGGAGGCCTTCAGCCGGCCACTGTTGCCGATGATCGATGGCTTGCGCAGCGAGCACTTCAGCACCGACCTGCTCGAGAGATTCAGCTGCCCCACTGATTTCGGCGCGCGCTACGCCGCGCAGCTGCGTACGGCAACCAACGTTCGCGTACTGCTGCATGCCAACCTGACGACACTCAAATTCCACCCGAACGGCGAAGCCGTCGAGTCGCTGCTCGTTCGCACACTGAACGGTAAGGAATTCACGGTCCGGGCGTCGCGCTTCGTCCTTGCCGCTGGTGGCCTGGAAGTCGCGCGCTTGTTGCTGGCCAACCGCGATACGCGGCCCGAGGGCATTGGCAATGAACATGACGTCGTCGGCCGCAATTACATGTGCCACATTGCAGGAACCGTGGGCACGCTCAAGCAGAGTGGCGGAAAGGATCGAGTCTGGCACGGCTACGACGTCACGGATGACGGTATTTATTGCCGGCGTCGAATAGCCTTGAAACCAACGACGCAACGGCAACTGCAGATCGGCAATTTCATCGGCCGCCTGCATCATCCGCGGATTACCGACCCGGCACACCGAACCGCGGTGCTATCCGCGCTACAGCTCGCGAAAGGACTGATCTCGTACGAGTATGGGAAACGGCTGCACGGCGAGGAGCGTACGTCCCTGCGAACGTGGATGAGTCATGTGGGGAACGTATTACGAGGTCCGCACGAAGTGATTGCCTTCGGGCACCACATGTTGCGCGACCGTTTTCTGGCGAAACGTAAATTTCCCTCAATAATCGTGAAGTCCACGGCAGGCCATTACAGCCTGGACTTCCATGCCGAGCAGGAACCGAGCCCCGCGAGTCGTGTGAGCCTCACTGCACAGCGCGATGAGCTCGGCTTGCCCCGGCTGCTCGTAGACTGGCGGTACACGAGCGGCGACGTCGAGACGGTGCGTAAGGCCGTGCGGCTGTTCGCGCAGGACATTGCGGGATCGGGAATTGGTGTATTCGAGTACGATCCTGCTTCGATCGAGCTGGAAATGTCGAGATATGGTGCGTACGGCGGCCACCATCTCGGCACGGCCCGCATGGGAAGCAATCCGCGTACGAGCGTCGTCAATAGCGACTGCCGCGTACACAGCGTGCGCAACCTGTACATCGCGGGAGGAGCCGTATTCCCGACTTCGAGTCAGGCAAACCCAACGCTCACGATCGTTGCGCTTGCGCTGCGCCTGGCCGGCCACCTGCGGGTAACGGCCGCAGGAAGCGGTTCCAGCGAGGTGCGCGCTATTGCAGGCGAGCCGTCAGATCAACTCCTAAGAGCGTCGTCGTAAAGTTGGCATCTTTGAAGTTGGAGCTGCGTTGATCACGGGTGACGTAGGGACGCAAGGTCAGCCATTTGCGCACGTAATATTTCACGTAGAACTCGGCCAGGTGCGACTTATCCGAGCGGTTGGCGAAGTTCGCGATCGCGAGCTGACCCTTGATGGATTGATTGGTCTGGCGATAGTGCAATGACAGCGAGAACTTGACATCCGGATCCCAGGTGATACCCGCGTCACCGCCGGTCCCGATCTCCGAATTCGCGCCGGCCACGTAGCTGTCCACTTCGCGGAACACGCTTAGATTTACGGTCGTTTTGACCGACAATTGCCGCCGAAAACCGAGCGTCCCGGTCGCAGCCGATGTATCACCAACGACGCCTCCGATGCCGGCGCTGCCCGTCGGGGCTTCCGCCGGGTTGATGAGCGCGTTGCTCCTGCGCGTATAGCCGAGCTGCCCGGTGAAGGAAGACAAGCCCGTCACGGCGTAGTCCGCCGTCAGCTGTCCGGTGGTCTGATGGAACTTGGTGGCCGCCACGATCTGGTGATAGGAACCATCGGTATATTCAACCCGCAGGCCGGCCGTGAGCTTGTTGATGCCCAGGTAGTTCAGCGAGGCCGCCCCGCCCTTTTCTCGCAACCCGAACCGCGGGTATTGCGGTAGCGGCGAATCCAGTTCGTGCCACTTGGGCTGAAGGTCCACTCGCCAGCGTGGGGTCACATGCAAGCGCAGTGTGCCGGTTGCCGCCCTGTCGTTCTGTACTTCCAGCTGATCCGACAAGGTGTCGGCCAGGGACTGCATCTGGCGCAGGTCCTCGTAGGTGAACGAGCCGTCCACGACCGAATTCAGGTACCAGTCGAATTTACCGTCAAGTTTGTGCTCGTAGTGACTCAGCTCGCTGAAATTGTTGTACTCAAAGCGTTGTCCCTGGGCATCGAGCGTCAGGCGGTTGCGGTCCCACGCAAGCCAGGTTTCCACGCCGAGCAGATAGCGCTCGATCGTGTCGCCGAGGCGGGTATTGCCAGAAGCCGCAAACGGCGCGTCGCCAGCGGGGCGCGCAAAGACGTTCGAATTGTGCTCAAAACCCACGGTCGCGTAGGGCGTAAAGTCCGTTAGCGCCCACGCACGGGGCACCAGCAGCAGAATCAGTCCCGCGGCCAGCCACGCCGTCGCGACGGAACGCCGCCGAATCACCTGGTCATTCACTTGAACATTGTCCGGTTTGTTGTTGTACGTGCAGGCCGCACGCTCTCTCGACGGGGCCGTATGGTACGCGAGCAGGCCTTTTCTTCCCACGCCCGCCATCACAGTCCTGAACTGTAACCGACACGGGACTTCAGTTCACATAATTACAAGCCCGAATCCTTTCTTGCGCGCAGCACTCTCATGCCACTTGGGAGGGCAGCCATGCGCATTTTGCACGGTGGTGGTTCACGGAATTGCGGCCGGGACTGTCACGTACTTGTAAGCCAATTAGACCAAAGTCGAGTATAAGATAATGATCAGCCAAGCCCGCGCCCTCGAAGGTCCGTTCCGTTGGTGGAAAAATCTGTGACGCGGCACGCGAATTGCATCTTCTGGGGCAGGGAAGGCAGCACTGCGATGTTATGATCAAAGGCACTGTCGCGTACTCCAATTAAGAACTGACTGCGACAAATGGAACTAACCGCACAGATGGAACGAACAGGACGCAAGCATGCCTATTGTTTGGGCTTGCCGGCGGGCGGTTTGGGCTTGCCGGCGGACAGCCGGGGCTGTCATGGGTGGCAGGCTTGGCGGTTGATCACCGTTATCGACGCAGCGTTGCTTTAGGGTTTGTTTACGGCTCACATTCGGTTTGCAGGGAGAAAAACAAGTGGCTGCGGTCGTCGGATCAGTCGGCGGTTCGGTCCCAGGGTCGGGCGCACAGAAGCGCATCGGTTTCGGCAGCGTAGAGCCCGCCCTCCTCGCGGTCTTGAAGCAACTCGAGCCGCTGGTCGCGGCAATGACGCTGGCTTTGTCAGCGCTTTGCTTTCGCGTACCTTTCACGCCCGCGATCGGTGCCGTAGCGGTACTGACGTTCGTGATCTCTGGACGCGTTTTCGCCCGTTCGCACCGTGACGAGGAACTGAACGGCAAACCGCTCACGACCGTTCTCGGGCGGATCATTCTCGAGTGGCTGGCCGTCATAGCGGTGCTGCTGCTGGCTGCCTTTGCTTTCAAGGTTACGGCGCAATTTTCCAGGCTCATGATGGTGACCTGGTTTGCCGCGACTCCCATGGCGCTGTATGCGGCACACGTGGCCCGCCTGCGGGTCCGCTGGATGGTCTCCAACAGCGATCTGGCTCCCAGCTATCTCATCATCGGCGCCAACAGTGTCGGGTTCGAGCTGTTCCGCCGTCTGCCGCCGAAGGGATTTCTGGGGTTCTTCGATTTCCGCAGCGCCGACCGCCTGCCTGATACCATTGATCCGGCCTACCTGGTGGGTCATTGCAAGGATGTGGCCGAATTCGCAAGGACGCACGGAGTGACTTCAATCTACATAGCCTTGCCGCTCAGCAACGTACCGCGCATTGGCGAGATGGTGCGTGAGCTTCGCGACACCACCGCTTCCATCTACTTCGTACCCGATGTGTTTGCTTTCGATCTGGTGCAGGGACGCTTGGTCGAAATCAACGGGATGCCGGCCATCTCCGTCTGCGACACGCCGTTTCACGGCATGGACGCGGTCCTGAAGCGAGTCACCGACGTGGTACTCGCGAGCCTCGCCCTGCTCGCGTTGGCACCGGTGATGATACTGCTCGCCATCGCAGTCAAGTTGACGTCCGCCGGTCCTGTATTGTTCCGCCAGCGCCGCTACGGTCTGCATGGCGAAGAGATCATGGTCTACAAGTTCCGTAGCATGACCGTTTGCGAGGACGGCGCCGTCGTCAACCAGGCAACCCGCGAGGATCGCCGGGTAACGCCACTCGGCCGGATCCTGCGCTCGACCTCACTGGATGAGTTGCCCCAACTGTTGAACGTGCTCGAAGGCAAGATGAGCGTGGTCGGCCCCCGGCCGCACGCGGTGGCACACAATGAGCTGTATCGCAAGCTCATCAATGGCTACATGATCCGCCACAAGGTGCGGCCCGGAATCACGGGGCTTGCGCAGGTCAACGGCCTGCGCGGCGAAACCGAAACGGTGGAGAAGATGCGCGAGCGCGTGCGCTTCGACCTGGAGTATCTGAGCCACTGGTCACCGTGGCTCGATGTAAAGATTATTTTCAAGACACTGTGGGTGATTGCGCGCGACCAGAATGCCTACTGACGAAACCGCATGGCATTGTCAAGCAGGATTGGCTCCCAAGTGGCTGAATCTGGTGGGATCAAAGTGTGAGGCAGGTCCGGTTGTTATGTCAGAGTGAGAGCTGCGCACTGACGGCGGTCACAGCTCATACAAACTCGTGTAGAATATTGGCGACAGGCAAAGGATAATAATTCCACATGGCGTGCAGGTCTCAACAGCGCGTCGCCCCGCAAGCGGACCAGCAGCCAGTGAGTTGGAATGGGGGGCCGGAGTCAAACCAAGGGTCTGTCATGGCCGAGAATGTAACTGGGAGTCAAAGTACTTATTCGCTCGCACCGGCGTTGCGCCTTCCGAAAGTGAAGAGCGCGCCCAGCGCGTACGCTCAATCGCTCGGCCTCACCGATACCGTCGTCCTGCGCGAGGTCGTGCACGTCATCGATGACTTCGGGCTGCCTGAATTCACCGCCGTCGCGGCCGGCTTCGGCCAGGAGCGCTACGGTTACGTGGTGACCCCCAACGTGGATCACCTCATTCGCTACTACGAAGATCCAACTTTCCGCGCGCAGTACCGCGCCGCCGATTTCATCCTGATGGACAGCCGCTTCGCGGCCCGCCTGGTACGCCTCCTGAAAGGCGTCCGCCTGCCCATCTGCACGGGCTCCGACCTCACCGCGCAACTGCTCTCGGGTGTAGTGAAGCCCACGGACCGCATCGTGATGATCGGTGGCGGCGACGCACAGGCGCAGCAGATCGCCGCAAAGTACAGCTTGACGAACCTGCTGCATCATAATCCTCCGATGGGCTTCATCCAGGATCCCGCCGCGGTGGAGGAATGCCTGCAGTTCATCGAGGCTGCAAGTCCGTTCCGGTTCTGTTTCCTCGCAGTGGGATCTCCGCAGCAGGAAACCATTGCACAGGCACTACGGGCCCGCGGCACCGCCCGAGGCCTGGCGCTGTGTATTGGCGCGTCCCTGAATTTCATCACCGGCCAGGAGAGGCGCGCTCCGGTGTGGATGCAGAAGATGGCCCTCGAGTGGCTGTTCCGGCTGCTGCAGAATCCGAGGCGCCTTGCCCGCCGTTACCTCGTCAGGGGTCCGCGCATATTCGCGCATCTGCGCCGCTCACGAGTGGTCCTGCGTAAAGCGCCGATCGGCGGCTGAGCTGCGAGCTGGCCTCGAGACCGGCTAAATATCTTTCCAGCACTCCCCTGCCCCCAAATAGAATGACCGGATGAAGGGAGGGGCCAATGCCTGAGATCTCCATTGTTGTGCCTACGTTTTCCGAGGTGGAAAACATCGCTGAGCTGCATGCGCGCGTGAGCGCGGTGCTGGGCTCCGAAAGCTGGGAGCTGATCTTCGTCGACGACGACTCACCGGATGGCACCGCCGATCTCGCGCGCTCGCTGTCCAATCAGGATCAGCGGGTCCGCTGCATCCAGAGAATTGGCCGGCGCGGACTCTCGACTGCCGTCGTGGAGGGCGCGCTGAGCTCCTCGGCCCCCTACGTGGCCGTGATGGATGCTGATCTGCAGCATGATGAATCGATTCTGCCGGTCATGCTGCAGCAGCTGCGCGCGCGCAACCTCGACATCGTGGTTGGCAGCCGGTATGTCGCAGGTGGCGGCACCGGCGATTGGAATGAGAGCCGTAAGACCATCAGTCGGATCGCCGGCCGGCTCGCCAAGGGACTCGTGCCCGAGGACCTCCATGATCCCATGAGCGGCTTCTTCGCCATCCGCAGCGAGGCGCTGCGGGGTGCGGCCCGCCGGCTCTCGGGCTACGGCTACAAGATCCTGCTGGACCTGTTCGTCTCGGCGGGGCGGCCGTTGCATTTCGCGGAAGTCCCCTACACTTTCAAGCCCCGGGTGCACGGTGCGAGCAAGCTCGATTCGCTCGTCGCGTGGGAATACCTGATGTTGCTGGTGGATAAGCGGATCGGCCACATCATCTCGCCACGCCTGCTGTTCTTCGTGCTGGTGGGCGGCTCGGGCGTGGCTCTACACTACCTGGTCCTGAGCACGTTGTACCTGGGTCTCGATGTCTCGTTCACGGTCGCCCAACTCTCCGGCACCGTACTCGCCATGACATCCAACTTCTTTCTCAACAACCTGTTCACTTACCGCGATCAGCGCCTGCGCGGCATGAAGCTCGCGCGTGGGCTGCTCAGTTTCTACGCGGTCTGCGGCATGGGCGCGCTGGCCAACATCGGCATCGCGGCCTATGCGTTCTCGGCGAACATCGAATGGGCGCTGTCCGCGGCCGCCGGCATTGTCGTGGGAACATTGTGGAATTATCTGGCCACGGCGCGTTTCACGTGGGGAGCGCGCAAATAGGCGTGGCTTGGGATTTCGATGCCGCTGTTTCGTGACCTGAAACCCGCCGTTCGCTGGACCCTGATCCTCTTGAGCGCGCTGACGCTCGCGGCCGTGATGGTTGCAAGCGCTCCTGGTTTGCGGCATTCACTGTTGAGGTCCGCCGGATGGGCCCTCGTCGCGCAGGACCCACCCGCAAAAGCGGACATCATCGTAATCTCCACGGATGCGATGGGTGCGGGCATTTTGGAGGCCGCGGATCTCCTCAACGCTGGTTTCGCGAGCCGCGTAGCCATATTCGATCGGCCAGTCACCCGCATGTCGCGTGAATTCGCCCGCCGTGGTGTCCAGCCGCTGGATCTGAAGAGCGTTTCCATCCAGCTGCTGCGCGGCCTGGGCATCACCGATGTGACAGTAATCCCCGCGGTGGTCGGAACGGTGGACGAAGGTAAAGTCCTGCAGCAATGGTGCGCCGCAAATTCCATCCATTCGATTCTATTTGTCAGTGTCCGTGATCACTCACGGCGTACCCGCCGTGTGTTGAATCGTGCACTGAGCCCGCGCGGTGTCGGAGTCATCGTACGCTATGCGCGCTTTTCGGAATTCGACCCGGACTCCTGGTGGCAATCGCGCGGTGGCCAACGCGTGCAGGCGATTGAGTCGGAAAAGCTGCTGGTGGATTTCCTGCGGCACCCCTTCTGATCGGGTGCCTGATCGGGTGCCTGCCCGACAGCGCAACCCAAACCGCGTCCGTTCCGCGGACAACAATTCATAAGAAGACTCAACCGGGTCAACTTTTCGCGGACTCGCGCGTCCAATCGAAGCTCAAGACCGGTTGTCCCACGTCGCGCCCCTGGCGCTTCGCGGGATTCCCTTCGCTGTGCTCCGGTTGTCCCACGTCGCGCCTCTGGCGCTTCGCGGGATTCCCTTCGCTCCGCTCCGGTTGTCTTGATTTTTTGTCCCGGTGTGGTGACCGCGCCCGAGTTATTCACCCTCCCTGAGGCTCGGGCACTGTCACCTCGTCTTAAGGGGGCGCACAGTCCCCCAAGAGCGCCGTCGGAAGCCGCCCGCGGGGGCGGCTTTTTCTTGGCCTTCAGGTTCGCCACCAGGTTTCGTTTTCCAGGTACCAGGTGAACGTGTCACGCAGTCCCTCGAGCAAGGTCACACGCTGCGTAAATCCCAGCTCCTGCTCGATCTTGGCGCAATCGATGGCGTAACGGCGGTCATGGCCGGGCCGATCGGTGACGAAGCGGATCAGGTCTGCGACGGCCTGACGCGGGCACTGCGGATAGCGGCTGTACAGCTGCGGCCGCGCGGCGAATTCCCGTTCCGCAATCTCGCACAGCGAGCGGACCAGCCGCAGGTTCTCAACCTCCGCGCGGCCGCCGATGTTGTAAACCTCACCGACTTTTCCGGCCTCCAGGATGAGCTCGATGGCGCGGCAATGGTCGCTGACATGCAGCCAGTCGCGCACGTTCAGACCGTCTCCGTAGATCGGCAAGGGCCGGCCGTGCAGTATGTTGACGATGAGCAGCGGGATCAGCTTCTCGGGAAAATGGTACGGACCGTAGTTGTTGGAGCAGTTGCTCGTGGTGACCTGCAGTCCGTAGGTATGGTGATAGGCGCGCACCAGGTGGTCCGAGGCAGCCTTGCTCGCCGAGTATGGGGAGTTGGGCGCGTACGGGGAGGTTTCGCGAAATGGCGGATCCTGCGGACCCAGCGATCCATAGACCTCGTCCGTCGAGACGTGATGAAAGCGATGCTGTTCGACGCTTCGCTCATCGAGCCACACCTTGCGGGCTGACTCGAGCAGCGTATGGGTACCCACCACGTTGGTTTCGATGAACGCCGCGGGTCCGTGGATCGAACGATCGACATGTGTCTCGGCCGCGAAGTGCACGATGGTATCGATACGTTCCTCACGCAACAGGCCCGTCACCAGGGTGCCGTCACCGATGCTGCCGTGTACGAATCGGAACCCGGGTTGGCTCTCGACGGGCGTAAGGTTAGCCCGGTTGCCCGCATAGGTGAGCGCATCGAGAACGACCAGCCGGCCGTCGGCATGGCCGCGAAGCCAATGATGCACGAAGTTGGATCCGATGAAACCGGCGCCACCGGTTACGAGCAGCCTACGCATGTGATATCTCTTTGAGGACGGCTCGCAGGTTGGTGCGCCAATGACGCGCCGCGACCGAGCGGTTAGCGACGACCGAGCGGTCAGCGAGGGAATCCCCAGCGGGGAGGGAATCCCCGGCGGGGGGCACGCTCAATTGCGCCAGCAGCGATCTCTTATCCAGAACGCTGTAGCTGGGGCGCCTTGCCGGGGTTGGGTAATCCTCCGTTGCAATCGCGTCCACGCGTACCTCGGCGGGAAGCAGTCCGATCGCGGCCGATTCTTCGGCTATCGCAACCGCGAAATCGTACCAGCTCGCAACCCCGGCATCGGTCCAGTGGTAGGTGCCGTTGACGTCCGGGCGAGCCGCGAGTGCCCAGATCACTTCGGCAAGCGGTTGGGCCGCGGTAGGTGTGCCAATCTGATCCGCGACCACGCGCACGGCGCCCTTGGCTGCCATCAAACGAAGCATGGTGCGGACGAAGTTGTTTCCTTCCGCGGCATATACCCAGGCCGTACGCAGCACCACCGATCTACCCGGGAGCACCCGCTGTACCGCCTCCTCGCCTCCCCGCTTGGTCCTGCCGTAGGTGCTTTGAGGATTGGTGGGAGCATCTGTCGCGTAAGGTCTCGAGGCCATTCCATCAAACACGAAGTCAGTGGAGAGGTGCAGCAGACGCGCACCCGTCGCTGCCGCCGCCACGGCGAGATTATGTGGACCGGTCGTGTTGGCGCGTTCGGCAAGCTGCGGCTCGCTTTCCGCCTTGTCCACTGCGGTGTACGCGCCCGCGTTGATGATGAGGTCGGGGCGCTGCGACTGAATCGAGCCCATAACGGACTGTATATCGCCAACATCCAGTTCTTCGCGCGTTCGCCGGATTGCTTCCACATCCGTGGGTACGCTCTTCAGCAGTGCACGGCCTACTTGCCCATTTGCTCCGGTAATCATGACCCTCATGGCAGTACTCCGTTATAGCCTTGCAAACACGGCCCATCCCATGGCCGTTGCGTCACGGATAGTATTCTCCGTCGCGGAAACGTTTCGCCGCCATGTCGCGCGCCGATAGAACGGGCTGCACGCCGGCGGGCAAGCGCCAATCGATACTCAGCTCGGCATCGTTCCACGCGATGGCGTGCTCGTCCTCGGGAGAGTAGAAATCCGTGCACTTGTACAGGAAGTGGGCTGACTCGCTGAGCACCACGAAGCCGTGTCCG
>Ga0068859_100000083_pt1 | contig 87079 bp, 79 predicted proteins | sample KBSSwiS22_FD_66585 | JGI IMG/M metagenome (GOLD analysis project Ga0068859, IMG submission 66585) | Switchgrass rhizosphere microbial communities from Kellogg Biological Station, Michigan, USA - KBS Switchgrass S2-2 | ecosystem: Host-associated > Plants > Roots > Rhizosphere > Soil ...
TGCAAGGATGCAGCGGCAAAATCCCAGTCATGCTTGTACACATTATTGTACCAATCGGGATGGCTGGACAGTTTCAGCCGCCAATTGTATTTGGAAAGATTGTTGCCGCCATTCTCACGGTAAAAATTCAGACCTGCGTCTTTATACAGCTGCCAGGTAGCCGTGCTGGTCGGGTTGGAAGGGTCATCTGATATAGACCCATTTTTTCCATAAAGAAAGGGGGAAACCGGCTTTCGGTTGGACTGCAGGTCCACGGTTACCTGTACATTCTGGGCTAAGAGCGCCGAGCATATTAAAAGAAGCAGTAGGGACACGGCTGTTTTCATAACAATAGATATTAGATTAAAAGGATCAATGGCGGCACTATTTTTTCCCGTACGGACAATAGCCCAACCAATAAGGTAAAATGGCAAGGAAGCTTTTCAGTCGAACATGGCAAGCCGTTAATCGACCTAAAATTAAACTAATAGGCTCTAAAACAGTTAGCCAAACCTGCAAATCAAGGGCCAAAAATGTAAGCGGCAGGGGGCGTCCATTGCTGGCAAATGCAGTTCTCAGATCAACCAGGAGAATGTTACGGCCTGCATTTTGCCACTGTAAATCCAACAGATGCCTTTCCGTAGTTTTATATTTTATGATGGTAGATTTCTGATAAACCCCTTGCTCCATCATTCTTTCAAACGGTTTTCTTTGTATAGCTCATCGCGGTAATCATATACTTTTTTTGCTGGCCATATCCAGCGCCATATTACATGATGTTTTAGGGTATAACCATCACAGCGATTCGTTCCCTTTCATCCGCTTTTATCGAACACGCTGGCCCTGGCCTGTTGAACTATTTCCCTTCCTTGTCAAATGATAGGTTTTTGTTGTGCGGAGTGCGGGGAAGAAAGGGGTGGGGATAAGACGGGTGGTATTGCATACGGGGCTAATGTAATTAAGATATTGAAACAGTAGTGCCTGGTTGAAGTAGTAGTGTTATCAGGAGTGAATCTCACTGATAAAAATGCTGTAATTCAATCTGTCGATATTGGAGCGCAGTTGTCAGACTTTGCTAATTGACCGTTTTTAGATCGCTTTTAATAACACGTTTGCATTTACTTCCAACTTATCATGCACCGCCTTGATAAAATAAATATCCGGTTTTTGGTTCCTTCCCGCCATCAATTGCCGGAACGTTTAGAATATTAATGCTTTTCTATAAATTTATTCAAATCAGTATCAAAAATTTTAACCTGGGTCCGACAATAAGGCAAATAGTTTCAGTTTATTTGATTAAAAGAACCGCCGTGTCCAGCAGGAAATTTGATACAATGAAAGATTGAGCTGGCGGAGACCCGATTTCTGTCGGCATAATCCTTGGAATCTTTAATTTTTGTGTAGTCAAGTGCCTACCATGATACGGCGATTGCAGCAAGTGTTAGGAGCGATAGAATGACGTTCACTATAAGTGCAAGCCTTGAAATTGCATTTGCTCGCTTCGCTTGCGTATCATCAGCAGGAATAACAGTTACCGCTGGAGCCTGTACAATATTTTCAATCGGTGTAGGTGAGACCTAATTTATTATCTGGATTGGCAGTTGGGGTTCATCTGGCATTTTGTTGACGGTTTATTTAAATCTACATTTCTTTAATACTGCACAAAGTAGGGTTCAAATATTTTTTTTATTTTCTGAATTTGCACCCTTGTTTTTTCGGGCATCTCATGAACATAAGTTACTTCTTTAAAATAGTCCCTGAATGAACTATCAAGTTGTATCCAGAATAGTTTAAGGAAAAAAGGCTTCTTCTTCTGTATGTCGTATTCCGATAAAAAAGTATCAAGTAAATCAATTGTAATAACTATTTCTGAAATACACTTATAGCCTTTCAGGGAAACTAAGAATTTGTCAATATGTTTTACTACTTGACCGCCTTCTTTGTCCCAGTGCTCATTGCAGTCTTTTGCTTTGTCAAGTATTAATTTTTGTATGACGTATAGAAAATTGTGTCTTGAAAGTTTGTAACTGAATAGACCAATTCCTAATGAGAAAAGTAGAGATAGTATTGAAATCAGAACTGCAAACGAATTACCGGGGTTCATACAAGTGGTTTAATAGTTAATACGGAGCTAATCAAATATAAGTGTTTCAGCAAAACAGCATTTTATTCTTGGGTCTTCCATAGCAGCAAGCCAGCCTTAAGCGGTCTGGCTGATTTCTTTGGTGTATTTATTATAGTATCGGTTAGGTAGAAATTCGATAAAAATTCGATAAAGAAAACAAAAAACCCGCTACCAGAGCGGGTTCTATTGTGCACTATGTCGGGAAGACAGGATTCGAACCTGCGACCCCCTGGTCCCAAACCAGGTGCGCTACCGGCCTGCGCTACTTCCCGAACAATTCATTTACCCCGGTTATGATTTATTAAAGTTAACCAATAAATCATTGCGGTGAGGGAGGGATTCGAACCCTCGGTACAGAGTTACCCGTACGGCAGTTTAGCAAACTACTGATTTCAGCCACTCATCCACCTCACCTTTAGCTGAAATAAGCAAACAGTGTTATTGTTTGCGGGCGGCAAAAATAGCAATTAACCCATCAACTCCAAAAAGAAATCCCGGCTTTTACCGGGATTCTTTGATAATTATTTTATTACCGCTGTTTTTGCAGGTTTACATTGCAGCCAACTGTACTTTCTGCTGCAATTCCATCACGTTTTCACGAAACACATTGTCCGTATCCATTAAATCTTTAACCGTCTGGCAGGAATGGATTACCGTTGTATGATCGCGGCCACCAAAATGCTCGCCGATTGTTTTGAGCGAATTCTTGGTAAACGCTTTTGCCAGGTACATAGTTATCTGCCGCGCCTGTACAATCTCCCTTTTTCTTGTTTTTTGCAGGAGCTTGTCGTATGGAACGTCAAAATAATCACAAACCATTTTCTGAATGGTATCAATTGTGATTTCCTTGGATGATGTTTTTACAAAATTTCTGAGCACTTTTTTGGCCAAATCCAGGTCTATTTCCCTTCTGTTTAGCGAAGATTGTGCCAGAAGGGATATTAAGGCGCCTTCCAGTTCGCGTACATTGCTGTTTATATTATAAGCCAGGTATTTCACTACTTCACGGGGCATTTCCAGGCCATCATTCTTCATTTTGCGCTCAAGAATCTCAATCCTTGTTTCATAATCGGGTACCTGCAGGTCTGCACTCAATCCCCAGCGGAACCGGCTCAGCAATCTTTCCTGCACCCCATCCAAATCTTTGGGTGGTTTATCGGATGTTAAGACCAGTTGCTTACCACTCTGGTGCAGGTGATTGAATATGGCAAAAAACGCATCCTGCGATCTTTCTGCACGGTTAAAAAACTGCACATCATCTATAATCAGCACATCTATAAGCTGGTAAAAATGTATAAAATCGTTCACCGCATTGTTGCGGCTATGGTCAATAAACTGGTTGATGAATTTTTCGGAGCTTACATATAATACCACTTTATTATTATGCAGACGTTTTACCTCGTTGCCAATGGCTTGTGCAAGGTGGGTTTTGCCCAGGCCTACGCCACCATAGATCACCAGGGGGTTAAATGAATTGGCACCTGGTTTTTCAGCCACTGTTTTTCCTGCACGGCGTGCCACACGGTTGCTGTCGCCCTCAACAAATGCTTCAAATGTATATGAACCATTTAATTGGGGATCGATCTGCATTTTTTTAAGACCCGGTATAACAAACGGGTTCTTAACAGGGGTATTTATAATGAGCGGAAAATCCATTTCATTGTTTGAAAAACTTTTATAGCCCTGGGCAGGTACATCCATAGTAAGCGGTTTGTTGTTGTGGTTGCCGCTGTCTACCATGATGCGATATTCCAAACGGGCATCTTTTCCCAATATCCTGCGCAAAGTCTTTGCCAATAAATTTACGTAATGTTCTTCAAGGTATTCATAAAAGAACTGGCTGGGAACCTGTATGGTTAAAACACTCTCTTTTAATTCTACGGGTTTTATAGGCTGAAACCATGTATTGAAATGCTGCCATTCAACTATATCTTTTATTATTTCAAGACAACTACTCCAGACTTTATCGAACGTTTTGGCCATTATTGGGTTAGCAATTTATAATGAGTTATTAGTATTTTTTTCAGGATTAATTTTCATAGGATCTTCAGACAGGATTACTGGTTCAAAAAAGTAACGCAGGGGAACGAATATCAAAATTTTTTGTTGAAAAAAAAATTTTTTATTCACTTGATTTTTTCACCATAACCGGTAAAAAAAACAATGGTATTCTTTTTTGCAAAATCATAAAAAAATACCCGTACAAAACATGTACGGCTGTTAACCCTGCAACCCTTAACTGGTATATGTTTTATTGGATCATGAATAATTTTTTTTGCATGATTACCGGTTCGTAACTGCATCAAAAATTTATTCCTGGTTTATAAAAAAAAATACTTAGTTGATTATGCTGTTTTGTGAATTAATTTTCCTATCTGAAGCCTTTCCTGCAGTGATATAAGTGGTAAGTAAACCTGGTTATTGCGCTGCTTCTTTTTCTGCCTGCTTCACCAATAACCGTTGTTGCTGAAGATACAAATATTTATCTCCTTCTTAATATAAACTATATTAAAATATTTTCAGTAAACTATCGCACGCCGTCTGCGGGTTGCCGGGTATTATCTGCCCATAATCAGCTACTTTTACGGATTGTTTTCCGGTAAACTACCAGACACATATGCAACAACAAATAACCTGTAAACTGCTGCCCTCCGAAGCAGCCGATGAGAATATTGTTACCCAATACATTGCACAGCATGCGGGTGTAAAAAAAAGCGCTGTTACCGGATACCATATCAGAAAGAAATCGATAGATGCCAGGGGCAAACAGGCCTGGGTAAATCTTACCGTAACCGCTTTTATCAATGAGCCATTTACTACCGGACGGTTTACACCTGTGGTTTTTACCGATGTTTCCAGGTCCGCAAAAACAGTCATTGTTATAGGTGCCGGCCCCTGTGGTTTGTTTGCCGCATTGAAATTAATTGAACTGGGCATCCGGCCAATTATACTGGAAAGGGGTAAAAACGTAAGAGAACGGAGAAGGGATCTTGCATCACTCAATAAGGAAGGGGTTATTAACCCGGAAAGTAATTATTGCTTTGGGGAGGGGGGGGCAGGCACCTACAGCGATGGAAAATTGTATACCCGCAGCCAAAAAAGAGGCAATATCACGCGCATTTTGCATTTATTTTTTCAATTTGGTGCAACTGAAAATATTTTGTACGAAGCCCATCCGCATATTGGAACCAATAAACTACCGCAAATTATTACTGCCATGCGAAAGCAAATTACGGATAGCGGCGGTGCAGTATTGTTTGAAAAAAAAGTTGTTGACTTTATTGTAAAAGACAATATAATTAAATGTGTACAAACAGCAGACGGCGATTCATTTGAAGCAGATGCGGTTGTGTTGGCCACCGGTCATTCTGCACGTGATATCTTTCAGTTGCTATGGCACAAAAAAATAGTAATAGAAGCAAAGCCTTTTGCATTGGGTGTAAGAATAGAGCATCCGCAATCCTTAATAGACAGCATACAATACCACACACCCTGCCGGGGCGAATTTTTGCCACCCGCATCTTATGCTGCCGTACAACAGGTAGAAGAAAGGGGGGTATTCTCTTTTTGTATGTGCCCCGGTGGCATTATAGCACCGGCAGCCACCAATGCCAATGAACTGGTAGTGAATGGCTGGAGCCCGTCTAAAAGAAATAACCCATATGCCAATTCAGGAATGGTGGTAGAAACCGGTATAAAGGACATAAAGGCATACCTTAAAAAATACGCCACCACAAAAAAAGGCGCTTCCGATCCGTTTGCCGCAGAAGGCCCGTTGGCGGGCATGTTTTTTCAGCAACAGACAGAACAAAATGCCTATGCTGCAGGTGGCGGCCAATTTGTTGCACCGGCCCAGCGCATGGGCGATTTTGTGAATGGTAAGACCTCCGCTTCTTTACCGGGTTGTTCTTATTTGCCGGGCACCCGTTCAGTTAACCTGCAGGAAGTATTGCCGGGCTTTATTTTTAAAAGCCTGCAGCAGGGCTTTACTGCTTTTGGACAAAAAATGCGGGGCTATCTTACCAACGAGGCCATTGTGGTAGCAACCGAATCGCGTACTTCATCGCCGGTACGCGTACCCAGGCACCAGGATTTGCTGCATCACCCGCAGGTAGCGAATCTTTATCCGGCGGGGGAGGGCGCGGGCTATGCAGGTGGTATTGTGAGCGCTGCAATGGACGGCGAGCATGTGGCCACAGCAATTGCGCTTGTATTGGTTTGAACCAGCAACACAGTGAGGCACAGTTTTTACCCCTTCCATTTGCTGCTAAAGGACTATTAAATAATCCTCTGTGAACCCTTCTCCCGCGGGTCAATCCATCAAATATCCCCTTTTCTTGTTTTCTGGGGTTTTTGCGTTACATTTGCACACTTTAAAATCATGCCGTAACATGATATAGGGCCTGTTCAGATCACAGGTTTTCAACAACATTTCATTGTTTTGAAAAGCATACCGGATCCTCTTTGTATCATGCGGCGCTATTTAAACCCGTTTGATACATGAAACTTTCACAGTTCCGTTTTGATCTCCCGCTTAATCTTATTGCCCAAAACCCTGCTAAAAGACGTGAAGACAGCCGTCTAATGGTAGTACACCGTCATACCGGCCTTATGGAAAACAAACATTTCCATGATATCCAGGAATACTTTAATGACAAGGATGTTTTTGTGGTAAATAATACAAAAGTATTTCCTGCGCGTATGTATGGCCGTAAGGAAAAGACAGGCGCCAAAATTGAAGTGTTCCTGTTGCGCGAATTAAATAAACCCAACCGTTTATGGGATGTTATTGTAGACCCCGCCCGCAAAATACGCGTAGGCAATAAACTTTACTTTGGCGAAACAGATGAACTGGTGGCCGAAGTAATAGATAATACGACCAGCCGCGGACGTACCATCCGTTTTTTATGGGATGGAACAGACGAAGAGTTTCGCCAGATGCTTGAAGTTCTGGGAGAAACACCACTGCCCAAATATATTAAACGCAAGCCCGACGAAGAAGATAAGGAACGCTTTCAGACCGTATATGCAAAACATGAAGGAGCGGTTGCTGCGCCTACTGCCGGCCTGCATTTTAGTAAAGAGCTGATAAAAAGACTGGAAATAAAAGGCATCCGTTTTGCAGAGGTAACTCTGCATACCGGCCTGGGCACGTTCCGGCCTATCGAAGTGGAAGACCTGAGCAAACACAAAATGGATGCGGAATATTACCGCATAGAAGAAGTGGCCTGCAATGTTGTAAACAAGGCAAAAAGAGAAGGTCACCGTATTTGTTCAATCGGTACTACTACCATGCGTGCCATGGAAAGTTCTTTTACTGCAGAAAAATTGTTGAAACCCTCGGAAGGCTGGACCAACCATTTTATTCACCCGCCTTATGAATTTAATATAGCCGATGCATTGGTTACCAATTTTCATTTGCCCAAGACCAGCCTGCTGATCATGACCTGTGCATTTGCCGGTTATGATTTGGCAATGGAAGCTTATAAAAAAGCCATTAAAGACAAATACCGTTTCTTTAGCTATGGCGATGCCATGATTGTTATTTAACGCTGATGGACACGAATTGAAGCCAATGGACGCGAATGAGGTGAATTGAAGCGAAGGCCGCCTCAGCATACAATAGATTAAAATAATTTTCAGCCCCGGACAACCGGGGCTTTTTTATGCATGTGATGAAAATAGTTTTATATTGTAGCAGGTTTAATGTTTGCCCGGTAAACAACATGTAATAAATTGGCAGGTTGTATTAAAAGGCCCTTATACCTTCACCATATCCCTTTCATCTTTTCACAATTGTTCAATATGAAACCGTTTTTATTCTTACTCTTAGCATGCACTTCAATGGCAAAATTATCTGCGCAGGAAATCATTCCATTATACAAACAGGTTCCCAATTCAAAGCCTGTTGCCAATCATGAAAAATCGGAGCTTGGGAAAGACGGGATACTTCGTATCAGCAAAGTATCCGAGCCTGTGCTGCTGGCTTTTCTTCCCCCTAAAGAAAAAGCAAATGGCACGGCGGTTATTATTTGTCCCGGTGGCGGTTACGGCATACTGGCTGCTTCTCATGAAGGAACAGATGTGGCCAAAGTATTCAATGAATGGGGGGTAACCGCGTTTGTATTGAAATACCGTTTGCCCGATGACAGCATCATGCAAAATAAAGAAATTGGTCCCCTGCAGGATGCACAAAGGGCCATTCAACTGGTAAGAACAGACGCAAAGAAATGGGGTATTGCAACAAACAAAATTGGCATTATGGGTTTTTCTGCCGGCGGTCACCTGGCATCCACCGCGGGCACTCATTTTAATAAAGCCGTTATAGACAATAAAAAAGGCACCAGCCTCCGGCCCGATTTTATGGTATTGCTCTACCCGGTTATCAGTTTTAACGATAGCCTGGCGCACATGGGTTCCAGAATTAACCTCATTGGCAAAGATGCTTCCGCCGAAAAAATAAATTATTACAGCAACGAATTACAGGTAACCAAAGAAACACCCACTACTTTTTTGGTACATGCAAAAGATGATGGTGCTGTAAAAGTGCAAAACAGCATTGCTTTTTATGATGCATTACAAAAGAATGGTGTGCCGGCAGAGATACATTTGTTTGAAAAAGGCGGCCACGGATTTGGTATGAACAATAAGACAAGCAGTGATAAATGGATGGACTGGCTAAAGACATGGATGCAAAAAAATGGATGGATAAAATGATAAAATGTAATGGCAAAAAAACGCTGTGCATTTACAGGGATGACCCATAAGTAAGATACCCCCTAAAGAATGTATAATTCCCTGATTTTGTTCCTGAAAACCCCGAAGGGGTGACATTACTATAGCCGCCATGGCGGCGCCGGCCCCCGAAAACATACCAAGCCGCCGCAATCATCGTTATATAAGAAATCCAATATATGAAAATAGGTATTGCTATATTGCTGGCAGTAGTTCTTTGCTCGTCCTGCCGCACTACCAACCTTGTTTACCTTAGCGTGCTGGAACCAGCGCCGGTATCTGTTCCCCAGGACATAAAAAGAATAGTGGTCGTTAACCGCAGCGAAGCTTCCGGGCAAAACAAAATAATTGATGCGATTGATAAAGTAATGACCATGGAAGGGCCTGGCCTGGACGCAGCCGGTGCCGAAGCAAGCATTACCGGGTTAACGGATGAACTATGGAAAAATAACCGGTTTACTGATATCAGGCCGGCCAAAGAAATGGCAGTCAACAAATCGGCGCCAGGTTTTTTTCCGGCACCTTTATCGTGGAATGAAGTAGAAAAAATTTGCGCAGACAATAACGCCGATGCCGTATTTGCACTGGAACTTTTTGATACGGATACCAAAATAAATTATGCGGCCATACCCGTGTCATTAAAAACACCCCTGGGCAATGTGCCCGGTTTGGAACACCAGGCAAATATGCAAACAATGGTAAAAACAGGATGGCGTATCTATGACCCGCGCGGACGCACCATACTGGATGAATATTCTTCCGGCAAATCATTGAACTATTCTTCAAAAGGTATTAACCCCGTGGAAGCTGCAGGCGGTTTAATTAACCGCAAGGAAGCAGTAAAAGAGGCAGGCAATCAGAACGGGCATGCCTATGCGCAACGATTAATTCCATACTGGATAAGGGTGTACCGCGATTATTATATAAAAGGCACCGACAATTTTGCCACCGGCACCAGGATGGCCCGTACCGGCAACTGGAAAGGCGCTGAAGAAATGTGGCTGAAGGAAACCAATAACAGCAATGCCAGGATTGCAGGAAGGGCATGTTACAATATGGCCATCATCAGCGAAATAAACGGCGATTTAAACAAGGCCATTGCCTGGGCCCAGAAATCATATGAGAATTATAACAACCGGCTGGCGCTTACTTATGTAAATATTTTGAAAAACAGGAGGGTAAACGATGATGTCCTGAAAGATCAGCAGCAGCAGCAACAGCCATAGCAACAGGCCACCTGCTGATTCCCGGGAATTATATCATAGCCTTATTCTCCTTACAGTCATTTGCGCATAAAAAAAATCCCGCCAACGACGGGATTTTTTATTAGTAAACTTTAGTGGTCTCGACTTCAATTTGGAGGCTTAATCCAATCCAAACAGTCCTTTATTCAGCAATTGCAGTGTTTGTGTTTTGTAAGCAGCAGGAATTAATACAGATACATTATGCGGGCTGCCGCCATAACTTACCATACGAACAGGTATGGGTTTCAGCGCTTCAAATAATTTGGCCAGCAGGTTTTCAGTAGATGCCAGTTCATTGCCTACAATAGACACAATGCTCTGGTCGTGATCTATCTCGGTGGTTCCAAATGGTTCCAGTTCTTTTAAAATCTCCTTCAAATGCAATGTGTTGTCGATGGTTAATGATACCGCCACTTCAGAAGTTGTAATCATGTCGATGGGCGTGCGGTATTTCTCGAACACTTCAAAAATCTTTCTCAAAAAACCATAGGCCAGCAGCATGCGGCTGCTTTTTATTTTTATAGCAATGATACCATCTTTGGCTGCAATTGCTTTTACGCCATTGCTGCCGGCCAGTTGTGTAATCAATGTGCCTTTTGCTCCGGGCTGCATGGTATTGAGCAGCTTCACGGGTATTTTGTATTGTTGTGCCGGCCATATAGAAGCCGGGTGCAGGATTTTAGCGCCAAAGTAGGCCAGCTCTGCCGCTTCGTCGAAACTTAACTGTTCAATAGCCCTGGTTTTCTTTACCACCCGCGGATCATTGTTGTGCATGCCATCAATATCGGTCCATATTTCACACACGCTGGCATTGATAGCAGCGGCAATCAATGAAGCGCTGTAATCGCTGCCCCCACGTTTCAGGTTATCCACTTCGCCTCTTGCATTGCGGCTGATGTATCCCTGCGTGATAAATAGTTTTTTTGATTCGTGCTGTTTTAAAAGCTGCGCCAGTTTTACCTTAATGCTGCCAATCTGCGGCTCGTCGTGGCTGTCGATGGTCATAAAATCAAGCGCAGGTAGTAAGTGGTGATCGATGCCCTTTTCCTCCAGGTATACACAAAATAATTTAGTACTCAGCAATTCGCCCTGGGCCAGGATATCTTTATTCAATGCTTCGTTGAAAGAAATCTTCAGTATAATATTCAGGAATTCGAAGTGCTCTGCAATAATGGCTTTCGCTTTTCGCAATGCTACGTCTGTTTTTACCAGCTCTGTAATGAATTGCTGGTAATGGGCTTCCAGTTTGTCAATTTGTTGTTTGGCGGCTTCTTTCTCACCCTTGCTTAAGCTTTCGCCTATGGCAACCAGTGCGTTGGTAGTACCACTCAATGCGCTTAACACCACAATTGTAGGTTCATCGTCTTTTGTAACCAGTTGCGCTACCTGGTGCATCCGTTCAGGCTTACCTACCGAGGTACCGCCAAATTTCATGATTTTCATTGTTCCCCCCCAAGTCACGCTACAGCGCGACATTTTAGTTTAAAAAAATAATTTGGGCAGCAAAGATAATGGGTTATGGCGGATGTCTGATGTGATTATCGCTGATTTCTTATGTCTGATGTCTGATTTGATCATGTCTGATTTCTTCTGCGCGGAAAAGACAATAGGTTATGCCAGATATAGTAATAGCTGCTTTCATCTTTAGTAGTATAATAGCGCTTATCGACATCAGACATGATCAAATCAGCCATCAGCGATCTTTCAGCCATCAGCCATCTTCAATTCTACCTCAAACCGCTCACCCAGTTCCTTTAAATTTTCCGTTACGGCATGTAACAAAGGAATGCCGTTTTGAAGGCGGTCTGCCTGTGCTTCCCGTTCAGGATCGCCGGGTATTAACACCCGGGGCTCTCCAGGCATTGTTTTGGCCGATCTGAATCGTTGTATCCACTGATCCATATGAAGTTTAAAGTCATTGGCTGGCCGGAAAGCATCAATACGCATGGCACCAAAAAAATGACCGATACCTTTTCCGGGCTGGTTTTCCGGCATCGGCACATAGGCCGGAAATGGCGGCACCCACGGACCGTAATTGGCACCGCTTAATACGGCAGAAAAAATATCTACTATCGCGCCCAGGGCATAGCCTTTATGACTGCCATGCTCGCGATCGCCACCCAATGGCAACAAAGCGCCGCCACCTTTTAGTTCATGCGGATTGGTAGATGCATGCCCGTCTTTATCCTGTATCCACCCGGTGGGCGCATGTAAATTTTTACGTTGCAGGATCTCCAGTTTGCCATTGGCGGCGGTGGTAGTGGCCAGGTCTGCAACAAAAGCTGGTTCATTACCGGCAGGAATGGCCACACAAACAGGATTGGTGCCCAGCAGGCGTTCTATAGAAAAAGTAGGTGCCACCAATGCGCTGGCATTGGTCATGGTAATGCCAATCATATCATGTTCCAGGGCCATCATGGCATGGTGGGCGGCAATACCAAAATGGTTTGAATTGCTGGCGCTTACCCAGCCTGTTCCCACTTGTTTTGCTTTATTGATAGCCACCTGCATGGCAAAAGGCGCCACTACCAGTCCAAGACCGCTGTCTCCGTCAACTACCGCAGTAGAAGGTGTTTCATGTATTATTTTAATGACGGGCGATGCATTAACCCGTTTTGCTTCCCACAAACGTACATAGCCACTCAGCCTGGCTACACCGTGTGAGTCGATTCCGCGCAGATCGGCGGCTACCAATGCTTCGGCAGCCGTAGCGGCATCCTGTTCACTGCAACCAATTTTTTTAAAGATGTTTTCTGTAAACGCCAGTAGTGTTTTGTAGGAAATGATTTGTTCCACCAATAGATTATTTTAAATGTTGAATTTTAAATTTTAAATGCTTTTGATGGGTAAATCAAAAATCAAAATTTAAAATTCAAAATAGTTGTTTGTCTGTCACCTTCATATTTTCCGCACCGATGAATTATTTTAAATTATAAACGCTGCAGAGCGATAGCTAAAATTCAAAATTCATCATTTAAAATTTAAAATAATTATTTGTTCACTACTTTCATTTGCTCCGCATCCCAGTAAATGATTTTTTTCTGGAAATAGCTGTCGTTGCTGGCCAGGCAGGGAGCTGCTGCGCGAAAAGCAGTTACAGGGCCTTCAATAACCGGGTTGCCGTTTCTTATTGCTTCAAAGAAGTTTATGAAATGATCAACATGTTCGCTGTAACCCTCCGGTTTTTTAAATTTGATGGCCGCTTTTACCGGTGCCTGCTGGTCGGTGGCCGGCCATCGCTGATCATACCTTTTTTTTAATTCATCCTGCATGGCCTGCGGATAAGTAGCCAGTGCGTCCCATCCGCCAATGCCTGGCGCCCTGGGCAATAAGCTATGGGTAATGCTTATGCCATCCCAGCTTTTTTCCAGAACGCCTTCACTGCCTATAAATTTTACCGAGCTATGGCCACCGTCGCCACTGATAAAATTTACCCGAAGCATTACCTGGAACGCAGGGTGTTCGGGTGTTTCAGGGTAATCCATAATTGAGGTAGTAACATCCGGCACATCGCGGCCATCTTTCCAGTAAGCCAGCTGCCCGGCAGAGAATATTTTAGACGGGCCTTTGGAACCGGTTACATAATGAATACCGGTAACCAGGTGTACGAATAAGTCGCCCGGCATACCGGTGCCGAAATCTTTATAATTGCGCCACCAGAAAAACTTTTTTTCATCGTAAGGCTGTTTGGGCGTACCGCTGATATAACGGTCCCAGTCAACCGTTTTTGGCGATGCGTCGGTGGGCAAAGTGTATTCCCATGCGCCCAATGCACTTTGCCGGTCGTAGATGGCTTCAATGCAATTCAGTTGTCCAATTTCACCGGCCTTGTACAATTCCCTTGCCTTCTGGTAATCTATGCCACTAATGCCCTGGCTGCCCACCTGCATTACTTTTTTTGTTTGCTGCTGTGTTTTTATCACTTCGGCCCCTTCACTTATTTTGTGTACCATGGGTTTCTCGCAATACACATGTTTTCCCCTGTTCATGGCATCTATGCTGATGCGTGCATGCCAGTTATCGCTGGTGGCAATAATGACGGCATCAATATCTTTTTTTCCCAGTACTTCACGGTAATCGCGTGTAGTAAATAAATCCTTTCCATATAGTTCTTTCATTCTTTCCAGGCGGCCGGTATACAAATCGCAGGCGGCAGCTATTTCAATACCGGGTACTTTTAATGCCGTTTCGGTATCATTAAAACCCATGATGCCGCTGCCAATTACTGCTATTCTTATTTTGTCGTTGGCAGTTACCCGTTTATTGTATTGCAACAGGCGTTCTTCCATTTTTTCCTCTGCCGCCAGTTTACCGAGGCCGCCGGTACCCAATAACAAGCCGGTGCTGCCCAATTGCTGTAAAAATTTTCTGCGGGTGGAATCATTTTTAGCCATATGATGAATATGAAAATGTGATGAATGTGACAAATGTGATGAATGCGTCGGAAATAGTATGGTTAGGTGAAAATAGGAAATGTAAGAATGAAGGCAAAATCGGGCCGTCTGGCCGGACGGTCATTTTTTATTTACACATTAGCCGCGTTTGTCACATTATTCACATTTTCACATTAAAAAGCCCCCGAACATGTCCAGGGGCTTTTTAATGTAATTGCTGATATTTTTAAAACGGTAAATCATCTATCGGTTCAGCTACTTCATTGCGGCCGGGTGCATTGTTGCTGATGGGTGCTGCAGACGGGGATACATAACCAGCCTGTGAAGACGAGGCATTATCGCTGCGGTTGCCCAGTAACTGAACGCTTGATACGCGTAAAGTCAATGATGCGGCCGTAGTGCCATCATTTTTTGGATAAGTTCTTACTTCAGGCGAGCCATCTACATATACCTGTGTGCCTTTGCGCAGGTAGGGTGCTATGGCTGTTCTGTCTGTCCAGTAAGCACATTCTACCCAAATGGTTTTGTCTTTCTGGTTTCCTTGTGCATCGCGGAATTTTTCCGTGTGTGCCACATTAAAATTGATTACGCTTTTACCATTTACAGTGTTGGTAACGCAATCCTTACCAAGGTTGCCGATAACTTGTAACTTAATCATACTTTAAAATTTAGCTGCGTACTTAAATTATTTGAACCGGCAATTTACAGGTTCCGGTATTGATTACCACAACCATTTTTTTATGCTGCAGAATCTGTGGATTATTTGTGATCAAGACGGCGATCTACTCATCCTGTGCCCGTCCGCTGCCGGTATCTATCAGCCTTCCAAAAAAGATGGCATTCATCATTAGTTTGGTACCGCCCAGCCAGAACGCACGAAAATTGGGATTGTCGGCAATAGAAATAACCTTGCCGCTGCCAATGCCGCTTACTATAACTGCCGCCGAATTTTTTATAGCGGCGTAATTTTCCTTGCTGATATAGCCGCTTTGCAATGGCGTGTTTCCATACACCGCGGGATTGGCATAGGGATTTTTATTTTTTTCAGGAAAGGTTTTTCCTGTCTTAAACAGGTCAATATAGGGTTGCTGGTAACCGTAAAATAAAGGATGGGTAAGATCGATGCCTGCGCGGAATATGCCACCGTAGTTAAGCTGCGATCCTTCACGACCCATCTTCGTGGCATAAGGCAACTCCAGGCTGCTGTCTATGGCGGAAGGCACTTTTTTAAATGTGATATTGGTGATGCTGTTTTGCGCCGCCCATTGTACGGCATCCTGCAGGCAAATCAGGTTACCACCATTTTGCACCCAGGCCCTTAGTTTGTCCTTGTTCAGGTCGTTATAACTGCCACCGGCAATAATAATAGTATTGTATTTATTCAGTTCTGCCCGGTTAAAGACTGAAATTTCCAGCAGACTAACGGGCATATTAAACCGCTGATCGAGCAGGTGCCAGACTTCGCCGGCATCTGTGGGCGATGCACCCGGCCCTACCAGCATGGCAACAGACGGTTTGCTGATATTAAGAAAACTGGCGCTGCCCAAATCAACACCCGAGACTGACATACCCGTGGTTAACGGGTAAACAGTTATACCGTTTTTTTCTGCGCTTTCTTTGATGAGGTTAAATAATTTGCCGGCATCCGTTTTTTGCAACGCAACCGGTATAATGATGGTGCCATAGTTGAATTTCCTGTTGCCGCCTTCCACGGTTGCTTCAAAAGGATTGCTGGCTACTTTTGCCAGAATGCCGTTGTCTGTTAATTCATACAACATGCGCGGGGCATACATCTCATTCCATTCAAATGCATACACGTAATTGGTTGCAGCCCCTTTTACGCTACCTATGGGCATGGCCACGCTGTCTACCCGGCTGCCTTTAACGCCCGCTGTATATTTTACTGCATTCAATTCGGCATACGGCAAACCGAAAGCAAGTGGCATGGTCCAGGCGGTGATATCATAAAACAAACTGTCGTGATAGGTAAGCGTTTTATCAAAAATGCCTCGTAACAGGCGATACTGGGGTTGGTTGGCGGGTATAATATAGGCGCCGCCTTTTTCAAAATTGAAGTTGTCTGCACTTATGCTGGTATTTAGTTCATACACCTCAATCTTATGGCGCAGCAGCATTTCAATGAAGTGGGTGGTACGTGCTTTATCTGTTGCTTCTCCCACTATCCAGGCTTTATTGGCGGCCGAGTTGCCTTCCTGTAAAGTCATTTTAAAAAAATCGCGCTGGTAGTTCAGTAATTCTTTGCGCAGCGATACGGTGGCTTCCAGTGTAGAAAGGGTAGTGGTAAACTGGTTGCGTATCGTGAATGGAAAACGTAAAATGCCGTTGGCAGTTTGTTGTGCATGCCCGCGCGATGATGCCTGTTCAAATAAAATACCAATGCAGCCCTGCACATCGGGGTAGGTAGAACCTTTGCCATAATAAAAGTCGTCATAATTTTCTTTGGTAAAATACAGTGATCCAATTTTATCAAGAAACTTCGCGTGGAAAGTGGCAATCCTGGCAGTCAGTTGCTGATTTTTTTCTGGTGTTAACGGATTTACCCTGGCCGCAACGCCTGGCTGAAAAAAGAAACTGGCATTGCTGCCCTGCTCATGGTGATCTGTTAAAATATTGGGCCTCCAGGCCTGGAATTTTTTTAGGCGGTTCTGGCTTTCGGGGTGCACGCCGGCCAGCCAGTCGCGGTTAAGGTCGAACCAATAATGATTGAAACGGCCGCCGGGCCATACTTCATTAAACTCTCTTGAATTGGGATCGGTAACCAGGTTTTTGCTCCGGTGCTGGTTTACCCAGGTAGAGAAACGCTGCAACCCGTCGGGGTTAAAAGATGGATCAAAAAGAATGACCACATCATCCAGCAGTTCGTCTATTTTTTTGCCTTGTGCCGCCGCCAAATAATAAGCGCTTAACAGGGATGCGTTGGCCCCGCTGGATTCGTTGCCATGAATAGAGTGGCCGATCCATATCACTGCCGGCATATTATCGGTATTTAGAGAAGCGGCTGCTATGGGGTCGGCCAATGCCAGGTGCTGCTGTCTTATCTGTTCCAGGTTGTCCAGGTTTTTTTTGGAAGAAAATATCAATAGCAATTGCGGTCTTGTTTCATAGGTAGTGCCCATTACTTCCAGCTTCACCCTGTCGGGACTGGCAGCAGCAATGGCCTTCATATAGTTTACCAACCGGTCGTGCGTAATATGCCATTCACCAACATGGTGGCCAATTACCTGCTCTGGTGTGGGTATGGCAGTATTATAGGTAACATCGGCGGGAAGATAATAACTCAGTTCCTGGGCAAATGAATGAAAGCAGGCAGCGATAGCAATAATGAACACCATGGTTAATTTCTTCATGCTGATAGTTTTGATAAACGCTAATTTACATGAATGAGAACGAACAAAAACCAATTTTAATGATCATCAGGGGTTGACAAATAATCTTATACCTGCGCATGTATTTTAATTGGAAATGACTTAAGTTTCAGCCTTCCGGTATCGGGGCAGGCATTTCCATACGTATACATTTTCATTTTTATCACAATTCGTTTATTGTATTTCCGTTATTTTTGTCCGATGTGTGAATTGGGAACCACGGAGGAGAAACAGGGTGTTTTATGCTGATTATTGCAACAAATGCCAGTTGGCTGATGCGAATGGTCATCCGGTATTAAATATAAGTAAACTGTTTCCCTGTGAAAACCCGGTGCCCCAGTGGTGCCGTGGTTCAAATGAATATTAAAATATGTCAATACCGAAAGGAAAATTAATAGCAATCGGAGGTGCAGAAGACAAAGGAACCGATTTGGAGACAGGCGATGTTTACCGCAATAACCTCAATTTTTTTGAGCTGGGCATATTGCGCCGCATTATGCAGGAAGCAGGAGGGCCCGGCGCCCGTATAGAAGTCATAACAACAGCGTCTACCATACCCCAGGAAGTAGCCAACAATTACATGAATGCATTTGGCAAAATAGGCTGCACCAATATTGGTGTGCTGGGCATCCGCAACCGCGAAGACGTATTAAAACCCGAATATACAGAGCGTATCAGCAACTGCCAATGTGTAATGTTTAGCGGGGGCAACCAAATGCGGCTAAGCGCCATTTTTGGCGGCACCCGGTTTTTAAAAACCCTGCATGATCGCTACCAGCATGAAAATTTTATCATTGCGGGCACCAGCGCCGGTGCAATGGCCATGAGCAATACCATGATTTATGAAGGCAATGCCACCCGTGCTCATTTAAAAGGAGAGGTAAAGATTACTACGGGCCTTAGTTTTATTGATACGGTTATTATAGACAGTCATTTTGAAAAGCGCGGGCGGTTTGGACGTTTGTCGCAGGCGGTTGCCAGCAATCCTTCCTGTATAGGCATTGGTTTGGGAGAAGATACGGGCATGCTGGTAACGGAAGGCAATAAAATGGAAGCCATAGGCAGCGGGCTGGTGATTATTATAGACGGGCACGATATCCGGCATAGCAATATTGCAGATATTCCGGAGGGCAATCCCATTAGTGTAGAAAATATTGTTGTTCATTTTTGTGAGAAGGGAAACGGTTATATGATTAATGAACGGAAATTTTTGATGGAAGCGAGCGAAGGATCCGTGATTAGGAAACAGGTAGACGTGGAATAGCTATTAGGTATAAGCTGTTAGCGGTTAGCAGAGGATATGTGCATATAGCGAAGGAAAATTCAACAAAATTATCTTTATTTAAATAATACATTTACTTACTGAACGCCTAAAAGCTAATAGCTAATAGCTAAAGGCTAAGAGCTAACATCTACCAGCTATTCTTTATCTTCGCCAAAATAATTGAACCATGGCCGATCAGCAACCGAATAACCAGCAACTCAATATAGAAATTTCTGAAGAAATATCAGAGGGCACTTATTCCAACCTGGTTATTATTACCCATTCTCATGCAGAGTTTATCGTAGATTTTGTAAATGTGATGCCGGGTACACCCAAAAGCAAAGTAAAAAGCCGCATTATATTAACCCCCCAGCATGCCAAGCGTTTTTTAAAGGCGCTCGACGATAATATTCAGCGTTTCGAAGAAGCGCATGGCAAGATTAAAGACCAGGAAAGCATTGAATTCCCGCTGAATTTTGGCGGACCTACAGCGCAGGCTTAAATTAATTTATTTTATATATGTCTTCAGATGGATGCCATAGCATTTGCAATTCATTATGTGCATAACTGCCACTGGAACGATGCATCCAAAACAATATAGCTGCTATACTTCTCTAATGCTGTTTCTTACCTTCAACTTATTTTAATTGATTGCAGCGTTTGTGCAAAACGATTGTCATTTATGCAAGATAAGAATACATTTATAATAGCATGATCTGAAATGTTAGGGTATGCATTAACGTTGTATATAACGGCTGTTCTTATAGATTAATCTTCCATTAAAAAAAATGTACTGCTATTGTATTAACAAAACCGTGATTTACTTTTCGCGTTTTTATTAAGTATTCTACTTGGAATATGCTCCCTTAAAACCTATTACTGCCAATTTACGCTTGCATATGCATTAAGAAATAATGCATGTGATTTTTATTGCGGGTTAACAAGGCCGCATCAGTCAACTGTATTATATCACTAAACGAAATCGCATTATTTATTACACAGGTATATTTTTTTTTGAATTTCACTGAAACCTAAAATTTGCAACATGAGAAAAATTTCATTGCTCTTTGCAATGCTGACGCTATGTACAATCGCAGCGTTTTCGCAAAGCAGGGAGGTGACCGGAACGGTTAAAGATGCTACAGGTGCGGCCATTCCAGGCGCTACCATTACAGTTAAAAAAGGAAAAGGCGGCGTAAGCGCCGGTGCAGATGGTAAATTTAAAATTACCGTACCTGTCAATGCTATCCTTGTTATCAGCGTGGTTGGATTTGAGACAAAAGAAGTTCCAACCGGTAATTTATCAGACATTTCAATTTCATTAACCCAGGCCAATGCGGCGCTTGACGAAGTGGTAGTAACTGCATTGGGTATTAAACGTGAAAAGAGAACGCTTACCTACAGCACACAGGAAGTTAAAGGCACTACATTGGTAAATGCCAAACAAAATAACCTGGTAAATGCACTGGCAGGCGAAGTAGCAGGTGTACAGATAACCAATTCAAGCGGTATGCCCGGCAGCTCGGCACGTATTGTTATCCGCGGCGCCAGTTCATTGCAGGGCAATAACCAGGCGTTGTTTGTAATTGATGGTATACCTATGGACAACGGCGAAGCGGGTAACCCCGACGGTTCACTGGGTGCGGGTGGTACTTCCAACAGAGCCACTGATATTGATCCCAACATTATTGAAAGCATCAACGTATTGAAAGGTTCCGCAGCCACGGCCCTGTACGGTTCTGCGGCGGCAAGGGGCGCGGTAATCATTACCACTAAAAATGGCCAGGGGGCAGGCAAATCGGGCAGGCCCAATGTTTCTTTCAGCAGCAGTTATTCTTTTGAGAAAGCCATACTGCCAAAGTTCCAGGATAAATATGCGCAGGGTTCCGGCGGCCAGTATGTAGATGGAAACAACGGGCAGTTTGGTTCCGGCTCCTGGGGACCATTGATTGATACGTTAAAAGTAGGTGGTGCACCCGTTCAAAAAAGAGATAACGTAAAAGATTATTTTAAAACCGGCCATACTACAGATAATAATATAAGCGTAAGCGGTTTTACAGACCGTTCAAGTTACCTGGCTTCTTATTCGTACCTGAAAACAGATGGTACAGAACCCAATACCGATTATAGCAGGCACTCACTTTTTCTGAAGTATACATCTAAAATACTGAACAACCTGACGCTTTCTACCCAGTTCAATTATGTGCATTCAGATAACCACCGTCTGCTGGAAGGCAATAGCCTGGCCAGTCCGCTGTGGACCATTTATGCTGCACCTATATCCTGGAACCCTTATCCCACCACCAACCCGGATGGTACGCAAAGGGTATACCGCCTGGCCAGGAACAATCCTTACTGGCTGGTAGATAACACCGGTTTGCTTGATAAAACAGATCGTATACTGCCCGTGGTTACATTAAGTTACAACCCGTTAAAATGGCTGACCATTACCGAAAGACTGGGTGCAGATATGTACGTAAACAATACCAGCTATCATGAAAATGTTGGCATTATTGGTTCTACTTCTGCTGACGGAAGATTGTATAGCCGCATCAACCAGTACCAGCAGTTTAACAATGATCTGATCATAGAAGCCAGGAAAAATATTACCAGCGATTTATTCGCCGATATCATTGTGGGAAACAATATACTTACCAATTACAACAACAGCACATTTGTGCAGGGCGTGGCATTGTCTATACCTGATTTTTATAACATCAACAACGCCAGCAATGTTTCTTCTACCTATGCGTATTATAAAACAAGAAAAGTAGGTTTCTATGCACAGGCAACACTGGAATATAAAAAAATGCTTACCCTTGCCTTAACCGGGCGGTATGACGGAAGCTCTGTATTGTCGCAGGACAAACAGTTCTATCCGTACGGTTCTGTAAGTGGTGGTTTTGTGTTTACTGAACCATTGAACCTGTCAACCAATTCAATTTTTAACTTTGGTAAGATCAGGCTTTCTTATTCTTCTGTAGGTAATGATAACGTAGGTCCTTATTCACTTACCAACCCGTACTATCATAATGCAGTAGGCAATGTGTCATTCCCGGTTAATGGGCAGAATGGCTTTCAGCTGACGACTACCTATGCTTTCCCGCTTAAAAATGAAAGCGTAAAAGAATTTGAAGCAGGTTTGGAAACTAAATTTTTCCAGAATAAGGTATCGCTTGATATTACCTACTTTAATAAAAAGAGTTCTGATCTGCTGGTACCCAGCACGCCGCTTAACCCGGCCACAGGTTTCTCCAGTGCCAGTACCAATGCAGGAGATATGCGTAATAAGGGTATTGAAGTGGTATTGGGTATAACGCCCATCAAGACCAAAGATCTTACCTGGGAAATCAACGTAAACTATACGAAGATTAAGAACGAAGTAATCAGGCTGTCTGAAGGCGTTCCTTACCTGCAGTTTGCCGGTTTTGTAAACCCCGGTATTTTTGCTTTTGCCAACCAGGCCTATGGCGTAATCTATGGTTCACATTTCAAACGCAACGATCAGCGGCAATTGTTGCTGGATGATGCCGGATACCCGCAGGTGGCCGATGACCTGGCGCCGATAGGAAACGTAACACCCAAATGGAACGGGGGCCTGAACAGTACACTTACCTACAAAGCATTTGCTTTTTCTTTTGTGCTTGATTACAAACATGGTGGAGACATTCTCAACTTTGATAACCATTATCTCCTGTTTTATGGTACACCCAAAGTGACTGAAGACCGCGGTACCAGCACTGTGTTTCCCGGTATTATAGAAAGCACGGGCAAAGTAAATACAACAGCTGTTATAAAGAATCAGAATTATTATCAGAACCTGTATTCAATTGTGGATGAAACTTCTGTAGAAGATGGTTCTTACCTGAAACTGCGCCAGGTATCGCTGGGGTACAATTTAACTTCTGTACTTCCCAAAGGTTCTTTTGTAAAAGGTCTCACACTGAGCCTGAGCGGCACCAATTTTATACTGCATAAGAATTTCAGCGGATCAGATCCTGAAGTAAGTCTGAATGGAAGCGGCAACGGGCAGGGATTTGCCAATTTTAATGTTCCTTCCAATCACAATTTCATTGTTGGCCTTAAAGCAATGTTTTAATTAAACCGCAAAAGAAACAAACATGAAAAATTATAAAGCATATATCATTTTCGCAGTAGGTTTGCTGGCACTTTCGGGGTGCAGCAAGTTTCTGGATGTCAACAAAGATCCAAACAACCCATTGCAGGTAAAAGAATCACTGATACTGACGCCGGTGGAAGTAACCATTTCAACCAATATAGCAGGCGGTTTTAATGGCACCAGTGCGGCTTACTGGATGCAGCAGTTATCACTCAACCAGCCATCGCCCGATATGGAAACTTACCGCATATTGCCGGCTGATGTTGACAATACCTGGAGTTTTTATTTATATCCCAATGTGTTTCAGAACCTGAAAGTAATGATAGAGCAGGCGGAAGCAGCCGGGCATAACCAGTACGCAGCCATTGGTAAAACATTGTTTGCTTATAGCCTGGCACTTACTACAGATGTATGGAATGATATTCCGTATTCCGAATCACTAAAAATTCCTGCCATTACATTGCCCAAATATGATACACAGGAAGAAGTGTACAAAGGCATACAGACTACTTTGGACAGCGCCCTGTTTTATATAAACAAACCTGCCAGTGCTATAGCACCCGGGTCGGATGATTTTATTTATGGTGGCGATATGAAAAAATGGAAGAAATACATTTATATGCTGAAGGCACGCTATTACCTGCGTTTAACGAAAGCGCCGGGCCGTACAGCTTCTCTGCAGGCAGACAGTGCGTTAACTGCACTTGCCAGCGGGTTTACTTCCAATGATGATAATGCAAAGGTGTCTTACGCAGGCACTGCACAGGCTGAAACGCCATGGTACCAGAACACATTGCCCGGTGCCGGTGGGGTGGTAATGGCTAAATCTTTTATTGATTTACTGAACTCAAACAACGATCCGCGTTTGCCCATTATAGCTGATACCAATACAGCCGGCGTATATGCAGGCAGACCTGCGGGTATTGGCGCAGGACCAGATCCCAATGTATATTCTTCTTTGAATACTTTTTACGGTGGTTATCTTCCCATTGAAGATAATTCTGATGGAGCTGGCGCCCCTTTGTACCTGGCTACTTACAGCGAAGCATTGTTTATTAAGGCGGAAGCTGTATTTATAAAAAGTGGTGCAGCAGCGGCAGACCCTGTCTACCGCCAGGCTATAGCCGCACATATGAATATGCTGGGCGTTGCTGCGGCAGATCAAACTGTTTATATTGCCTCAAGACCTGCGTTAACTACGGCGGATGCAGTTGAACAGATCATTGGTGAGAAATACATTGCCGATTTTCTTTCCATTGAAACGTATAACGACTGGAGACGTACGGGCTTCCCGGTGCTTACGCTGGCAGCCAACCCATATGTTCCTTATATTCCGAGGAGGTGGCCGTATTCATCTACTGAATTGCTGACCAATCCAAGGCCTGAGCAATCTGCTACTACGGCAGACCGTGTTTGGTGGGATCCGAAATAATAAAATTTGTTGCAGGAATAATATTAGCAATGACCGTCCGGCAATGGATGGTCATTGCTTTTTATAAGCTTTTAGCGATCCGCCAGGTACAAAAAACGCCAGTTACATGGATTTATTCGACTATGAATTTTACCTGCACACCGGACTATAGAATGCCCTCATCCGCAAAACTATAAAACCCTTCATTGCTTACTATAATATGGTCCAGCACTTTGATGTCGAAATAGCTGGCAGCTTCTTTTATTTTGCTGGTTAATAGTTCATCTGCGCGGCTGGGGCGCAGGCTGCCGGAGGGGTGATTATGGCAGAGTACGATGCTAACAGCGTCTTCCTGCAGCGCCTTTTTCAGGATAACGCGCGGATCGGCCACGGTGCCGGTAATACCGCCCCTGCTTACAATTTCAAAATGATTCACTTTATTGGCCTGGTTCAGAAAAACAACCGCAAAAACCTCGTGCTGGTAATCACTTAACAGGGTTTGCACGTAGTGGGCAATGTCCGAACTGCTTTTTACCCGGGGTTTTTCAAGAAAAACGGCGGCCTGTCTTCTGCGGCCCAGTTCCAGGGCGGCCGCTATGGTAATGGCTTTGGCTTCGCCAATCCCTTTTACCGCCATAAAATCTTTAACAGACAGGCGGCCCAGTTCATTGAGGTTGTTTTTGCCCAGTGACAGCACGTCTTTGGCAATGTCTACGGCGCTTTTTTGGCGGTTGCCGTTATTAATAAGTATGGCCAGCAGCTCAGAATCGCTTAACGAGCCCGGAGATTTACGTAGTAATTTTTCCCTGGGCCGGTCATCTTTTGCCCACATATTAATTGGGTATTTGTGCGCTTGCATGTGGATAGGTTTAATGGTAATTTTAGGACAAGCAATTTACGAAATGACACAATAGGTAAGATTATTTACCGTTCTCTTGTTCCAATACCTTTTGAAAACTAAAAATCCGATTTTATGAAACGCACTTCTACATTTAGCAACCTTGGTGGCCTGCAATCCCTGTTTTTCTGTGCCGGCATTTACATTGTTGCTCTTTTCTTCTCTATTTTCGTTTGTTCTTCAGTATTTTACGCTTTTAGTCCCAAAAAGGGATCTGCCACACAGGGTATTAGCCAGGCAAATACCCAGACTGATAAAACAATGTTTGCTTCTGTAGGTAAATAAGTTGCATACCCTTACTGTGCATGATGCTGCGGCGTCAAATTTAGAGCTAAAACTCTTTTACAGATTTTTATTTCTCTTTTGAAGCTTTATCTTCGCCGCACCAATAGTACTACTTATGCATAGTTCGGTAAAGATATTTTCTGGTACCGGATCTCAGTATCTGGCAGAAAAGATAGCGCAGCAATATGGCAGTCCGTTGGGTAAATGTATTACCCAAAAATTCAGCGATGGCGAATTTCAGCCGGTGTTCCAGGAGAGTATCCGGGGAGATATGGTTTTTCTTATCCAGAGTACTTTTTCACCCACCGATAACATACTGGAACTGTTGCTGATGATTGATGCCGTACGCAGGGCATCTGCCTACAAAGTAGTAGCCGTTATTCCTTATTATGGTTATGCCCGGCAAGACCGGAAAGACAAACCCCGCGTGGCCATCGGTTCAAAGCTGATTGCCAATATGATAGTAGCGGCCGGGGCCGACAGGGTAATTACCATGGACCTGCATGCACCCCAAATCCAGGGCTATTTTGACATACCAGTAGACCACCTCGACAGCTCAGCTATTTTTATCCCCTATATTGAGAATTTAAAGCTGGAAAACCTTACCTTCGCGGCCCCCGATGTGGGAAGCGCCAACCGCATCCGGGAAATTGCCAGTTATTTCAATGCAGAAATGGTGATTTGCGACAAACACCGTAAACGCGCCAATGAAATAGCCAGCATGGTGGTAATCGGAGAAGTGGAAGGGAGAGACATCGTGCTGATAGATGATATTTGCGATACGGGCGGAACACTGGCAAAAGCGGCCGGTTTACTAAAAGAAAAAGGCGCCAGAAGTGTACGGGCATTGTGCACACACCCGGTATTAAGCGGTAATGCATATGCCAATATTGAAAACAGTGTGCTGGAAGAACTGGTGGTTTGCGATACCATTCCGCTAAAACAGCAGACAAATAAGATAAAAGTGCTGAGTGTATCTCAATTGTTTGCCGTAGCCATCAGAAACGCGTATGAGAACAAGAGCATTACCAGTTTATTTATTCACTCGCAAATGAGGGATAAATAAGATAGCAGGAACCCTGTTCAAACAAGTAAACAAAAACACAATATAAACAATGAAATCAATTACAATCGAAGGACAACTGAGGACCGAAACTGGGAAAAAAGCCACCCAGCAACTTCGCTCTCAGTCTTTGGTGCCCGGTGTAATTTACGGCGGTGCAGAAGAAGTAAGCTTTTACGCTCCTGCAACGGCTTTTAAAACGCTGGTGTACACAAGTGCGTTTCAGTTAGCTGAAGTGAAAGTAGGCGGAAAAACGTACAAAACCATTCTGAAAGATCTTCAGTTTGATAAAGTAGATGATGCGCTGATTCATGTAGATTTGATGGAACTGGTAGAAGACAAAAAAGCCATTGCTACCATTCCCTTAAAATTTACCGGAACTGCCAAAGGGGTTAAAGACGGCGGTAAGCTGATAGTGAAAATGAAATCGCTGAAGGTTAAAACACTGCCCAAATACCTGAAAGAGAATATCGAGGTAGATTTAACCAATCTTGAACTCAATGGCAATATCAGGGTGGAAGATGTGAAAATGGAAAACTATGAAATCCTCAACTCTCCCCGTATTCCACTGGCATCTGTGGTATTAACCCGCCAGTTGAAACAGGAAGAAGCTGCTGCCCCTGCTGCAGGTGCCGCTCCCGCTGCTGCTGCCAAAGCTGCTCCGGCTGCCGCTGCCAAAGCTGCCCCGGCCAAAGGAAAATAATAATGACTCCTTCAAACATAATTGCAGAAGTCCCGCCCGTGTGGCGGGACTTTTTTTATTTTCGCTGCCATGAATAAATACCTTATTGCAGGTTTGGGAAACCCGGGCCCTGAGTATGCGCATACACGCCATAATATTGGGTTTGATGTACTGGATGCTTTTGCGGCACGGCAGGCAATATCTTTTAGCAGCGGCCGTTTGGCAGATGTGGCAGAATGCAAGCTGAAGGGAAAAACGGTGATTTGCATTAAGCCTTCTACATTTATGAACTTAAGCGGCAAGGCCATTAAGTATTGGAAGGAAAAAGAGCATATAGCAACAGAAAATATATTGGTGATAGTAGACGAAGTGGCCCTTCCGCTTGATAAATTAAGGCTCAGGGTCTCTGGCAGCAGCGGCGGGCACAATGGGTTAAAAAGCATCGAAGAAACGCTGATGACCACAGATTACCCACGCCTGCGGTTTGGGGTGGGCAATGGTTATCCCAAAGGCGCGCAGGTGGCATATGTACTGGGGAAATGGGATAAGGCCGAACTGCCGTTGATTCAGAAAAAGACCATGGTATGCGCAGAATTGATTGAAACATATATTTTGCAGGGAATTGGCCCGGCAATGAATCAGTACAACAAATTATCTATTACTTTATGAATTATTCATCTGAATCGTTATTTTCGCAGAAGCACGCTTGTAAGCTGTTGCTATTTTGATATTCAATATACCTCTAAAGCCAGGCTTTTTGAAGCTATCACCTAACTTGATTGTTTAAACAACCAAATCCTTTTATTGGATATGAAAATATTCTGTGTAGGCCGTAACTATGTAGCTCATGCCCAGGAATTGGGAAACGAAGTTCCGGATGAGCCCGTCATTTTTATGAAGCCTAAAAGCGCTTTGCTACAGGCGCATACCCCTTTTTATTACCCCGAATTTACCAACGAACTTCATTACGAATGCGAACTTGTATTGCGTATTTCAAAAAATGGCAAATATATCCAGGATCGTTTTGCAAGTAAATATTACGACGCGGTGACCACCGGTATTGATTTTACTGCCCGCGATATTCAAAATGAATTAAAGAAAAAGGGGCTGCCATGGGAAAAAGCCAAAAGCTGGGATAATTCTGCTGTCATCGGCAAGTGGATACCATTTACTGAAGTCAAAAATAAAAAAGACATCAGCTTTGGATTGTATAAAAACAAAGAAGTGGTGCAGCAGAGCAACTCAAATTTAATGATCAATAATTTTGACAGAATTGTTTCCTATATATCAAATTACTTTTCTGTAAATATTGGCGATTTGGTTTTTACAGGAACACCCGCCGGCGTAGGCGAATGCGTAGTGGGCGATGAACTGGAAGGTTTTATTGGAGAAGAAAACCTTTTTACGGTTGAAATAAAATGATTGGTTTTTATAAATTATAATTAACCATCTCGTAACTGAGATGGTTTTTTGTTGCTACCTATCCAGCAGATAAACAGCCTTTTAAAATTTTTGTTGTACCCGGGGGCCATTTGCCTTACATTGTAAACCTTTTACCTTTGTATACATGCCTGCTGCAGATATCAATATTTTATTAGAAGCCTACCGCCATATGTGCCTGGCAAAATCAATGGCCGACACTTATGAAGCCAACAGACCGCTTTGCAAATATGTGCACTCTACTTCACGCGGACATGAAGCCATTCAGCTGGCAGTTGCCTTTCAGTTATTGGCGGTTGACTATGTAAGTCCCTATTACCGCGATGAAAGTATGTTGCTGGGCATGGGGTATGAGCCGTATGAATTAATGCTGCAATTGCTGGCAAAAAAAGATGACCCCTTCAGCGGGGGCAGATCGTATTACAGTCATCCCAATAACCGCACCACAGGTAAACCACAAATGATACACCAGAGCAGCGCCACCGGAATGCAGGTTATCCCGGCTACCGGTGTTGCGCAGGGGCTGCAATACCTGCAAACTATTCAATCGGCCTTATTGCAAAAAGGGCCCAACGGAGAGCTGCCGGTAGTGGTTTGTTCTATGGGCGATGCCAGTGTTACGGAAGGGGAAGTGAGTGAGGCATTGCAGTTTGCTGTATTAAAAAAACTGCCGGTCATTTACCTGGTGCAGGATAATAACTGGGGCATCAGTGCCACCGCGGCAGAAACAAGGGCAATGGATGCCTATGAGTATGCGGCGGGGTTTAACGGCATGAAGCGTATACGCATCAACGGTACCGATTTTGAAGAGAGTTATGAAAAAATGCAGGAGATTATTCAGTATACAAGACAATACCGGTTGCCTTGCCTGGTACAGGCCAATGTATGCCTGCTGGGGCACCATACCAGTGGTGTAAGAAAAGAATTTTACAGAACACCCGAAGATTTGGAAAGGCATGCGGCAGATGATCCGGGGCCCAAATTAAAAAAGCGCTTAATCAGCACCGGTATACCCGCCGAGCAACTGGCGCAGGTAGAAAAAGAGGCGGCAGAAAAGGTAGGCGCCGATTTTTTACGTGCCTGTAATGCTGAAGAGCCTGATCCTGCCACTGTGCAGGATTTTGTATTTGCGCCTTCACCCGTAACAACAGAAAAAGGCACCCGAAGCCCGGCAGGTGGCGCGCCAATAATGATGGTAGATGCCGCTTTATTTGCCATCAGGGAAATTATGGATGCACACGAAGAAGTACTATTGTATGGCCAGGATACCGGGAGAAGGCTGGGAGGGGTGTTCAGGGAAACTGCCACGCTGGCCGAACGTTTTGGCGACCACCGTATATTTAATACCGCTATACAGGAGGCCTATATTATCGGCTCGGTGGCAGGTATGTGTGCCACGGGTGCAAAGCCAATTGTAGAAGTGCAGTTTGCCGATTATATCTATCCCGCATTTAACCAGTTGGTAACGGAAATAGCAAAATCCTTTTATCTCAGCAATGGAAAATTTCCGGTGCGGGCGGTTATACGGGTGCCTGTGGGTGCCTACGGTGGCGGTGGTCCCTACCACAGCGGCTGTGTTGAAACCACTTTATTGTCGGTAAAAGGTATTAAGGTAGTTTACCCATCCAATGCGGCCGATATGAAGGGCCTGATGAAAGCTGCATTTTATGATCCCAATCCTGTAATTATGCTGGAGCATAAGGGTCTGTACTGGAGCAAGGTGCCGGGTACCGAAGGGGCCAAAATGCCCGAGCCCTCGGCGGATTATATTTTGCCGCTGGGAAAAGCCAACCTCGTGCTGGAGGCAAATGCCGGTAAAACCGCCAGTGGCGAGACCTGTTGCATCATTACTTATGGCATGGGGGTATACTGGGCCCTGGAAGCAGCCAGCCGTTTTCCCGGGCAGGTGGCGGTGGTAGATCTGCGTACCCTGTATCCGCTGGATGAGGACATGGTTTTTGCTACCGTTTGCATACATGGAAAATGCCTGGTATTAACAGAAGAACAGCAAAACAATTCTTTTGCCGAAGCGCTGGCGGGCAGAATTTCCAAACATTGCTTTCAGTTTTTGGACCAGGCTGTGGAGGTGCTGGGAGCGCTCAATAACCCCGCTGTTCCCCTAAATACAGGGCTGGAAAAAGCCATGCTGCCCAATGCCGATAAGGCCGCGGCCATCGTTTATAACCTGCTGCACAACTGATGGGGAAACCCTGTCGTAATGGTTTATGACCAGGCTTTTATGAACGTCCTACCGTTTACATTTATATTTCTGCGTTGGTACTTTTCGTGTAACATTTCTATCCTTTCCAATGTCTTTCATTTGGTAACAGGTTTAATTAATCTAGTTGTTCGCGTTCAACAGGTAATTGACCCGCATATGTAGATTTATGTTTTTACTGCGGCGTTAAAATATCAATTTAACTGCGAATCAATTCGTAGAACACTTGCTATGAAAAATAAAATGCTAAAAAGATCGCATTTGTCTGAAAAAACCTGCCGTGAGATTATACAGCTTTTTTCGGATGACTTAACTGCCACACAAATTGCGGCCATTACAAACGTAAGCCGGGTAACCATAAACAATTATTTAAAATTAATACGTACCCATATTGCCCGGCATTGCGAGGAGCTGGGCCAGCGTTTCAGCAATACCAAAACAGCAGCACCCTCCATCTATCGTGTACATGCGGCTACAGAAAAAGCGGCAGAAGACAATGGCATCAATGCATATTATGGTTTTTATTCGGTTACGGGCAATGTATATACCGATGAACTGACAGCTGTCAGCAAACCGGTTATCAGGGAGTTTCAGCAGGCAAGCTGGCTGCACAGGCAGGAAGCTGGTCATTTACATGAACTAAGCAGGTACCATGCCATTGCCGATTTTGACGAATGGCGCTTGTACCGCCTGGATGCAGGGGCAGTAAATGGAAAGATTTACCAGGACGAGATTGCTGTTTTTTGGGGCAATACGCGCAGCCGCCTGTTAAAATTCAGGGGTATGAACAAGAATACGCTGTACCTGCATGTTAAAGAGTCCGAATTCAGGTATAATTACCGTGAAGATGATATCAATAAAGTATTGCTCAATATTATTTATAAGTATCCGTTGCATTTATCAAAATCATATGTGTAATGCAGCACGGCGGATATAAACAGTTTTTCCCGGATTCTCACTATGCGCTGCCGGCCGGGATAAATTATTCGAGGCAGTGATGTAAGTTTTCTCATGTTATACGCGGGTGGTTTCTACTACCCGCTCTTTTTTTGCCTGTATGGCAAGTCATTTACCTGTGGCTGAAAGATATCATGGGCCAGGGTTTGGAGGTGAAATCCCGGTTTGCAATAAGTTGTACCTGACGCATTGGTGCAGCAAATTATTTCCATACGGGGTATAGGATTTTGTAAATATTAAATACTATATTGAATGACAATCATTTCCCGAATTGAACTGTGACCCAGGGTAGCGAAGCTGTGCCCGCGCAGGAGCAGGTAAATATGGCTTCCCGCCTTGCACGAACTAAGTACTAAGTTTGACAGCAAAGTACGATAACAATTCCTGTAAAATTCTTTAAAACCACGTTTAGTTGCCAAAAAACAACTGAATGTGGTGTATTTACAACCGCAAGTAGGCGACTTTATTTGCGTTACGCCTATGTGACATAATAACTTTGTGGCATCAAAAAAAAAATAACAGGATGCCAAATTCAAAATCAATTGGCAATAAAATTGCCGAAGCAAGAAAGAAAATTAATCTTTCACAAGCCGAACTCGCACAGCAAGTATTAATTAGTCCCCAGGCGGTGGGCAAATGGGAACGTGGGGAATCTATGCCAGACATCACGACTTTAAGCCGGCTTGCAGAAATTTTCAGCGTTGACCTTAACTATTTCTCTGACAGTTTTCAGACCGAAGAAATTGCAACTACAGTTAATAAGAAGCCCAAGCTGCAAACAATGGCAATTCCAGAGGCCAAACCAAGGAAAAAATTTGACTGGAATTGGGATATGTCGCAGGGAAACTGGGTGGATGCTGACTTTTCAGGGTTAAAGAATTTGAAAGAAAAATTTAGTTCATCAAATATGAAGAACTGCAAGTTTAAGAACGCTGATTTGTCAGGACTTATTCTTGGAAAGAATAATATCGAATTGTGTGATTTTTCATCGTCGGACATCAGGGACAGCAAAATTCAATTGTCAAATCTTTTAAATAACCAGTTTAGTAATTGCTCTTTTATAGATGCTGAATTTTTGAAAAATAATATTGGAAAATGTAATTTTTCTGATGCGAATTTTTCTGGTACTGAATTTCTTGATGGATATTTTGAAAACAATAATGTTGCCAATGCCGTATGGAAATTTACCTCATTTAAAAATACAGGCATTAGTGATGTCATTTTTGAAGGAGCCATGGAAGACTGCCATTTTGAGAACTGTGCATTTTATAGCGTTAAATTTCAAAATGCTACTATTCTGAATACCTTTTTCAAGTACAATAGAAAATTTAAAAAAGTCCAATTTATTAACTGTAATGTGGACAAACTGACCTATGCGTTTTTGAAAAACAACGAAGCAAATTTGACAGGTATTACTGTATTAGAGTAACAAAAAAATAAAAACGCTGCTGGTAACAGAAGCTTCGCCCGGCATTCGGGTACCGCCAGGCTGGCCCGGTATTATTGCAATGAGCAGTAGTTACTAATCATCGACAGTTACACGGCTACCGTTTTAACCTTAGATTATGAGGTTCAATTTTTTAACCCAGTTCTGTGTTCCGCGTGGCGGGGAATGGACTTGAAAAGAATTTACTGACTGAGGAGACACTATTCGGATTGAGATTTTTAAAAGATTATACGATCGCAAATCAATAAATTCAGATGACAAAAATCTACAGACAAGGTGCTATAGGAGCGTTGCTGGACGAATACGAAAGAGCAATTGATGATCTGCAGCAGGTGATTACAGATATCTCAGATGTAGAACTGGCAACAATAGTAGACAACAAAACAAATGACGCCCGGTGTAAGTCAGTCCAGACAATACTTTCTCATGTTGTAAGTGCAGGACGGGGCTATGCCGTTTATATCCGGCAACTCAAAGGACAAAAAATTGATTATCCGGGCAACATATTTCACCAGGCTGTTAACGATTATAAAAAGGACCTGGACCAGCTTTTTATTTTCACCGTTGACACTTTTAAAGACATCAACGAGAACGACCTTGAGCAGTTTGACAATGACAAGAAAATAAAAGCTTTCTGGGGTCAGGTATATGACATAGAACAAATAACTGAACACGCCATCGTGCATATTTTAAGACATAGACGGCAAATTGAGAAGTTTAAAATAGTATTGCGTGGACAGAAAAGTAAAGACATTCGTGACAGGTTGGGAATTCGAATTGAAGGTATACAGACTATACTTTCAGTAAAGGACATGAATACAAGCAGGGTTTTTTACAAAGACATACTTGGTTTTGAAGAAGTAGAATGGGGAACGGATGATTTTACCAGTGTGAACCGGGAAAATGCAGGTATTTATTTATGCAAAGAGGCACAAGGGAATCCGGGAACCTGGATTTGGGTCGGTTTCGACGGCGACATATTCAAATTACATGACGATCTTAGGGCAAAAGGAGTAAAAATAAGAAAAGCGCCAACCAACTATTCCTGGGCAATGGAAATGCATATTGAAGACCCTGATGGGCATGTACTAAGATTTGGAACTGATCCGAATTATAACGAGCCATTTTTAGACCGGCCACTTAATGGATAAGTAAATTCTGGTAAGAGGGAGTTGAACAGCACTACTTAGGCTGGTATCATATTAACGCAAAAATCTTACATCACGACTTTGTAGAATCAGCGGGCTACTGAAGTTGCAACAATACAAAAATCAACGCTAAAACACAGGCCATGAACAATTCCAGCACACAAGATCAGCGTATAGCAAAGATGAGCTTTGCTTCGGTTTATCCCTTGTACCTGGCAAAACTGGAGAAGAAAGGCAGAACAAAAGAAGAATTGCACCAGGTCATAAAATGGTTAACCGGCTTCGATAACAAGAAGTTGCAGGAACTAATAAAAGAGAAGGTAAGTTTCGAAACATTTTTCCAGCAAGCTACGCTAAGCCCCAATGCACAGCTCATCACCGGGGTTATCTGTGGGTATCGTGTGGAGGACATCAAAAATCCTTTGACGCAGCAGGTCCGGTACCTGGATAAGCTGGTGGATGAGCTGGCCAAGGGCAGAAAGATGGAGAAGATATTGCGGAGCGCTTAGGATGTTGGAAAAGCTGACAGCAACCCGGACGCTAAAAAAAATAAAAATGATATTCATAACACAATTGGTGTACATCAGGGATGGACAAGAAAGTATATTTCATCAATTTGAAGACATTGCTATTCCCACAATTTTAAAATACAACGGACGGCTTTTGTTGCGGGTGAGGCCAACCGAAAATACTTTTATTGAACATCATATTGAAAAACCCTATGAAATTCACCTGGTAGCGTTTGCGGCGGAACAAGATTTTGAAAACTTTAAACAGGACGAAGAGCGTAGGAAGTTTTTGCATTTGAAAGAGCAATCAATAAAATCAGTGCTGCTTATAAAGGGGACTATGGTATGACTATAGGATGCTATGCATGGCCAAGTTCAATTTATTAGCCAGGTTGGGTAATCTGCGTACCGCAGGAGAGTGATCACATCCCTCGTGATTGAAAGGTATTTCAATATGAGAAAATCCAGGGTTCTCTATATTTTATTCTTTATGCTTTGCTATTGCTGCTCCGGCACCAACAGCAGCATAAATGTTCAAATTGTGCGACATAGCTCTGAATTGCTTGGCTGCGACAAAATATTTGCAGACAATTTACAAGCGATAGAAGAGAGAAATGAAATATTGCTTCAGACAGGCTCTATTGACACAACAGATGAGCAGCCACCGGTTAAATCAGCAATTTTAACTATCGACAAAAATGAAACCATATTGACCTTGATAGATGTGACTACAACAAATAAGGAAACGATTGAAAAATACCAGGGAAATGGCTACAATTTGACGCTGACATACCAAAACACCGTTGGGGAGTATGATAAATTAATTTATATAGGTAAGTTTATAATAGAAAACAGTAAATCAAAAAGGGAATTCAAAATAGAAGGGAAAAACTGTGTGCTATGAATGACATTAAACTTAGATTTTGTTGTCCGCAGGGTGCTGTAATATTCAAGTTCAATTTTTAACCTGCCACGTGGCTTGGACAGGGCGTAATGCGCCAGACCCTGCAAAAATGCAAACCACTAATTGACAATGAAAGAATATAAAGTCGTGCTTATTTCAATGAGTGGCGTAAGAGTTTACAATAAGAAACTCCTTGATCTTGGTTTGACACTTCCAGGATTTGTAGACAGGAGCAAGGTTATTGCAAGTTTACCAAGTTTAGGGCTTTTGACACTTGCTGCTCATACACCCCAAAACTGGGAAGTCGTTTATGTTGAGTTGGACGATTATACAGAAAACAACATTGAGGAAATAATAAATTTATACCCTGATATTATTGCATTCTCCTCCCTTACAGCAAGAATTAATGAGACCTACTTATTGTCAAATAAATTCAGAAAATTAGGTTTCACGACTGCAATTGGCGGGCTTCATGTTTCTGCATTACCAGCAGAAGGAATGAAATATGCAGACTGCATAATTCAGGGGGAAGGCGAAATAATCTGGGGGAGCTTACTCCGGGACTTTGAAAACAAACAGCTCAGGACACTTTATAGTTCCATCGCAAACCACAATTTTGCATTTCATTTAAACGCATCCAAAATCCCAAAGTATGAGTTACTTGATATTTCGAAATACAACCGTTTGACAATTCAAACTACCCGTGGCTGCCCATTGCATTGTAGCTTTTGTGCAGCCTCACGAACTATTAGTTCATACAAAAAGAAGCCAATTGAGCAAATTGAAAAAGAGTTGAATAAAATATTTGAGGTTTGGAACAGGCCTTTTATTGAGCTTGCTGATGATAATACCTTTGTTGACAAAGCCTGGTCAAAGGAGTTGTTAAAAATATTCAGTAAATATAAAATGAAATGGTTTACAGAAACCGATATTTCCGTTGCTTATGATGATGAACTTTTAGAATTACTGGCAAAGTCAAATTGTGCACAGATATTAATAGGTTTTGAAACAAGCAAATCTAAAGGACTCATTGGAATAGACAAAGCGAATTGGAAATTTAAACAGTTTGACAATTATTTAAAAGCGATAGACAAAATTCAATCCCACGGAATTTCAGTTAATGGGTGTTTCATATTAGGTTTTGATACCGACACGAAAGACACATTTAAAGAGACAGAGCTTTTTATAAAAGAAAGTAATTTATCGGAAGTTCAAATCACATTGTTAACACCGTTTCCAAACACAGATCTGTACAATCAATTAAAGCAAGAGAATAGATTATTAACAGAAAACTATTGGGACAAATGCACATTGTTTGACGTAAACTTCATTCCAAAAAACTTTACGGTTGAAGAATTGGAAAATAATTTTCAGGAATTAATGCAAAATATATATGCAGCAGATGTGGTAAGGGAAAGGAAAAATAAATTCAAAAAAATCGTAAGAAATAAAGTAAACTTTCGCGCATAATGAACATTGCACAAACTATTGTCAGGCTTTTGACGTTTAAAATAACAAGGGAAGAAATACTACAACTCAATATAAATTACTTTATTATTGGGCTTTTTGGAACCTGGGTAGTTGGAATGGGACGCTATTGGGACGACAAAGGAGCAAGCCTTTTACAGCATTTGGGTTTTGGCTCTGTTATCTATATTTTTATTTTGGCAGGTTTTATTTGGCTTATACTTAAACCATTTTTTATTGACAACTGGAATTATTTCACAGTACTTACTTTTATTAGCCTGACTTCATTTCCAGCAATCTTATATGCCATTCCAGTTGAGCGTTTTTTTTCAATTGAGATTGCAAACACAACGAATGTTTGGTTTCTGTTAATTGTTGCAGTTTGGAGACTTGGATTACTTTATTATTTCCTTAAACATTTTACAAAGTTAGGTACGGGGGATATTTTAACAGTTACTCTAATGCCAATTTGTTTAATTATTTCAGTATTGACAGTGCTAAATCTCCATAGAGTTGTTTTCAATATCATGGGCGGAATAAGAAATCCTTCACCGCATGAGGGTGCCTATCTGGTGCTCATGCTTTTAACAGGTCTGTCAGCAATTATGACACCAATATTATTAATAGCATATGGAGTAGGGATATATGAAAGATATAAAACAAGAAAGAAGCACTAATAGGCAACAAAAGGATTTGCAAAAGAAGGGCTGTGCATAGTAACGTCAGCTAAGACCGGTCAACGTAATTCAGGATGGGTCAAATTTTTGAAGTATGAAGAGCGCTGAATCAAATAATGTGCAAAGGGGATCTTGATTAACCAAATTCAATTAACAAGCGAAAGTCCTTTAAACCTCATTATAGTGATATTAGGTAAACAGCTTCCAATGTCCTTCTGAGATCACTTCTACGGTGTTGTCAGTCACTTTAACGGCGGTCTGATCGTCAATCACATATGAGGGCACAGGTATCGTGGCAGCTAATTTCTCCAGGTTGGCCAGGGAATTCCTGGGAAACGACTCGTGGTCCAGATGCGGGTGCAGTGCAAAATCAACCAGTCCCAGCGATTTATCGCTTTCTGCCGGCAGCGTATGATTACCGTAGGTCGTTCCAAAGCGGGTCATTATCATACTGCCGGCGCTGAGGCCCACGTAGACCGTCTTGCGCAACAGCGATGGTAAAAGGGCTGCCAGCCCGGAATGCTGCATCCAGTAGCAGAGATACTGGCAGTCGCCACCTCCAACCAGTAGGGCATCGGTTTCCTGCAACATGGAAACCCAAAGTTCTTGTTTGATACTGGGCAGGGCCGTTAGCTCCAGCACACCCAGCGATTTCCAACCCAATTCGCAAAAGGGATCTCCCAATGATCCGCAAATGACATTTCTTACAATGTCAGCACCGCCCGCTATGGCGTATATGGCGGTGGGGACGAAAAGCGCACTCGCTTCGGCAATCGGTTTGCCCAGAAGCCCAACCAATGCATTACGGATGCTCGTGTTGCTGATGCCTGCGGAAGTGAGAAGAAGCTTCATGGTTTTATTTTTTATTACAGTTGCCCGTTAACTACAAATTTATGGCAGACCCCGCAACGATAAAAAGGATTGGATACAGGCAAGCTTTTAAAGCAACCACAGCCGGGCTTATGATTGCCTATTTAATAATGGCTTTAATGGCTGGACCATTCTGGTTGTTTCAAGTTGACTATGCCAAGTCGATTATTTTTGCAACCGTTATTATTTATATCGCAGGTTATTACTTTGGCGGTCTGACAGCCTGCTGGATTATAAAAGAAAAACGACCAGCAATTATTTTCGGAATTACGGGTGGGTTTTTAATAGTATGGAGTGCGACTTTTATCGGCAGTTTGGTTGGACTTGAACAACAAGGCCTTTCAAACAAAACTGAAATTGGTCAATCATTCCATGACTATGTCTTTAAGCCAATGGCAGTAGTGACTATGTTTGGTTTTCTGCCAATTGTATTGGTTGGCAGGTGGTTCGGACTTTCAGTAAAAAAATATGGCAACAAGATTTCTGACAAGTCGAATCTGAACAAACATTAATTTCATATTTGCACCTTACACAAATGCTGCCGGCTAAAACAAACCCTTTTTTCAAATAACAGTAATAAATGACCAGGAATATATTTATCGCCAACCGGATTAGAGAAGTCTTACTCTCCGGTCACTGGATTGCAAACACCAATTACAAAGAACAATTATTGAGCATTACCTGGGAAGAAGCCATCCGGAAAATGGACGGTTTAAACACCATTGCTGCATTGACTTTTCATATTAACTACTATGTAGCCGGGGTTTTGAACGTATTTACAAACGGTAAACTTGAAATCAGGGATAAATACAGCTTTGATTTACCACCCATACAATCGGAAAGCGACTGGAAGCAGCTGGTTGCTGCATTCTTACATAATTCGGAAGCCTTTGCCCTGCAGGTTGAGCAAATGACAGAAACGCAACTGGAAGAAACCTTTGTGGATGAAAAGTATGGCAATTATCTGCGAAACATTGAAGGTATTATTGAACATGGCTATTATCATTTGGGACAGATTTCGCTTTTAAAAAAAATGATCGTAAAAAATCGCAGCACACAGAACTGATAGTAAATTCAACTACCATAATTCACTGAATAAGCGGTTAAACCCGGCAAAGAAATACTTGCCGGGTTTTTTATTTCCTGGCGGGTAATAAATTAATACCAATTACCGCCGATAGCAAACGATGGATTGTAAGGGGCTTACAAAGCGACCGGTAATAACAAACATAAATATGTAGTAACTTCCGCTACCATTACAATACGTCCCGAAACCCCGCCCCGAGTATGACCGAGAAGAACGAAACTGGTAAGCCTGGCTTTCTCAGCATTCTAATCCTTGTGCTGTCTGTATACGTACTGGCGGCACTCATGATTGATACATTTGTAAAACTGCCCCACGAAGTATCCAGGGTATTGAAAATGCTGGACGATATTATCTGCATCGTATTTCTTTACGATTTTTTCTACCGGCTGTACCACGCAAAAAACAAATGGCATTTTATGAAATGGGGCTGGATCGATTTGGTATCCAGCATACCCACCCTTGAATTTATGCGCGCAGGCAGGGCATTGCGAATGATTAGGATACTCAGAACTTTAAGGGCTTTTCGCTCCATCAGACACCTTGTTCACCATGTTTTCAGAAAAAAAGTAAAGGGCACCCTGGCCACGGCCGTCATTATTGCTGTACTGATGGTTATATTTTCTTCCGTTGCCATCCTGCAGGTGGAAGTGGATCCCAAAAGCAATATCAAAACGGCGGAGGATGCACTGTGGTGGTCTTATGTAACCATTACATCGGTGGGCTACGGCGATAAATACCCGGTAACTACGGAAGGCAGGATAATAGCCGTATTACTGATGACCGTTGGCGTTGCCCTATTCGGCACATTCACCGCTTTTATGGCAGCCTGGTTTGTAGAACATACCAAAAAGCCGGAATTGTAAGACCAGCAGCGGCGTCATACCTTTTCAGCACGATAATTTTAATGGTTTCTGGGTATATCATATAATAAAAAATACTATCTTTCAAGGATATTCGAAGCCTGATCCATTTTCCTATCTGCAAGCCGTTGCTGACTTACCTTCCTGATATGTTTTCCGATTGTGACTGGACCATCTTAGCTGACCACATTCTAAAAAAATTGAACCCTTTTACGTTTAATCCCTAAACCGTGCCCCATACAGGGCGCCAAACCAACTAAATGAGAAAATTGTACGATGCTTCCCGCAGGTATGCTATGCGCCTGCTATTGCTATTGATAGCCGGTAATTTGCCTTTCTTTTCTGTCCATGCTCAGCAAACAAAAATCAGCGACTATGTAATTTTTGGCGGTAATGGATCAGGTCAATCCGCCAGCCCTGGTTGCAGCATGGGGTCTGCTTCCAGTATACAGGGTGGTTTCGTGGGCAGCTATGGGCTGATTATTTCTACCGGTAACATGACCATCAACGGCAGCGTATACGCCGGCGGTACCATACAACTGGCAAATAGCAATACGGTGCAGGGCAAAATAAGCGCAGCCAACCTGCAGGGCCTAACCGGCAATATCATTTCTATTGGTTCCAATGCTATCCTGAAAGGCGATATTAATGCTGCAGGTAATATACTGGTAGATGGCGGAACTGTTTCCGGCGCCGTTATTCACCCTGTTGGTACTACCTACACCGGACCAGTCCCGGCAGGTGGAAACATTACCGGTACACCCTCACTTCCCATTCTGCCGGTCCTGCCATCGGCCGCTGCTTTTCCGGCTGCCGGCAGCACGAGTATCAGCGGTACGCAGAGCATAGCACCGGGTTCTTATGGCGATGTAACCCTTAGTGGTAACAAAACACTCACCCTTTCCGGTACCGGTGTGTATGTGTTCAAATCCATCAGCAATTCGGGCAATAACAGTTTTGTATTTGATTTTAAAGGCAATGCCACCGGCAATTTTAAAATTTATGTTTACGGCAATGCAGACATGGCAAAAATAAGCGCCACTACGCTAAACGGCGGAGACGCCTCCCATATATTTTCCGAAACACATGGCACCGGGGCCGGTTCTTCATCGGGCGCTGCCTGGAATATCGCCAATGGCTCGTCAGGCAATAGTTCACGTTGGCTGGGTACGGTTTGGGCTCCCTATGGATCCATCAATATAGGGTCGGGCACCGGGTCGAGTTTTTTAACCGGAGCTTTGTGGAGTGCTGTGCAGGTAAGTATCCAGAGCGGCGTTACCCTAAACTATTCTCCCTTTCTGAATTGCACGGCTCCCATCGCAAATGCCGGCCCGGATAAACAGATTGATTGCAGCAATCCTGCTGCTACCCTTACAGGTTCCTGTACTACTGCCAACGTAAGTTATAACTGGACGGCATTAAATGGCGGGCATATTGTTTCGGGCGCCGGCACGGCCAACCCGGTAGTGGATGCTGCCGGTTCTTATGTGCTGGCAGTAACCGATCCCAATGGCGTTTGCACTGGTACCGATACAGCGGTTGTTACCGCCATTCGTTGTATTTTGCCCTATTACCCCCCGCCTTCATCGGGCAAGATTAATAACCTTATCGGCTCTGAATTAAATTCGCTCCATGACAATTTTGGTTTTGTTAAAGACAGCGCACAAAATATATTCTTACTGCGGCAAGACAGTGTAATGATAGAAGTGATTACACGTGCAGGCCAATATGCTGCCGCCTTATCCCTGCTGCAGTCTTCCCCTTACGGCCTTACCAATCCAATAAATAACGGGCCCGGCAGTTTTATCATCACCGGCAAATTCCCCATTGTTAACCTGAAAAAATTAGACAGTCTTCCGGCATTGATCAATTATTGCCGGCCTTTGTTTCCGCCGCTCGGCAATATGGGTATAACCACCAGTCAGGGCGACCTGGTAATGCACACAGACCTGGTACGTAACGGCTATAACATATCGGGGCAGGGTATAAAAGTGGGTGTTATTTCAGACAGCTATAATACACAACCCGGCAATCCCGCACAAAGAGATGTATTGAATGGTGATCTGCCGGGCACAGGAAATCCCGACAACGCAAACCCGGTAGAAGTTTTGCAGGACTATCCATTTGGCCAGCGTTCCGACGAAGGAAGGGCCATGATGCAGATTGTGCACGATATTGCCCCGGGTGCAAAACTGGCATTCAGAACCGGTTTTATCAGCGCCGGCGATTTTGCGCAGGGCATTCAGCAACTGCAGCAGGACAGTTGTAAAATTATTGTAGATGATGTTACCTATATCACAGAGCCTTTTTTCCAGGATGGTATAGTGGCCAAAGCCGTAAATGCAGCCGCTGCCAATGGCGTTTCATATTTTTCTGCGGCGGGCAATTACGGCAATCAATCTTACCAAAGCAGTTTTGTACCCGCTCCGGCCCCTGCAGGTATAACCGGTACGGCGCACGATTTTGGCGGCAGTATATTTCAGACCATTACACTTACACCGGGCACTTATACCGCAGTGCTGCAATGGCAGGATTCCATCTATTCGCTGGGTCAAACCAGCACAGGTACCATCAACGATTTTGATATTTACCTGACCGACAATAATGGCGCTACCTTATTTGGATTTAACCGCAATAACCTGGGCGGCGACCCAATTGAAGTGCTTCCTTTTACAGTTACGCAAAACACCCAGACCAATATTATCATTGTAAGAGCTGCCGGCTCAGGGGCTGTTAATTTTAAATATGTTTTTTTCAGGGGCAATTCAATTGTGAGCAAATACAACAACGGCAATGCAACCATTGTTGGACAGGCCAATGCTGCCGGTGCCATGGCAGTAGGTGCCGCTTTGTACAGCAATACGCCGGCGTTTGGTATAAGCCCTGCCACCATTGCTTCGTTTTCATCGGTGGGCGGAGCGGCCGTTAACAATACCGTTCGGCAAAAACCAGATTTCGTAGCACCCAATGGTGTTAACACAACAGTAAGCCTTGGCGGCAGCAATATTGATGGCGATGCGTTTCCCAATTTCTTCGGCACTTCTGCCGCAGCCCCGCATGCCGCAGGTATAGCTGCCTTGCTGCTGGAGGGAAAGAAAAAATTTGCAGGATTGAATTATCCGCCAGACAGCATACGAAGCCTGATGAGAAGAACTGCGTTGGACATGGGTACACCCGGTTTTGATTTTTCAACCGGTTATGGATTGGTACAGGCCAATGTTGCCATGCGTAGTTTTGCCACACCTGCACCGGTTATTACCAAACTGGTTTTACAGGATACTACCCTGGTACCCGGCAAACAACCGCAAACCGTTACCGTGCTGGGCAATTACCTGGATGCAACATCAGTAGTTACTTTCCGCGGGCAACCGCTGACTACAACTGTTGTCAGCAGTACACAGGCCAGCGCCATCATACCCGCATTTTCGGGCAATCCACCCATACAGGTTTATACGGCGCCTATTACCAGCAATGCTTCTGATGGCGGTTATTCCGATACCCTGTATTTCTTTTCACCGGTGAAAAAAACGATCATCGTAAGCGCCGACAATAAAACAAAACGATACGGCGAAAAATTACCTGCTTTTACAGCCAGTATTTTAATTGACAGTGTGCCCCTTGCACAAACCACTTTCAGTTTGCACCAGCTGGGGCTGGACACCATACATTATACCACACCGGCCGGCAGCATGAGCAACACAGGACTTTATTTTATTAAGCCATCGTCGCGAACACTCAATCCAAAGGATACTGCAGACGTTGCACTGCTGGAAACTTTTAATTACATATTCAACAACGGACTGTTGACCATTGACCGTATGCCACTAACCATAACGCCGGTGGATACCAGTATTACCTATGGCGATCAGCCCGGTGATTTCAACTATCATTTTTCTTACAACGATTCATTAATCGCGCTTGCAGACCGCAGCAGTTTTCTCAATACCCTTCAAACGGGCTATACTTCCAATATTGCAGGTGTCCTTGGCCTGGTAGACGCCAGCGCCCTGATCAACGGAAGGCAATTAGACAGTTCTGATCTGAAAAACATTGGCTTCCTGGCTACTGCAGGCACCATTAAAAGCGCCAGTGCGCTTATCAATGCCAGTGCGCTGATCAACGGTGTTCCTGCACCGGATACCACAAAACTGGTATTGATTTCACCGGCGTCTGTCTTCGATTACCAGACAAACCCCGCGGTTACCACCCTTAAAAATGCCAGCGCATTGATCAATGGTAGTGCCCTTATCAATGCAAGTGCTTTGATCAACGCCAGTGCCCTCATCAATGGATCGGCCCTGATCAATGGCAGTGCGCTGATCAATGGATCGGCCCTTATTAACAGTGCATCAGTGGGCGATTCTGTACACAGCAATGTGGCGGTGATTGTAAACCAGTCTGATCTTACCGGCAGTTCTTCCACCCTGCAGACATTTTATCCTATGAGTGTTATAACAGGATATACGGCAGGCATAAAAAATATTGTGCCGGGAGCATTTATCTCCAACAATTTCGCCATCAGTTATGGTGTGGGTAAACTAACCATCAAACCCGCTATCTTAACAATAAAAGCCGACACCGTACGCTCATTGTATGGCGTGGCCCCTGTATTCAGCGCAAAGATCAGCGGTTATCAATACGGTGACCGGCCAGATTCTGTGTATACCGGCAGCCCCGTTTACCTGCTGGCAGACAGCAGCGGCAACCCGGTAAACAATGGTATAAAAATACCCGCAGGTGCTTACGCAGTAAAACCGGCAGCTTTGCCGCTAAAGCTCCCTTCCAATTATACCCCTAAGTATATAAACAGCACACTTACTGTAAGCAAGGCGGTTCTTACACTTACTGTAAAAGATACCAGCCGTGTCTACGGAGCGGCCAATCCTGTTTTCGGGTTTGCCAGTACTGGTTTTGTTGCCGGAGACAGTGCCGGTAACAGCATCAATACACAACCGCTGATAACTACTACTGCCGGTGCTGCCTCCGTGGTGGGTATTTATCCAATTACCATTACAGGCGGCGCTTCAAACAATTATACATTTATTTATAAAAACGGTTTGCTTACGGTAAAACCCGCTGCATTAAATGTGAAGGCCAATGACCAGGTTATTTTTCAGGGAGATGCCCTGCCTGTATTTACCGCTACTTATACCGGGTTTGCGAATGGCGATCAAAATACGATTGTTTCAGGGCCTGTGTATACGCTCAGTCCTGCCTGTAGCGGGGCCGCGGGTATTTATGCCATCATTCCATCGGCCCTGGTGCTGAGCAATCCCGCCAATTATATTATTACCTATACACCCGGTACACTTTATATTAATCCCAAAGGCAACGGAGCAAAAAACATAAAGCCCAGCCTGCTTTGTGTAGACACGCTGCTTGCAGGGTCGGGTATGCGGTATATAGCACATTTTGCGTACGACAACAGCAACGCCAATGCTGTATATATACCCATAGGAGCCAATAATAATCTCTCGGGCAACTATACCGGTGTGCAACCACAATTGTTTGTGCCGGGTGGCGGCGGATTTGATATTAATTTTGATGGCAATAAACTGATCTGGACGGTTATCAGCTACAATGGCAACCAGAAAACATCGGTGGCCAGCAATGCCAGTTCAACATCTGCGCGTTGCCCGTCAAATCTGAATGTAAGCAGCAGGGTTGCCGGGACGCCAGTTGTCAGTGTTATTGATTTGAGCGCTTCCGGAACAACAGCCGCCAGTGTTGCTTCGCTGTATCCCAATCCTGCCATCAACAAAGTGAATATTACGATGAGCACTGAATCTTTAACACCGAAACAAGTAATGATTACAGATGTGCTGGGCAGGGTACAATATACTGCTTTAGTAAAACAGGGAACAGCAGGCGGGCTGGAGCTGGATATCAGCAAACTGGTGAAGGGGATCTATTGGATTCGCGTAAAGACCAGCAGCACTACTAAAGTATTCAGCGTATTAAAACAGTAGGGGCGGTTCGTGTACTTTTTAAAAAACAGGGTTTCAGTCAATGCACCTAATTACTATGATAAAAACGAGAGTCGCCGGAATTTGGTTACTGTTGATAGCCTTTGCATCGCTGGCAAATGCACAGCAACAGGAAATAGACAGCATACAAACGAAACTCCGGAGAGCAAAGGAAGACACTTTTAAAGTAAACATGTTGCTGGCGCTGAGCAAGGCATATATTGGCTCGGACCCGCAAACTGCCATTTTGTATGCCGGCCAGGCACGCGATCTGTCGGAAAAAATACAGTTTCAGAAAGGCCTTGCCTATGCATTAAAAAACATCGGCAATGCCAATGCCATGAGCGGCAAGTTCCTGGAAGCGCTGGATAGCTGGGAGAAATCGCTGGCTGTTTTTTCTGCCATCGGAGATAAAAAAGGCGTTGCCAATATACTCAGCAATGAAGGTGCCCTGTATTACAATAAATCAGACGATGCAAGGGCACTGGAACTTTACCTGAAGGCACTTGATATTGCCGAACAATCCGGCGATACCATCCGGATGGCAACCGTGCTGCAGAATATTGGTGCTGTATATTCCAATAAACCATCTACGCAGGACAAAGCACTGGAGTATTACCTGAAAGCCTATCCTTTTTGCCTGGCGGCCGGCGATAAGGAAGCTATTGGCAATGTGGAAGTGAACCTGGGAGAAATCTATTTGGCCGAGGGCAAGGATTCGCTGGGTCTTTATCATTTTGAGAAATCACTAAAAGCGCTGGAAGGTTCCAATTCTACCTATATACCCTATACGTTAAATGATATTGGAAAAGTATACCGGGGAAGAAAGGATTTTGCCACCGCCATCAATTACCACCAGAAAGCGTATGAGAAGGCCAAAAGACTTGGCTCAAAGTTACATATGGCGCAGGCGCTCACCGGCATTGCAGATACCTACCTGCAGGAAGGGCTTGCCGGCAAAGCTATTCCTTACTACAGGGAGGCCGTTACTATTTCGCAAAGCATCAGCGGTGTAAACTACGAGTTGAAGAATGCGTATGCAGGGCTGGCGCTTTCCTATGCAGAAGTGAGTGATTATACAAATGCCTATAAATACCAGTCCATGCTGGTAACGGCCAAGGACAGCCTGTACAATATTGATACTGATAAAAAATTATCGGGTCTGCAGTTTAATTTCGATATTCAGAAAAAGCAATCCCAAATTAACCTGCTTACAAAAGACAAGGCCCTGCAGCAACTGGAGCTGGTACGGCAGAAATTTGCAAAAAACGCTTTGGCTATTGGCGTATTCATGCTAATGGCCATCGCTGTTATTATTTACAGGAACTACCGGCTGAAAGTAAAGACCAACCGCCTGCTGGACAGCCAGAAGCTGGAAATTGAAAACCTGTTGCTGAATATTTTGCCCGCCGAAGTGGCCAAAGAACTGCAAACCCATGGCCTTTCAACACCCAGGTATTATGAAAGTGTTTCCGTTTTGTTTACAGATTTCAAAGGTTTTACCACCATTGCAGACTCGCTGTCGCCCCAGCAACTGGTGGCTAATCTGAGCGAGTGCTTTACTGCCTTTGATAATATTGTTGAAAAGCATGGTATTGAAAAAATAAAAACAATTGGCGATTCCTATATGTGCGCAGGTGGTATACCCACCGAAGACAATGTACATCCCGTAAATATTATAAAAGCTGCTTTTGAGATCATAGCCTATATAAAAGAGATGAACGAAAGAATTGTTGCGCACGGCGGCACGCCCTGGGAAGCACGTGTAGGTATCCATACCGGTTCAGTTGTAGCGGGCGTGGTAGGCCGCAAAAAATATGCGTATGATATCTGGGGAAGTACGGTAAACATTGCCAGCAGAATGGAAAGCAACGGCATGCCCGGCCAGGTAAATATCTCTTCCGCTTTATATGAACTGGTGAAACACGAATTTGAATGCGAGTACCGCGGTAAAATTTATGCCAAGAACGTAGGTGAAATTGATATGTATTTTGTAAAACAACCTTTGTCTTCTTTAAACATGCATACAGCAATTAAAGAATTGCAGCAGGGCTGATCCTATACGGGATCATAATTTTTGCATGTTCTGTTCCTTAACCGGCGCCCTTAATTGAACAGACGATTTGGTAAAGTAATGGTGCTTGCGCAGGAAGTTTAGCTGCAATGCTTCCCATTGGGCATTATTTTCTACTACTTTATAATGCAGGAACTCCTGTCTCAGTGCATCGCTGGTGGCAAAAAAATCAGGACGGCCCAGGTAATCCAGGTCTGCATCGCAAATAATTTCTTCCAGCAAATTGCCGGGTTTTTGTGGAAGCCTTGTTGCATCAATCAATCCCAGGATGATCGATTTGTCCCGCTCATTAAAATGGTACAAACCGGCATCCTGCAAAAAAATATGGCAACTGCGGTCTTCATGCGATGAATAACCCTCCAGAAAACCTGTATCGTGGTACATGGCTGCTGTCTTTAAAAGATAAAGACTGTGCGGGTCAGTTACCCCTTCCAGCCCCGCTATTCTTTCGCATTGCTCCAGCACATCCAGGGTATGCTCTTTACAATGATAAGTCAGTGTCTTTTCAAGACCATCCATTTTTTTGGATACACCATCAAAAATTAGAGTAAATTCAACTTTGTTCATGAGTTTGCTTTGTCAATGATTTTTAAAATATTGCCGTATGACAGAAAAGCTATCCATTAATGGCAGGGATGTTTGGGTTACCATCGATCCGCACCTGCATGGAGTACAGGGTGGCCATGCAGAAGAATATTTTACTGCCACTTACCATTCCATTGAGCCCTCGCCCGGTTCCAGCGGTATAATGATTGAAGAAAATGGCCAGCCCAAATTATTTGCCTCGCCCGTAGAAGCAATTGAATATGCCAGTGAAAAATTATTGGGAATAATTGCTCCTTAACCTCGTTCAGCCAGCGCGCAACAAAAGGATATTTCTCCGGATTCAGACGCGGTGAATAAAACACTATAATGAACTATAGATGGTTTTTTCGTTCAATGTTCTCAGCCTGCCACATAACATTTTAATAAAACCGCGGGCAATTTCCGGCCTGGTATCTACCAGTTTATAAAACGGTTCCTGTTCAATTTTAAAAAGTACAGCGTCTGTTTTTGTAGTGGCGGTGGCGCTTCTCGACTCTGCATCCAGCAATGAAAGTTCGCCAAATACCTGGTGCTGTCTTAATATAGCCAGCGTTGTTTTGCGCCGGTGTATATGCACCTGGCCGGCATAAATGATATACATACTGTCGCCCGGGTCGTCTTCTTTAAAAATATCGGTACCCTCTGTCATTGTCATTTCCTGCATCAGTGGCGCCAGCTCGGCCAATATGGGTTCCGGCGTTTTTTCAAATATATCAAGGGATTTAAGGAGTGCAATCTTTTCGTTGAGCGGCAGTCGTTGATTTGAAGACATAATAAAAATGATTTTTTAAAGTTAATAAACCCATCTGTGCAATGCAAGCCAGTTTATTTTCTTTATCCAATTTGCGGCAGGGTATCATTTATCAACTTCGGGCTGGCTGCAATAACGCTTTGGTAAAGTAACGAAAGTTTCCACTTTTACCAAAAGCAAATAAACCGGAACCGGGGAGGGGGATTAAATAAAAATTGTTGGTTTATTTACCCATTCTCCTGGCCTGTTCAGCGGTATATTGCTGTAACTTAGTACCAGCTTCCCTCAAACCGCTCCAGGTAAATAATTATTACTCATCTTAAAAATTGAAAGTATGATTATTGTACACGATATCTTCATCTGCAAACCCGGCAATGCATCTAAATTTGCCAAATTGTTTAAGGAAGTGATGGCCGACAGCAAAGAGTTGGTGCATATTATGACCGATCTTACGGGCGACTATAACAAAGTGGTAATGGTTAATCAATACGAAAGCCTTACTGCCTATGAACAAAATTTTCAGAAGTATATGCAGGACACCGAAGAAATGAAAAAGATGAAAGAAAAGATGAAGGGCTATCACGATCTTTACCTCACAGGCTCAAGAGAAATTTACCAGGTTTGGTAGGGCTGAATTTTTTTATACAGAAATACACCGGGCATCGATAACCCTGCACACTGGCAAAGCCGCCAGCTGCGCGGGAGGGAGATGGCATGCAATGCAGGTGGCCTGCCCGTGTTTGAAGGGTAACAGTATGCCCTTTAACCGGCCCTAATTTTCATTGCAACAAGCTGATTTTTTAAATTTCATTGCCGTTCTGCTAAATTCGTTATTTGACAAAATTATGTTTGAGCCACTCTTTAATTACCTGGAACTTTTTCAAAAAATACCATCGCAGGACAAAGAAGCCATTTGCCGAAATACAATATTCAGAAAAGTAAAAGAAGGCGAGGTTTTATTACAGGAAGGAAAGATAGCAAAAGAAATGTTTTTTATTTGCAGCGGAATTCTAAAAATTGTGAGTATCAGCGACAAGGGAAACGAAGTGATTCATTTCTTTTTAAGTGAAAATAAGTTTTGTACCATTTTGAAAAGCTTTACTGAATCCGCAGTATCAACAGACCGTATCCAGGCAGCTTGTGATTCCGAATTAATTGTTTTTCAAAAAGATAAACTGCATTCAGTGTTCAATGATTTACCCTATTTCAAAAGTCTGATAGACAATATTACCAAACAGGCTTTGCTTAACAAAGTGACCTTGCGAAACTCATATATTGGTGAAGATGCAATGACACGGTATCAAAAATTTATCGTGCAACAACCCGAAATAGCGTTAAGGGTTTCACAAACTGACATAGCTTCTTATCTTGGCATCACAAGACAATCATTAAGCAGAATAAGAAAAAATATGCCCTGACTCGGTTTTTACCATTTGGTAAATGCTTTGGATATCCGGCTTTCTACTTTTGTTCAACGAAAGATAATTTTCGGGAACAAAAAAATGAAAGAAATGGAAAGTTTAAAAGACAAAAAAGTTGTGGTCATTGGGGGTAGTGCGGGTATTGGTTTGGCAACTGCAAAATCGGTTGCAGCAAAAGGCGGACTTGTTATTATTGCATCGGCTAATCAACAGCGTATAGACAAAGCTTTACAGGAATTACCTGCCGGAAGTATTGGTTACGCCATTGATGTGACAAATGAAATGCAGGTTAAAAATTTTTTTGAGCGAATTGGAGCATTTGACCACCTGGTTTTTACGGCAGGCGAAAACCTCATTCTTGGCAATGTAGCAGATACAAGCCTTGAAATGGCCCGGAAGTATTTTAATACTCGTTACTGGGGTGCTTTTACAGCCGTAAAATATGCCACGCCATTTATCAATACCGGGGGCTCCATTGTATTAACAAGCGGCATTGCCAGCAACAGACCCAACAAGGGATGGGCATTGGGTGCCAGTATTTGTGCCGCAATGGAAGGTTTTGCGCGGGCAATGGCAATGGAATTGGCGCCAATAAGAGTAAATATTGTTTCGCCCGGAGTAGTAAAAACGGCGCTTTGGGACGGAATGCCGGAAATTGAAAGGGAATCGATGTACACAAATATTGGAAACGCATTGCCGGTGAAACGGGTGGGAGAAGCTGAGGATATCGCAAAGGCATTTGTGTACTTATTGAAACAAGAATATGGTACCGGACAAACACTTATCATTGATGGTGGTACTTCACTGGTATAAACTGCGGAAACCAATTTATAAGGTTTCTGAGAGAACTTATAACACCAGGGTAATGATCGTGGTAAAATGAGCGGGTGCAGCTGTCAGCAATATCAGTTTATCCGAAGCCGGGTACGCAGCGCTTCACGGTAGGTGCTGCCAACCGGTATTTTTTCATTTTTAACGGTTAACTGGTGCACTTCTATCATGGCAATGTGTTTAATGGCCACTACATATGATTTGTGAACACGGATAAAATCCGCGGCCGGCACCAGTTCAAAAACATCGCCCATCGTTTCACGTATAAGTATATTCCTGTCTGTTAAATGAACGGTGACATAATTACCCTCCTTTTCAAAATAAAGAATATCGCCGACCCTAACCTGGTAGGTTTGCGGGCCGCTTTTGATAAAAATTGCCGGCTCATCGGCATTCACTGTTAGGCCGGTCTTGCCGGAAACCGCTGTGATGGCTTTATTGAGGGCTGCAAGAAAACGTTCAAACACAATAGGCTTTAACAGGTAATCGATGGCACTGAGATTATAACTCTCTGCTGCGTAATGGCTATACGCCGTTGTAAAAATGATCATCGGTTTGTGAGAAAGGGTTTGTACAAGCTGCATCCCGCTGATATCGGGCATATTGATATCCAGGAAAATCAGATCAATTTTTTCCTGGGCAAGATAGGCGACGGCTTTTACCGGCTCCCGGAAAACAGCTTTTAATTCCACCAGATCTGTTTTACTGCAGTAGCGCTCAATCACATCCAGTGCCATCGGTTCATCATCAACAGCTATACATGTTATCACGCCAAATCAATTTGAAGGGTTACCTGATATTTTCCGTCTGCCGGACTGTTCCATAACTTATGTCTGCCGGGATACACCAGTTCCAGCCGGCGTTTTACATTTTCGAGGCCAATGCCGCTTTTTTCTTCCTCCAGCTTTTTAACAGTGCTGTGATCAGTATTCTCACAGGTAAAGATCAGTTTTTTTTGATTCAGCGAAATGGCCATGTCAATACGCGAATGGCGCGCGATGGATACACCATGCTTAAAGGCGTTCTCCAAAAAAGGGATGAACAGCATGGGTGCAACCTGTACACCCGCAACGGCAGCGGGCGCCGGATGATGGAAGTTTACTGCCACCTCGCTGTCTGCATAACGAAGTTTATTAAGCGCCATGCAATCTTCCAGGTATTCGATTTCCTTTTGAAGCGGAACCCTGTCTGTATTGCTTTCATAGATCATGTAACGCATCATACCCGATAATTTGGAGATGCCATCGGCCAGTTCGTCATTCCCTTTTTTTTGCGCCATCGAAAAAAGGTTGTTGAGTGTGTTGAACAGGAAATGCGGGTTGACCTGCGACCGCAGGAACCTGATCTCGGTACTGAGCTGGTGGGCCTCGGCCTGGTTGCGCACCAGGTCGTTCCGTATCCATTCTTTAATAAAAAAATAAGCCACCGCAATAACGAGTACCGAAAGAAAAACCAGGGCGATGGTCAGTTGCATCTGTAGCCAGTCATCTGCCGAAATTGATCCGCCGGGAGGGCCGGGCGGAGCCGCATGGGTGCCGGGATGATTAATTCCTGGTGATCCGATCAGCCTGCGGACCACGAGGAAGTTGATGGCAAATAACAGCAACCCCCACCCGGAAATGATTACGGTGGAAAGGAATTTATTTTTATACCTTATCGCCCTGCGGAACAGCCAAAAGATATTACTGTAAAACAATACCATCAAAAACCCCAGTACCACCTTCGACCAGGGGAACAGCATATTCATACTCATTTGGCGGGAGAAGCTGCCATTGTTATTGATCACCATTTTAAAACTGGAAACTGTTAACGCTTTCAGGGCATAATACATCCCCAGCCAAAATAAGGCATGGATCACAAACGCTAAAAAAAACCGGGTTTTGTTACGATGCATATTGCCAAAGGTAGTATATGCGCCAGCGCAGCGAAGATGATTGTGATGAACAGCCTGTGACGGGAAGCGAACAGGCTGTTTTTGAGATTTGATGGGGCCGGGTATTGGCGGATAACAAAAAATCATTCTTCGCGCATCCGTAAAGAAGGTTTATCCCAAATCTTTTTCCGGCTTAAAATCGTGGCTTAGTCTTGCTGAAAATTATTACAACATGAAATTATTATTCATCTTATTGGGCGCAGCGTGTACCATATGGGCCACGGCCGCCAACGCGCAGCAACCGGATACCGTGCAGGTATTGGTGCATTACAAATTTTCATACGTACGTGATACGACCAACCGTGCGAAGCCTTATACCGAGAACATGGTTTTGCTAATCGGGAAGCATGCCGGGGTTTACAAGAGTTATGAGGAGCACCGTTCTGCATCTGAATGCTATCAGTTCCCCAATGAAAAGAAACAGGTACGCAAAGAAAATGTTTTGTTCTCAGAGTTCCTGTTAACCGATGTTTTGCCCGTCGTTAACTGGCGTATTACCCGTGATACCGCCAGTTTCCGTGGCCTGCATTGCCAAAAAGCAATGGGCCATTTCAGGGGAAGGGATTATACAGCCTGGTTCTGCCCCGATCTGCCTTTTGCGCTCGGGCCCTGGAGATTGAACGGCCTGCCCGGGGTAATCCTCGAAGCGTACGACGCTAAAAAAGAGGTCTGTTTCAGCTTTGACAGTATAGAAAAGGCAACGGTATTTTCTATCATAAAACTGCCGGCCAATTCGGTGCCTACCACTGAAAAAGAATTTACCAAACTACAGGAAACTTTCAGGAAAGATCCTGATGCCTATATACGCATGGTTACGGCACAGGGTGATGGGAGCGGGCGGCAGATGCATATGGATATAAAGCCGGGTCCGCAGCCGGTGATCAATAACCCTATCGAACTACCTGAAAAGAAATGAACCACTTTATCAAATTGGGCGGGCTGCTGACTGCCGCAATCCTGTTCTTGCTACCGGCCTTTGCCCAGGAAATAAAAGGCATGGTTACAGACAGTACGGGCAAAGCCGTAGCATACGCCAATATCAATCTCAGGAACAAAACAGGCGATGCCATTTTGGTATATACAACTACTGATACCAGGGGTATATATATATTGCGGCTTCCCGCCAATACGCTGCAAAGCGATCTTTACCTGGAAGCCCGTTGTATAGGCTACAAAACGCAAACCAGGGTTCTTAACAACTTGCCCGCCGAAATTGATTTTACACTTGGCGTTTCCTACAACCAGTTGGATGCCGTGATTGTTCGCGGCAGCCACCGGCCATTGCTTCGTACAAACGGCGACACACTGAGTTACAAGGTAACTGATTTCAGCAGCGTCCAGGACAGGGTAATTGGGGATGTGATTAAAAGGCTTCCGGGTATTTCGGTGGCGGCAGACGGAACCATCAGCTATAATAACAAACCGGTTTCGGGTGTATACATAAGTGGCGATAACCTGCTCGATGATAAGTACAGTATCGCCACAAACACCATTCCCAACGGGGTTGTAGACAAGGTGCAGGTTATCGAAAACCACCAGCCCATCAAAGTGCTGCAAAACAAAATAGCCAGCAATGATGTGGCTATTAATCTGACTTTTACCAGGGCCAAACTGCGGCCGCTGGGCCAGGAAACGGTGGGCGCGGGGTTACCCGGCAATTACTACGCAGATTTCAATGCGCTGTTGCTTAAAGATCAATTCAAAGCCATCCATTATTTCAAATCGAATAATACAGGCGAAGATCTGCAGCAGGACCTGGTTTCGCATAATGGTGCGGGTTATCAAAAACGAACCGGCAATGATGATCTGCCTGCAGCCATACTTTCGCTGGGTTCACTCAACGACCCCAATTTATCGCGTACGCGATATTTGATTAACCGTGCAGGCATACTAAACGTCAATGACCTGGTGAACTTCAAAAACGGTTTACAGCTGCGCGTCAATGCTTATTACCTGCGCGATAAACAACAACAGGATTACAGCCTGCAGACAAACATTTTTTTGCCGGCTGACACCGTGCGGTATACCGAAATACAGCATAACCAGTTTAATCCCACACTCCTGCACGCCCAGTTTACGCTTAATGTCAATACGGAAAAATATTACGTGAACAATGCGCTGACAATAGATGATAACCGGTCGGTCAATTATTCGGATCTGCATACAAATGGATCATTGCTGAACCAGGTACTAAAGAATCATTCGTCCGGTTTCTCCAATGAATTTAACCTGGTTCGATCGGTACAATCGAAAAATATTATTGAAGCGTATTCTTATACCAGTCACCTGGACAAGCCTGAAACCCGTACCATTGGTCCCGGTTACAATGCAACCATATTTAATAACGGTATACCATATGCGCAATTGATCCAGGATGTGAATGTACCCACCTGGTATACCAATAGCTATATTTCTTTCAAAATTCCCGGGAAAATCCTGACGCAAAGTTTTAAAAGCGGGTTCAGTATGCAATCGCAAACCTTAACCGCTGCCCTCAGCGTATTGCAATCCGGCAACGGCAGCAACCCGGCATTTGACAGCGCGGTCAATCATTTGGCGTGGAATAAGAAAAAGCTGTATGCCGAAGCCGCGTACGATATTCCCGTGGGTAAGTTCAGGGCCAGCCTGTCATTGCCATTCACGTTTCAGCAATTGAATTATTCTGATACCGGTTATGCGTTGAAGAAAGAACTCGCCCGCCTGTATTTTAACCCGGAACTGAACATAAAATACCAAACCGGTATTGAAAATTTCGTGACGCTGCAGTACAGCTATCTTAACGGCACCGGGGGCATTTCAGCTATTTACCAGGGCTATATCCTGAAAGACTACCGTACCCTGTATGCCAATAACGCCGATCTTACCTTACAGCAAAACCATAGGGTGGGGGTGGGGTTTAGCTACCGCAAATCGCTTACACTTTTTTTCTTTAATATAAACGCCACCTACCAGCATACCCGCGCCAACAATATCGCCTGGGGCGTCATCAGCAATAACTTTCAGCAACGCGTGGTATTGCCTTTCCCCAACAGCACCAGTTCCTTCGCGGCCACTGGCAGTACCAGTAAATATTCATTTGCCTGGCGCACCAGTTTTACTGCCATGGTCCAATGGCAGGACAGCCGTTCGGTGCAGTTCCAAAACGGCGCCTTATTACCTTTTCATACAACGGCTGAAACGCTGATGTTTAGTGCAGAAACCAAACTAAGCCGGCGGCTGAGTGCCAGCTACCGTATCACCGGCACCCAAACCAGCAGCCATTCACCGGCAGCGGTATCAACTGTCCGTATCGATCAGTTGCTGCAACAGGCAGCCATCTATTTTAACCCCTCAGCCAGTTTACAGTTCAAATTGACCGGCGAACATTACTTTACGAAACGGCAGGGAAACGCCGGCCTGAAATATTTCTTTGCCGATATGTCGGTAAAATACCGAATCAAAAAGCGGGGAATTGATTTGCAGCTGGATGCCGCCAATTTTCTGAATGTGAAAACCTACAATGCTTTTTATCTTTCGGCAAATACATTTACTGCCAGTTCGTATACATTGCCGGGCAGGATTATCCTGGTTAAGTTGCTATTTAGTCTCTGAAGCAATGATATGAAGTAAATGGATTTTAAGAATATTCATGTTAGCTGCGGCCGCTGCTTTTCAGCACTCATCATATTTCTGTTATAGAAAATTCAATTTCGAAAACACTTTTAGCGCCAGTTAGAAATTCAGTTATTTTTCCTGAATAGTAATCGACCCTGCATGCAATTGCATGATATTCTTTTGAACTTTTACTCAATACCAGTTTTTCATCAGTGATAATTACTATTTTCACATGAGGTGCTGTATATTTTATAGCGACTTCGATGTTGTTAATATTAGCTGAATCAAGAGCGGTTGTTATAAAATTTTGGAGTATTCTGAAAATTGAATATTTACACTTCAACGCAAGCTTTTCAATATTACTGTCTTCAAAAACCAGATCAATAGTTTTATGATGCAGGGCAGCCAGTTTATCCAGGTATAGATCAACCGCTACAATAAGGCCCAGCATCTCAATTTCCGTAGGGATCAGATCCTGACATAGTAAGTTCAGGTCATGAATAATTTCACTGATGGATAAACTAATGTCTTCATCCAGACTAATGTTGCCCCCTCTTTCACGATCACTTTTAATTATCATTTTGCAGGCAGCGAGTCTTTGATTTACGCTTTCCCTTAAAATTTCAACAAGATGCCTTTTTTCTGTTTCCTCCGTTTCAATGATCTTTTGCAGTGTTTCTCTCTTTGCAGCTGCAATTTCTTTCTCCAGATCTTTTAAATAGGTTACTTCAGCCACATGTACAAAAAAACCAAGTACTTTGCCATTATTTATATCAGGAATATAGGTGGCAAGCGAATGCCGGACCCCGCTGCCGTCCGGGATGGGAATTTCCCGTTCAAACACCTGTTTCTTGCCCAAAAGGACTCCTTTAATGTAGGGCAGGTTTTTTTCATACAGCGGACCAAGTAATTCATCAATATGAATCTTGTTGATCATCTGCTCTTTTGTTTTACCAAACCAGTCTACATAAGCACTGTTCGCATACCTGCATAAAAGGTCTTTGTCCCAATATGCAAGCATGGCGTTTATTTGGTCTGATATAAGCAACGCTAAATCGCCCAGGTTTCTGGACGAATATTTTTCAAATACCATTATTTTTTTGGCTATTATTAAATATTACAAAGCTATGATTTCGGAAAACCTTTTTGTATGATAATATTCAATACTTCCGATGATATTGGTACAGGCTGCTGAAAAGCTGGTGGTTAACCGGCTTCATGGTACAATAGGAAGGGTAAATGAGCACCATTACAGCTTCACAAAAAAATCGTAATTAAATGCACTGATAAAAATGGCGGGAAACGATGATGCAGGTTCCGGTATCTGTGTAAGGATCGACCCCGCTACTGTTACAATGCACCCCGCTACCAGGCAGATATGGGCATAGTAGCCGTTCGCGGATTTGTTATTGGTTATTTTATTGTCTTGTTGGGTTAATTCCAGATGCCGTTCATCGCTGTCAACACGATTGGTTTTCCATCGGTAACCACTATAGTATGCTCGTGTTGCGCCATAAATCCACCTTTATTTCCAACCAACGTCCAGCCGTCATTCAGGGTTTCGGCGTAGGTTGAGGTGGTTGCTATAAATGTTTCAATGGCAACCACCGAATTTTTCTTAAATCTTGCCTGGTTAAACCGATCCCTGTAATTCGCTATTTCGCGTGGTTCTTCGTGAAGGCTTCTTCCTATTCCGTGTCCTGTAAGGTTTTTGATAACTTTGAAGCCACGTTTCTTCGCTTCCGTTTCTATCAGATACCCGATTTTAGAAATGCGGACTCCACCTTTTATATTATAGATTGCCTTATACAAAATTTGTTTTGAAGCCTCGATAAGCTGTTGGTGATGGTTTGTATCTGTCCCCAGAACAAATGACCCGCCGTTGTCCGACCAAAAGCCGTTCAGTTCTGCTGAAACGTCAATATTTATCAGATCACCTTCATAAAGGGTTTTCCTGTCTGATGGTATGCCGTGGCAAAATTCATTATTTACACTTATGCAGGTCCAGCCGGGAAAACCATAGGTCATATAGGGTGCTGATTTTGCGCCCAGGTCCTTAAGGATTTTTCCGCCAAAATTGTCCAATTCCTTTGTCGTCATACCCGGCCGGGCAAAGTTTCTCATTTCCTTCAGGGTGCAGGCAACCGCTTCGCTTGCCTTTTTCATTCCGGTTAATTCTGACTCTTTTGTTATTGACATATTTTTTTTGCCCTTTTGTTGATTTGCCGGAGATACATTAACATCTGCTGCTAAATTTATAAATAAAAGTTCAATGTTTATTCAATTACCAGGCGTTATTTGCCGGCTGGAACTTAAGTAATATAGCAAATAAAACTGCGAAAGTATTCGTTGGCGCCATTGTTTTCATTCGCCTTATCTCAGGCGTTAAACTGTCTTAAATGATGGTCAATATGTTTATACACCATTTGCCCAATTTGTTCTTTTGTCATTTTTCCAAAAAATACGTGCTCAAAATTGTCATTATCAAAACCTGCGTACTTTTCAATATTGGAAATCCAACGTTTCTTTTCAGCCTCAAATTCGCCGGCGCTTTCATGAATAATAAGTGAGGGGATGGTGGGTGTGTTTCGTTTTAATGGATTTTCATTTCCTACAACATTTTTTAAAGCGATTCTTCCAAAAATTCTCCCCAAAAAAGCCCGTTTCAAATTAGTTTTGCTTTGCATCATTTCCTCCCATAACCGGCAATGTTTTACCATCTGATACGCATTCATTTTGCCCCATTTTGACTGGGTATTTTCTTTTAGTGAATCAATTCTGGTTAATAATTCAGTTGTTGTTTCTTTGTCGAATATTGTTTTCATATGAAGGATCATTTAAACAAGTTGGGCTAATGAAAACCAGTTTCCCGAATCGTCCTTAAACAAGGCTTCTGTTCCATAAAATTCCTTTGAAGGCGGTTTCATAAATTCAACTCCTTTGGCCTTCAGTTCTTCATAAGTTGCATAAATGTCTTTACAGGTAAAAACACCGGGACCAAATGTTCCTTTGCGAATAAGCTCCGTCATTGATTTTACAGTTTCTTCATTGAACTTTTGGCCTGGTGCAACCGGAAACAGGGTAATTTCCAATTCAGGTTGTTCAGGCGGCGTTACTGTAAGCCAACGGGCATTTGCACCCATGGGCACATCCATCTTTACTTTAAATCCGAGTTTGTTTGTGTAAAAGTCATAGGCGCTCTCCTGGTTGAGCACATACACACAAACATGTGTCATTTTCATGATCATGCCTTAATTTTTAAATTAATAATGCTGCAAATCTCGGTAACGATTAAATGCTTTAGTTCTCCAAAATTGCTATTTTATGTCCATCCGTGCTGAAATGCAAAGCAACCCGGAACAAATGCAAGCGGTGTTTCATTGATTTGTTCTTTCAGTAAGCGTTGTAGTGTTACATATGAAGAGGGCGATTGCCCGACAATCCGCTTGAATAATCCGCTAAATGAACTTAGGCTGTCGAAGCCCACCAAAAAACATACTTCTTTAACTGGTACGTTATCTTTCAGCAACTGAATGGCTTTTTCTATCCGGACAGCCGTTAAATATTGGTGAGGGGTTTTGCCGTAAATCGTTTTGAAAAGCCGTATGAAATGAAATTTGGAAAAATAGGCTTCATCGGCAATATTGTCAAGTTCAATTTTGTCCGCATAGTTATGATCAATGAACAGTTTGGCCTGCACAATCCTTTTGTATAAATAGACATTTGGATATTGTTCTGTTGTCATGTTGGTTCGTTGGTTTCTTGTTTGCATAGGGCGTTTTGCATTGGCCGTTAACTTCCGGGTGTCCGGGCGGGGGCTGGAATTTATTGATTGTCCGGACCGGTCCAGATACCCATTTGAAAATTTATGGTTGAAGTTAGGAACTAAAACTGGAAATTGAATGCCGTTGCCGATGCCTTGGCAGAACTCAGGCCCGGACTACTGGCAGCTAATAAAAAAAGGAGGGTTGTTGGTCAGCCGGGGCAAATATTACCTGCTGTAAGGCTATTGAAAACTTCCTGTAACGATTTTGAATTTCTATTGAATTGGTAAATCTTTTATTTCCCTTTTCCATTCATAATAAAATTGTAAAACATCTCTTTAAGCGTCATATCGCATATTATAACCAATCTGTCATATTCGTCCTCAAACACAACTCCTTCATAGGTGAATGAGACAATCGTATTACTGCCTTTGGGTGCTAATTCAAAAAGCATTTTTGTGCCTGACCAATCATATCCGTCTGTTCTGCGAATGGCTTCCGTTGCCAACCATGCGAGTTTTTGATTTGGCACAAATTCAATCACTTTGTTTTTTGAATAATGTGAATCACCTGTTGTAAATATAAACTCAGTGTTAAGTTTGATATCATCGCCTTCAAAATCTTCCGGCCACCATTTATTCAAATTGATAAGATGATTGAAAACTTCTTGCTGAGATTTTGGAAGTAAAATGGCCACTGAATAGCTTACTGTCCTGTATTTTTTGGTTGCCATTTTGTTTTTATGGTTTATAGCATAGTTCTGCTTAGGAACAGGGAAAGGCTTTACAAGTCCTTCGCGACTTTTGGTATTTTACTTTCATCGTCGTGCCTCCGAAAGAAATGCTGTAATGGTAAACTTACCATGAAAAGCATTATTTCTTATTTGTACCTGCCTTTGGAAGATGGGCAATCAATTCCACTTCTATCTGTACATCGGGTCTGGCAGAAAACAATCTTGAAATCTGGACCCAGGTAGCAGCAGGAAAGTCTCCATCGTAAAATGCTTTCCTTATAGAATTATTGCTTTTTACGGCATCTATATCAGTAGTAAACAAAGTCTCTTTAACTACGTTATGAAAAGTGGCTCCGTAGGCTTTCAGCGTATTTCCAAGATCTGTGTAAATTTTCTGCAATTGCTCAGCAATAGTACCTTTTGCATTTGAACCGGATATGTACAGGATATTGTCCACTAAAACGGCCTCTGTATAGCCTATAGAAGTGTCTTGCCCGTTGATTTTTCCATCATACAATTTCTTTTTTATGATATTTTCAGTTTGCGCAAAAGTTTGAAATGAAAAAAATGATAAGCAAATCAGGATCAGGAAGCCTTTCATGGTGAATGTTTTAAGTGACGAATATTTGTTGCAGGTTACAAAATTTTCATCTTGTTGCGGATTGTTCACGGCTTTGCGGGGCGCTGTATTTCAGGGCGCAGATGTTCAATGCAGCATTGATAATATGGTCTCATTTATAATGGATTTTTATTTTTACTGAGTTGTTCCGCCAGCCCGATAAGAAGCCCTTCAGGACCGCGTATATAACAAAGCCGGTACAATTCCTCATACTTAACCACTTCTCCGACGAGCTGTGCACCCATTTTCCGGAGCCTGGCAAGCGTGTCATCAATGTCGGCTACAGTGAACATAGCCCGTAAATAGCCAAGGGCATTTACCGGGGCGTTGCGGTGGTCGGCTATCGTGGGTGGATCCAGAAATCGTGATATTTCGAGCCGGCTGTGTCCATCGGGGGTCACCATCATTGCAATCTCAACATGCTGGTTGCCCAGTCCGGTGACACGCCCGGCCCATTCTCCTTCTATCGTGGCCCGCCCTTCCAGTTGCAGGCCCAGTTCGGCGAAAAAAGCAATGGTCTCATCGAGGGATTCGACCACAATGCCGACATTGTCCATGCGTATTAGATGGTTTTTTGCCATGGCCTTATTTTTTACTTATCAATTAAAGTTATGATCACTTTTCAGCATTCTATCCGGCCAGGTATATTGCTGAGACGGTGATTGTTTAATGGTGTAAATATTTTCCAGGTATCCTGGCATTACCGGTTTCAATCGTCCAGACAATATTGGCAATCCACCACCTGTTATTATAGTAAACCAATTGGTAATTGTTAATACCTCTGGCCTTTGAATTTTCTGAGTCCCTGCCATAAAAACTTTGAAATACATTGGCCATGCCATTGTATTCGTTAACTACTTTGCTTATTTCATGTTCAAGAAAACCGTCTTCATAATATTGATCCTGCATAAGTTTGATAAATTCTTCAAGGCTCACCGTCTCCACAGGTTGAAGAAGTGAATCGCCATGATTGACGACAGTAAAATTGGCAGTGGGCAAAAATAAGTTCCGGAATGCTTCAAAATTGCGCGACTCCCCCTTTTCTCCCGAAACCAATCGCAGCATCTCTTTTACAATGCCATTTACAGACCTCAACGCTTTGGAATCACCCGGGGTTTTATTCTGTGCTAGTAAACATGTTGACATAAGAAATAAAAATACCGGCAATATATTTTTCATTTTGTGGGTTTTAGTCATGGTCCGTTTGGGCGCATACTTCGTTGTTATGGGTATGCTTCCTTTATTAATGCCTGCCAGCTATTGTATTGTTATTGATTTATCTTTTGCAATTGCCATTATGGTGTAAGATTCATTACGGCTTTACCGGTTTTTAAATCGGCAGGCAGTGACACATGCTCATGCACAATCAACCATTTGTTGTCAATCTTCTGAAAACAACAAGTCAATCGCTCCCAATAATCAATTTTCTTCCCATTTGTCATTGTTGCATTTAACCGGAGGAAGCAATAACTGAATGCCAGGTCTTCATTCGATATAACGTGAAGGTCCCGAATCCCGATGTGAATAGGATCTGTAAATAATGCAAAGGTCTCTTTCCATACTTTCCGGTATGCATCACTTCCTGCATATTGTAATGGAGGAATAATGTCGAACGATATCATACCAGGCGCGAAGAGGGACATCATTAAGTTCAGATCCTTAGCAGTAAAAGCTTTGACAAAATTGTCCATTTGCTGCCGGACTTTTGCTTCCTCAACAGCTTTATTTTTTTCTGTTGTCATGGTCTTCCCGGTTTATTTTCTGTTCGGCGACTTTGACCACAACTTACAGCTAAAAATATAATACTGAGACGAACCGATTTTAAAATTTCTTTAATTTTATTTATCGTTTTGTTCGCTGCTGGTCTTCCTGGCTTCGGTCAGCCGTGTTGGTGAATGTCCGAATAGTTTTTTGAATGCAAACGAAAAATGTGATAAGTCCTCAAAACCCAGGTCAAGGTAAATATCAGACGGCTTTTTGTTTTTCTTGTCAATCAGGTGGTAGGCTTCTTCCAATCTTTTTCGTACCAACCAATGGCTGGGCGTGGCATTGAATATTTTTTCAAAATCCCGTTTGAAAGCCGATAAGCTACGTCCTGTTAAATAGGCAAAATGTTCTATGCTTATATTGAATTTGAAATTTCGGTTCATAAATTCTTCAAGGTCTATTTTTTCAGGGTGGCTGAAATCAAAAAAAATATTTGCCAGTTCTGGATTGGCTTTCAGTAATATTAGAAGCAGTTCAGTACGCTTTACGTTTAAAAACTGTTCATCAATTGTTCCCTTTTCATTGAAATACGGCGTAAGCGATTGGATAAAGTAGTTGACCAAACTATTTTTATGTAGCGGTACAATGCCATTGGCCGTTTTTTTGTTTTCAACTTTGAATTTATAGGTATTGTTAAATTCTTTTAAAAATTCCTGCTCAAACAAAATGTAGATTTTTTTAAACACCCCATCGTCGGGCTGCTTGGTATATTTTGCCAAATGATTTCTTCTGGCAATGCCGTAATCGCCGGGTTGTAAGCTGTATTCCCTGCTGCCATCATAAACAAGCATTGAACCCGAAATTAAATACATAAAACAATGATTGGGTACAAACTGCTCCGTAGAAAGCGAAGGGCTTACATAACAGGCGGAAATAGCTGTTTCTTTCATTGGTTAAGTATAAATTATTGTTTTGCCAATTGCTCAATACCGGCAACTATCAAAATCTGTTTTGGGTAACCTTTCGGTACAAACCCCTTCGCCTGCCATTCCTGTTGCCCCGGTAATAATTACTTTCATTTCTTTTAGTTTTTGATTAGCCCTAATTTCAATAAGCTTTCAGCAGTTGCCGCAATCGCCTCTTCATTTGGGCGGGGCGACCAGTTCAGCAAATTTCCTGCTTTTTCCCCACTTGCCTGCATGTATTGGCCAAGTAAGGTAACCAGCATGTTTAATGACGGATTTATCAACGCTGCCATCCTTAATTTCCAACTGGGCAGTTCTTTAACCGGAACTTTTTTGGCATCATCGCCCAGCCGGCGTTTCAGGATTTTGGCCACATCAAGCATTGACAAAGCATCTCCTGTGGTTGCAAGAAACCTTTCGCCTTTTGCTTTTGGGCTTGTCATGGCAAGCAAGTGCAAATCGGCCACATCACGAACATCTACATAACAGGAGGTGATTTTGGGACATGCTTTAATTGTCCCTTCCAGCATTTGTCTTATCATTTGGTGGGAATGGGAATAGTCTGCGCCTAACAGGGGCCCCATTACACCAACAGGATTTACAGTTGAAAGCTCAAGATGGCCCCCCTCTTTTTTTATGAACTGCCAGGCAGTTTGCTCTGCAATGGTTTTTGATTTTTGGTAAGGATGAATGCCGGCGTGAAGGTTTGTCCAGTCATTTTCGGTGTATGGGGTTGTATGATTTTTGTGTCCCATGCCAATTGCACCAAAGGCAGAAGTCAGCACCACGCGTTTTACATTGGCATCTTTTGAAGCCCTTAAAACATTTAACACACCATCTTTTGCAGGGTTTATCAATTCATCTTCGTGCTTAAATTTAATTGCCGGTGTGGGTGATGCAACATGCAGCACGTATCCGCATCCTTTAACCGCCTCATTCCAGTTGTTGGTATCGGAAAGATTTGCTTCAATAAATGAAAGATTGTCAAATGAGGAGATGCCGCCAGCTTTCAGCATTTGTTTTACTTCGTTTTGCCGGTTCAGTGAGCGAAGTGTTGTCCTTACGGTATAACCCTGCTGAAGCAATTTTAAAATGCAATGAACGGCTATGAATCCTGAACCGCCTGTAACCAGAACTGTTTTGTCTTTGTCTGAATTTGTCATTTCTTTTAAGTTTATACCGCAAAGGTCAACCTAAAAAAAGCGACTTGGTTTGTTACAAAGTCCAAATTTACTGTGTTGAAAAGTCCAAATATTGAATGGCTGATTTTGTAATAAAACTGGATACAAACGCCGATTCGCGAACCGATCAACATCTATTCATCCTGCAAACAGAAGTAGCGTACGCAGCATTTAGTCATATATTTCAAATTTATTGCCCGTCCATTTAAACAAGTGATTGGAGATTTTTCGCTGCCCCGACTTGTATAAGTCAGCGGCCATTTCTTTTAATTTGAGAATTCCAGTTCTGTTATTGCTCCCTGTAACCAGCAAGCTGTCTGCATTCGGGATTGCGATAATAAACTCACCGTCGACCGGCATAATGCTCTTTGTCCAAATACCAGCAGACAGTATCAGGGCCGATGTTTTTTTACCATCTGCCACTAAGATGTATAAACCATTATTATCGTTCCTTCTGACAGTTATTCTGTCAATATTCCTTGTGGCAATCGATTTTAATGAATCGCCTGATATTGAAAGCCTTTTAACGTCATTTTCTGTCAAATACGTAATACTGTTTTTGTAAACCTCCGCGTATGCAATTACCAATTGACTATTGTACTTATCGGTAATTATTGGAGCGGGTTTCCCGTCTTTATTCAATGAATCGGCTTCTGCCAGGTATTCAACAGGTATTATTACCGGAATTATCCTTTTAACAAAAATCGTTCTAAGGTCTGCATAAAGGTCTTTTGTTGATGCAACGTACCTTCCAATAATTTCACCAATAGAATCAGGCGCGTCCCTGTAGGCTAAATAATCATCGTCAATATGGTGTTTATAATCAAGGTCGCCATACTTCGATGTAATTACTAATTCATCGTTCAGCCCAAATTTCACATTTGGATATTTAATTCTCAATGAGTCCAAATACACCCTGGCGAATGCTGTCTTTGGCATTACTGAATTTTTAGCGTTACAGCCAAGAATAAAAAATCCCAGTAGAAATGCAGACAGTAAACGTATAACCATATTATTGAATTCTATTTTTTTATTTGTGCAGTTTATTCAGTTTGTTTGGAAGTCGAAAAAACTATTGGATCTTTTGAATATTTCCCCAGGTTAGCGGTTGCGGGCAACGGTGAGGGCTTGCGAAACAGGTACCGCGCTAAATCAGGTCAATAAACCAAACACAATGTATAACAAAAATAGCTGTGGTGCAACCTCACTACAACAAATGCAGATTGCGAACCAATGATCAAAAAATTTATTCGCCGGGCCAGCCTGCCCATTCTTATTCAACTTGCCCAATGTGCGCAAAACCCCAATGTTGTGTGCCGTTTATTTTGTCAATTTAGAGTTCTGTTGAATCAATAAGTTTTTGAAACGAAAAGCCGGGATTACGCATTTCTATTTCGTTCCTGCCCGAATCTTCCTGTGCTTCTTTTGCATAAACAAACATTTTCTGTTCGTAGTCGTCAATGGCTTTTTGTATAGTTTCAAATTTTCCATTTGTGAGATTCCCGGACAAAATCAAAGCGTCCCTTAGCCCAATGTTTACGCCTTGTCCCGCAAAAGGTGGCATCAAATGAGCCGCATCGCCAATTAGTGTTATTGGTAATGGACGATTGTTTTTCCAGGGTTTGTCCAAAGGAAATTTTCTTATTGGCAAACCAACAAAAAAAGTTGTGGAGCGAACTAACTGTTTGTATTTTTCATCCCAATTTGAAAGTCTGCTTAAAAGGAACTCAATTACGCTGCTGGTATTCTGAAAATCTAAGCCTTGTCGGTTATTCCAGTGTTCTGGTTTTTTAAAAATAATGCCGTAAGATAACGCACCGTTGTTGAACGGATTTGCAACTAATAAATTCCCTTCATATGCGGTCATTAATCTGTTTCCGCTGCACAACTGGAAAAATTCAGAGCAGTTGATTTCAGGTTGATGAATGTCACCTTGAATAATAAAAGTTCCTGTTTCCTCTATTTCGTTGTCCGAAACGAAGTTTCTTGCTTTGGACATTCCGCCATTGGCTATGATAACAATATCTGCGGTCGCGCCCGGTTTGTGTTCAAATCCCAAAACCCATTTTCCGTTTTGTTCTTCAAGTCCTGTGAGCTTTCTGTCCCAAATGACTGTGTCGCTTTTTAAACTGTCAAGCAACATTTTTCTTAAAGCGTTTCTGTTTATTTCGGGATTGTCAAATTTGTTTTCGGGTGTTGGATTTCTTGCAGATAAAATGTTGCTGTGTTCGTCTGCAAAATTTATTCCCATAGGCAGGGCCAGGTCATAATAAGTCTGTAACAATCCGGCTTTTTTCATTGCTTCTTGTCCTGAACTTTTGTGAAGGTCAAGCGTTCCGCCCCAAATTCTTGCCTGAGGGTCTGTATCTCTCTCGTAAACGGTTACGTCTATTCCTTTTTGCTGAAGTAGCTTTGCCATTGTAAGCCCAACCGGGCCTGCACCGATAATAGCTATTTTCTTATATTGTAGCAACATAGTTTTGAATATAAATTTATGCTGCAAAATTATTTCGTATTTATGACCGAAAATTGTAAAAATCGGCTGTTTTTATTTTTGTAAAGTTCTTTGGGCGAAGCACCTGAATACTTTTTGATTTCTTTGATGAAATGCGATTGGTCGTAAAAGTTAAGTTGTGGAAAAAGTTTTCCTTCTTTGATTTGAGAAAGTGAGGCTTGGAAACGGAGAATGTTACAATATGCCTTTAATGAAAGCCCGAATTGCTGATTGAAGTATTGATTCATTTGCCGTGAACTCCAAAATACTTTTTCGGAAAGTTCTTTTACAGTCATTTCGCCATTGCTGGCAAAAATTAACTCAAATAGTCTTCGTTTTCGGTCATCAATTTCATTGGGCAAAATAGATTGAATTGTTTGCGAAACTTTTTTACAAAATGTGCCAAAGTCATCTAAATCACCGACGCTGAAATCCCAAAAATTATCAGGCAGAATTCTTCCATTATTTAATATGTCGGCAATTGAATGGTTTAAAATATATTCAACGGCAAGTGGATTAAAGCTTACTGCAAAGAACTTTGAAATAGCTTGTTTGGGCAAAAGTTTAGGCCTGGTTTCTAAACCTATAAGCGAAATACGAAATTGATTGTCCGCGGTTTTAAAAAACGCTAAATCAATTCTCCCGTTAGGAATTATCACACCTTGATGTATGTCCGACAGATTTTGTAGTGCTGAAAAACAATAGATATAATCTGCAAGCGATTTATCAGGTTTAGCAAGTTTATGTTCAGTTGTATTCTCCATTATTGTTTCTATCTGTTCCCTGACGGTGTGTCGGATTAAAGGCACACAAGGTCCGGGTATTGCTGAGGGCGTGGTATTTGAAAAACGTCCGTCTTTAAGGCTATCCGTTAGTGTATTTTTATCCGGGTCTGGTTCCTTAAACACGTATAGCTTCACTACCGCCAGTCACAGTGAACAGGGCAGGGCCTTCCTGCTAAATATGGTTTTAAATATATTGAAGTTTTCCAAAATGCCTTAAAATACTTTGCGCGGCAATACGGTAGGCTGCGATGATTAATAAACACAGCATTGTCTTGTTTTTTGAGCCAGTTCTGTATGAGTGGGAACGGTACCCCAATAGTTATTCAGTCCGCAAAGTTTTTACCGGGTTCAATAAGGCTGCACTGGCGGCCTGGTAGCTCACCGTTAGCAGCGCAATAATCATGGCCGCAAGTCCCGCTCCGCCAAATACCCACCAGTATATGGGGGTGCGATACGCATAATCCGACAACCAGTTATGCATCATGACCCAGGCCAGTGGGAAGGCTATTAAACACGAAAGGGCCACCAGCCGTACAAATTCTCCTGATAGCAGGACGACCAAATCACCCACTGATGCGCCCATGACTTTGCGCACACCGATTTCTTTGGTTCTTCCTTCGGCGGTAAAGGCAGCCAGGCCAAACAATCCCAGGCAGGAAATTATAATGGCGAGTCCTGCAAAAACAGCGGCAAGTTGGCCCACCTGTGTTTCTATCCGGAACAAATTATTGAACTCCTGGTCTACAAACTGGTAGTCGAACGGATAGCCGGGGTTTTGGATTTTCATTACGGCTTCAATCCTGGACAGCGCGGTGCTTACTGTGATATGAGGGTTTAAGCGGATACGCAATGTCTGGTAGTTGGCGCTGGTTTCGGGGTCGCAGCTCATCATGAGCGGCGTAGCGCCATCGTACATATTGTTGAATAAAAAATCTTTTACAATGCCAATCACCCGCAGCCGATGCCGCTGCAGGTACAACAGCGATGCGCCCACCCTGCCTTCTTTACCCATCAGCCTGGCCAGGTTTTCGTTGATGATAACATTTCCGCTGTCTGCGGCAATTACCGGGTCAAAATTCCGGCCTTCTTTCAATACCAGTCCCATGGTGGCGATGTATTCCGGCGACACCGACTCCCAGCTGATTTTCAGTTGCTGCCCTTCATCATTCCCTTCCCAGCTTAGTTGGTTGGAAGTAACCGTACCCCACATGGCCAATGGCGGGCTGCTGCTGAGGGCTGCATTTTCTATTGCGCCGGTTCGCAGGAGTTCTTGCCTGATTACATTGAAACGTTCGGCCAGGTTTCCCCGCACATCGGTATACACCAGGTTTTGTTTGTTGTATCCCAGGTCGCGTTCGCGGATATGTGCTACCTGCTGGTAAATGATTACTGTGCAAATGACCAGAACGATGGAGACGGTAAACTGCAGAACAACCAAGCCCTTGCGTACAAAACCTGTCCCCGTGCCGGTTCCCGCTTTCTTTCCTTTCAGCACTGCTGCCGGTTCAAAAGAAGAAAGATAAAACGCAGGATAACTGCCGGCCACCAGGCCGCAAAAAGCGCCAATACCAGCCAGCGAAGCCAGGTGAAGGGGTGTAAGATCCGGCAACAGTTGTTTGCCCACCAGCCAGTTAAAGCCTGGCAGCGCCACATACAACAATCCGGCAGCCAGCAACACGGCGGTAAAAGAAAGCAGTAATGCTTCCAGCATAAATTGTCCTACCAGCGACTTGCGCACGGCACCCAATGTTTTCCGTACGCCGATTTCCCTTGCGCGCTTGCCGGCCCTGGCGGTGGCAAGATTCATGAAATTGATACAGGCTATGATGAGAATAATCCAGGCGATCGTGGAAAACAGCCTCACATACCTGATTTGGCCGCCATCCTGCTGACCGTTTGTAAAATTATCGTACAGGTGCCAGTCGTTCATGCTCCAGAGCTGGCAGAATCCTTTTTCATACCGTTTATTTTTTGGTGTAAGCATAGCCGTTAGTTGTGCATTCACGCGGGCCGGGTCCGTACCTGGTTGTAGTTCAAGCAGGGTTGGAATACCATAGGTTGCCCAGGATTCCAGCCACCGGTTCTGTTGCAGGAAATTGCCCACGGGTGCCAGCCAGTTAAAACGCAGGGAAACATTGGGTGGCGGATCACTGTATACGCCGGTTATCGTATACGCCTGCTGGCTATTGACGCGCAGGGTTTTGCCCACCGGGTCCGTCTTTCCAAAAAACTTAGCGGCCATTTTTTCAGACAGCGCCAGGGTGTGGAGCTTGTTAAACCCCGCCGCATTACCGCGTATAAAATGCAGTTGCAGCATGGAAAAATATGCCGGGTCTACATAGCCGCCATTTTCATAAAAGGATTTATCATCGAGCCCAAAAAGTTCGCGGCCAAAACCCATCCGCGATATATTGGCAATGCCGGGAACCGTTGCTTTAATGGCAGCGGGCATAGGGCCCGGTATCGAGGTATAGCTTTCAATTTTGCCCGCATAGTCCAGGTTCATACGGACACTATAAAGTTGATTGTGTTTGGCAACCGAACGGTCAAAACTACGCTCATCCTCCACCCATAAAAAAATCAACGCGGCGCAGGTAATGCCCAGCGCCAGACCGGTAATATTAAGAAAGGCGTAGACGGGTGCTTTGCGGGTTGCCCGGAAAGTCGTTTTTATATAATGAAGCAGCATGCGGCAATGATTATAGCCTTTAGCAGCACGCTATATGCCAATCTTTTAAGGCCATTGAAATCAATTGTTTAGTAAACACCAGACCGCTCAATTGTCCGGTATTGGCACGGGCAGTGTGCAGAACCGCACAGTGGATAATGCAACAGCGGATAAGCAATTTTAAATGTTCCATCTTGCCACCTGGCGGCGATTACATCAAAATACGGTTCGTTGCTGGCATTGATAAAGCCATAGATTTACTACAGCGAATGCGGCAAAAAAGCAAATGCATCCGGTTGAAAACATGAGCTGGAATTATTAAAAGAAAAACTGGAAGCCGGTATATGAAGGCATAGCCATTAGAATAATAACTCCCTGATACTTTTGTTGGCAGCAGGCCCCATATCTTCAGTTAAACGATTGCCTGAATTCCAAAGGTGAAAGTGTAGTTTTTGTCTTGAAAAGTTTGCTGAATGATTGTGGATGCTCAAATCCCAGTTCGTAAGCAATTTCACTAACCGATAAATCTGTTGCAGAAAGTTTTTCTTTTGCCTTTTCAATCAGTTTTTCATGAATGTGTTGCTGGGTGTTTTGTCCTGTGAGTACTTTTAGTAAACTACGCAGGTAAACGGGCGAGATATTTAATTTGGCTGAAATAAACTGAACGGTGGGCAAGCCTTTACTTGACAGATCTTCATTGTTGAAATAACCGGTCAGTAATTTCTCTAAACTTTCAAGGATTTTGTGATTGGCCTTTTTTCTCGTGATAAACTGACGATGATAAAAACGTTCGGCATAATTCAGCAGGACTTCAATTTGTGAAATGATGATTTGCTGGCTGAACTTGTCAATATTTAAGCGATACTCCTGTTGAATCTTGTGAACGATTTCATTCATTGTTTCTTCCTCTTTATCGGAAAGAAACAAGGCTTCATTCACGGAATAATCAAAGTATTCGTACTGTTTAATTGTTTTGGCTAATGAGGTTCTCCACAGGAAATCGGGATGAATCAGTAACATCCATCCCGTACGTTTTGCTCCTGTACTTTGTTCCTTTTCAAGTTTTAACACCTGGCCGGGCGACATAAAGAACATTGCACCTTCATCAAAATCGTATGACTGCTGTCCATACCGCATTTTTCCTTCCATACCCCGTTTAACAGCTATCAGATAAAAATCGAAGAGTAAGCCAGGTGCATTATCTATGTCGGATCTTTTTAGCTTCGAATAATCTACTACACTAATCAGCGGATGTTCTGGTGGTGGTAAACCACGCAGTTTATGAAACTCGCTAATTGTTTTTATTCTTACAGGTTCTGGTCTCATAACTTCATGACATCAATCAATCCTTATTTAAAAATAGTTTTGTTGCATATCTTCCAATAAACCCATCTGTGCCGGCTTCCAGCCCAATTGTTCTTTTGTTTTGAAATTCGTAGCGGGACTGTCAAATCCTATAAAACTGCTCATCCATTCAAAATGCTTCTTGCTTTCTTCACCTGATAAAGATACAATTGGCAGGTTCAATTTTTCGCTTATCAATCCGGCAATTCTTTTTACTTCAATACCGGTATCGCCTATAGCATTGTACAATGCCCCTTTTGCTGCTTTTTCTACTGCCAGTACAAATACCTTTGCCGCGTCCAAACGATGTACTGCAGGCCAGCGGTTGTTGCCCGCTGCCGGATAAGCAGACATCCTGTTCTTGCGTGCCTGTTGAATGATAAACGGAACAAACCCCTTATCGCCTTTATCGTGAACAGACGGCGGCAGGCGAACTACAGAGATATTTACACCTTTCGCTGCCAGTGCCATAGCCGTCGTTTCTGAGCTGCGTGGAGAATTTTGAGCCGCATTGTCTTCTGTGATGATTCCATTTGTGTTTGGCAATCCTAAAATTCCTGCAGTTACTACCATGGGTTTATTTGTCCCTGTCAATGCTTCGCCCATTGCATTGATGGCTGCTTTGTCAGTATCATTTGCTTTTGCATAGTGGGTGAAGTCGTGGATAAAAGCTGTATGAATAACTCCGTCAGCCTGTAAAGCACCTTGTCGTAAAATATCCAGGTCTTCCAGACTGCCCATTATTACTGCTGCACCTGCATTGCTGACAGATTTTGCAGATGCTTCTGAACGGGCCAGGCCAATTACCTGGTGTCCCGAACTGATTAATTCTTTGACTACCGCCGAGCCTATAAAGCCCGATGCGCCGGTTACGAATACTTTCATGTTTTTAAGTTTTGTTGACACAAAATTGTAGCAAACCTAAAAAACGGGTGTAGTCGAATCGATGTTTGTTGTAGTCAAAACGAAAAACGCGTTCAGAAAAAAGTAATCTCCCGCAGCATACAGCGTCCGGCAGGGAGCAGGATGGAGCGTGAAGAAACCTGCAGATACATTTTTTAGAACATTAGTTAATTCTTCATTTCCACATTTGCATATTTTCACATTACCACATTATTAAATCATTCTTTTCTCAAACTTTTTACCGGGTTGGTCACCGCTGCTTTTACAGACTCATAGCTGACCGTTGTCCATGCTATTGCCAATGCCGCCAGGGAGGTTATCAGAAAAATAGCCCAGCCAATATTTATACGGTAAGCGAAACTGCTGAGCCACTTATTGATGGCAAACCATGCAATGGGTATCGCAATTACAATGGCAATTAATATCAGTTTTGTAAACCCAGTTGACAATAAATACACCACATTGAGTACGGATGCCCCCAGCACTTTTCTAACGCCTATTTCTTTGGTGCGTTGCTCAGCCATAAATGCCGATAAGCCATACAAACCCATACAGGAAATAAAAATGGCTATTATCGCAAATGCATTAAACAGGCTGCCCATTTGTTGTTCGCCTTTGTATAAATTATTAATGTCCTGGTCAATAAAACCATAGGAGAAAGGGAAAGCAGGGTTAAGTTGTTTGCTTATCTTTTCCAATGCCTGAATGGTGGCTGCTGTTCTTCCGGGTTGGGTACGCACCAGCACAATTCCCATATTCCATCTGTTGTAAGCAAGTATCATTGGTTCAATGGCCGTTTGTGCCGGCTTATAATTAAAATCTTTTACAACCCCTACAATAGTTCCTTTGTCGCCATTAAAAGTAATTTGTTTACCAATTGCAGTCGCCGGGGTCATCCTCATAATCTTTGCCGCTTTTTCATTAATCACATAATTACCTGAGTCGGCAAATTCAGCAGCAGACAAAGCCCTTCCACTTGCCATCTTCATTTGTAGTACATCGAAGAAACCATCATTCACCCAGGCTTTTGTAAACCAGATTTTCTTATCCTCTCCGGTCTTCCCTTCCCATTCCACTCCTGCAGTGCTGCTGCCCAAATTGGATATCGGCTCGGAGATAGTACTAAAGTTTGCAGTAAGCGGGTTTGTTTTGAGCTCCGCTTTCAATACCTGTTGCTTGTCACCCAATTCACCAGTCATCGGCATATAAAGCAGGTTCGATTTATTATATCCAATATCCCTGTTTTTGATGTAATTCAATTGTCTGTATACAACGGCTGTACCGGCGAGCAATACTATCGAAACAACAAATTGCACTATCACTAATCCATTCCGGAAATATAGGTTGCCCCCCATCATTTTCATGTTTCCCTTCAGCACCTGCACCGGCTTAAAGCCGGACAGGAGCAAGGCAGGATAACTGCCGGAAACAAGCCCGGTAAATAATGCGATGCCGAGCAGCAATGCTATTAATTTTCCGTCCAGTAATTGTATGGAAAGTTGCTTGCCCGCAAGATCATTAAAAACAGGCAGCAACAGGCATACCATACAAACAGCCATCAACAACGCAATGAATGAAATAAATAATGACTCCCCGAAAAACTGACCGATAAGCTGCATGCGCCCCGCACCTACCACTTTGCGCAAGCCCACTTCCTTTGCCCGGCGGGCAGACCTTGCTGTGGCCAGGTTCATAAAGTTGATGCAGGCTACCGCCAGAATAAACAAGGCGACAACAAAAAATGTGTTCACATACTGGATATTTCCCTGTCCGGGCAAATCACGGTAATCAGAGCGCAAATGAATATCAGTTAAAGCCTGCAGTTTGATATTGGGCGGATTTTCTTTTATATGTTCTGCAACAATTTTATCTGCCTGCCTGCTAAGCTCCGCCAGGGCAGCAGGCGTGGCCTTGAAATTTTCATTAAGTTGTATATAGTCATAGAAATCATAACTAGCCCAGATATTATCCTTCAAACGCCAATCCGAATGTGCGATGGCCGACATGGGCATAATAAAATCAAATTGCAAATGAGCGTTTGCCGGAATATTTTTGAGCACGCCTGTAACCACCAGGTTGTCTTTGTTATCCTTTTTTAAAATTTTCCCCACCGCATCTTCTTTGCCAAAATATTTCTTCGCCATATCTTCTGTAATTAAAACAGCGTCGGGCCGTGACATGGCGGTTTCGGCATTTCCTTTTATTAATGGAAATGAAAACACCTGTAACAAAGTAGAATCGGCATAGAAGACGGCCTTTTCTTCAAACCTTTTTGCGCCCATTTCAAAAACCGTCGTCGCAGGCTGTACATACAAGAAGCGGACAAAGTTTTTTATAGCAGGAATTTTTGCTTTCAGTTCGGGAACCATGGGCCCGGAATTGGTTGCATCGCCACCGGGGAGGCGGTAGATAGTAGCAGCGTTCTTATGGAATTGGTCGTAACTCAGCTCATTCTGTACCCATAGCAAAATGAAAATGCTACAGGCCATGCCAATGGCCAGTCCGGCAATATTGATGGCAGCAAAGGCCTTGTGCCGGACGATGTTCCTGAAAGCGATTTTAAAATAATTTTTCAGCATGGTATTAAATGTAAGTTATAATGCAGGTCGTTTATTGATTTTTCCGCGAATTATAAAGATCTGACTGACTAATACATTTTTAACCAATAAAATGCCATGTTTATAAAGACGTAACAATCAATTCATCTGGCAAGCCGGCGCTGCCCGGGATGTGCGATTACGATACATATGAGTGTTCGCAGCAGTACAGTCTGTACTTCTCAATGCTGCCCTCATAGCCGGTTCAAAAAGACCGCTATATTTTGGTTAGCAAAAATATTTTTTTTGATTTTTTATTTTTCTCAAATCCAGGATAGCTCCACCAGCCGTATAAAATACAGGTTTATTTTTTCCGGATGTTCAATGAATGAGGTTCATCTTTCACGTTGTTGATTGAATGATACTTATAACCGGGTATAAAGGCAGCGCTATAGAGAAGCCGACGGCATAAAAACAAAGGCATTGGCAACAGGGGTGCCCGGCATAGTCTCCATAGTAAACAGTTTATCTATTCATTACCAATAAAAATTTACAAAAATGGAAACAGCAACCATGAACGCAAGGCTAATGTGAATGTGATGTGGAAGGAGAGAAAGTTAATTTAGGCCCGGGCGATTTTTTTAATATACCCCTCCATAAGCACCACGATGTAAAAGTGACCAGGGGTCCGGTGCTGGCGGTGGTGCAGAGATTGAAAGTGGCTTGAATTTGATCTTTTTTCGATAAAACCGGCAAAGTGGGACAAGCCGATCTTACAGCTGCTTTTTAATTATAATCAACTTCTACTTAGTCAGAAGAGTGGTATGTTCTGAGTTGTCAATATATGCAATTATGTCAAAATGCTTTTTCAACAGTATTTCCGTAAACTGGGTTGTCTCTTGTGGTCTTGAGCCTATTGAACGAAACCCTGCTGCGGTATTAAGGAATGGGATGTCATTACTACTTCTAATGTCGAGCAGGAAATTTTTAAACTTACTTTTTGAGAAAAAGTATTCATAGGTTCCTGCATAAGAAGGATGCACCTTGTAGTATTTTTCCGGACCGTAAGCTGAATAGTAGCCATTATTATAAGTAAACCCGAATGCAATATATTTTTCACCATACCAGTTGCTCAAAAAACTACCCATTTTGCCGCTGGCTTTTGTAATATGTGTATTGTCTGCTGATAAAATTATTTTCTTTCCTTCATGGTTTTTTACCAGCCAGTCTATGTTTTGTGCCATGTACTCATCCCTGCTTTTTGTTTTCTCTGATTTGTATTGAGAAGACAGGCTTTGTACAAAAATATTCATATAGTGTTGTATGCTCTCCAAATCTTGCGCTTCAGCACCTGCATATACCGAATTATTTTTAGCTACCAAATACTGGTATATCGTTTCAGCCTTTTGATAAACCTGGGTCCATGGCTGGTTCCTGTTTACAGCATCATCGTACCATTTCCTGAGTTCGGTAAGATCGGCCAATAGACCTGTATCATTTACTTTGGCAAAATCTTCAACGGCCTTTAAAGCCGACATCCCATTTTGCATATCAAATCCCTTAAATTCCACTTTTTTCTTACTCGTTTGATTATATGATTTTAGCCATTGTATAATATCGATCATTTCCTGTGTTTGCCAGCTTGGGTAGGTCAAATCGTCCATCACATTCTTCAAAGTCCCTTTACCATGCAATACATACTCGTTAACCCGGTCGGCTTCAACAGTGGGTGCTTCCAGGGCAAAAATTGAAAAATCTTTTTTTTCGACCAGGTATTTTACCATGCGTAATTTCAGCTTATAAATTGTGGACGAACCATGTGAGTTCTCGCCCAATGCCACTACGCTGGCGTTGCCGGTTATATTACCGAGCGGAACCAGGTCTTTGAGGTCTGCATCAGGGGATAAAGATTTTATTGGAATGGCCCGCTTATTCAAATTCATGATTTCCGTTTTGCCTGGCTCTCTGAAATCAGGTGCCCCGTTTCCATATTCCTGGCCGTTAATTTTTATTTTTACATTATCAAACCAGCAATCCCCGGTTCCATTCGCAACCAAAGCAATCAGCAACCTGTCCGATGAATAATTATCCGGGAAAGATGCTGTATGCGAAATAAATATCCATTCGCCATTGTTTCCTTTTATAGGAGGAGAAACAGCCGGCTTGCCCCCGGTCGGATCACGAAAAGCTAACATTGTTTCCAGCGAATCAGCATTTGTAAACTTAATATACCCTTCAACTTGTATAGTTTTTCCTGCAATCAATTTTCCCGGCAATGATAAAAAAGTATAAACGGCACCGTTCTTTAATCTTATATGAAGGCTTTTGTTGCCATTCTCGGCCATACTGCTGTCCAGGCGGGCATCATACATTTCTCCTTCACCTTCAATGGCCCATTTTCTTGGTTGAGATTTGTAAACGCCATACTCAAAATCAAGATTTAAAAAAACCTGGGCAATCCCTTCGCCCGGAATAAGAGACAGGCTAAATATTGCAAATAATATATGCTTCTTCATTTGTTGGATCGGTCAGGAGCCTGTGAGACGTATAAAGTTTGCGGCGGGTTACACCCGTTACTTTATTTTTCGCGATAGGCAGATTTATGGCTTTTAAATTGTTGAAGCAGACATTTGCAATGATGTACAACATTTTGATTCTCTAGTCTGTTTTTACAAGAACCCGTTTCCAGGTCTTGCTGTCTCCAATGATTAAAGTGTCGCCTTTTAGAATAAATGGCCGTGGTTGGTCGGTGTCAATATACCAGGGCATGGAGCCGCCTTTAACGTGATGTGTCACGATAGATTTACTGAAATCAACTGAATAGGTGCCAAAGTAGCCTACTGAATTACTGTCTATCCAACGCTGCAGGTTAACGTTGTAATTTTTGGCTGAGTCCTCGGAAATTTTCATCGGCATCTCCGAACAAATATTCAGATTAACGATACCGTTCCTGGTGTAGGTAAAATACCCTTTGGGATTTTTGCCATATGCATAGGTCCATGTTGAAGTTGATGGATCTAAGTCTGCAAATTCGATTAATCTCCAGGTGCCCACTAACTTGCTTTCCTGCATTCCTGTTTTAGTAAGCTTGCCCGATCTCATTTTGCTTTGCCCAAATGAAGCAGCAATTATTATGATTGTGAATAACAGTGAAAGTGGAAATCTTATCATTTGACAAATGTTATAATTATGAAAGTGAGATGCTCATTGCCAATGGTTTTCTCAACGGTAATTTGTACTATCGTTTTGGCTGTTTCGTTGAATATAACAATTTAAACGCGTTGGCTACAGCCTGGTGCATTATGGTGGCATGATCTTCCTGTGGCAAATAATCGTAATACACTTGTATATTTTCGTTTCGTAATTCTTTTATTTTTTCAAACAACAAATTGGCATCTACTTCCATTACCCTGGGAATAGCAGTGGGCGTAAGCCCTTCCTTTCCAACGCCGATATAAATGCTGGTCGGGCCACCAATACCATTCTTTAACATCTGTAAACTTTGCGTTAATAATGAACCATTGTTCCACCACAAACTTGGGCTTACGATTATATATTTGTTGAAAAGCCCTGGTTTTTCAAATAAGATCTCTGTAGCCAATAATCCGCCCAGCGATTGACCGATAATAGTTTTCGATGTGTTTGTCCTGTATTTATTGCCGATAAATGGTTGCAGCTCTTTTTCGATAAATGCAATAAACCGGTCGGCATGCCCGGTGGTTGGATATGCTTTTCTGTCTTCTTCAATGCTGGTGGGAAATGTGAAATCCCTTTTCCTGTCTACCGTAGCAATGCCTACAACAATTGATTTTGGGATTTGCTTTATCCATTCAAAACTGTAGAATTGAACAAGTCCAACGATATGGATAAAGTCCTCGTTGGCCGACCCGTCAAGCAGGTATATTACCGGGTATTTTGTGGTGTCGTTTTTGTTATAGCCTTCCGGAAGATAAATATTTAAAGTCCTTGTTTCGTTTAGTTCTTTGGATCTAAGTTCTTCAATGATGCCAAGTACAAATGGCCTGGCAGTATGCGCCCGCTTTGTGTTGCTGCTTTGCCCGAAAATGAGCGAAGCAGAAAAAGTCAAAATAATAAATAAGAAAACCTTACTCATTTTATGGATGGCCATTTGTAGTACCGGTTGCTAAAGGAGACAGGAAAGGGGCTGATGACTAAACAAAGGACAGCCCCTGCTTTTATCCATACTGCTTTATCCGAAATTTTATTTATACGCTATTGCCGCACTCGATGGTCCGCTCAATGCAAGTAAGGATGTTGATGTGAACCCTGCCATCTTTGCCCACCGGTTGAAATCCGCAAAGGTGTAATCAAAACCGGTTCCGGTTTCAATAAGCATATTCAGGCTCATCATCATGCCAAATGCATTTTGTTTTCTTTCGTTGTCTATGATGGCTTCAATGGCAACAAAAGCCCCGCCTTCAGGCAATGCCTTATACGCTTTTTGCATCAGCAATATTTTCTTTTCTTCGTCCCAGTCGTGCAGGATATTGCCCATGGTAACAATATCTGCGGGTGGAAAGGCATCGGCAAAAAAGTCACCATTTTGCGCTTTTACCCGGTCTGCCAACTGAAATTGCTGAATCATTTCCAAAGCAATCGGTTCAACGGGAGGGAGGTCGACCGTGGTACAACTCATATGCGCCTGGTGCTTTGCAACCATTAAAGATAACAACCCGGCCGAGCCGCCGATATCTGTCATTGTTTTGTATTTCGAAAAGTCAAATTTTTGGGCAAAAGCCATAAAGTTGCCCATTTGTATTCCGCTCATTGCATTAATAAATTCTCTTAGCTTGTTGGGATCCTGGTAAAGTAAGCCAAAAAAATCTTGTCCTGCCTTTGCTTCGTTTTGGGGATGTCCGGTAACCAGGGCTTCTTCCAGGTCACCCCAGAACCTGTACAAGCGGTTGTTCATCATTTCAAGGATGCCTCCGATATAAGACGGCTTATTTTTATCCAAAAAAGTATCCGTATCTATTGAATTGGAATAAACAGCTGTCTCCAACAGTCCTTCACGCGTAAGAAATCCAAATATTGTTAATGTGTCTAAAAAATCGTAAAAATGCCTATCCGTACAGTGTAATTGTAAGGAAGCTTTGATGTCTTTGCCCGACATTTTCTTTCGCGCTGCCAATTGGGTAAACAGCTGGAATTTTATTGCAGACAATAATATTTTTGAAGCCCAGAAGCCTGTTCCGATTTGCATGATGTTTGCCGGCGACGGTTGATTACTGTTGTTTTCCATTATGTATAGTTTAGAAGTTGGTTGTTACAAATTGCTGCTGAAGTCGCCGGCAGGCTTCCAGGCTGTCACGCTTCATGTGTGGAGTTAATACATTGAATATACGCAGCATCCTGCGGATAGGGAAAACTAAGTTCAAAACGGCCGCCCATAGCAATGGGCAGTTAATAGCTGCTCATTGCAACAACTTCGGTCCAGACTGGCGGTAATATTAAGTGCCGTTGCCCTGGAAGATTCTCATAATTTGTTGGCGGGAGTCATTAATGAAGTTTTCATTTGTTGAGTCCTTTATTTTCGTCAAAAGAGAGAATTGAATGTTTATTATATTTCCCTTTTGCAGTAGGGCGCCCCAAACAGCCTTTGAATATTGTCTGGTCAAAGTATCGTAACTACTAGCTATTATCAATGAGTTCCACCGCCCGTTAATCAATAATAAGGTATCGAGTTTTGCACTTCAGCCCGCCTGGCGCAAAATCTGTGTTACTGGCATTTATTCTGTCCGCCTGGGAATTACAATAGCGTCAATGATTTTGTCATAGGTTGCATACCAGCAATTGTGTCCAAATTGATTGAAGGAATACAGTGCTATTTCTTTTTCAGCAATTAATGTTTTGGGCACCCGGTGAGGAAAAGGCCGGCCAAATGCATGTGATAACACTATAAAATGAACGTTATCAATAACCAGTGAAGGGTCAGCTTGTGTATACTCGTTTTCAGAGTACTCAATTTTCGTTATGGTAAAATTTGTCTCAGAAACATTTGTTTGAGCTTTATAAATCACTTCTCCAGTCCAGCTTCTGGTCAAATACATAATGCCATTCCAAAAATAAATATCCCACTTGTCTTCCATACATTTTGCTTTATATCCTGCTCCTTCCATTTTGGAGCCATTATGAGGATATACCAGATGAGTGGATATTGTCTTTGAACCTTCTAGTTTTACGTCGATTAATTCTTCACCAATACTATTTCTTTGCTCATTAAATAATACGGCAACTTTTTTGTCTGATGTAAACGACAGCATTGTCTGAGTTAAACTTCTTATGTCCAGAATTCTTTTGTTGAAGGGGTTGCCTTCGCCAAGGTCATACCATTTGAAAATGTATTCGTCTGATTTACTTGGATAAGATTCAGATTCTTTCTTTCTTTTTTTAAATAGCCCGAACATAGTCTTTATAATTACTTGTAAAGCTGAGGATGGCCGCCAGACTGGCTTCTGCGATCCGTATCCGCGTTACGCGGGAGTACAGAATCAGGTTAATAAATTGAATTTGAATATACATAGTGTCTTGCGGATTTCAAAATATAGGTTTTAAAACGATCACCTAACTGCTGCTGATTATTGACTCATTGCAACAGCCTCGAGTAGGATAGCTGGAAAACGGTTGATTGTTGGCTGCATACGATTAATGTGATATCTCAAACGGCTAATTGTCTTCCCAAACCAACGAATTTATTTTCCAACCGTTAATTGTTTTAATAAACTGGAACAGTTTAGTGCCATTTTCAGCGAAATCTGTCCCGTCCAGATTTCCTGTTTTTTGGTATGTAGAATGCCGTTGCGCTATATGCCCGGCAATTTTTGTTTCTTCATCCAATTCTGTCTCCCTGAAATTTGTCAGGGGTTCCATTTGTTAGAATAGCCTTGCGCGGTTCAATAAAGCTGGCTAAATCATATATAGTTTGCGTAAGACCTGTTTTCTTTATGATTATAGTTTCATCAATACAGATATCGTAAAGTGTTGTCCAGTCGGGTTGTCTTTGACTGGTATTATTAAAAATATCAAAAAAATGCTTCGTGATATGGTCGATAGCAGTTTTATCTGCGGAACTGGTTTTGACGGTTGTTTCCATTTGGCTAAAATATACCTGATAATGAATGATTGTGTTTGAGATAAATACTTGCAGGCAATGTAAAAGACTAGCTGCCGGAATGGTTTCAATTAGATCGAATCAATGCTTTTAGTTGTGGTCGCTCCGGATTAAAGAATAGCAGCAAACCGAATCCTGGTTGTAGTTTTATGTCGTAACAAGTTTTTACAGTTTCGCATAATGAATCGCAATTACGCCACCTGCAAAAGTTTTAGACTCCACAAGTTTCAATTTGGTCGTACCAGTTATATCTTTAAACAGCGGCATGCCTTTCCCTAATATTATTGGATTAACAAAAAGCCAAAACTCGTCAATTAATCCTTCATTTAATAAGGATTGTGAAGCGCCAGGGCTTCCAAATATTATAATATTTTTTCCCTCCTGCTGCTTTATTGTATTAATGTTGCCGGCGAGTTGATCAGCAATAACTTTGGTGTTGTGAAGTCCGGTTTCATGCATAGTCCTGGATAAGACAACTTTAGCAACTTTGTTGTACCAGGTTGAATGCTCTATATCATGTTTTGATGCGTTGGGTTGTTCGCCTGCTTTTGGCCAGTAGCTTTGCATCATTTCATAAGTTACCCGTCCGTAAAGAGCAGTGTCTGCCTGGTCTGTCATGGTGCCGACAAAATCAAACATTTCAGCATCCACATGTATCCAATCCATTTCTCCGTTAGGTCCTGCTACAAAACCGTCAAGTGAAGTGTGCATAAAGAAAATTAACTTTCTCATTTAATAAAATTTATTGTTTTTAAGTTTTTTATCCGTCAGGGTTTTAGGGTATCATTCTATTTGTGACTTGAATAATGCAATAATACTGTTCCGCAAGGAAATGGTTTGCATTCCTTCAATGTCAATTGCAAATTGGTATTGATGAATTTCAAAATTGGCTCATCGCTACTAATAGCAAGTGGGTTCACAAGTAAATAGTATTCATCTGCTAATTTGTGCTCCACTAAGGCTGATACGAATGTATTACCACCATAAACAATGATGTCTTTTCCTTTATTCTCTTTTAATCTTTTTATTTCTTCTGAAATGTCTCCACTTATGATAGTTGCATTTTCCCATTCATTAACCTTAAGTGTATTTGAATAAATATCTTTGTGAGTGTCATTAATTGGCTTTCCAATTCTGCTATTAATATCATCAGGATTGGGATTTTCCGCAACTTCTTTCCAATATGGGATAAAGCCTTCAGCCGTGATTCGTCCAAGTAAAATGCTGTCAACATTTTTAAGGTTGTCTATGCAAAAGGTTACCATATCATCATCCCAATTTATTCCCTCAAAATTCATTTGTACTTTTAATTTTCTCATGACGTTTTAGTTTTAATTGTCTGTTATGATACAAAGATGCTGCAGATAATTAAAACCGGTGAGTGCTAAAAGCGACAAATCTAAGGGTAATTGCGACTGGTGATATGCTGCAATATAATTCATGTCTGCGCAAAGTTAGTAGGGTATTGATTCACAATGATCGCCAGGAGCAGGTATTGTCGATGGTGGGGAATTTTATTTTCGGCCGCCCGGAACCACTGCTTGGTTTTTTGATAAAGTTAAAAATTATGAACTAAAGCTGAGCTTTATTCGTCAAGCCCAGAACCGCAGTACAGCATAATTACTGCTGGTGATTGCTCCGATGTCAAGCCCCACTATTGGCAATACCAATGTTAGCGGTAGCTATTGTGCGTCAACTTGAATGTAGTTTAAAAGTTTTATAAACTCTTTGAAGTCGCCCTTGTGTCTGGCTGACCCCGTCTTCATCCTTAAAAACCATTTGTCTGTCAAATTACATTTGAACCAATAGAAAACTGGCATCCAATTTTTTGATTTTACAACAATACAAGAATAATTGTCAATTGCTGGTCGCTCAGCTGTCAAGCCTTCAAGGTTGTAATTTAATTCTGTCTCGTTAATCCA
>Ga0068859_100000085_pt1 | contig 85748 bp, 92 predicted proteins | sample KBSSwiS22_FD_66585 | JGI IMG/M metagenome (GOLD analysis project Ga0068859, IMG submission 66585) | Switchgrass rhizosphere microbial communities from Kellogg Biological Station, Michigan, USA - KBS Switchgrass S2-2 | ecosystem: Host-associated > Plants > Roots > Rhizosphere > Soil ...
AAAAGATTGAGATAGACGAGCAAGGCTTATTTACACAGCGCCAAGCTTTTCTATGGCTCAAAGGCACATCCTGGCCGATGATAGTCAAGTTTGGCGCGGGCGATGCGGAGCATTTTCTCGCGCTCCGCATGAGGGAGGATCGTCAGCGACTTCAAGCTTCTCAGGTTTCAAGCTTTTGGGGAGGCGTGGTGCCGGCTGCAGGAGACGTCAATCAACGCTCCCACATGCACGATATTCCGCAGTTTGCCGTGCTTTCTTGGTCACGCCAATTCTTTCTCTGTACGCCCGTCTTGTACCCTATTCAAGCACGTGGGACCCTTAGGGCACGGGGCAGCGATGTGCTGCCGCGTTGAGCAGGGGATTTACTAGTGCCAACTTCAATCAACATCGCTGACGAAACCGTGGAACTCATGGGCGACGGCGTGGCTATCGTCATGCAGAAGGACCAGACGCAGAGAGGGCATCCGATGCAGAACGTGGTCCTGACCGTGGCGGACCTGAGGGCCATGCTGTCAGCCGCTGAAGGCTAAGTGCACCTGCGGGGACGGCCGGGGGCATCGGGCCCTCGGCTGCCCGCCAGACCTTGGGGCGGAATAGGCCCTAGGGCGCCCTAGGAGACTCGTCAGGCATCACAGGCCTTTTTGGGCACCGCAGGGGGGCTCTGCGGACGCTATCGGCGGCTAGTAAGTCCCCAAGAGACTCTGGGGGCATCGCTTGCTGGTAGGGCGATACTTCATCAATTCCGGGGGAATGATATGCGACAGTATTGGATGCTATTGCCCCTCGTGCTTACGGGGTGCGGGGGTAAAACGGGCGATCCCGGCATCTGCCAAACCCCGGAGCCACTCACGGCAGCAAGTCTCAATGCCGGTACGCATGAGGGTGATTTGCGGTGGTGTGTGCACCGCTGGGCCTACCGCCTTGCAGCCGCACCGGGATCATCGGCACAGGTTGCGCCAGCCGTGGTGACTGCCTGTGGCGATGAAGTCATAGATGCGTTCATAGCGAAAAATCCTGCCCCAGACGGCGTAGATGCGGAGGCGTATTCCAAAGGCGTCCGGAGCAAGGCACTGTCCGATGCAGTCTTTCGGGTCACACAGGCCCGTGCGGGGCATTGCGACATCCCGTGAGAAGCATGGAATTGCACAGTTCTTCGTGGCACTAGTCTCGCACCAGCGGTTTGATTAGGCGAGCGGGTGAATGTCTCAACAAAAAAGTTCGTGTATATTTTGCGGAGGATTTGGGAAAAAGTCCAAAGAGCACATATGGGCTCAGTGGACCCACGATCTCCTGCCCGCCGCCCAAGATTATTACAGGATAACGAACCTAGGGCTACCACGGCAGGAGGGGTGGAACCGTCAAGGTGGAACCAAGGACATCGAGCTCCGTAATGTGTGCAAGGACTGCAACAGCGGGTGGATGAGCCGTCTAGAGAATGAAATAAAGCCTTTATTGACTGAGATGATCTGTGGGCGCGACGTCGGGCTAAGCGACGAACACAAAGCCATGCTGACGCGGTACCTAATGATGAAAATCTTTGTCTGCGATGCCCACAACAATGCAGATATCTTGTTCAGTATGGAAAACAGAAGGCACTTTTTCTCAGATAGAGTTATTCCATCCGGCGTTGAAATTGCTCTCCATAAATATAAAATTGATCATGATGAGGTGCCACAATACTATAAGGACTTTGTTCTTCACGGCCGAAGAGATGGTTCCATTTTGTATCACTGTGGCTTTTTGCTCAGAATTGGCAATTTGCTCGTACAACTCCGGGCATGCAGCCCTCCCTTGCCACCCATTCCCACAGAAAAGGGCTACGATTCTTTCGAACTTTGGCCGCCAAACGACGAAATGCTCTTATGGCCGCCGCCACTCAATCTCTCGAAGCAGCGTGCCTTGTTTATCCAAACGGGGGTGGGCACGCTCTTGGCCCAAGTGCGGGAAATCTCCAAAGGCGCTTAGCGGTGGCGTTCGGCGGCTGGCAGGTACATGACGGTGAAAGCAACGAGCGTGTGACGGTTAATCTCTGGGGGTGGAGAATGAGGGGTAAGATCATCATTGCAGCAGCTTGCGTGTTGACGCTTCTTGCCTGTCATCAACGGTCAAGCCGCTTGCAGGAGGACGACTTGTGGCAAATGGGAGGAGCTCTCCCTGATCACGGAAATTCGTCACTGACGAGTGCAACTTGGCCTACCTGGGCTAACAGGGAGTGGCCCAAGGCCTGCACCAAACTTCAAATGCGTTTTGTTATCGGTACGGTTCCTCACCAAGGACGACTGTGCAAATTGGATGAAGTGGCCGGGATAGTGCCGGTCAGCAGAATGCGGGCTGGAGGCAGCCTTATTTCAAACAGTGGCGAACAATATCGGGTTGGCTGGAAGTGGGCAGACTACAATACGACCGATGAGAAAAAGGCCTGTGCGGCTGACCCTGTTGGCGACAAAGTAGACCTGTATTTCCTTGTCAGGAGCGAGCCCCATAAGCTCTGGAGACTATCACAGCCCACCAAGCGACCGCGCCTTTATCATGACAGCGACGAAGTCTTTGCAGATTGCTACCGGCTGTATGAGCTTCTTGGCAGAGTTGGTTCCCGTTAGAGCCTGCATTCTTAGAAAACTGGTGGATGACGTGAAGGTCCGAGCTGTGGCCGTGGGCTCGCAGCGAAGCGGCCTGTTTTGAACTGCATTGCCCCGAAATTCCTTGGTACCATGCCCAGGCCGAGAGGGGACCCGTGGAGCCAAAGGTTCCATTCATTCTATCGGGGACGTGTGTTTGGCGCAGGGTGTCGGGCAGCGGCAGACCCTCAGAAATATAAAGGGTCTGTCACGAACCCATGGCCGTTGCGGCTGGTGGCATTCGGCCATTGGGCCTGCCGTGCCGACGCTGGCGACATTTGGCGGCTGTTCTCCAAGGGCCTAAATCGGATCGAGACCCATTTCGTCATCGCGCAGATGGCGTGTCCCGAAACTTGTACGTTGTGAGGTAGGGTCGAATGACCTGTGGAAATGGCCTCAAAAGATATGTTGACGAGTTATGATTGATACCTCATAAGGTGCGCATATCTTTTGAGATACAAGGGGCATCCCATGAGCCGCATCGCATACTATCGAGTTTCCACAGGCGACCAGAGCGTCGAAGCCCAGCGGCAGGCCCTTGGGGGCAACTTCGACCGTGAATATGAGGACGTGGGCGTTAGCGGGGCCGTGAAGGCAGAGGACCGGCCCAGCTTCGCTCAGCTCCTCAGCTATGTGCGGGAAGGCGACACCGTCTATATCTACGCTATCGACCGGCTGGGGCGCGATGCGCTGGACGTTCAAGCCATGGTCCGCCGTCTGCTGAAACAGGGTGTGACGCTTGACGTGCGGGGGATCGGCATCATCGGGCAAGGTGTTGGCGAGATAATCGTCGCTGTGCTGGCCCAGATGGCGGACATGGAGCGCCACAGGATCATGGAGCGGTGCGAGAGTGGGCGGGTTGCGGCCCGTGCGGCCCTGGAAGCGACCGGGCGGACGCACAGGGGCAAGGTGAGCATGGGCAGGCCCACGGGTCGCCGAACTGGCAAACCTGACGTGACGCCTGCCGATGTGGTCGCGTGGCGCAAGGCGAACGGCGCGAGCATCAAGGCCACTGCGGAGCATTTCGTGATCGGGAAGGCGACCGTCACCCGCTACTGTGCCGCTGCGCAAGCGGAGGCATGATCGGGATAGGGGATGTAAGCTCTACAACTCATCGTCGGAAACGACAGTGATTCGGATGCGGCGGGCAAACCTGCAGACCACGAATATGCAACCACACACCGCGCCACATACCGTCACGGTATTGGCTGCAATGTCCAACAATTCAGCCATTTTTTGACTCCTTTTCGACAACCCCACGCGAGTCGTTAAAAAAGTCTTAACAGCCGCACCGCTAAGGGAAGCTTGCGGCGAAAGGTTAACCTGAGGGCAGCTAATGCCCCCACTAAGACTGGGCCAACACGGCTTTTGCTTGCAGTGGCGGGAGGACATGGCGCCTGGCGATAGCCCTATAATGCCACAGGAGACTCGTCAGTCCTCATTGGGCCCGTTTGCCAGTCGGGCCTGCGTTTCGGTGCCAACAGGAGCCCATGAGTCCCCAGCGACTTCTGAGCGCATGTTGCGTAATGTGACCAACCCTCCTCCCAACATCGGGGCGGGAATAATGGGGCACGAAAATGCTGGAGGGCCGCAGGAACCCACACATCCTTAATGGAACTGATGAGTTCCATTAATTAATAGGCCCAATCCACAGGAATGGCGGCGATGAAGGCCGCGAGAGACTTCAGCGCACCTCGTCCATCAGTGGACCCTAGGCACGGGCGCATCAGCCATCCCGAGCGTCTCCACGAAGTACCGCCGAAAAGCTCCTTTCAGCACCTCAACGCCAACATCCCGCTTCGACACCGGCACCATCAGCGCGTCATGGACCGGCAGGAACCCAATGCCGTAGCGGTCCCTCAAGTCCTCCATGGCCAGCATCATGATTTCCGCCTCATGGTACTGGAGGTCGAGCGTACCGATGGCGAGGGTCGGTAGGTCCCGCAAGAACGGATAGCGTCCCAGGGCAGCATCACGCGCCCAGCCATACCGCTTGCCGCCTATATCAGGATCGGACTTGCCCAGCGCCCTCGTGATGAACCATTTGACCTCTTCGCGCCTTGCGGGACCGCCGAGGTTGTACGGGTCCGTCCGGCCGTCGAAGGGCAAGCCCAGTAGCCCATGCATGATGCTGAGATGGCTGGCACCGAGGTCCGGCTCCTCCACCTCCTCACCATCGAGACGGATCACCTTGGCTCTGGCTCTCCGGCCTGCCCCCGCGTCCTTACCGTCGCTCAGGCTCTCATAGCGATCTGACAGGCGCATGGAGTAGAACCTACCGCCCCACTGCCAGTTGAAGCCCGGCTGATCGGCACTGTTGAAGACCCGCTTGAGGCCCTTAAAGACGATGCCGTTAACGTGACCGGGCGCCAGGAGGTGGCGATTGAGCATTTCCATACGGGCGACGATAGCCCCTGCCTGCGTGTCGTCGGGGGCAATGGGCAAGCTCTTGGGCGCAGACCCTTCCACCTTCATGGCACGGGCGATCAGCCAGCCCTCGGTCGCCTTGACCTTGGGGCCATTGAGGACCGCTGGTTTGCCGAAATGGTCATCAAGCCGCCCCAGGTCGATCCCGTGCCCTTCGACCATGTTCATGAGCTTGGCAGTCGGTCGGAAGCTTGTCAGGGCAGCGACGAACGAAGGTCCATGGCCCTTCTTTGATGGAATTCTGAAGCCGCGATGCTCCTCCAGGAGCCCGTCCGCTAACAATGAGGACCGCATGGTCGCAAAGGCAGTCTTTCCGCCCGGATATGTCGTCAGGTCGGAATTGCTTGTCGCGAGGGATGACCAGCGGCCCTGCTGCCCCGCATGGAGTAGATCGGCAAGGAACGGACCAAGGGTCTGCGGGTAGCGGGTGACCATGGTGGGCCGCAACTGGCCCTGAGATTGCTGGAATGGGGAAATCACCATCTCCACGAGGGAGGAGACGAGGGAGGATGCTTGCGGAGACACTGGGGCGGCTTCAAGCGCCATGAAGCGGGAACGGTTCCGAGCTTCACGGTGTTCGGCAGCGCCCATGGCGTCCAAGGGCGTGTTGAGGTGCACGGGAATGGTGATCCTGTTGGCGATATTGGTGTGGAGCTACGCTACCCACGGGGATGGTCAATGATGACCACCACTGGATCAGATGTCAGGCACCTTATGGCTAGCGGAGGGCACCCTATAGCATAGTGGACAAAAAGTCTGGCGCTCAGAGGGGACGCCCGGTCCCATCGGGATCGCAGGGATATTCGTAAGCGGCCCTTAATGCGGATCGATTGGAGTTATTCGTACATGCACACTAATGGATTGGCAGAAACCAGGGGCTGTACCAAGCGCACCGCGCCGGGCCTGTGGACCTGTAGTTCGTAAGTGGGGATTAATGCGGCTCAGGAGGATTTCTTATACGTCACGACTATCTCCCCGTACGGCCATATTGCCCCGCAGGACTCGTCAGTGCCCCGTCAGGCGCCGATAGCATCCTGTCCGCCTCCGCCCTGCCAGCACGGGCCACCAGTGGCTGATGAGTCCCTAATGCCGATCTGGGGGTATCAGTTCTCGCCAGTGCATTGAGACCCACCCTACTCCTCTGGGGCTACAATTTCTACGGTCACCGGCTTCCCTTTTTTAGGAAGGGCCGCAGCAATATCCTTTACGCTCGGCACGTTGTCGAGGGCGTCCTGCAGGGATTGCCGGAGGTCTGGAAATTTGTTCAACAGGTTTTGAAATCCACCAGAGGCTAAAAGAGCCTCATAGGGGCTGCCATGTTCCTCCAGTGCTAAAAAGCGGAGGGGCGCTTCCTCAAGGCGATCCAATGCCGATGCGAAAAGTCGCGCTTCGAGCTGCGGGTCTAGCCGCGCGGCTTCTTTCCGGTATCCCTCGTAAGCCCGAGCCACGGCTGCCTTAAACGCGTAGTCCTCGGCCAGCCGAAAACGTTGCCCAATTTGCCGCGTCGCGATCCAGGCGAACCACACGGGTGCAGCGATTGCGAAGAATGACATTGCGGCGTTTAGCCAAATGAACTCGGCAGCGATGCTCTTGTCGACCAGCATTTGTTGCATCACTTGTAGGCGCAAGAATCCGATGATTCCACCAGCGGAAAGTGCGCCCAAAAGCAATGCGACCCATGCCCATGTCGACCCACCAAGCTGCTTTGCCTTTTCGCTGAACGCTGCCGCCAGTCCAGCTGTGGTGGCGGTACTATAGGCCGAGTCAATGTTCGAGATAAGTTGACGGGCGGTTGCCTCGTGCGTGGCTATTTCAGTCTGACACTGTTTGGACGCCTCGTTTGAGGTTGCCGCATTGTCGGCCGCGGCTTTCGCATCGTTGCTGTACGCTATTATCTCGTCTCGGGCTTCAGCGAGCATTTGAACGTCGGCGGGCAAGCTGAGGGCGGTGGCGTTGGCATCTTCGATGCGTTTGAGCATCTCGTCTAGCCGTGCGGTACGGGGAACATGTTGTTTCACAGCTGCTTCCAGCGCCCGAATTTTGGATGCTAGTTCTTTTGGGATAAGCTGAGACTGCGAGACAACTTCCCAGTTCACTAATGGGGCGGAAGGTAGGGCAGATTCCGCATTGCTCATGATCATTTCAAATGAGGCTAGAACAACGGGAGCATTTCCGCCGGATAGTTGGGGGATGGTGTTTGCCTGAAACCATGCCAGTTGATCTGGCAGCCGCACTAGTAGAGCTTTCAAATCAGCGTCGATGCTGGCCTCTTCAAGACCCTTCAGATTTGAGGCAAGACGACGTGCCCTCGACGCAAGGTCGTCTCGTGTCAGCGGGGGAACATTCCACGCGCCAACGGCCAGATTGTAAGGCTGGTCCGTCCAAAACGTCGCTATGTAAGTTGCGAAACCTTCCAGCGCGTTAGTCGCATTAATGACCTCGGTGAGCATTGATATTCCCCTTCGACCAACGCCTATGCGTATTATTCAGGTGATGTGTCAAAGGTTCGCTGAATTGTCGTGGCGACCATACGGCGCCTCAGGACTCCTAAGGGGCCCGTCAGGCCACGACAGCACCATGCAGCGCCCTGCGTGCAGAGAATGCACCTTAGGTAGCTGGGGAGTCTCCTGGGGCTTTTGGGATAGATCGGTTGCGATAGGCAAATGCCCCGCCACAGCTTGGAACCATGGCGGGGCCAAGGGAAGCCTGCCCAAAATGCGGGGGGGCAATTCGCAGAGCTTCCCAAGTCGGTCACTCAGGAACGATCGGATGCCGGAGAGGTTGCATTCGGTGGCGAACGGCTGCCGTAGGTGTAGCTATCGCACACCAGCGCAGCAACGGACGGACGGGCAGTGCGCTATGATCCCGCGCGAGCGCCCATTTCAGCACCATCGGAACTTGTCCCTCTCATGGCCCGTTCTCAGGTCTTAGCGAGGAGCGAAAGATGCATAAAGAATCGGAGGACGGCAAAACCGTCACTCACGTGTCGACGGAAGAGGCACGAAGCGGCGCCACGCCGCACATCGTCCGATACGTGCTAGCATGGGGCCTAGGGCTCGTGATTGTCGCGTTCATCGTTATCGTTGGATATGGCATGCTAACGACGTGAGGCTCTAGGTCTGTGCGCTGTAGACTGCTTCTCTCTGAGGGGAGAATCCCGACCGACAGGTCAATTCATCAGGTCGATCGCTGATATGATGATCTGTGGCAGGCCGTCGGCGTTAGGGCTGAAAAACCGCTCCTCGTAGAGGCGTTGGGCCGCTAGGCGTATTTGGCCGCGTTGTGCATCAATTGCGGCAAAAAGATCCCCGCCCGCCGCACGGTCGCCAAGCCTCAATAGCGCCGAGGTATCGAAATCTACCAGTATGGGTTGCCCGTCCGCTTCCCCTTGGAACTCCGGTCCCGAGCTGCTGTTCTTGATCAGTGCTCCAAGCGTAAACATTGCAGATGCCTTCTATAGGCAGTCGCTTATGCGCCAGTCTGACCCTAATGTACCGCAAAGCTCGACCCGACGGAAGACGGGCCCTACGGATCGTTCGCGCCTTCGAGTGGATTGGCCTCATCAATGAGCCGCTGCACGTCCGCAATGGCCGTAGCGTCCTCAAGTCTTAACAGCGCCCCACAGCGACACGCCGCTGCCTTCTGAAGCCGTAGCTGCCGGAAGGGCACGCTGATCGACGTCCCGCACTTGGGACAATCCACCTGGGCACAAATGTCGTCCAGCTCGCCAGCCATCCCGCGAACATATCACCGTAGGAAATTCATGACCACCCAACTAGCTTGCGGCCACTACGGACGGATGGGGCTTGGTGGTTCGTGCCTCCCCTGTTTTCGGGGTGGGTTGCGGGTTATGGTATCGGATGCGTAATCACTACGTCCCCCAATTCTTGCAACGGCCTTGGACCTCACCAGAGGACGGAGCCCTGCAAGTCTTCCACATGACCGCCTCGGGTGTTCACTGCACCCGGAAGGTGCCGAAGAGCACCGGCTATCGGGACGACATGCTGGCGCTCACGCGGGACGAAATCGCCGGGATGAGGAAGCACGACGTGGAGACGATCGTGTTGCAACAGGTCGACAATGACGCCGCGCTGGTCCGCAGCAGGCTGTATGACCATCAATTAAATACCCTCACGCATGACGAACGCTGCGCTTGGGTTCGGTTCCTAATGTCGCTGCGAATTCGCGACCCTGCGGTTGTACGAGACCTCAAAGCCGATGCAGACAAGGTATTGCGCAAGTCGCTTGCTGATAATCCCCACGAGTACGTGCAGCTATTGGCGGACGACGATCCCGCAACGTTGGAGGAGTGGACAGAGCACCGCTTTCCGGGCCTTATCGAGAATTTCGGACTGTCGTTCTTCCATGAGCTCTTGAACGATGACCGGATCGGGAATGCGTTGCTGCACCTCAAATGGTGGGTTTTCGACGTGTCCAGCGCGAAGAACGATTTGCTGTTAGGGGACCGCCCGGCCATCTTCTTTGGCGACATCGACGGGCCTAACTTTGCCGCTGCTCTCCCGCTTGCGCCACACAGACTGTTCCTAGCGACACGGGGAACAACGCTGGCGACCGGATTGCCCAAAGTGCCGAGCAGCTCACTCGTGGCACAAGTGAACGATGCGACCGTAAGGCAAGCCGAAACGTACGTGTACGGGATTGATACCGGTAGCCTTCGTTTTGTGCAGAACCGCCGATCCTAACGTTGGTCGTCGGGCGAATAAGCGGCGGGCCGTTCGTACACAGGGTCGCAGGGGCAGCATCCTCAGGGCCTCAACTCGCCGCAGCCCCATGGCGTTTGTTCTCTAAATGTTCTATGCAGGGCCATGAGCGTCAACAGGGACGGCCTGCGGGTCGCCACGCATATCTTCGAGGCAGCGGCTTGGCACTATTCGGTCAAGGTGAGCTGTAGCCGGTGCCCGCACTCAGCAATCTTTGAGCCTGCGGGCCTATGGTGGCTGTTCCATCGTCGTGGCTGGGACGATCACCTAGCGGTGGCGCGGGAGCGCTTCTGGTGCACGAAATGCGCCGCAGGGAACGGAGTGCGCATTAAGGCCGGGAAGCTCGATCTGGTGCATGAGGTGGCCACACGGAAACTGCCGCCTCCCGATGAGCGGGAATGGAAGCGGGCGCTCAGTCGGTTTCGGAGCTAAGACGGACCAAATGATTGTCCGATATGGGTGGAAGGCGGACATTCGCCGCCACAACGAACTAATGCTGGCCATCTCATTGGGGTTTAGGCCCATTAAGGTCCGCTTTCGGAAGAAAGACGATGTCGGGTTCAGGTTCAGCCGGTTTAAGTGCAGGGCGTCCTTGCTTGAAATTTTCAAGATCAAAAGGACACACCGTGCCTGTACTAAAGTCGACTGCCGTCCCCCAATTCGGTATGCTTAAGAGTCCTGGCTGGACAAAAGCCGGCTGCAACGCGGGACTACACCATTCTCGAACGTCACACGTGGACATAAATACGGTGGTGAGATTTTTAAATTGCTTATGATCATCCACAAATACACGTACAATCAGGCGATTGATCATTTTAGAGCTAGTTCCCATCATCAGGAAGCAATTTAAGTTTGCCTTGTTGATTTTTGTCAAGTGCATCCTAGTCATGGCAAAAACTGTGATGTATTCGGATACTTTTTCAAAATCACTGATGCAGTCGCGCGAGATAAGTTTTGTCTCGCACATCAAATTGAATGTCTCCCACAGAAAGTTCGGCTGAATTATCGGGAGAGGTGCTCGCGGCGTTTTCAAAAGAAACGTGACAATCCTCCTCTCTTCTTCCGAAGCCTGCGGTGAAAGTATGGCAACCTCTTCATTGTACTCAGTAACTTTATCGATTGCTCCACCACATAATTTTAGAAAAGGGACCCTTCTGAAACCCATCAACTCCAGAGCCTCTTCTGGAATGAGGCGCGCTCTCGCCCGAAGCCCGATTTTAAAAGGTTCCAACACCGGCTGGTTGTTAAGTTGAGCATGCAGCGAAAGCATGCAATCGCAGAAATCATTGCCACGATGCCAAGACACTCCTTTGTCTCGACCGTACCTATGTGCGCAAAAATCGCCCACATCGCGCACTAGGTCGAACCCAAACTTGGCGGCAGGTTCCCTCAACCAAATAAATAGCTCCTGTGTGTCGACCTCAAGTAGTCGGCCCGACATCAACCTATCAACGCGCGCTTTTAATTCTCTTGGTGGTTGTGCGTTCACCTAGTGACCCCAAACAAGTTCCAGACCTAATCATTCGTAATCAATATATAAGTTTGGGTTATCCGTCGCCTATTACGATCAGCGCAAGTTCCGCTGGTGGTCGAAGGCAGACCTTGAGCGATTGACAAAAATCTACCCGCGTGCGGTCATCGCGGCATGTGCAACCTCTACAACATCAAGACCACCCACGAGGAGCTCATAGCCCGTTTTAAGGCCCAGGACGACTGGCGCAATCAGGTCATGGTGGAGAAGGACTATGTAGCGCCCGGCAAGCCCGGCTATGTCGTACGGGAACAAGAGGGCCAGCGGGTCCTATCCGCGATGCTGTGGGGTTTCCCGCACCAAGGCAAGCCCGTGACGAACGTCCGGAACTACACCAGCCCCTTTTGGCGATCAGCCCTCCAGAACCCCGAGCGCCGCTGCCTCGTGCCGGTGACTGAGTTCCAGGAGTGGTCCGTCGAGCCCATGCCGGACACGGGGAAGAAGCGGGCCTTTTGGTTCAGCCTGCCGTCCCAGCCCATATTCGCCTTCGCGGGCATCTGGAGGCCGACCGAGGCCGCCCCTGTGTTCTCGTTCCTGACGTGTGGGTACGACGGGGACCCTGCGGTGCATGTCGTCGGTGCTGTGCATCCGCAAGCCTGCCCCGTGATCCTGCATGAGGAGGATTATGGCAGGTGGCTGCGGGAGGATGTGGAGGCAGCGCTAACGTTGGCCACTCCATTCCCCAGTCAGCTAATGTCCGTCCTGTGAAGACTAGGAGGGTTGCGGAGAAGGCGGAGCGAAAAGACGATCCTTCATGTCCCGACAGATACCATCGAGTCCTGGAAACAGTGAGCCGTACGTGATCCCCATCAATTCCAGTTCACGCATGATCCGAGGCTTGTCCTGCGCTGGGAGGTCACACACGGTCAGATAGCACCGCTTGTCCTCCTCCTCCCGACTGCGGATAAAGGCCTCAACGTCCGCTACATTCGTGACCGTCGAAAGTGCTTGCTGCGGCGATGAGCGCGGGTTTCCCACCGCCATGCTTTCCAGAACGACGATTTGAGGAGGGGCGGCATCAACGATAAACGCCCGAAGCCCATATCTGTCGTTCCAAGCCGCCTGATCGAATAGGAAAATCCGAGGTGAACGCGTTTGGTCCGGCTCGACGTGTTGGAAGGCGAAGAAAGCCGCAACAAAGGGTGAGTATGTCCAATCCAGCATCGGCGTGGGGTAGCCGTGGTGCTGCAAAATGCTCCAGATGGCGGCGTTGTGCGCTAGGTTGCCGAGCTGTAGCGGATAAGTGACGCGCTCGGCTACGACCCCAAAAAGCTTCTCCACGTCACTGGAGATCCATTCGTTCAGGTCTTTGCGCCACGTTCTATGGAACGTCGATGCCAACTTGTCGGGAAACCGCTGCCCCCGGAAAATGTGGCTGCGGGGCTTCTGCGAAATCGCCCACTGCTTGAATTGATCCCACGAAGCCAAGTCGGCCCGCCCCACTAGCGCGGAGCTACCTTCGATGTCTGATCGGGACAGCTGGAGAGCCCCCGCCTTCCCATCTGCGGCTGACCAGTTCAGTGTCAGGTCCGCACCCTCTAGCGAGAATTCGACATTTAGCCGTGGGGGCATAGGCAATTCGCCGAATCTATTGGTCAGGTCTTGCTCGCCCCGGCGACGGTCCTCAGGGGTCATTACGCCGCCGTCAGGATATAGATACCACGTCTCAACTTCAGTCGCGTAGGGCGGCGTCTTTGGCAATCGTATCATGAACCGAAAGCCGGGTAGACTGTGAGCGCGGTCGTAAAACAGATAGGCGTGGCCAAAAAAGACCTCGCCACGATCTTCCAGTTCAAGCCGGAGTGAGCCCCCGAATTCGCCTTCTATCTCGCCTAGCCATTGACCGTGCATTTATGTCCCCCACCCCCAACCCTTCACGCCAGACAGGTCTAGGTCCTCAAACCTCAACTTGGCAAACTGCCTCCCCAGCGGCGCAAGGTCGCCGTAGCCCTCATTGGCCGCTCCCCGGCACCTCAAAGCGCGGAAACACTGCCATAGCCGTTGCCTTGGCCTTGAGCGACACCGTGCCGTAGGTACCTCCCACGGTATTGGGGGCATGTCCCTGAATGGCGTCTGCGATCCGTTCGCCAATTCCAACGTCGGCGGCAAGGGTCTTGAAGGTGTGCCGCCATGCGTGGTTCGGTTTGATGGCCCTGTCTGTGATCCCAACGTCGTTGCGGACCCATTGGCCCAGCCGTTCGCCTATCTTGTCGATGTGGCGATTGCCTTCGTTCGCGACACGCTGCTGCCCTGGATCATAGAACAGCGGCCCGGTCCCTTTGGCCTTCACGATGTCGAGGAAGCCTTGCTCGATCAGATGGGCATGCAACGGGACCTCACGGGCCTCTCCAGTCTTCACGGTTCCTGCGTCGGGGGTGATGTTGCAATACCAGATGCCGCCTGCCGCCTTCACGTCCTCTGCGCGAAGCTGGGCGAACTCTCCGACACGGGCACCGGAATAGGCACAGAGCCACGGTATCCATCGGCGGGCCAAGCGGTGCCCCTCGGTCATTCGCGCAGGTGGGGGCTGCAACGTGGCGGCAAGGATCGCCTTGGCTTCCTCTGCGGTGAAGTCTTTCTGCCTCAGCGTGATCGCGCGGGGAACAGTCACCGTCACCTTATCGGCAGCGTTCGTAGGCAGCTTGCCTTCCTGCACAGCCCACTCCAGCATCGCCTTGACGGGCCGGATATACTTGTTGCGGACAGTCACCGGGGACCGAGGACCGCCGCCGCGCACAGTCTCTTGCAGCAAGGCATTACGCCATCCGCGGAGGTCATCAGCGGTAAGCCCTGCGGCATCGTCATGGCCCACATGGTCCACAAGTCTTTGCATTGAGGTCCGCCATTCATTTCTCACCCGCACCGTCATGCCGCTTGCGAGGGCGTAGGTGTCATAGGTGGCCATGATGGGCACAGCCGGGCCTTTGGGCGCCTTAACCCTGCACTTCATTGGCCGCTCCGGTTCGGGTGGAGTGGGGATGTCCTCACCATCTAGTCGCTTGAGGATCGAGCTCCACACGTCAATCGCCGCATCATGGAAGGCCCGTACGTAATCGGTGAACTCAGGCGCCGCTTGGTCGACTGTGAAATCCATCAGATGTGCATGGTTCTCCGCCGTCTCAGACCATTGAGCCATGATGGTGCCAATATCACCCAAAGCGCGAAGCTCAACGGCTTCCTTCAGGCCCTCCTCGCTGTCCATGCGGTGCCGGTCCCGCGCTACGCGCTTTCGCTCGCTGGAACGGGGTAGCCAGCGCACCTCGTCGTCTGTTTCCAGATGGTCTGCTTTCATGGAGCGCACCAAGTAGTCAATCAATTCGGGGGTTAACCGATCAAAAGCGCCTTCCAGCTTCCTGCGAGCCAGGGCGACCTCTCGATCATATTCGGCCGCAGCCGCTTCGTAACGGGACAGGAAGCCGGGACTGTCGCGATAGCCAAGCGAGACACGAATTTGTGTCTTGCCAATGAGATTTCTCAGCTCATTTGGAATTTGACGGCGGAAGCTTTTTCTGCCTCCAGCGTGATTTTGGATGTGCTTCACAAGTAGTCCCATGGCAGCTTCTTGTACCCTCGCCTTGCACCTAGGCGGGATCAAGAATGGCGGAAAACTAGGAATAGTGAGCAATCTCAGGCCCGTAGAGGGGGCGTGGTGCCGGCTGCAGGATTTGAACCCGCGACCTTCGGTTTACAAAACCGCTGCACTACCACTGTGCTAAGCCGGCGACGCCAGGAAATGCTCCGGCTGAGCCCATAGCCTCAAACCACGCCGAACGTCCAGCCCTCGGTGCGGGCGATCAGGTCGGTCAGGTCGGACGGTGCCCAAAGGCGCGGATCGGCATGGACATGGCGCAGCCAGGCGGCGGTCAGGATCGCGTCGGTCGCATGATCGTCGTAGCGGGCGAGCGGGACATGCGCCTGCGACCCCACCTCCGCCAAGGCCGCGTCGAGCGCCGCCCCGTCGCGCATCTTGCTGCGCCCCTTGGGACGCCCGGCCGCGCGCGCGGCGATGCTCGTGTAGATCTCGACGATCAGCGATCCAACATCCGGCGGCACCCGTCCATCGAACGGCCAGACCGGCATTTGACCGTATAGTTGGTATAGCAGGCGCATGCCGGCAAAGCTCGCCTTGGCGACCTGTGCCGCACCGATCGCATCGTAGACCGTCGACGGCTTGCCGCCACCGCCCGCATTATAATGCGCTTCGCAGCGGCGCAGATGCATGTAATCGGCCTTCACCCCATCACGGGCGCCGAAGTAGAAGTGGCGGCGGTGGTGATCCTCCAGCAGGGACGCCGCACCAAGGTCCGCCTGATCCGCGCACAGCCGATCGACATAGGCCCAGAAGCCCGGCCCGGTGGACGGAACATGCGCTTCGCCCGGCAGATAGGCACCCCGCTCGACCAGCGGCGGCGCGAAGCTGAAATCGAACCCGAACAGCGTCGGCTCGCGCCCCGCCTGCGCAACGACCCAGCGAGCCACCCCCTCACGCGACCATATGCCGGCATCCGGCAACACCAGCACCGGCGCTGCGCTCCCGGGGGCGCACAAGGCAACCGCGATCCCCTTGTGGCGGCGGCCCTTCGCCCCGGACCAATCGATCGCCGCGAAGGCCCCGAACCTGCCATTCACCGTGCGCTCACCCGCCCTGCCGCCTGGCGCGCATCTCGTCCCACCAGGCCATGCGCTCGGCGATGCGCTTCTCATGTCCCCATTCGGTCGGCGTGTAGAATTGCTGCGGCGGCAGCCCGTCCGGCCAATAGTTCGCGCCGGAAAAGCTGTCCTGCGCATCATGGTCATAGGCATAACCCGCGCCATAGCCGATGTCCTTCATCAGCTTGGTCGGGGCATTCAGGATGTTGGCGGGCGGCGTCAGCGACCCCGTTTCCTTCGCGGTGCGCCACGCGGCCTTCTGCGCCGCATAGGCCGCGTTCGACTTGGGCGCGGTCGCGCAATAAAGGCAGGCCTGCACGATGGCGAGCTCGCCCTCCGGCGATCCCAGGAAGTCATAGGCATCCTTGGCAGCGAGGCACTGGACCAGCGCCTGCGGGTCGGCCAGGCCGATATCCTCGCTGGCGAAGCGCACCAGCCGCCGCAACACATAGAGCGGCTCCTCGCCCGCGACCAGCATCCGGGCGAGGTAGTAGAGGGCCGCCTGCGGGTCGGAACCCCGCAGCGCCTTATGCAGCGCGGAGATGAGGTTGTAGTGCCCGTCGCGATCCTTGTCATAGATGGCGAGGCGGCGATGAAGCAGCGCCGCCAGCCCGGCCGGATCGAGCGGCTCTTCCACGCCGACCGCAAACAGGGTCTCGACCTGATTGAGCAGGAAGCGGCCATCCCCGTCCGCGCTGGCGATCAGTGCGTCGCGTGCCTCCGGGGTCAGGGGGAGCGGCCGGTCCACCAGCACCTCCGCCCGCGCGATCAGGGCGCCCAATGCATCGCTGTCGAGCCGATTGAGGATCAGAACCTGCGCGCGCGAGAGCAAGGCCCCGTTCAGCTCGAACGATGGATTCTCGGTAGTCGCGCCGACCAGCGTCACGGTGCCATCCTCGACATAGGGCAGGAAGCCGTCCTGCTGCGCGCGGTTGAAGCGGTGGATCTCATCCACGAACAGAAGCGTGCGCTTGCCCGAGCGCATATGCTCGCGCGCCACGGCAAAGACCTTCTTGAGGTCCGCGACGCCGGAGAACACCGCCGAGATCGCCTCGAAGCGAAGCCCCACCGCATCCGCCAGCAGGCGCGCGATCGTGGTCTTGCCGGTGCCGGGCGGCCCCCACAGGATCATCGAGGAGAGCTTGCCCGCCGCGACCATCCGGCCGATGGCGCCATCCGGGCCGGTCAGATGCGCCTGCCCCACCACCTCACCCAGCGTCTTTGGCCGCAGCTGGTCAGCGAGCGGTCCTGCGGCGGATTGCGGAGCAGTGGTGCTATCGTGGAAAAGATCGTCCATCGCCAACAAAGGTGGGCGATCAGGCCGGCCGGCGCAACCCCGCGTCGCTCGCCCTTCGCATCATCGCCATGAGGCGCGGGATCGGACCATGGCGATCCATCCACATGGCATAGGCGCGATAATAGGGATCGGCCGACAGATGCCGTTCCTCGGTGCGGGCGCGCCAGTAATAGATCGCGCTGACAACGCCCAGCAGGGCCGTATTGCGCACGGCCGTCACTGGGCTGCCGTCCGTCACCAAAAACGGCAGGACCGAAAGCCACCAGAAGGCGTTCTTGGCGAGATAGGCGGGATGCCGGGTCAGCGCATAGGGACCGTGGGTCAATATGCCGCGATGGGTGAGGTTGGAAAACCGCGGGCCGAAGGCGACCGTGGCCCAGGCATAGACGCCCGTCAGCAGCACCAGCGCCGACCCCCAGGCCCACAACAGGCCGTCATGCCCCGCCAGCCAGACCGACCAGTCGCGCGTATCGGTCTGATAATAGAGCGGCCCGCCCGGCCCCATCAGCACGAAGGGCGGGTAACAGACCAGCGCGGCCAGCCACCCTTCGAGATAGGGATTGGCCGACCGGATATGCGCATCGAGCGGGCGGCAGGTCAGCATATAGCCAACCGTCGCAAAGGCGACGTCGACCACGAACATCAGCGCGATAAGGAAGTTGGCGAGATCGGCCGGCCGCTGCACCATACCGTGCCAGTGGACCATATCGGCGAAATTGCCCGGCACGATCGACAGCATGAAGGCGAGGAAGAAGCCCTTGACCGCCCAGGCGCGCGCGTGATCGGCGATGGCCCCCGGCGCCGGTTCGCCCGCCGCGCCCCCAAGCAGCCACTGGCCGAGCGCATAGGCACCGTCACGCGGCTCGATCAGCCTGCGGTCGAGCCAGAACACATAGGGAATGGACAGCGCCGCCAGCCAGGGCGCGGTCATCGCCAACAGGTCCATGGCGTAGCGATACGGGCCCTGCCAATACCAATGCGCGGTCATGTAGCAGAGCGCGATCACCCCCCATGTCGCCCAGAGCCCGGCGATCTTGATGAGGCTGATGTCGAACGTCTCGCGCAGCGGCTTTGGGCGCGCCCAGTCGATCCCTGTCGTCGGGCGGCGGTGGACCTTGTCGACCAGCACCGACCACAGCACCATCGGCAGGCCGCACGCCAGGACGGCGGCTATCCCCGCATGGGGGCCGTCCATCCCGTAATGGCGCGCAACGAGGATCCACAGGCCGAGGCCGAGCATCCCGGCCAGACCGACGCCGCTGCTGACGGCGGATTTCGGGCGAGTTTCCTTCGGCTGTACCATCGCCCGCCACGCTTAGCCGCGAATGGTTAAGGAACCGGTGCCGGGACGCCGCCCTATCCGCCCCCCAGGACGTTGATCGTGAACGCCAGGATGCCGAGGTTGAAGACAAAGGCGGCGAGGCAGTGGAAGGTCACGAACTGACGCACCCTGCGCGAACTAATGCCGACGTCGGATGTCTGGAACGTCATGCCGAGGGTGAACGCGAAATAGGTGAAATCCCAGTAATCCGGCTCCGCATCGCCCGGAAACTCAACCCCGGCCAGGTCGTTGCCGCTCGCATCGCTGCTGTAATAGAGAAAGGCATAATGCAGCGCGTAAACGATGTTGGAGAAAATCCATGCAAGCGCCAATGTGCAGAGGATGAGGGTGATCACCATGGGCGCCAGCGCACCCTTCTGAGTCAATTCGCTGGCAATCAGGACGAGCAGGACAAAACTGACAATGCTCGTCACCAGCAGCATCACGCCGCGGTTGGCATCGTTTTCCCGGGCATGCTCGCGCATGACGGTCTGGTCGTGGCGGTAGAGCGAGCGGAGGCTGGCAAGAAAGCCCAGCGCCGCGATATCGAAACCGGCCATCAGCGCCAGATGCGACGGCAGAACCGCCATCAGCGGCAGCGCGGAAAAGCAGAGCAGCAGGAACAGTGCAAAGCGCCACGGCAGAACAAGGGTTTTACGGACGGCGGTTCGGCTGGACATGGGCGCCACTGTGCGTGACTTTATGCAAAGCACAATCTCTTTTGCGCGCGATCAGTTGTGACGATCCAACCCCATCGCGCGAAGCAAGGCATAGACAAAGGCCGAGGCAAGCACCGCCACAAGTCCGGCGATGAACGTGCCAACACCGCCATGCGCCAGCGGCAAGCCGCCGGTATTCATCCCGAAAAAGCCCGTGACCAGCGTCGCGGGCAGCAGCACGGCGGACAGGATGGAAAGCAGATAGAGGTTCTGATTGGTCCGCTGCGATGCCTGCAGGTCCGCTTCCTCGCGCAGCAACCGGAGCTGGCTCTGGAACGAAAGCATCTCGTCGTCCACGGATCCGACCTGCTGGGCCAGCTTCTCGATGGTCGGCCGCAACGGCTCGGGCATGTCGCTATCCTGCTCCATCCGGTGGAAGACAGAGCGCATGCCGCTCAGCAGGCGGTGAAACTGCACGACGCGCCGCCGGAACTGGATCAGGCGGCGATGATCGAAGCTTTTGCGTTCATCGAGCAGGTCGTCCTCCAGCACTTCGATGATACGCCCCTGTTCGCGTGCCAGGGTCGTGACATTTTCGACGATCGACGAGGCGAGGAGGTTGAGAGCGTCGGCGGCATTGCGCACCGGCACGCCGTCACGCTCGACATGGCGACGCACAAGGTCGGCCGAATGGATCGGCGTATGGCGCGCCGTGATCATCAGATGAGGACCCAGGACGAAGCGCAGAACACCGGTACGTTCGGTATCGAATCGATCGAAGTCGCGCTCCACGTCATGGAGTACGCAACCCAGATAGCCGTCCGCAACCTGGAACCGCTGATGGTGCTCGGTGCCAAGGAGCAGCGCCCGCATTTCGTCGGGAATGCCCTCTGCCCCGGCAATCCATGACCGCGTCACCTGATCGACCAGATCGAGATGCAACCAGCGAAAATCGCCCGTTTCGGCGCGGCAGCCGATGGTGTCGGGCGGGCAAATACTTGCCTGGCCCCGGTCGAAGTCAATGGTCCAGATGACCGATGGTTCGATTAACATTGCGGAGGGCACCTGAAACATTTGGTGGTTCCGACGCTAATAACAGTTTGTGCGAAAGCGCGCATCGCAATCGGCGCTTTTCGTCATTCCCCCTTCATTGTCATTCCCGCCTTCGCGGGAATGACGGTAAAGTTGCCGGGTCTGACCGGCCGGAGACTATCGATCCCGCCGCCCCAGCAACCGCAGGCGCAGCGCGTTGAGCTTGATGAAGCCCGCCGCGTCGCGCTGGTCATAGGCGCCGGCATCGTCCTCGAACGTCACGACCTTCTCGCTGTAGAGGCTGTTGGGCGACCTGCGGCCGATCACGCTCACATTGCCCTTGTAGAGCTTGAGCCGGACGGTGCCCGCGACCTTCTCCTGGCTGTGGTCGATCGCTGCCTGCAGCATCTCGCGCTCCGGCGAGAACCAGAAGCCGTTATAGATCAGCTCCGCATAGCGCGGGGCCAGCTCGTCCTTGAGATGCGCGGCGCCCCGGTCGAGCGTCAGCTGCTCGATACCGCGATGGGCGAGGTGATAGATTGTGCCGCCCGGCGTCTCGTACATGCCGCGCGACTTCATGCCGACGAAGCGATTCTCGACCAGGTCGAGCCGGCCGATGCCATGCCTGCGGCCATAGTCGTTGAGCGTCTCCAGCAGCGTCGCCGGGCTCATGCCCACGCCGTTGATGGCGACGCCGTCGCCGCGCTCGAAGTCGACGGTGATGATCTCGGGCGTGTCGGGCGCGTCCTCCGGGTTGACGGTGCGCGAATAGACATAGTCCGGCACCTCGTCCCACGGATCCTCTAGCACCTTGCCCTCGGACGAAGTGTGCAGCATGTTGGCGTCGGTCGAGAACGGGCTTTCGCCGCGCTTGTCCTTGGGCACGGGAATCTGGTGCTTTTCGGCAAAGGCGATCAGCGCGGTGCGGCTGGTCAGATCCCATTCGCGCCACGGGGCGATCACCGTGATGTCGGGCTGCAGCGCATAATAGCCCAGCTCGAAGCGGACCTGATCATTGCCCTTGCCTGTCGCGCCATGGGAGACGGCGTCCGCGCCGACCATCTTCGCGATCTCGATCTGCCGCTTGGCGATCAGCGGCCGCGCGATCGACGTGCCGAGCAGGTACAGCCCCTCATAGAGCGCATTGGCGCGCATCATCGGGAACACGTAGTCGCCGACGAATTCCTCGCGCAGGTCGTCGATGAAGATATGCTCGTCCTTGACGCCCATCAGCCTGGCCTTGGCGCGGGCGGGCTCCAGCTCCTCCCCCTGCCCCAGATCGGCGGTGAAGGTGACGACCTCGCAGCCATATTCCTGCTGCAGCCATTTCAGGATCACGCTGGTGTCGAGGCCGCCGGAATAGGCGAGGACGACGCGCTTGATCTTGTCTGACACGATGGAATCCCTTGCACGAGTAGCTGACTTTCGCGCGCGCTACGCGAATCCGTCGGGCGATGCAATTGATCGGCCGGCGCACCATGCAAAAAGGGCGCCGCAACGGGCGCCCTTCGCGATTGTCATGGCCGGTGGCTTCAGGCCGCGGCAGTCCGCATGGAACCGAAGCCGACCTGGCGGCGGCGCATCGCATAGCCGACCGCGCCGAAGCCAAGCAGCATCATCGCCCAGGTCGACGTCTCGGGCACGCGCGGGACGAAGATCGATTTCACGTCGAACTTGAGGTTGTCGAAGCCGATGCCGCCCAGGTCATTGTTCGAGATCGAGATGCCGCGAATGTCCTTCACCCCGCCATCGCGCGAAAAACCATAGTCGGCGTTCGCAAGGGAGGACAGGGAGATCGAGTCGATAAGACCGCCCGCCGCATTGAAGAAGCTGACAAAGGCGGTACCGCCATCACCGCCGACGAGCTGGAATCCGAATTCCGACTGGTCCGATGAAAACTGCACGGCAAAGGCGCCTTCGCCAATGGCGTCAAAACTGGGAAATCCAGCTGGGCCCAGTCCGGTCAGGACGTTGGTCGAAAAAGAGAAGATATTGAGATTATGACCTGGCGTCCCGACAGCGAGGGTCAGCGGTCCGGTCGGCGAACCCGACAAGGTATCGAAACTGCCAGAAACGCCCACGGTCTGACCGACGAAATGTTCGCCGAGACCGACGCCGTTCGACGTGACGATGCTGTCATAGCTGGTGCCCGGCGCGCTACCGCCCGCCAGATCGTCGAACGTGACCAACTGGGTGCCGGTCAGGCTGGCATATGAAACCTGGTTGACGGGCGCCGCATGGGCGGAGGCTGCTACGCTCGCTGCCAGGGCGGCAGATACGTAAAGAATTTTGTGTGACATAGAACCCCCGTGAGTGAAGCGCGACTCAAAGACGGCCGGGGGTAAAGACTAAGAATATTTCGGTCTTTTGCCTATCACCCATAATCGCCGCGAGATTGCACGAAAATGCTACCCACCCTGAATTCAGCCTAGCTGCTCGATCAGCATATAGGCGCCTATGGCCAGGAACAGCGCCGCCGCCGCGTAGCGCATCGGGGCGAGTGGAATGCGCTTCACCAGCGCTTCACCCAGGAACACGGCCGGGACATTGGCGATCATCATGCCAAGGGTCGTTCCGGCCGTCACGGCATAGACATTCGCGAACCGCGCGCCCAGCGCCACGGTCGCTATCTGGGTCTTGTCCCCCATCTCGACGAGGAAGAAGGCAATCAATGTTGTCATGAAGGCGCCTGCCCCGGTGGGCGCGTGGCTGGATTCCTCATCCAGCTTGTCCGGGATCAGCGTCCACAGGGCCATGCCGATGAACCCGGCCGCGACCGCGATGCGGAACCACGGCGCCTGCATGATCCCCGCCACCCAGTGCCCCAGCAGCGCCGCCAGGAAATGATTGGCCATCGTCGCGCAGAATATACCCGCCACAATCGGCCATGGCCTGCGCAGCCGGGTCGACAGCACGATCGCGAGCAACTGGGTCTTGTCGCCCATTTCGGCGAGGGCGACCAATATGGTGGAGGTCAGGAGGGCGTCCATGGCAGCGGCGGATAGCGGAAGATTCAGCCCTCAGCGACCATATAATCCCGGGTGATCGGCAAGGCACGGCGATTGCGCGTATACTGGAGCTGGTAATTGACCAGCCCGCCATTCTCGAACGCACCCACCGCGCCGGCGAGATAGAAGGTCCACATGCGATAGAAGCGCGCGTCATAAAGTGCCTCGACCTTCTCCCGGTTCGCGACCGTGCGGGCATACCATTGGCGCAGCGTCAGGGCATAATGGAGGCGCAGCGTCTCCACATCGGTGACGGCCAGATTATTGGGCTCGCTCGCCGCGACGATCTCGGACAGGGCCGGGATATAGCCGCCGGGGAAGATATATTTGCGGGTGAAGGCATCAGTATTGCCCGGTCCGCCCATGCGCCCGATGGTGTGCAGCAGCATCACGCCGTCCGGGGCCAGCAGATTGCGGCATGTGCGGAAAAATTCGCGGAAATGCGGTGCGCCGACATGCTCGAACATGCCGACCGACACGATCCGGTCGAACTGGCCGCGCATCGCGCGATAGTCGATGAGTTCAAAGCGCACATGGTCCGTGACGCCCGCCGCCTCGGCCCGCGCGCGGGCGATGGCAAGCTGCTCGGTGGACAGGGTGATGCCGGTGACATCCACGCCGAAATGGCGGTTGAGGTACAGCGCCATCCCGCCCCAGCCGCAACCGATGTCGAGGACCTTCTGGCCAGGGGAGAGCATCAGCTTGGCGGCGATATGGGCCTTCTTGGCCTCCTGTGCTTCCTCGAGCGTCATGTCGGGCCGCGCGAAATAGGCGCAGCTATATTGCCGGTCCGCATCGAGGAAGAGGTCGTAGAGGCCCGCATCAAGATCATAATGATGGGCGACATTGCGCCGCGACCGGCCGGGCAGATTAAACTGATGTGCCCCCCGCGTGATGCCGCCCCAGAAGCGCCTCAGAGGACTTTTCCGATCGATCGAGCGCTGGCTCTCCCAGAGATTATTCTTCTGGACGAGGGTGATGAAGCCCAGAATATCGCCCTGTTCGATGATCAGCCGCCCATCCATGAAGGCCTCCGCCACGCCGAGGCGGGGCGCCGTCGCCATGTCGCGCCCGACCCGCCCATCGGCGAGGCGGATGGTGATGTCCTGAAAGTCGGGATGAGGCGATCCGTAGGTGCTCGTCCCGCCCTTGTGATCGATCACCGTCAAGACGCCCTGCCGGACGAGACGGCGCAGGGCCTTGTCCAATATCCATCCGCTCATCGCATCGGTAACTCGCTGCCATGAAAACGGCTAAATACCGGCATATGCTTCATATCCTGCACTGTCTTCCCAGAAACCGCCCTTGCCGCCATAGATCGGGGCCAGGCTTTCCACGGCCTGAACGCGTAACAAATATTTGGCGTGTTTGTATCCCAGATGCCGCTCGACCCGCAGGCGCAAGGGCGCGCCATTGGCCACCGACAGCGGCCGGTCGTTGAGCGCGAAGGCCAGGATCGTCTGCGGATGAAAGGCGTCGAGCCGGTCGATGCTCTCATAATAGGGCTGGGTCGCGCGCATCATGTCGGCGCAATGGAAGACAAGGAACCGTGCGCGGTCGCTGACCTGCGCGGCCTTGAGCACGGTCGAAAGCGGGACGCCGCGCCATTTGCCGATGGCGCTCCAGCCCTCGACACAGTCATGGCGGGTGATCTGCTCGCGATGCGGCATGGCGTGGAGCTGGGCGAGGCTGAGCGAGAGCGGCCGCGCCACCAGGCCATCGACGGTCAGGCGCCAATCGTCGAAACCGCTGCGCCACAGCGCCTTATAGGCCTCCGTATTGGGATTGGCGGTGCCGTTGGACCGGAATATCCGCGATCTCTGGTCGGGGCGGAACTCCGGCGCGAGGGCATTGCGGTCGCTCAGCGCGCGCTGCATCCATCTGTGCATATTCTCCGCCGAGAACAGGACGCGGCGGAAATCCTCGTTTGCCGCGAGTTTGTCGCAGCCGGTCAGGAGCGCAGATCCCCCGGCGAGAAGGCCGCCCAATGTGGCGCGGCGGGTCAGGATCAGGCTCATAGGCGCACCTTTGGCAAGCGATACCAGCCGGTGATCATCGATCGCAGTTCGTTGAACGGCCCGGCGAGGACCACCATCAGGATATGGACGAGGAAGAAGGCGACGAGCAGCCACGCCACGATGAAGTGGATCGACCGCGCGGACTGCCTGCCCCCGAACAGGTCGATCAGCCATGGCCAGGCGGCATTCATGGCGGGCGACATGGTCAGGCCGGTCAGGATGATCAGCGGCAACAGCACGAAAATCACGCCGATATAGCTGGCCTTCTGCAGCACATTATAGCGCAGCGCAGCCGCGCCGGTCGGAAAGCGCAGCCGGGCATGCTCGCTTATGTCGTGCCAGACATGGCGGGGCGAAAGCTCGCCCTTGCGGAAGGCCAGGTCGCGCGCGATGTGGCGGTTGACGAGGCTCCAAACCATATAGGCCAGCAGCGTAAAGCCGAGCACCAGCGCAAAACTCAGATGCCACCGCCGCGACATGGCCAGGCTGTAGCGCGCGGGCAATGTCAGCCAGCCGGGAAAGCGGGCAAGCTGCAGCCATGGCTGGTCGAAATTGGCGCCATACTGCCCCCAATAGAGGCGCGGATGCGCATTGAATATGCCGAGGCCGCTGGAAAACAGCACATAAAGCGTTATCGCATTGACCCAGTGCCACAGACGCGTCGACAGGCGATGACGGCGCACCAGCGTCCCGCCCTCCGGCTCCTCGGTCTTCATCGGCTCGGCTTCGGTCATGCGCGCCTCCGTTTCGCGCCCATGCTATAGCATTCGGGATTGCGTGGAAATCGGTTACGCGGGTCAGCGATCCCGCCGGCGCGGCGCCCCGATCGTGGACAGGACGCCCCGGAGTGTGCGCACTTCAAGGCTGTTCCAGCCCGGCTTGGTGAGCACATTGCGCAGCGTCCGCCGTGTCGCCGGGGCGCGATCCGGCGGAAAATAATAGCCCGATTCGAGCAGCATCGCCTCAAGCTGGTCGATCATGCCGTCCAGCTCCTCCTGCGGCGCGGGCTCTTGCAGCTCGGTGAGGGTCGGCTGGGCCAGGTCCGCACCCTTCGACCATTCATACGCTGCCAGGATCACGGCTTGCGCAAGGTTGAGCGACGTGAATGCAGGGTTGACCGGCACGGTCAGGATGGCGCGGGCGATCGCAACCTCATCGGTGTCGAGGCCCGAGCGCTCCGGCCCGAAGACGATGGCACTGCGGCCGGGGCGCGCGCGAATCTCCGACGCGGCCTGCTCCGGCGTAACGACGGGCTTGGTCATGCCCCGCTTGCGCACGGTCGTCGCATAGACATGCGGACAATCGGCAACGGCCTCGGCAAGGGTCGCAAACACCCGCGCCTGCTCAAGCACGATATCAGCGCCCGCGGCCGATGGCCCCGCGTCCGGGTTGGGCCAGCCATCCCGCGGCGCGACAAGCCGCAATTCGGTCAGCCCGAAATTCAGCATCCCCCGCGCCGCCTTGCCGATATTCTCGCCGAGCTGAGGGCGGACGAGGACGATGACGGGAGGTGGGGAGGTGATTTGACCTGCCTCTCCTTCCGTCTGACTTTCCATCTGACCTTCCGCCTCTCCCTCTCCGTTCGTCCTGAGTAGGGACTGAGCACTCCCCTCTTCCGTTCGCCCTGAGCGAAGTCGAAGGGGAGAGCCGAGCGAAGCCGAGGCCGGCGCACTTTTCGAGATGGCAGCCGCCTTGAGCCCAACCCAATCCCCCGCAATCAGCGCCTCCTTCTTCTTCCGCGACCAGCCCTTGATCTGCATCTCGGCGGAGAGCGCCTCGGCGCGCGTTTCAAATTCGGCCGACCACATATATTCCAGGGGCAGACGATCCGACGTATAGCCCTTGATTTCGCCGGAATGATGTTGCGCGATGCGCTGCTCGAGGTCGTCCGTGTGCCCGCAATAATAGGTCCCATCGGCACAGCGCAGAATGTAGACGTGAAAGGCCATGTAGCGTGGATCTCGCTTCGCTCGATAGAACCCTTCGACTTCGCTCAGGGCGAACGGTGTTATGGGTGATGGCTACTCAGGAGGGAACGGATATCGATGATGTCCCCTCACTCCCCACTCACTTCCCGGATCGACCCGGCAAACTCCTCAAAGTCCCGCGCCTCGGTGAAGTCCTTATACACGCTGGCAAAGCGGATATAGGCCACGCTGTCGAGCGCCTTCAGGCCGTCCATCGCCAGTTCGCCGACGCGACGCGTGGTGACCTCACCCTCGCCGCTCGTCTCGAGCTGGCGCTGGATGCTGCTCACCAGCCGTTCGATCCGGACGGGATCGATCGACCGTTTGCGGCAAGCGATAGCAATCGAGCGCGCCAGCTTCTCCCGGTCGAACAGCTCGGAGTGCCCCTCCGACTTCAGCACCATGATCTCGCGCAGCTGGATCCGCTCGAAGGTCGTGAAGCGCGCCGCGCAGGCCTCGCACTGACGGCGGCGGCGGATAGCCGCGCCGTCCTCGGTGGGGCGGCTGTCCTTTACCTGGCTGTCTTCATGGCCGCAGAAGGGACAGCGCAAAGACCCTTACCCCTCGTAGATCGGAAAGCGCGCGGTCAGTGCCTGGACCCGCTCGCGCACATGCGCCTCGACCTGGCCGTCGCCCTCGTCGCCATTGCGCTTGAGGCCCTCGACCACCTTGGCGATGAGACCGCCGATCTCGCGGAATTCCGCCTCGCCAAAGCCGCGCGTGGTGCCCGCAGGCGCGCCGAGACGGATGCCCGAGGTGACGAAGGGCGACCGGGTGTCGAACGGAATGCCATTCTTGTTGCAGGTGATCCACGCCCGGTCGAGCGCCTTTTCGGCCGCCTTGCCAGTCGCGTCCATGGGCGTCAGGTCGACCAGCATCAGGTGATTGTCGGTGCCGCCCGACACGATGTTCAGCCCCGCCTCCTGCAGCGAGGCGGCCAAAGCGCGCGCATTAGCGACGATCCGGTGGGCGTAGCTCTTGAACTCGGGCCGCAGCGCCTCGCCGAACGCCACCGCCTTGGCCGCGATGATGTGCATCAGCGGGCCGCCCTGCATGCCGGGGAAAACCGCGCTGTTCACCTTCTTGGCAATCGCCTCGTCATTGGTGAGGATGATGCCGCTCCTCGGCCCGCGCAGCGACTTGTGCGTGGTCGTGGTCACGACATGGGCATGGGGGAACGGCGAGGGATGCGCGCCGCCCGCGACCAGGCCGGCGAAATGCGACATATCGACCATCAGGATCGCGCCCACCGCATCGGCGATCTCGCGAAACGCCTTGAAGTCCCAGATGCGCGAATAGGCGGTGCCACCCGCGATGATCAGCTTGGGCTTGTTCTCCCGCGCGATGCGGGCGACGGCCTCCATGTCGATCAGATGATCGTCCGGCCGCACGCCATAAGGAATGGGCTTGAACCATTTGCCCGACATATTGACCGGCGAGCCATGGGTCAGGTGCCCGCCCGCATTGAGGTCGAGGCCCATGAAACTGTCGCCGGGCTGGAGCAGCGCCAGGAACACCGCCTGGTTCATCTGGCTGCCGCTATTGGGCTGGACGTTGGCGAACTGGCAGCCGAACAGCGCCTTGGCGCGCTCGATCGCCAGATTCTCGACGATGTCCGCATATTCGCAGCCGCCGTAATAGCGCTTGCCGGGATAGCCCTCGGCATATTTGTTGGTGAAGATCGAGCCCTGCGCCTCCAGCACCGCCTTGCTGACGATATTCTCGGACGCGATCAGCTCGATCTTGTCCTGCTGGCGCTTCAGTTCGTTGCTGATTGCGGCGAACACATCGGGATCGGCCTGGGCGAGATCGGCTGAAAAGAAGCCTGCGGGGACATCATTGGCGGCCGCAGCAACCGGGTTTGAAGCCATGATCCTTGATCCTTTCAGGCGCTTGGCGGATTGGAGAGTTTTTCGACGCGCCGGGCATGCCGGTCGCCGGCGAATTCTGTCGACAGGAAGGCGGTCAGGATCGACTTGGCCATGTCCGGCCCAATCAGGCGCGCGCCCATCGCGACGACATTGGCGTCATTATGCTCACGCGCCAGCCGGGCCGAAAGCGGTTCGGACACCAGCGCGCAGCGGCAGGCGGTACTGCGGTTGATCGCGATCGAAATGCCCACGCCCGATCCGCACAGCGCAATGCCGCGATCGGCGCGACCTTCGGCAATTTCCCGCGCGAGCGCATAGCCATAGTCGGGATAGTCGACGCTGCTGCTATCCTCGGGACCAAGGTCCTCGACGCAATAGCCGGCCGCACGCAGCCATTCGGCCAGCTCCGCCTTCAGGGCAACGGCGGCATGATCGGAGGCGATTGCTATGCGCATCTGGTCCTTTGGTCGTTTGGCAGGACATCATATAACCCGGCCGTGGGCGCGAGTCGGCTGGCCGCTATCTAGGGTGGGCACCGCGCGATTACCACAGTGGATTGTGGCTAGGGGACCGGTTACCGGGGATAAGCGCGCGGATTATGGTCTGGGCCGTCACAGCAGACGCTCGATGTGCCTTGTCCTGCGCGAAAGCCCACCTATATCGGCCCCCGAAGCGGGTTCGTTCCGGCGACCGTTGCGGGATGGGGCCGCAAACCGCTGAAACATTCTGGGGTTAAAGAGGACGTAAATGGCAAAAGTAATCGGTATCGATCTCGGCACCACCAACAGCTGCGTCGCGGTGATGGATGGCGGCAAGCCCAAAGTGATCGAAAATGCGGAAGGCGCGCGCACGACGCCCTCCATCGTCGCCTTCGCCAAGGACGGTGAACGACTGATCGGCCAACCCGCCAAGCGGCAAGCCGTCACCAATCCCGACAATACGATCTTCGCGGTCAAGCGCCTGATCGGCCGCCGCTTCGACGATCCCATGACCAAGAAGGACATGGAGCTCGTCCCCTATGCCATCGCCAAGGGCGGTAATGGCGACGCCTGGGTCAAGGCCGGCGGCCAGGATTACAGCCCCTCGCAGATTTCCGCCTTCATCCTGCAAAAGATGAAGGAAACCGCCGAGGCCTATCTCGGCGAGACGGTCACGCAGGCCGTCATCACCGTGCCGGCTTACTTCAACGACGCCCAGCGTCAGGCGACCAAGGACGCCGGACAGATTGCCGGCCTCGAAGTGCTGCGCATCATCAACGAGCCGACCGCGGCCGCGCTCGCCTATGGCCTGGACAAACAGGACGGCAAGACGATCGCCGTCTATGACCTTGGCGGCGGCACCTTCGACATCTCGATCCTCGAAATCGGCGATGGCGTGTTCGAGGTGAAGTCGACCAATGGCGACACCTTCCTCGGCGGCGAGGATTTCGACGCCAAGGTCGTCGAATATCTGGCCGAGGAATTCCGCAAGGCCGAAGGCATCGACCTCACCAAGGACAAGCTCGCCCTCCAGCGGCTGAAGGAAGCCGCCGAAAAGGCGAAGATCGAGCTGTCGTCGGCGCAGACGACCGAGGTCAACCTGCCCTTCATCACCGCCGACCAGAACGGGCCGAAGCACCTCGTCAAGGCGCTCACCCGCGCCGATCTGGAACGCCTGGTCGCCGAGCTGATCAAGCGCACGATGGAGCCCTGCCGCAAGGCGATGGCCGACGCCGGCGTGACCGCCAGCGAGATCAGTGAAGTCGTGCTGGTGGGCGGCATGACCCGCATGCCCAAGGTGCGTGATGCCGTGAAGGAATTCTTCGGCAAGGAACCGCATACGGGCGTCAACCCGGACGAAGTCGTCGCCATGGGCGCCGCGATCCAGGCGGGTGTGCTGCAGGGCGACGTCAAGGACGTCCTGCTGCTCGACGTCACGCCGCTGTCGCTGGGTATCGAGACGCTGGGCGGCGTGTTCACCCGCATGATCGACCGCAACACCACCATCCCTGCCAAGAAAAGCCAGGTCTATTCCACCGCTGACGACAATCAGCAGGCCGTGACGATCCGCGTGTTCCAGGGCGAGCGCGAGATGGCGGCGGACAACAAGCTGCTCGGCCAGTTCGACCTGGTCGGCATTCCATCCGCACCGCGCGGCGTCCCGCAGATCGAGGTCACGTTCGACATCGACGCCAACGGCCTCGTCAACGTGTCGGCCAAGGACAAGGGCACCGGCAAGGAGCAGCAGATCCGCATCCAGGCGTCCGGTGGCCTGACCGACGCCGACATCGACCAGATGGTCAAGGACGCCGAGCGCTTCGCCGAGGAAGACAAGAAGCGCCGCGAGTCGGCCGAGGCCAAGAACAATGCCGAGAGCCTCGTCCACACCACCGAGCGCCAGCTGGAAGAGCATGGCGACAAGGTCGACCAGTCGCTGCGCGGCGAGATCGAAACCGCCATCGCAGCGACCAAGTCGGCCATCGAGGGCGGCGATGTCGAGGCGATGAAGACCAAGGCGCAGGAACTGGCATCCGTCGCCATGAAGCTCGGCCAGGCGATCTACGAGAAGGAACAGGCTGCCGCCGCCTCTCCGGCCGCCGAGAGCGCCGGCCCGAAGGATGACGACGTCGTCGACGCCGAATTCTCGGAAGTGGACGAAGACAATAAGGGCTGATGTGAGATCGGGGGTCCGCGCTGCAATCAAGGACAGCGCGGACCCCTTTCATAATATTAGGGCCGGGGTGGCATGAGTGTAAAACAGGATTTTTACGAACTGCTGGAAGTGGAGCGGACGGCCGACGCGGCCACGCTCAAAAGCGCCTATCGCAGGCAGGCGATCCGCTTTCATCCCGACAAGAATCCCGGATGCCAGGACAGCGAGGCCCGCTTCAAGGCGCTCAACGAAGCCTATGACTGCCTGAAAGACCCGCAGAAACGGGCCGCCTATGACCGTTTCGGCCATGAAGCCTTTCGCAACATGGGCAATGGCGGCGGGAACGGCCATGGCGGCTTTGGCGCGGGCGGCTTCTCCGACATCGGCGATATTTTCGAGACCATCTTCGGCAATGGCTTTGGTGGTGGTGGCGGCGGACGGCAACAGACCCGGCGCGGCGCGGACTTGCGCTATGATCTTGAGATTTCGCTGGAAGACGCCTTTCACGGCAAGCAGGAAACCATCAGCGTCGAGGTATCGGCCACCTGCGATTCCTGCGACGGCAACGGCGCCGAGCCCGGCACCAGCGTCGAGAGCTGCAACACCTGCGGCGGCCACGGCAAGGTGCGCGCGCAACAGGGCTTTTTCGTGGTCGAACGCACCTGCCCGTCCTGCCACGGCGCGGGACAGCGGATCAAGAATCCCTGCCGCACCTGCCGCGGTGAAGGACGGGTCGACCGGCCCAAGCAGCTCCGCGTCGATATTCCGCCCGGCGTCGACGAAGGCACGCGCATCCGCCTGTCGGGCGAAGGCGAGGCCGGTGCGCGCGGCGCGCCTGCGGGCGACCTCTACATCTTCCTGCATGTCCGCCGCCACGCGATCTTCGAGCGCGAGGGCACCAATCTCTTCTGCCGGGTACCGATCAGTTTCACCACGGCGGCGCTGGGGGGAACCATCTCCGTGCCCGGCCTCGACGGCGGCGGCAGTCCGATCAACATCCCGTCCGGCATCCAGTCGGGCAAGCAGATCCGCCAGCGTGGTTCCGGCATGCCGGTACTCAACGGGCGCGGACGCGGCGACCTCGTCATTCAGATCGAGGTGGAGACACCCACCAGGCTGACCGCGCGCCAGAAGGAACTGCTGGAGCAATTCCGCGAGACCGAAACCGGCGACGAATGCCCGCAATCCACAGGATTCTTCAGCAAGATCAAGGAAGTGTGGTCGGAAATTAAGGATAGCTAGAGGATCGCGCGTTAACTCAGTCCCCTTCGCCCTGAGCCCGAACGGTGATGGGTTCGATTTATTGAACGATAATCTAAAACGCCGCCGCCAGCTCGGCGCGCAACTGGATGATCAGCGCGGCCTGGTGCGTCAATCGCGCCTCCTCCTCATCGAGAATCGCTTCGAACAGCGCCCCCTTGAATGCGGCCACCGGAACAGTCAGCGGCCCCGGCAGGGCCGACAGGACAATGTCCGTCAACCGATCCGCGCCATGGAGCCGGCCCCAGAGATAATCATTCTCGCGATAAGCCTTGCTAAAGAAGGCCCCAAAACTATTGAATTCAATGCCTTTTAATGTCGCCTCCGCACCTCCGGACCGGAGCGCGGTGGCATCCTCCGGGGAAATGCGATCCACCTTGATCGGATCATATTCGTCGAGCCCCTCGCCCTGAAGCATGGGCAAGGTGGCAATGTCGTAGAAGGGAAAGCCGAGATAGGCGCGCAGCATGCGCCGCCGGTCACTGACGACAAGTTCGGCAAGCGCGGCCGAAAATCGCACCTCCACCTGATGGTCCAGCGCCTCCAGGGCGCGCATCTCGGCCAGTGCGGTCAAGGTCACGCCGGGCGCATAGAGAATGCGCGCCGCCTCCCGCCGCATCGGCTCGGTGTAGAAATCCGGGCCTTCCAGCTCCGCATAGCGCGCCAGCGCTTCGTACAGCATGGTGCGCATCGCCACGCGTGGGCCTTCGCTCTCCACCACGCCTTCGTTCGCGTCTTCGGCGAGGCGGCGCGCAAGGAATCGCAGGCGGCGGATTCGATAGGCAAGATCATGATCGCGGAGAAACTGGATGGCCGCCTCGCTGCCCCCCAATGCTCCCTTCATGATGTCGGCCCCGACGATATGGGCATGCTCCCACAACCGGCCGCGCACCGCGTCAAGGTCAAGCGGCGTATCCTCCGCAATGGCTGCGATCAGTACGGTCTGATCGTCGATGATGCCCGAAAGCTTGAGTTGGCCATAAGCCGCATAGGCAAAGCCGGCGCCCTGCGCTGCCTTGCGGTGGGCCTTTGCCCGCCAGGCCGAAAGGCGTTGGGAGGTGGGGTGGTCGACAAAGAGCGGCTGGCCGATCGTTTCCTCGATCGTCGTATCGATCGAAGGGCGCATCGCTTCGATGATGCGCTGCATGCGATAGATGCGCGCGGAGCGCTGGGCGATGCCCTCCAGGTCGTCACGGATGGGCTGTTCGCGCGGTATGTCGCTGACCGCACCGAAGATCGTGCGAAAAAATCCCGGCAGGGTTGCAGGCGCGCTGGCGGATTCCCGGCGGCCGTTGAGGGCGATTCGAAATCCGGCCGCGTGCGGGGTCGGCTCGATATAGACGAAGCGGCGGTCCACCTCCCGCCGGGCGGGCCGGTTGCGCAGCGCCCCGATCGCTTGCGCAAAGGGTGCGTTGGCCAGGATCGACCCGTCGATCAGCGCCGTGTCCTCGACCTTGCCGGCGGCATATTGCCGGGGGAGAATCCGGCGCAGGAATGCCGCCCTGCCCGGCCAGGACCGCTTGCGCTCGGCCAGCACGGCATCGAGCTCTCGCACGGTGAAGGGCGGGAATGCGCCGGGAAAGCTCGCGGTGGCCCGCGCGGCAAAGACAAGCTCGGCGGGATCGCCCAGCGTCCGGGGCCGGTGCCCATGCGCGGCAAAGCCGATCGAGAGACGATGTTCGGTCTCGGCGATCGCGTGCGGACTGTTGAGCGTCAGCTGCTCCTCATGGCCCTCGAAATCGGTCGCGGTGACGAACAGGTCGAGCGGATGGCCCTCCGGCAGCAGTGGCGGACCGCCTGCTGTCACCGCCATGGCATCAAAGGCATTGAGCAGCAGATGCGCGAAACCCGCCCCGCCAAAGGGCGGCGCGAACCAGCGCGCCCGCACGAAATTGGACAGCTTGTGCCGTACTTCCTCGCGCGTTTCCGGCGAAACGGTGCGCTCCACCGAATCGCCGCGCCGCCGGATCAGCAACCAGAGGATCGGCGCTACCCAGAATTTGGTGAAACGGCTGAGCGGCCGCGCGTCGGGATCGAGCAATATGTCCACGTCCGCCATTTCGAGCCACAGCTTGGTCAGCGGCTCGAGCGACTGGCCGGTCTCGATGGCATGCGCCAGGAAGATGGCGTTCAGGCCGCCCGCGCTCGCGCCGGCGAGGATGTCGGGCAGGACGCGCAACCTTGTGCCGGTGGCCGCCTGCGCTTCTTCCAGCATCCGGCGATAGACCGCCCGGGTGCCGCTCTCCTCGGGCCCGCCGGCGCGAAAGGCGCGGCTGGCCGCGGCGAGGTGCCAGATCTCCTTGGTGATGCCGTGCATATATACAGCGAGGCTGACGCCGCCGTAGCAAATCAGGGCAAGCCGCAGTTCCTTCTCCCGCATCCTTTCAGGATGGGCGCGATTTCCCGTGATGTCGAGGGGGACGGGGTCACGCCTTGTCGAGCACCGCCCATACCGGCAGATGATCGGACGCGTGGCGCGCAGTCAAGGAGCTGTGGACGCCGCACTCCCGGGCGACCAGGTCGGGGCTGTGCATGATCCGGTCCAGCTGCGCTACGGGACGTGTGGCATGATAGCTGCGGCCCGATGCGACCAGGCGATACTGGCGGGCGAAATCCCGCAGGCAGCCGCCCGACGGCCGCCACTCATTGGTGTCCCCCACCAGCACGGTCGGCAGCTCCGGCCCATGGGTATTGGCGACCTGCGCATGGTGGAGCAGCGCCGCCGCCTGCCGTCTGCGCCACAGGCCGGAAAGATCGAGGTGCATGCCGAACAGGCGCAGCGCCAGCCCCCGCACCGCCACGGTCGCGCTGACCGCCCCGCGCGGCTCCAGGCAGGGCAGATGGACTAGGTCATGGGCCAGGACCTTGGCGTCCCCCCGCACCAATATTGCGTTGCCGTGCCAGCCCATGCTGGCCGCGCCCACGGCGAGCGGCACCGCCCGATAGGCGCTGTGCGCTTCAAGGAGCCGGGGCGGCAGCACCGCATTGCGCTGGCCGAAGCGGCGGTCGGCCTCCTGCAGTGCGATCACGTCGGCATCCAGCTCGTTGAGGACATCGATGATCCGCTCCGGATTGCGCCGGCGGTCGGTTCCGAGGGCCTTGCGAATATTATAGCTTGCGACCTTGATCATGGAGACAGCGTAGATGGGTGGGGACATGCTCGGCAAGGCATAGCGCACGATGCCGGCGTTCGAACGGATTCGAAATGCGCCGCGCCTTTGCCGCTTGCCCTTGGCCCGCTGCCACGGTAAAGCGCCGCCTTCGCCGGCCATAGGAGTGTAGCTCAGCTGGTAGAGCGTCGGTCTCCAAAACCGAATGCCGGGGGTTCGAATCCCTCCACTCCTGCCAGACCTTGCGCGGCGCGGCGTTCATGCGTAAAGGGCGGCGATTATTCGAGGCGAACGGGATGGGCTGATCCAGCTGGTCTGGCTGGAAGCGGTCTGTTTTTTCGTCTCTCGGTTGATTAAAGGATGCGGGGCAGATCGTGGCGAAGACTTCTCCGGGCGAATTTTTCCGGCAGGTCCGTACGGAGGCGAACAAGATCGTCTGGCCGACGCGGAAGGAAACCGTCATGACGGCGATCATGGTCGTCATCATGACGAGCGTGCTGGGATTGTTTTTCCTGGGGATCGATTCGGTCTATGGTTGGATCGTGCACATGCTGCTCGGTCTGGCCGCAGGTCAGGCCTGAACAGCAATCGGCATTCAGCCGTTTCAGATATTGGAGTTGCAGAGAGAATAATGGCGCGCTGGTACATCATCCACGCTTATTCGGGCTTTGAAAACAAGGTCCGCGACCAGATCATGTCTGAGGCCACCCGCATGGGACTCGACCAGTTGGTCGAGGCCGTCGAGGTACCGACCGAGACCGTGACCGAGGTCCGGCGCGGCAAGAAGGTGCAGTCGGAACGCAAGTTCTTTCCGGGCTATGTCCTTGCCAAGCTGAGCATGAACGACGACGTCTATCACCTCGTGAAGAACACGCCGAAGGTGACGGGCTTTCTGGGTTCGTCCGGCAAGCCGCAGGCGATCACCGAGGCCGAGGCCGCCCGCATCCTCAACACCAAGGAGGAAGCCGCCGCCGCGCCCCGGCACAAGGTCAATGTCGACTATGAGATCGGCGACAGCGTCAAGGTGCTGGGCGGCCCGTTCGCGAGCTTCGTCGGCACGGTCGAGGAGTTGGACTTCGAGAAGGCGCGGGTCAAGGTATCGGTCAGCATCTTCGGACGCGCGACACCGGTCGAGCTGGACTTCGAGGAAGTCGAACTGTCGAAGTGACGGCCCCCGCCGTCGTTTCCATCAACACCCCTCAACGGCCGTCATGACGTGGAGCGGCGTGGGCGCCGCTCCTTGCAACGCGATCAGAATTCGATACCTCCGCCTACCGTCCAACTGACGTCCTTGGTGCGTGTCGCGTAGCTTGCCGCCGTCTTGACGACGACATGCTCGGCGCTGAACGACTTGGATAGCCCAAGGGCGAATGCAACATAGCCGTTGGATCCGCCCGCACTGCCGCCAATCATGCCCTTGCCAGGCGTTATCGCTTGCGGAAGTCCGGCAAGCGCCGCCGCGCGCGCTTCACCAGAGCGGCGTGCCCGATCCAGATTCCCAAGATCGAACCGGGTCGCGGCGAAGCTTGCGGCGGTGGAATCCGAAAGCGCCCTTAGCTGGCCGCCATTGACCGCGTCCGTAGAGCCGGGAGCGAGCGTTCCGTTGGCGACGTTGACGACGAGGCCGGGCTTGCCGTCAAGATAGAAGAAGCCTGTTGCATTCGTTTGAGTTGGAACCGCGTTCGGCCCGGTTGTGACGGCACCATTCGTGACAAATCCAGAACATCCATAAAGGAGGAGAACGGGCTGCTGATCGTATGAAACCAGCCCGCCGACGCTGCTGTTGGGCGTCCGACTGTCAGCACATGACTGCGCAAATGCAACCGGACTTACAACAAGAAAGCTACTGGATAGGGCACAAGCGACGAACAATCGATCTTTGAAAATACTGAAACCTGAAAATTTCATGACAATTCCCCCTTCACTATTCGTTCGATCTATATACCGATTTAATTCATAACCAAGTCACGGCCCTTATGAACGAACTACTACTCAATCACATCTCTCTGCGTCAACATTTGCATTAATTGAAATGTTCAAATCGGCGCCATAGCCTCGCCGCCCACCCCGTCAAAAGAGCCTTGCCATTATACACTATCCCCTCTATAGGCCGGCGCTTTCCAGCCTCTGGCACGGAAAAATACACGCGGGAGGGCATCCTCGGATGCCTGCTTGACCGCTAAACTTGAACCGGGCCGCGTGCGCTTTGCACCCTGCCCTCTACAGAGTGAGTGACAATGGCCAAGAAGATTACCGGCTATATCAAGCTCCAGGTCCCGGCCGGAGCAGCCAACCCGTCCCCGCCGATCGGCCCTGCTTTGGGTCAGCGCGGCGTGAACATCATGGAATTCTGCAAGCAGTTCAATGCCGCCACGCAGGAGCTCGAAAAGAGCATGCCGATCCCGACGATCATCACCGTCTATGCGGATCGCAGCTTCTCGTTCGTCACCAAGACGCCGCCCGCGACATTCCTCATCAAGAAGGCCGCCGGCCTCAAGGCTGGTTCCAAGGAACCCGGCAAGATCAGCGCGGGCGAGATCAAGCGCTCGGCCCTGTCGGCGATCGCCGAGCAGAAGATGAAGGACCTCAACGCCAACGACATCGAGGCCGCGACGCGGATCATCGAAGGCAGCGCCCGCGCAATGGGCCTCACCGTGGTGGAGGGCTAAGATCATGGCAAAGCAGAGCAAGAAGGCAAAGGCGCTGGCCGCCGCGATCGACAGCAACAAGCTGCACGGCATTGACGACGCGATCAGCCTCATCAAGACCAACGCCACCGCGAAGTTCGACGAGACCGTCGAAGTCGCGATGAACCTGGGCGTCGACCCCCGTCATGCCGACCAGATGGTGCGCGGCGTCGTCACCCTGCCGGCCGGCACGGGCAAGAGCGTCCGCGTCGCCGTGTTCGCGCGCAATGAAAAGGCCGCCGAAGCCACAGCGGCGGGCGCCGAGATCGTCGGTGCGGAAGACCTGCTGGAGAGCATCCAGAACGGCAATTTCGACTTCGACCGCGTCATCGCCACCCCGGACATGATGGGCCTGGTCGGCCGCCTCGGCAAGGTGCTCGGCCCGAAGGGCATGATGCCCAACCCCAAGCTCGGCACGGTCACCCCCAATGTCGGCGAAGCGGTCAAGGCAGCCAAGGGCGGCCAGATCGAATTCCGCGTCGAAAAGGCGGGCATCATCCACGCCGGGCTCGGCAAGGCGAGCTTCCCGGCCGAGGACCTGCGCCGCAACTTCGACGCCTTCGTCGATGCGATCGTCAAGGCCAAGCCGTCAGGCTCCAAGGGCAAATATGTCCGCAAGGTCGCCCTCTCCTCCTCGATGGGGCCGGGCGTGAAGGTCGACGTGGCGGAAATCGCCGGCGCCTGATTGGGGCGGACTACCATAAGATTGAAAAAGCCCCCGCTGGGACCACCGGCGGGGCTTTTTATATGCATGGCGTGATCAGCGGAATCGCGACCGCCGCATTCTCCCTGTCCTACACGCCGTCACTCGTGCCACATCCTCCCATGCCGGTGAGCGGCGGCCAGGGTTCCTTCTCATTGTGGTGGACCATTCACATCCCGATGGCGACGGGACGTGCGCCGAGACCCCCCCTCCCCCAAAAGCGGATTAATTTATCCACCCCATAACCTTCGTAACCTTCGGCCCCGCCCATCGATAGCGCGCCGTCTTTTCATTGCCGGCCAAGGCATCTGCCGTACGCGATTGCGCGGGCAACCGCACCTCGTCTATGCGCGTTCACAACAAGAGGAGAAGGCGGATGTCGGAATTGGTGCTGGGCAAGATTGAAGAGGGCGTGGCGGTCATCACGCTGAACCGGCCCGAGGCCGGCAACGCCATGAACATGGCGCTGGGCGACGCGATGGCCGAGACGGTGGAGCGGCTAGCCAATGATCCGGCGACCCGCGCCTGGCTGATCCGGGCCGAGGGCAAGAATTTCTGCGTCGGCGGCGACATCAATGATTTCGTCGGGGCGGAAAACCCTTCGGAGATGATCGGCAAGATGGCGCGCCGCCTGCACGACAGCGTCCGCATGTTGCACGATCACCGCGCGCCGGTCGTCATGGCCGTGCAGGGCGCGGCCGCCGGTGCGGGCTTCAGCATGGTGGCGGGCGCCGACATCGCGATCGCCGCCCGCTCGGCCAGCTTTCTGTGGGCCTATGCGGCGATCGGCCTGACCTGCGACGGCGGCTCGACCTGGATGCTGCCCCGCGTCGTGGGCATGCGCCGCGCGCAGGAACTCGCCTATACCGGCCGCCGCCTCAATGCCGGGGAAGCCGCCGACATCGGCCTCATCACCCGCGTGGTGGACGACGAGGCCCTGGATGCGGAAGCCATGGCGACCGCCCGCGCCATCGCGCAGGGGCCGACCGCCTCCTTCGGCGCAGTGAAGCAGCTGTTCGCCGCCAGCATGCGCAATGATTTCGAGACCCATTTGGCTGCCGAGGCCGAGGCCATCGAAGCAGCATTGGCCCGCTCGGACGGCCTGCATGCGGTCGCTGCCTTCCTCGAGCGGCGCAAGCCGGTCTTCACCGGCAACTGAAATGGCTGACGGACTTGGCCCGGTCGCGCACCGCTTCGAATCGCAGCGGCTGACCCTCAATTATCTCGACTGGGGCAATGCCGGGGCGCCGTTGCTCCTGCTGATCCACGGCGGCGAGGATCATGCGCGCAGCTGGGATTGGGTGGCGGAGGAGCTTCGGGACGATTGGCACATCGTCGCGCCCGATCTGCGCGGGCATGGCGACAGCGCCTGGTCGCCGGACGGCGTCTACACCTTGGAATATCTGGCCTGCGACCTGGCCAATCTGATCGCGCATCTGGGCGAGACCCCGGTCAGCATCGTCGCCCATAGCTTCGGCGGCGCGATCTCGCTGCGCTACACCGGCCTGTTTCCGGAGACGGTGCGTCGTCTCGTGGTGATCGAGGGCCTGGCGTCAATGAAGGACTTTCGTACGATCCACGCCCTGCCCGACGAGGACGTGATGCTGCGTTGGCGCAAGTGGATCGAGAAGCGCCGGGCGTTCAGCGCCAAGCATGCCCATTACTATCCGACGATCGAGGAAGCCCTCGCCCGCATGAAGGCGCGCAACAAGCATCTGACCGACGCGCAGGCGGAGCACCTGGCCTATTGGGGCGTTCGCCGCCGCGAATCAGGGGATTATGGCTGGAAGTTCGATCCCTATATACGCGCCCACCAGCCATGGGATCCAACCGACAAGGACCGCAAGGCGATCTGGGGCGCGATCACCTGTCCCGTGTACCTGGTCCACGGCAAGGAAAGCTGGGCCAGCAACCCCGCCGAGGACGGCCGGGCCGCCATGTTCCGCGATGCGCGCGTCCGAAGCTTCGAAGGCGCCGGCCACTGGGTCCAGCATGACCGGCTGCCGGAATTTGTTGAGTCGCTCCGGGCGTTTCTTTGAGCGTCCGGCGCCGGTTCAATGCTCAGCCTTGTGCGTCGTCGCTTCGGTCTTGCCCGGCGGCGTTTGGCCATTGCGCTTGGGGATGGCGTCCGCGTTGGAAATGACCGCGCCATCCGGGAGCCCCGACCGCCCCATGTCGGCCTTGCGCGCGATTTCCTGCATCTTGGCGCGGGGATTGTCGCGCGCCAGCATCGCGGCATGGATTTCGGCCCGCTGTTCCGGCGTATCGCCAGTCTGGGTACTATCCCCCTGCCCCACCTTGCTGTCGAGCCCCGCTGACCAGGCGAGCACCACCGACATGCGCCGGTTGCGCGGGTCATAGGGATCGGCGGCCACGAAAGGCTCGCGGTCGGCCACGCCCTCGATCCGGGCAAAACGGTCTGGCCGGACGCCGTTACGGGCGAGTTCGACACGGGTCGCTTCGGCCCGTGCGGATGATAGCAGCCAGTTGTTCATCGACCGGCCCGTGCCATAGGGCAGGCCATCGGTGTGCCCGCGAACGATCACGTCGTTGGGGACATCGGCAATGACCTTGGCAACCTGCGCGATCAGCGTCCGCGCGAGCGGCAGGAGCGTATCGGTCGCCATGGCGAACATGGCGAAGTCCGCCTCGTCGATCAGGTCGATGCGCAGCCCCTCGCGCGTCTCGGTGAACCGGATGTTGCGCCGCAAATGCCGCAGGGTCCTGTCGCGCTCCAGCTTGTCCTCGATCGTCCGCTTGAGCTGCTCGAATTTCTGGCGGTCGCGGTTCTTCATGTCCTTGCCGCCGACCTCCTTGGTGCCGGTGGCGTCACGCGGAATGGTGATGGCAAGATTGCCCTGTCCGCCGGTGGTCGGATAGTTTTCCTTGCCCATGATGCTGTCGCCGCCGAACAGCCCCGACGAACCCGCGCTGTTCTCCCTTGTCGAAACGAGCGTCGGCGTGAAATAATCGGCGAGACCCTTGCGCTGCTTTTCGGTGGTCGCGCCGAGCAGCCACATCAGCAGGAAGAATGCCATCATCGCCGTCACGAAGTCGGCATAGGCGACCTTCCATGCGCCGCCATGGTGACCGCCATGGCCCTCGACGATGATCTTCTTGACGATGATCGGCCGTGGTTCGGGCTCGTTCGCCCGCTTTTTCGCTGGTCCCGCCATGGATCAGCGCCCCCGCATGCCGTCGAACACCTCGGCAAAGGCCGGCTGGTTCGCGTGCGGCAGGTTGGAGCGCGCCGCCTCGATCACGAGCGGCTGCGGATGGCCGTGGAGCGAGGCGATGATGATCTGCTTGACGACCTGGTAGATGGCGGCGTCCGCCTCGATCACGGACCGGCAGCGATTGGCGAAGGGCGCAACCATGCCATAGGCGAGCAGCACGCCCAGGAACGTACCCACCAGCGCCGAGCCGATCATGGCGCCGAGGATCTCCGGCGGCTTGTCGATCGACCCCATGGTCTTGACCACGCCCAGCACCGCCGCGACGATACCCAGCGCGGGCAGCGCGTCGGCGAGCGTCTGGAGATTGTCGGCCGGCCGGATCGCCTCATGGTGATGGGTCTTGAGGCTGTTGTCCATGACCTCCTCCACCGCGTGCGGATCGAGCGTGCCCGATGACACCACCACCAGCCGCAGCGTGTCGCAGATCAGGTGCACGAGCGTGCTGTCCTTGATCAGGCGCGGATATTCGGCGAAGATGGACGAGGTCTTGGGATCCTCGATATGCGGCTCCAGCGCCACGGGACCCTCGACGCGCAGGGTCTTCATCAGCTTGCTGACCAGAAATATGCAATCGAGGAAATCCTGCTTCTTGAAGGCAGGCCCCTTGAACACCTTGCCCAGCCCGCCCAGCAGCGCCTTTAGCTCAGCGCCGCTGTTGCCGATGATGAGCGCGCCGACGGCAGCGCCGCCGATGATGAGCATTTCATGCGGCAATGCATGGAGCACCGGCTCGAGATTGCCGCCGGTAAAGGCAAAGCCACCGAAAACCATGACGATGAGGATGACGAGGCCGATAGCTGCAAACATGAATTTCCCCGCATGCCTTTGTGTAACTGGTCCAAGGTCCGCCCGTGTGACGGGTCTTCACTGCTATAGGACGGCTCTGCGAAAACAGGGTTTAGCGGCGGGGTTGCCCTGGCCCATATTATTGCTGTTTTCGGCCGGTGTGGAGGCAGAAAGCCCTATCTGATCAGATCGAACAGGGATTGCTGATTGATCTTGGCAAACGCAACCTGCGCTGCCTGCAGGGTCAGCAGCTTGGACTGGACCCGCGCGATCACGTCGGTGAGGTCGGTGTCCTCGAGGCCGGATCGGCGCTCGGTCAATTGCAGGTCGGTATCCAGCAGGCGGTTGCTTTCGTCGTCCAGACGCTGCGAGCGCACCCCCTGCTGGGATTGGGCAACGATGACATGATCGAGCGCGGCGCGCGCCTCGGTCAAGGATGCGGTTTTCGCCGCCGAGTCGCCGGAGCGGACTGCGGTGATCGCAGCGTCCAGAACGTCATAGATGGACTTCGCGCCGCTTGCAGTGACTACCCCGTCCTCGATGCTCTGGCGTGTGCCGACCGCGTCGACGGTGAGGCCATGGCCAACCGGGATCGCAATGCCGTTGGTATCGTCGAATGTCGGGGTTTCCTGATAGTCGGTCTGGGTCATGATCGCGGTAATCGTTGCCTTGATGCCTTCCAGTTCCTGCGCCACGGCCTCCGTCCCTGGCGAGCCCGCGCTGTTCGAGTTGGAAGTGACCAGGAGTTCGGTGACGCGCGTCATCAGATTGTTCACGTCACTCAGGCTGGAAGAGGCCTGCGCCGCGCGCGACTGGGCGTATTTGAGGTTGCTCTGCCAGGAAGCGGCGAGCGACTGCTGCCGCCCGATCGCGGAAATCTGGAGCCAGTCCTGCGGATTGTCGGACGGAAACTCGAGCTTCTTGCCCGAAGAAATCTGCGACTGAAGGGTCGCGATGTCACTCGACAGGGTCTGCTGCCGGAGAATCTCGGCGCTCACCGACTGGGAGGTGATGAAGACCATGAATGTGTTCCCTTATCCTCAAAGAGCCGCAAACAGCGATTCCATTGTTTCGCGCGCAACCTGAATGATCCGCGCGCACCCCTGATAGGCCTGCTGGAGACGCAGGAGATCGGCCGCCTCGCGGTCCAGGTCGACGCCGCTCACGTCGGCACGCGCGTTTTGCGCCTGCTGGTTGCGCGCGCTGTTGGCGCTCTGTTCGGCCTTGGTTGCGTTTAGCAGGTTTGCCTGCGCGGCGATGATCGACGACCAGCCGTTTTCGATCCCGCCGGTGCTCCGGATGCTATTGATCGCAAGCAGGTTGCCATTGATCCGGCCGTCCGACGACGCAGCGGCGATATCGGCTGTATCGGTAATGAGCACCTGGATCGTCGATGCATCACCGCCGATCGAGAGCATGGGCTGTCCGGCAGCTCCCGCTGCGGTCACGCCGCCTTGATGCCAGGTATTTACGTCAGCAACATACTGGCTTGCCAGCGTGTTCAGCTTGGTAATGCGATCCGCCGTGACGGTCGCGCTCTGGGCGAGACCTGCCAGGCTGCCATTCTGCGGCGTCGCGGCCGCGGCGCCTGCAAGCGTGAAGGCCAGCGTGCCATCGGCGTTGGCGCTGACCCCGAAGGCCGACGGCACGATCGTCTTAACCACGTCGGCGCCGTTAAAGGTGACATTCGCAATGCCATGATCGCCGAACGAGACGGAAACATCGATCCGCTTGGAGATGTTCGACAGGGCAAGGTCGCGCTGGTCCAGCAGCTGCGCGGCGTTGGACGAGCCCGGCACGGCCCGCCGCAGTCCCTCATTGGCCGTTGCCAGCTGTTTGATCGCGTCGTTGAGCGCGGCAACCTCGTTGGTGGCCGTCGACGCTATGCCTGCCTGGACATTGTTGAGGCCTTCGAGACTCTGCTTGAACCCCTGATTGATTTGCTCGAACGAAAACAGGACATTCTGCCGCAGCGTCGTGTCGGTGGGATTCGACGCCAGCCGTTCAACCGCCGAGAACATGGCGGTCAGCCGCTGACCGACCCCGAGCGATCCGTCGTCGAGCGCGTTCTGCACGTCACCCATCCATGTCGCGCGAGTATCGGCGTTCTGGAAACTGCTGTCGGCCAGACGTGCGGCAAGGTCGAGATAGGGGTCGTTGCCGCGCGATACGGCGGCGATGTCGACTCCGCCAAATGCGACACCGGGCTTGTAGAACTGGCTCGTCGTCGCCGAGCTCGGCGATTCCATGAGCACGATCGATCGCCGGTTATAGCCTTCGGTCGAAGCGTTGGCGATATTCTCCGACACAGCGCCCATCGCCGAGCGATAGGCACGGGTGCCGGACGCGCCAATCGCGAAAAGATCGGTAACGCCGCTCATTCGGACTTATCCTGACTTGCGCGATCAAGCTGCTGCAACAGCATATTGGCAATGCCCAGCCCACCCTTGTCCGCCAGCGTATCGGCGGTGCGGGCATCGGACATATCCTGAAACTGGTCGACCGCGCTCGATCCCATGATGTCGTCGCCCTGTCCCGCTTCGCGCATCGACCCGATCAGCTGGCGCACGAAGATCGCCTCGAACGCCTTGGCCGCGCGTGCGAGTTCCGCCCGCTGCGCGCCGGCCGGATTGCCCGTGGCCGGTGCCGCGCTGGACGCGATGCCAGACTGGGTAAGGCCAGACTGGGTAATGGACGTAATCGTCGTCACAAGATCTCCAGTTCCGCCTTCATCGCGCCCGCCTGCTTGAGCGCCTGAAGAATTTCGACAAGATCGGACGGACTGGCGCCGATCGCATTCACCGCCTTGACTATATCGGCCAGGGACGCCCCAGCTTTAAACAGGAACATCGGTTTCTTTTCTTCCGACACGCTGATCCGGCTCGATGGCTCGATCGCGGTCTGCCCTTGGGAGAAAGGAGCGGGCTGCACCACCTTGGGTGCCTCCTGGACCGCGACCGTCAGTTTGCCGTGCGAAACAGCGGCCGGTGCGATACGAACCGCGCCGTTGATGACGACTGTGCCGGTCCGCGCATTGACGATCACTTTCGCCGGGGCTTCTGCCGGCTTGACCTGAATATTCTCGATGAGGCCCATCATCATGATGCGGCTTTCCGCGCCGGTGGGCGCATCGATGGTGATCGACACCGCGTCCATCGCGCGGGCGCGGCGATCATTGAAGGCGAGGTTGATCGCATCCGCCACCCGCAAGGCTGTCGTCAGATCAGCTTCGGCGAGGTTGAAGGTCAGGGTGGGCGCTGTATCAAATCCGGTCGCGACAGCCAGCTCGACGGTCGCCCCGCCAGGGATCCGGCCGGCCGAGGGAATGTTGACAGACAGCTGCGAGCCGTCCGCCCCAGAGACGCCGAGGCCGCCGACCGCAAGATTGCCCTGCGCCATCGCATAGATCTGGCCGTCCGCGCCGCGCAGCGGGGTCATGACGAGCGTGCCGCCGCGCAGGGACTTTGCCTTGCCCAGTGCAGAAACCGTGATGTCGAGCCGTTGACCCGGCTTGGCGAAGGGTGGAAGGTCGGTCGTGATCAGGACCGCCGCGGCATTTTTGAGCGAGGGATTGACGCCCGGCGGCAAGGTAAGGCCGAAGCGCGAGACAATGCCCTTCACGCCCTGCGTCGAATAATCGAGGCTGTCGTCGCCGGTGCCGGCAAGGCCGACCACCACGCCATAGCCAGTGAGCTGGTTGGCGCGCAAGCCCTGAAAGGTTCCGAGATCCTTGATCCGTTCAGCATGGGCGGGCTTGGGCGCGACAAATTGTAGCGCCCCCACGATCAGGAGAGCCATGCTCCACCCCGCGATGCGGGCAACGGCATGAAAAAAGGTCTGGATCATTTCACACACCCTAAAAAGGACTGACCATGGAGAAAAACCGCTGCAGCCAGCCTTGCCGGCTGGCCCGCGCGATTTCACCCTTGCCCGAATAGCTGATCTGGGCGTCGGCAACCCGGGTCGAAGGCACGCGATTGTCCGGGCCGATGTCGGCCGCACGGACGATGCCGCTAAGCTGGATATATTCATCGCCCCGATTGAGGGTCAGCTGCTTCTGGCCGCGCACCAGCATCGATCCGTTGCCGAAGACCTTTGCGACGGTGACGGTAATCTCGCCGGACAGTGCGTTGGACTGCGCTGCGTCGCCCTTGCCCTTGAAACCTTGCGCTCCGCTCGCCGCGACGTCGCTCGGGCTGAAGAGCTTGCTCAGGATCCCGGTGGTCGGCGGCGTCAGGCCGATATTACCGGAGCGGTCGGTGTTGGCACTGTTGCTCTTGGTCGCCTGGGTGCGCTCGACCAGCGTGATGGTGAGGATGTCCCCCACGCGCGACGCCAGCGAGCCGCTGGTAAGCGGCGCATAACCGGCGGCTGCCTGAAAGATTGACCCGTTCGGCACGGCGGGTTGCGCCACGTCCGGGGCATAGGTCGGCATGAAGGCGGCCGCGGTCAGCTCGCTTTTGCGCGCGCCAGCGGGACCCGCGACAATGGCGACGATGATCGCACAACCTACAGCTGAAACAGGGTATTTCATGTCAGACTATCCGATCAGATCTGCTGGTTCGCGAATTGCATCATCTCGTCGGTCGACTTGATCATCTTGCTCGCGACCTCATAGGCGCGCTGCGTTTCGATCATGTCGACCAGCTCCTCGACCGTGTTGACGTTGGATCCTTCGAGCGAGCCCTGCCGGATCGAACCGCGTCCTTCCGCGCCGGCAGCGCCGACCTGGGCGGCGCCGGAAGCGGCCGTGGCCAACAGCAGGTTATTGCCGATCGCGTTGAGCCCGGCGGGATTGACGAACCGCGCCAACTCGATCTGGCCGAGCTGGGTCGGATTGGCCTGGCCGCTCATGACCGCCGATACCGTCCCGTCCGCTCCGATCGTGATCGACTGGGCGCCCTCGGGTACCTGGATCTGCGGCACGACAGGAAGGCCGTCACCGGTGACGAGCGTGCCCTCCGCCGACATGTTGAAATTGCCCGCCCGGGTATAGGCGATCGTGCCATCGGCTTGCTGCACCTGAAAAAAGCCCGAGCCCTCAATCGCGAGGTCGAGCGAATTTCCCGTGGTGTTCAGCGTGCCCTGCGTGTCGACCCGCGCTGTTCCGGCCAACTGGACACCGGACCCGAGATTAAGGCCCACGGCATATTTATTCTCGCTGTCCGACTGGGTGCCGGCCGCGACGATCTGCTGATAGGCGAGCGTCTCGAAATTGGCCCGATCCTTCTTGAACCCGGTCGTGTTCACGTTCGCCAGATTATTGGCGATGACCCGCATCTTGAGGTCCTGCGCGTCGAGCCCTGTGCGGGCGACTTGAAGTGCGCTGGTGCTCATGTCTTAGTCCTTCCCTATGATCTGTCTCAATTGTCCAGCCGCATCAGGCTGGCACCACTGTTGTCGATATCCTTGGCCGTCTCGACCAACTTGATCTGGCCTTGCCATGCGCGGCTCGCCTCGATCATCTGGACGAGCGTGGCGGTGGCGTTGACGTTGGAACTTTCGATGGCGCCCGAGGTGACCTGCGCGAGCGGATCCTGCGGCAGCGTGCCGCCGTTCGTTTCCCGAAATAGATTGTCTGTACCCTTGAGCACCGACGAACCCTTGGGACTCACCACCTTCAACACGTCGATCTGCTGCGGCTGATCGATCTGGCCGCCCTGCGGCACGATCCAGATGGCGCCGTTCTTGTCGATCTTGATGCTGTCGGCGGGCGGCAGCGTAATCGGCCCGCCCTCACCCAGCACCGGATGCCCATCGCCAGTCGTGAGCAGTCCGCTATCCGAAAGCACGAGATCGCCGCGCCTTGTATAGCCCTCGCTGCCGTCGTTCGCCTGGACCGCGAGCATCCCGTCGCCGCCGATCGCGACATCGAGCGGGTTGCCGGTCTGCGTTACAGAGCCGGCCTTCATGTCGGCGGCGACAACCTGGTCGACCTGCTCCGCCCGCGACTTGAACGTCTGCCCGTCGATCCAGCGGGCCGAAGCATTCATGATCTCCGCGCGAAAGCCCGTCGTGCCGACGTTCGCGAGATTGTTCGCGATCACCGTCTGCCGGGCCATGGCGCCGCGAAGCCCGGTGCGGGCAATATCGACCAGCTTGTCCATCGATCAGTTCTTCCCTGTTTTCTGCGGCAGCATCAGGTGCGCAGATTCACCATCGTCTGGGTGATCGCGGACGAGGCTTCGATCGCCTTGGCGCTGGCCTGGAAATTGCGCTGCGCCGAGATGAGGGCCACAAGCTCCTCGGTGATGTCGACGTTGGCGCGTTCTAGTGCGCCCGAGCGAACCGCGCCGAACAGGCCGTTATTGCCAGCGCCATAGGTCGGCGTACCGCTCGCCAGGGTCGAGTTCCAATGCGCGTCGCCGACCTGACGCAAGCCTTCCTGGCTGGGGAAGATCGCCATGCCCACCGCGCCGAGATTCTGGGTCGTACCATCCGCGAAGGTCGCGCTGACGACGCCGCTCACCGATACTGCGACACTGGATAGCTGGACGACGTTGCCCCCCGCATCGGTGTAATTTGTGGGGATCAAGAGATCAGTGAGGTCGGAAGCCGCCGTGCCGGTGGGGACGCCGGCGGCGTCAACCGGCAGAACCTGTACCCGGGCCCCGGTCGTGTCGGTCACGAAGCGATTCTCGTCCACGCCGAACGCACCGTTGCGGGTGTAGCTGACCTGGCTTGCCGGGGGGGGCGATTTCACCGTGAAGAAGCCTTCGCCGGTAATCGCGAGATCGAGCGTCTTGTCCGTCGTTTCCAGGGTACCCTGGGTGAACTGCTGCTTTGATCCCAGCAGCCGTACGCCCTGGCCCTGGCCGTCCGACGCGCCGACGAAAATGTCACCAAAATTGGCGCGGCTCTTCTTGAAGGCGGTCGAGGCCACGTTGGCCACGTTATTGGAAATCGTCGCCAGATCGGCCTGGGCGGCCTTGAGCCCGGAAAGGGAGATGTAGAAGGACATTGGACAAACTCCTGTAGGGAAATTGACTAGCTGAGGCTGAGAGCATCGGCGGCGGTGAAGCTGCCGAGGGTGGTGATGAGCTTGGCGTCGGCACCGCTCGCGGGAGACTGGACCGCCGCAATGGTGGCCCAGCTCGCGGTCTGGCTGGGGCTGGCGCCGCGGACACTCATGGTAAGAGCGCCGGCCTGAACTTGATTCCCATCCGCGTCGCGGCCGTCCCAGTAGAACGGCACGTCGCCCGCTTTGCGCGCGCCGAGATCGAGGGTCTTGACGATCCCTCCCGCACTGTCGACCAAGTCGATGGAGACATCGTCGCTGTCGGCGGGCAGGGTCAGCTGGCCCGCATAGTCGCCGCCCACGTTGGGCGCGACCGCGCTACTCTTGACCAGCATGGACTTGCCAATCCAGCTCGCCGCATCCGACAGGCGGGCGCCATTCAGCGAACTTGCGATCGAGTTGAGCGTCGTATTCGCCTCGGTCTGGCCGGCAAGCTGCGAGAATTGCGCCATCTGGGCGACCATCTGGCTATTGTCCATCGGCGCGAACGGGTCCTGATATTTCAGCTGCGCCGTCATCAGCTGAAGGTAACTGTTCTGATCCAGCGTCGACTGACCGGTAATCTTGCCATTGTTGACATTGAGGTTGCGGTTGATCGTCGCGGTCGAGCTATCGACCGTCCAGGGACTTACTGTCGTCATTTGCCGAGCCTTATTGTTTCGAGCATCAGGGATTTCGCGGTCTGGAGAACCTGCACATTGTTCTGGTACATGCGCGAGGCCTCGACCATGTCGACAAGCTCGGCGCTGGAATCGACACCCGCTTCCCAGACATCGCCGTTGGCGTCAGCCAATGGATGACCCGGATCGTGGCGCTTGGTGGCGGGCGTGTCGGATGTGACGATGCGATCCACCGACACCGTCGAGACGCCCGGTCCCTCCGTCACCGGCTTGAACACCGGACGGATCGCCCGGTAGGCGGCCTTTTCGCTGCCGGAGATCGTGCCCGCATTGGCCATGTTCGATGCCGTCGCATTCAGCCGGACCAGCTGCGCCGACATGGCGCGACCGGCGATGTCGAAAACGTTCATGGGCTTTTCCATGCTCATTCTCCCCTCAATGCCCGCGTGATGGTGTTGAGCCGCCCTTCGAGGAAGGACAGTGTCGTGCGGTACTTCACCGCATTCTCCGCAAAGAGCGTCTGCTCGGTCGACATCTCAACCGTGTTGCCATCGGCTGAGGGCTGCAACGGCACACGGTAGCCCATCGCCTTTTCGAGCGCGCCGGCGACCGTGCCCTGGTCCTTGGAGGCTTCTTTCAAAGCCTTGTCGAAATCAATGTCCTGCGCCTTGTAACCGGGCGTGGACGCGTTCGCGATGTTGGAGGCAATCAGGGTCAGTCGCTGCGAACGCAGCGCCAATGCCTTGCCATGGATGCCGAACAGCTGATCTTCGATCGCCATTTAATTCACAGCCTCACTATTAATTCACAGCCTCACTAAAGGTCCCCGCGCCGCTGCCGTTCTGATCCGTGAAAGACTGCCCGATGCGCACGCACCAGGTAGTTCAGCAAGTCCCGTGCCAATTGCGGTTTTCCGCGGATTTCATGGGATACAGGCACATGTTTCCGCTTCCGTGGGCCAGACGGGCGGCAACGCCGGCAATGTTTTGCCGGTGGGCGGCATTTTTTTGCCGTTCGCTCCGGCAAAGCCAGGTTTTGGCCCAGAAACAGGGGAAAGACCCATGCCGGGCCTTGCACATCTGATCGACCCATTGCCGCTTTTCGGTGTCGTGGCCGGTGCGCTGGCGATCGCCACCGTCCAGATCGGCAAGACGGCGGTTGGTCCAGCCTTTTCCGCCCTTTCGCGCCTCTTCCGCGCCGATCCGGACAATGACCGCAACTTTGCCCGCGCCGCATTGAACGCTGTCGACCGCATCGCGGAATTGCAGGGCCTGCCCCGGACCGACCAGGTCAAGGCACGCCCCGGATTTCTGGCCGAGGCAGTGCGCCGTCTGGCCGATTGCGCGGATGTCGACCGTTTTGCCCTGTGGGCTGGACAGGCGATTGCCGACCGCGCCGACCGGCATGCCCGCGTCGTCGGCTTCTGGGACGCGGTTGCCGACGCTGCTCCCGCCATGGGCATGGCGGGCACCATCCTCGGCCTGGTCAGCATGTTCGCCAGCATGGACGATCCCGCGACCATCGGCCCCGCCATGGCGATCGCCCTGCTGGCGACGTTCCACGGCATGGTGATCGCCAACATGATCGCAGGGCCGATCGCGCGGCGCCTCGAACGGCTGAGCGCGCTGGAGATCGCCTGGCAGCACGAGCTTGCCGACCGGCTGGTCGCCATCGGCCGCCGCGAGACCGCGCCGCCCATAGCTTCACCCGCACACTCGCGCAAATCCGCGCTGCGCGAGGTGGCATGAGCCGGGCGCAACGATCGCGCTGGGCACTGAGTTTCGCGGATCTGTGCCTGTTGCTGCTGGGCTTTTTCGTCCTGCTGCAAGCCCATCGCCAGACCGGAGGGGAGCATGCCCTGGCTGGCATCAACGCCTATTTTGGAAGCGGTGGCCGCCAGTCCCCCATCGATGCGGACATCCCCGCCACCGAGCTGTTCGTGCCCGAACAAGCGATGCTGACGACGGCTGGCCGCGCCCGGATCATCGCCATCGCCCGTGAAGCCCGCATATCGGGCAGCGCGATCCACATTTCGTCACGCGGCACGGACGCCGGAACTGCGCGCTTCGACGGTTGGGATCTGGCATCCGCGCGAGTAGGCGCGGTCGCACGCGGCTTTGCGCAGGCGGGGCTTCAGCCGGACCGGATCAGGATCGCCGGGCCCGACAGCGACTTTGCCGAGGGTAGAAGCGCGCAAACCCTCATGATCCGGCTGGAGCACCCCTCGCCCTGACGCCGCCAATGCTGGCACGTTCCTTGCTTAAGGGAGGCATTATGAGCAGGAAACCCATCATGCGGAAATTTCTCGTCACCTGGACGCTGTTTGTCGTCGGCCATTTTCTGATCGGCTTCGCCGCGAGCCCTGCCTCGGCGCAAGGTTTTGAAAATCTCGACCGTATCGACAATCTCGTCGCCACAGCCGTCGGCGCCAATATCGGCGAGCCCGGCGGTGCGATTGCGCCCGTGGACCGGCGCCTGCACCTGGCGGCCTGCCCGCAATTGCCTGCGATCGAGGGACCCGTCTTCGGCGCCGCAATCGTGCGCTGCGACCGGCTGGGCTGGCGCATTCGCGTTCCCCTGTCGACGACCGCCGCGCAGGCCTATAGCCACCCGCAGCAGCGCGTGATCCTGATCAAGAAGGGTGATCCGGTGCAGCTTGTTGCCGGCGATGCGACATTTACCGTCGCAAAATCGATGATAGCGGACGAGGACGGCGCCGTCGGCGACATGATCCGGGTCCGCGAAGACAAGAATTCAGCCCCTGTTTCCGGCCGTGTCGAGCCAAATGGCGTCGTCCGGATTCCTGGCATTTAATCTTTTCTGAACCTTGCCGTATATAGGGTACCGGCAGATGATGAGGTTGGAGCAATGATCAAGCCCGTTGGACAGGCAATGAGCGCCGCGATTGAGGCGGTAAAGCTGCGCGAAACCGCGCAGACACGCACAACCGCGCCCGTCGCCCCGCCGACTTCGGCCATCGCGGAGGAAACTATGACGAGCCCTGCCGCACGGCTGGCGGCCCAGGGCGCGCCGGTCGACCTCGACAAGATCGCACGCATCAAGGCCGCCATCGCTTCGGGCAATTATCCGGTCGATCCGGAGAAAATCGCCGACAGCATGATCGCGCTCGACCTACCCCAAGTACACCATTGAAATGAGTGAAGCGGCTCTCGATACGCTGGATCGCGTTGCGACGGAGTTGCGCGCCGCGATGGAAAGTGGCGAGACCGACCGCATCACCGATGCCGTAACCGCCTTTGCGCCCGCCCTTGAGGCCGTGCGCGGGATCGGAGTGTGGCATGTCAACGACCAGTTCAAGGCGCGCATTGCCGCGCTTCGCACCCGTTTCGAGAGCCATCACATGCTGGCGCGGCTGCTGGGCGACCTGACCACGCAGCGCCTCGACCTCCTGGCCGGCGCGGCGGCAAGCCCGGCCGCGCCCCTCGTCTACCGACGCAGAGCCTGAGCTCCCTCTCCTGTCATCCCCGCGAAAACGGGGATCCGGAATCACAAAGCGCGTACCTCCCTGAATTGCCGCCTTCGCGGGCATGACGATGGGAGTCATTCTGGCATGGTTCTTGCTTAATTTACTCTAAGCAAGACAGGGGACGCGTCGCAATGGTCGGTTTTGGTGCTATCAACACGGCGGATGTGCCGGGAAGCGGGCGGGTCGCGAATGCGATCGCCAGCGCCAGCCGCACCACCGGGGTCGATTTTGCCTATCTGATGGGACAGGCGCACATCGAAAGCCGCATGGACCCCAACGCCCGGTCACATTCATCCAGCGCCACAGGGCTTTTCCAGTTCCTCGACCAGAGCTGGCTCAAGGTCATCAGCGATCATGGCGCCGAGCATGGCCTCGATTGGGCGGCCCATGCGGTCCAGCGCGGGCCCAATGGCCGCTACTTCATCGCTGACCCCAATATGCGCCAGCAGGTCATGGACCTGCGCAAGCACCCGGAGACGGCATCAGTCATGGCGGCCGAGTTCGCCTCCGACAATCGCAACTATCTGGAGCAGCAGCTCGGCCGCCCTGCCGAATCCGTCGACCTCTACCTCGCGCATTTTCTGGGCGCTGGCGGCGCGGCGAAATTCCTCGCGGCCGCCGACGCCAACCCCGGCGAGTCCGGCGCAGCCCTGTTTCCCGCCGCCGCACGGTCCAACCGCTCGATATTCTTCGATCGCCAGGGCAATGCGCGAAGCCTTGCCGACATCCGCGCGAGTTTTGCCCGCAAGCTTGATGCGGGCGCCCGCAATGCCGGGCTCGATACGCAATATGCCGACGATGACAACGGCTATTCCATGCCCGCTGGCTCCGCCCAGGTGCAGCCGGCCGACTATGTCCGCATCGAACAGGCCCGCCTCGCCCAGAGCCAGACGCTGAGCGAGGCCACCGACTATCCGGAATTCCAGCCGCAGGCAGCCACCGCCCGCCTTGCCTATCTCATGCTCGCAACCTTTGGACGCTAAGCCAACATGACACGCACCCAGCTCAACGGTAAAATCTGGCTCTCCGCCGCCAAGGGCGCCATCCTGCCGCTCGCGACGCTCATGCTCGTCATGTTCATGGTCGTGCCGATCCCGGCGCTGGTGCTCGACATCGGCTTCATCGCCAACATCATGATCAGCCTCGCGGTGCTGATGATCGCGCTCAATGTTACCAAGCCGCTGGACTTTTCCAGCTTTCCGACGGTCCTCTTGTTCACGACATTGATGCGCCTCGCGCTCAATGTCGCCTCCACTCGCGTGGTGCTGGTCGACGGCCATACCGGCCCTGAAGCGGCGGGCCATGTGATCGAATCGTTCGGCAGCTTCCTGATCGGCGGGGACTATATCGTCGGCATCTTCGTCTTTGCGATCCTGATGATCATCAACCTCGTCGTGATCACCAAGGGCGCGGGCCGCGTGTCCGAAGTGTCGGCACGCTTCACCCTGGACGCCTTGCCGGGCAAGCAGATGGCGATCGACGCCGACCTCAACGCAGGCCTGCTGACCGCCGAAGAAGCCAAGGCACGGCGGCAGGAAGTCGCGACCGAAGCCGACTTTTACGGGTCGATGGACGGCGCCTCGAAGTTCGTGAAGGGCGATGCGGTCGCGGGCATCCTCATCCTCGTCATCAACATCATCGGCGGTATCATTCTCGGCGTGGTCAGCCACGGCCTCGACGTCGGCGAGGCAGCGCACACCTATGTGCTGCTGGCCATCGGCGACGCGTTGGTGGCGCAGGTGCCCGCCCTCCTCCTCTCGATCGCCGCGGCATCCATCGTCACCCGCGTCAATTCCGAACTCGACCTGTCGGGCCAGATTTCATCGCAGTTCGGCGTCGGCAAGGCATGGGTCCCGGTCGCGGGCATCCTCGGCTTTCTCGGCATCCTGCCCGGCATGCCGCATCTGATCATCCTGCCGGCGGCGGGGCTGGCCGGGTTCATCGCTTGGAAATTGCGCAACAGCGCCAACAAGGCAGCAAACGCCCCGGTCGAACTGCCCGCGCCCGAAAACCTCTCCCATATCGAATGGGGCGATGTGTCCGATTCGGCGATCCTCGGGCTGGAGATCGGCTATGGCCTGATCGGCCTGGTCGACGAGCGCAAGGATGCGCCGCTAATGGGCCGCATCACCGGCATCCGCCGCCAGCTCTCACGCGAGCTCGGCTTTGTCGTGCCGATGATCCGGGTGAAGGACAATCTGGCGCTCGGCCCCAACAGCTATCGCATCACCATCGCGGGAGTCATCGTCGGCGAGGACGAGGTCTGGCCGGAGGATCTGCTCGCGCTCGACAGCGGCGCGCTCGAAGGCACGGTCAGCGGCCGCGCCGCCAAGGATCCGACCTTTGGCCTCGACGCGGTCTGGATCAGCCCGGACAAGCGGAGCGAAGCCGTGGTCGCGGGTTACACAGTGGTCGATCCCTCCACCGTCATCGCCACCCACCTCAATCATATGATCGCGCATAATGCGGCCGAAATGTTCGGCATGGACGAAACGCGCAAGCTGCTCGACACGCTCAAGGAAGCCGCGCCGCAGCTGGTCGAGGGCCTGACCCCCAACCCGTTGAACCTGGCCCAGATTTCCGCGTTGTGCCGCGCACTCCTGTCCGAAGGCGTGCCGCTCAAGGACTTCCGCCGCATTGCCGAGGCCATGGTGGACGCGGCACGGCCCGAGATGAACCCCGAACAACTGGTCGAGGCGGTGCGGCAACGGATCGGATCGCTCATCATCCAGACCCTGGTGCCCGTACGGATGCCGCTGCCGGTCATCACCCTCGACGGCGAACTCGAAGGCTTGCTGGCGCAGGCGATGCGTGTCGCCGGCGATGCCAAGCACCCGATCGAGCCGGCGCTATCCGCGCGCATCGTCGAGCATGTGACCCAGGCCGCGCGGCCGCTGATGGCCGAAGCACGCATGTTTGCGATCGTCACCTCGCCGCTGGCCCGCCGCGCATTGAGTCGCCTGTTCAAGCCGCATCTGCCGGAAACGCCCGTCCTCTCCTTCCTGGAAATCCCCGATGGCAAGCCCGTCGAGGTCGCCGCCGTCGTCGGCAGCGACCAGCGCATCAACCGCGAAAGAATTGCGGCGGGCGCCAATACTGAAAAGCTTGGTTAATCCTTTTGCGATAGGCAGTTACGCATGCGCAACCTTGCCATGGAACAGCCCGGCTTGACCTACGGGCGAACCGCTACAGGTCCGAAACCGGATCAGTTGGCCCGACAATATATGCCGTTGGTCCGCAAGATCGCCTGGCATGTGCACGGCCGGGTCTCAACCGCCATTGATATCGAGGATCTGCTGCAGATCGGCATGGTGGCGCTGGTTGAGGCGGCCAATGCCTTCGAGGATCGCGGCCACGGGTTTGCGACCTATGCCCAGATGCGCGTGCGCGGCGCGATGATCGACAGTTTGCGCCGCCATGCCACCATCTGCCGCTCGGCCATGGCCCGGCGCAAGACGATCAACGCCGCGCGCGAACGCATTCAGCAGCGGACCGGCCGCGCGCCCACCGAAGCCGAAGTCGCCGCCGACCTGGAACTCGATGCCGCCGCCTATCGCGAACTGGTGGACGGCACTGAAATCGTCCAGCACCAGAGCATCGAGGAAGTCTATTCGGACCATTCGATGTGGTTCGCCGACGTCGAGGATCGGGCCGACGACATATTGGAGCGCGAATCGCTCAAGAAGGCCGTCGCCGCCTGCATCGCCGATCTGCCGCAGCGCGAAGGCATGGTCCTCCAACTCTATTTCGTGGAGGAAATGAACCTCGACGAAATCGGTGCGACGCTCGACATCGGCGCCGCGCGCGTGTGCCAGATCAAGAAGGCCGCGCTCGACAAGTTACGGGCTCGCCTAGTGGAGTGGGCATAGGACGCAGGTTCAGCTCAGGGAGCAGTTAATGGCGCCCTTACCAACACTCTCATAACTAATTGACTAGTCTTGCAATTTCCGACAGAATTCTCGTCAGGAGAGGCGCGCGACCTCATAGGGACGATCATAAGCTGGGACCCCGCTGCGACTCGAATATTCGGCCATTCCGCCGGTCAGCCTATTCGCACCGGTTCGAAATGCTGGCCGACAAGACCCGGAGGCTGACTTTGATGACTTATCCCGATGCTGCCGACACCCGCTCCATCCTGGTGGTGGAGGATGAAGTCCTCGTTGGGCTCGGACTGACCTCAATGCTGGAAATAGCGGGTTTCGAGGTGATTGGCCCGGCTGGGAATGTGAGTGCCGCCATGGACCTGCTAGATCGCCATCCGTGTGCGCTCGCCATTATCGACGTCAATCTCGGGTCCGGGCAAACATCGGAGACGCTCGCGGAACGGCTGAAGGACGAGGGAATCCCGTTTTTCGTGACATCGGGATATGCGCCCGAGCACAGGGCCGGGATTTTCAACGAGGTCCCCAGTTTTCCCAAGCCGGTCGGCGCGCGCACGATCGTGGCCGCTGTGCAGGCGGCCTTGGGATAATCCCCGCCACTTGCTTTTCGCAAGCTCCCCGCCTATAGGCGCGCCTCGTTCGTCATGGTCATCCCTGGAGGCGTGACGGCGCGAATACACTGAACAGCTATTGGAGACAGTCATGAGCGAAGCTCTTACCCTGTCGGCCGAGGCACGCGATCGGGCAGGCAAGGGAGCCTCCCGTGCTCTTCGCCGCGAAGGCCGCGTACCCGCCGTCATTTACGGAAACAATGAAGACCCCCAGATCGTGCATGTCGAGGAAAAGCTCCTCAACAAACTGCTGGGCACCGGCCATTTCTTCAACTCGGTCGTCATGGTCGAGGTCGGCGGCAAGCAGGTCCGCACCCTGCCCAAGGACGTCGCCTTTCATCCCGTGACCGAGCGCCCGCTCCACGCCGATTTCCTGCGCGTGTCGGAACATGCCAGCGTGCATGTCAACGTGCCGGTGGTCTTCGCCAATGAGGAATTGTCCCCCGGCATCAAGCGCGGCGGCGTGCTCAACGTCGTGCAGCACGAGCTGGAGCTGATCTGCGACGCGGCGGAAATCCCGGACGACGTGACGATCGACCTCAGCGGTTATGACGTCGGCGCGACCATCCATCTCAAGGACATCACCCTGCCCCAGGGCGCGAAGTCGGCGATCGAGGATCCCGATCTCACGATCGCGACCATCATCGCATCGACCGCGCTCAAGAGCCAGGAAGGCGACACCGCCACGGAAGGCGAAGGGGCGTAACCCCCGAGCGATAACAGGGGGAGCGCATGCAACTCTGGGTTGGCCTCGGCAATCCCGGCCCGTCCTATGCGCTCCACCGGCACAATGTCGGCTTCATGGCGATCGACCTGATCGCCGAGATGTACGGCTTTGGCCCGTGGAAAAAGCAGTTTCAGGGCTGGGCCGCCGAAGGGCGTCTTGGCCCTGAAAAGATTCTGCTGCTCAAGCCCGCGACCTTCATGAACGAAAGCGGCCGCTGCGTGGGCGAGGCCATGCGCTTCTTCAAGCTGGAACCGCTGGACGTCACCGCCTTCCACGACGAGCTGGACCTCGCTCCCATGAAGGTGAAGGTCAAGCGCGGCGGCGGCACGGCGGGCCATAATGGCCTGCGGTCGATGGACGCGCATATCGGCCCCGAGTTCCGCCGGGTGCGCATCGGCATCGGCCATCCCGGCCACAAGGACAGGGTGACCGGCCATGTGCTGGGCAATTACCACAAGAGCGAGTTCGACGCCCTGACCGACATGCTGGGCGCCATCGGCGCGGAGGCGGAATGGCTGGCGAAGGACGACGACGTGCGGTTCATGAACGACGTGGCGATGCGGCTCGCACAATAGATCAGGGATAAGACTATGGGTTTCAAATGCGGGATTGTCGGGCTGCCCAATGTGGGCAAGTCCACCCTTTTCAATGCGCTGACCGAGACCCAGGCGGCGCAAGCGGCCAATTATCCCTTCTGCACGATCGAGCCCAATGTCGGCAATGTCGCGGTGCCCGACGCGCGGCTGGATACGCTCGCAAGGATCGCCGGGAGCCAGAAGATCATCCCCACCCAGCTCGCCTTTGTCGACATTGCCGGCCTGGTGCGCGGCGCATCCAAGGGCGAGGGGCTGGGCAACCAGTTTCTCGGCAATATCCGCGAGGTGGACGCAATCGTTCATGTCCTGCGTTGCTTCGAGAATGACGACATCCAGCATGTCGACAACAAGATCGATCCCATTGCCGATGCGGAAACGGTCGAGACCGAACTGATGCTCGCCGACCTGGAGAGCCTCGAAAAGCGGGTGCCCGCCGCGCAGAAGAAGGCGGCGCAGGGCGACAAGGAAAGCAAGATCGCCGCGTCGGTGCTGGGCCAGGCGCTCGAGCTGCTCCGCGAAGGCAGGCCCGCCCGCCTCACCGTGCCGGCGGATGCGGAAGAGGCCCGCGTCCTCAAACAGGCGCAACTCCTCACCGGCAAGCCGGTCCTCTATGTCTGCAATGTCGAGGAAGAGTGCGCCGCGACCGGCAACGCCTTCTCCGCGCGGGTGTTCGAAAAGGCGGCGGCCGAAGGGGCGCAGGCGGTGGTGGTGTCGGCCGCGATCGAATCCGACCTGGTCAGCATGGACATGGCCGAGCGCGTCGAGTTCCTCGAGGAAATGGGCCTGCATGAAACCGGCCTCACCCGGGTGATCCGCGCCGGCTACGAGCTGCTCCACCTCATCACCTTCTTCACCGTGGGGCCGAAGGAAGCGCGCGCCTGGACCGTGCACGAGGGCGCCCATGCGCCCGAGGCCGCGGGCGAGATCCACAGCGATTTCGAAAAGGGCTTCATCCGCGCCGAAACCGTCGCCTATGATGATTTCGTGTCACTGGGCGGCGAGGCCAAGGCGCGCGAGGCCGGCAAGCTGCGCGCCGAGGGCAAGGCCTATGCCGTGCAAGACGGGGACGTGATGCACTTCCTCCACAACTAGAACAGCGAATAATGCAGGGATGAAGCGCCCATGAGCATGACCCCTTCATCCGATCCAGCCGCCGGCGTCTCCGCCATCGGCCCGGTCGCTCACCTGCGCTGGTTCGTGTTCGCGCTGTTCTTCATCTTCGGTGGCATCACCAGCCTCAACGATGTGCTGATCCCGAAGCTGAAGCATCTCTTCACGCTCAGCTACGGCGAGGCGATGCTTATTCAGTCCGCCTTCTTTCTGGCCTATCTACTGATCTCCATGCCTGCCGCCATGCTCGTGCAGCGGCTCGGCTACATGCGCAGCGCCGTCGTGGGCCTGCTGACGATGACGGCGGGTTGCCTGCTGTTTCTGCCCGCCTCCACCTCGGGCCTGTTCGTCACCTTTCTAGGCGCGCTGTTCGTGCTCGCGTCGGGCATCACCATCATTCAGGTCGTTGCCAATCCCCTGATCTCCGCACTGGGCGAGCCGGCGACAGCGCACAGCCGCCTGACATTCGCGCAGGCGTTCAACTCCCTGGGCACTACGCTCTTCCCCTATGTCGGCGCGATACTGATCCTCGGCACGCTCGCAACCGTCAACGAGACGGGCCTGACCGGCGAGGCGCTGGCGGCATTACGCGCGCAGGAAGCACGCGTGATCGATCACACCTATGTGGGGATTGCCGCCGCCCTTGGCCTGTTGGCGGCGGTAGTCTGGCTCTTCCGCAACCGCCTTGCCGAAACGCGGCGTCCCGTGACGAACCCGCTCGCCTCGTTCGCGCTTCTCGCCCGGCCCCGCTTTGCCTTCGGCGCGCTTGGCATTTTCCTCTATGTGGGGGCGGAGGTCTCCATCGGTTCGCTCCTTACCAATTATCTGATGCAGGCCGATACGCTGGCGCTGCCGGCACAGGCTGCCGGAGAGCGGCTTGCCTTCTATTGGGGTGGCGCGATGGTCGGCCGCTTCGTCGGCGCCTGGCTCCTGCGCCGCTTTCGCCCCGCCAATGTCCTGTTGACCGTGGCTGGCTCGGCGATCGGCCTCATCGCCATTTCCGCACTCAGCACGGGGCTGGTTTCCGGTACGACATTGATCATGGTGGGTCTGGCGAACTCGATCATGTTTCCCACGATCTTCAGCCTCGCCAGCGAAGGCCTCGGCCACCGTGCGGCGGAAGGATCCGGCATCATCTGCATGGCGATCGTCGGAGGCGCGATCATACCGCCCCTTACCGGCCTTGCAGCCGACCTGACGACGCTGCGCGGGGCGACCATCGTGCCCCTGCTATGCTATACCGGCATCATGGCGTTCGCGCGCTATTGCCGCGTCCATGTCCTGTTGTCGGAGCGAACTGAAAGCGGCAACGCGCCCGCAACCGAGCTGGCCTGAGCCTCCCCCATCCGGGTTTTGAGATCATGAGCAAGCTGTCTGGAGGGCTGCGAAATGATGAAGATTAGCATGCTGGGTGCCGCGATCGCCCTCGCTCTCCCAGGCACCGCCCCGGCGCAGGCGCCTCAGCATCACGACGACATGGCGATGCCAGACCATGGTGATGCTATGGTCGGGGCATCGCCCGGCCCCACTGCAGGCTACGGCACCGCCCGCCTTCCCGGCGATGAGGCGGCAATGGACGGCATGCACCTCATGGCGGGCGACTGGATGCTGATGGTTCATGGCTGGGTGCAGGGAAACTACACCGACCATAGCGGCCCGCGCGGCGATGACTTCGTCTATTCCACCTCCATGGCGATGCTGTCGGCGGAAAAGGATTTCGGCGGCGCGCGCCTTGCCCTCAAGTCCATGCTCAGCCTCGAGCCCACCTTACCCGCGCGCGGCTATCCCAATCTGTTCGCCACCGGGGAGACGGCGGGCGGCAATCCGCTGGTCGACCGCCAGCATCCCCACGACCTGTTCATGGAACTGGCGGGGCGCCTCGACGTGGACATGGCGCCGGGCACCAGCGTCTTCCTCTATGGCGGGCCGGTGGGTGAGCCGGCGCTCGGTCCCAGTGCCTTCATGCATCGGGGCAGCGCGCGCTATAATCCCGAGCCGCCGATCACCCATCACTGGTTCGACAGCACCCACATCACCTATGGCGTGGTGACGGCGGGCCTGTCCTCGGCACATGGGCAGGTCGAGGGCGTCGGCCTTTCGCGGGCGAGAGCCGGATGAGGATCGCTGGGATATCGAGACACCCAAGCTTGACAGCTGGTCGGCGCGATTGAGCTGGAACCCGACGCCGAACTGGTCGGCGCAGGTCAGCCATGGCTTCCTCAAGCAGCCCGAGGCGCTGCATCCCGGCGAGAATGAGCATCGCACCACGGCCAGTGTCCATTATGCCGGTGGCGGACTGTCCGGCATGGCTGCCTTCTCCGCCAAGAACCGCGATCCGGGCGAGACGTTGACCGTATGGCTCGCCGAGGCCAATTGGGACCTGACGGAGCATCACGGCCTGTTCGGCCGCGTCGAGAATGTCGCCAATGACGAACTGTTCCCCGACCATGCCGATCTGCTGCACGACCAGCGCTTCCGGGTGACCAAAGCGCAGGTGGGCTATGCATGGCGCACACTCCTCTTCGGTCCTTTCCAACTCGCAGTCGGCGGTTCGGTCAATGCCTATGGCAAGCCAGCGGCGCTCGATGCGGCCTATGGGCGCAATCCATGGGGCTATACGCTCTTTGCAAGAGTGTCGCTCGGAGACTAGGTGTCCCTTGCTTGTCATGTGCGCACTCTAAGGGGAACGGCATGCTCACCCGTCGGCAGTTCGTCTCGTCCGCCGCTATTGGCCCCCTTGCCCTGATCGGCGCGCCCGCGATCCTGCGCGCGCAGGGCCTGTTGCACGCCTATCCCTTCACCCTTGGGGTGACCTCGGGCGATCCCGCGCCGGACGGCTTCGTCCTGTGGACACGCCTCGCCCCGGTGCCGACGGACCGGCATGGCGGGATGCCGATGGTACCCATGCCGGTGCAGTGGGAAGTGGCCATGGACGAGCATTTCGCCACCATCGCCGCCGCTGGCGAGGCTATCGCCCGGCCCGAACTCGGCCATTCGGTGCATGTCGAGGTGGGCGGCCTCCTGCCCGATCGCCCCTATTGGTACCGCTTCACGCTGGGCGGCGATCGATCGCCGCAGGGCCGGGCGCGCACCCTTCCCCTACCCGGCAGCAGCCCGCAATCGCTGCGCTTTGGCGTGTGCGGCTGCCAGAATTACGAGGACGGCCATTATACCGCCCTGCGCCATCTGGCAGCGGAAGATCTCGCCTTCGTTTATCATTATGGCGACTTCATCTATGAAAATGCGCGGCCCGGGCCCGGCATAACGCCATGGGGCCAGGCCCTGCCACTGGTGCGCAGCCATGTCGGGCAGGAATGCTTCGACCTTGCCGATTATCGCCTGCGCTATGCCCAATATCTGACCGACCCCGACCTTCAGGCCACCCGCGCGGCGCACAGCTGGCTATCCAGCTTCGACGATCACGAAATCGGCAACAACTGGGTGTCGGACATGGACGCCAAGGGAGCGCCAGCCGACATCTTCCTGCTGCGGCGGCAGGCAGCGTTGCAGGCGTGGTATGAATATATGCCGGTGCGCGCGGCGCTGCTGCCGCGCGGCGGCGCGACGACCGCCTATCGCGAGGCGCGCTTTGGCGACCTGTTGGCGATGGACGTGCTGGACACCCGCTCCTACCGCTCCGACCAGCCCTGCGGCGACGGTTTCAAGCCCCGATGCGCCGGCATGTCCGACCGGACAGCGCACGTCCTCTCGAACGAGGAGGAGCGTTGGCTTCTCAGGAACATGAAACGCAAGACGACCAGATGGAACTGCATGGCGCAGCAGGTGATGATGATGTCGCTCGACCGGCGCATGACGCCGGACATGCCGGAGAAAATCTATAATCTGGACAGCTGGGCCGGCTATGAAGTGCCACGCCGCCGCATTCTTTCACGGATCAAGGGGCTCGACAATGTGGTGGTCCTGACCGGCGACGAACATCAGAATTTTGCGGGGATACTCGACGATGGCAATCGGCCCGTAGCGGTGGAATTCGTGTCCACGTCCATTTCGTCAGGCGGCGACGGGTCCGATCTTCGGGTCGGCAGTGACCGGATGCGCGCCAATAATCCGCAGGTCAAATTCCTCAACGACCAGCGCGGCTATCTGACCTGCGACGTGACACCGGACAACTGGCGGACGAACTTCATGGTCGTGGACCGGGTCAGCAGGCCGGGCGGAGCGATCACCAGACGCGCAGCGGCCACCGTGGCACGCGGCGACGTTGGCATCAGCATGTCCTGATCAGCGCCGGCCGAACAGCTTTTCGATATCGCTATGCGCCAGCTTGATCCAGGTCGGGCGGCCATGGTTGCACTGGCCCGAATGGGGCGTGATCTCCATTTCGCGGAGCAAGGCGTTCATTTCCGTCACCGACAGCGCCCGTCCCGCCCGCACCGATCCATGACAGGCCATCGTCGCTGCGACATGGTCCAGCTTCTCCTTCAGCGTGACCGCATCGTCAAAGGCGGCCAGATCATCCGCAAGGTCGCGGATCAAGCCCGGCACGTCGCCCTTCCCAAGGAGGGCAGGCGTCGCGCGCACCAGCATGGCCGCCGGCCCGAAACGCTCGATATCGAGGCCAAGTTCGGCAAGCTCGGCGGCCCGCGCCTCCAGCCGGTCGCAAGCGGGCTCGTCCAGGTCGACCACCTCCGGCAGCAACAGGGTCTGCGGCGCGACCCGGCCCCCATTTTGGTTGGCGCCCAGCGCGCGCCGCATCCGTTCGAGCACCAGCCGCTCATGCGCGGCATGCTGGTCGACGACGACGAGCCCATCGTCCGCCTCCGCGATGATGTAAGTGCGCGCCACCTGCCCCCGCGCGATGCCGAGCGGATAGCGAGTCCCATCCGGCACCGGCGCCGATGACGCATCGGCCCGGCCGGACGGCGCAAAGTCGGTGAACAGCGACGGCGCATCGGCCACAATGGCGCCGATGGCAGAGTCATAGGCCGCAGCTGAGGGCGCACCAAAAGACGGCATCACCGGCTCGCGTTGCCACAAGTCAGTGGCAGCGACCGCCGGCCGCTCCACCGATCGCGCGCCCGCATCATGCAACGCCGCCCGCAGGCCGCTGACGATCAGGCCCCGGATCATCGTCGCGTCGTGGAACCGCACCTCCGTCTTGGCCGGGTGGACATTGATGTCCACCGCATCCGGCGGCACGGTCAGGAACAGGGCGAGCACCGGATGCCGGTCCCGCGCGAGCAGGTCGGCATAGGCACCCCGCACCGCCCCCATCATCAGCCGGTCGCGCACCGGACGGCCATTGACGAACAGATATTGATGGTCGGCCACGCCGCGATGAAAGGTGGGGAGCGACGCCACCCCCGCCAGCGTCACATCGCCGCGCCCCAGCGCCACGACGACATGATTGGCGGCGAGATCCCGGTCGATCAGCGCGGCGACGCGGTCCTCCCGTCCCTCTCCGGGAAGGGAGAGAACGCGGCGGCCATCATGCTCCAGCGAAAAGCCGATGTCCGGCCGCGCCATGGCGAGTCGCCGCACCACATCCAGGCAGGCGGCATATTCCGCCCGGGGCGAGCGCAGGAACTTGCGGCGGGCAGGCACCCGCGCGAACAGCTGCTCGACCCGCACCCGCGTTCCGGGCGGAATCGCCGCCGGACCGTTGGATATTTCGGCCCCATTGTCCATGACCAGGCCCCAGCCGTCCACGCGGGCCGGGCGGCTCTCCAGGGTGAGCCGCGACACGCTGGCGATCGACGGCAACGCCTCGCCGCGGAAACCCAGCGTGGCGACCATCTCGATCCGGTCGTCGCCCAGCTTGGACGTGGCGTGCCGCTCTAGCGCCAATGCAAGCTCCTCGTGGGCCATGCCGCATCCATCGTCGGCGACTTCCACCAGATCGGTCCCGCCAGCGGCCAGACGCACGGTTATCCGCCGCGCCCCGGCATCGATGCTGTTTTCGAGGAGTTCCTTCAACGCGCTGGCGGGCCGTTCGACCACTTCACCAGCGGCTATGCGGTTGACCAGCGCTTCGGGCAATCGGCGTATTGACATATTTAGGGGACTAGCCCAAGCGAGCGACTTCCGCGAGCCGGCTGCCGCTATTTTTTCGAGAATCTCGTGGCGGTAATGGCGATGCGGGCGAATCTTTTTCCTAATGCGTGTCAAACTATTGGGCGCACAGGCTGAACAGGACCTGGAATGTCTTTCCTTACCCGTTTGTTCAAATTCTCCTCTCACGACATGGCCATCGACCTCGGCACCGCCAACACCGTGGTCTATGTGCGCGGGCGGGGTATCGTGCTGAACGAGCCGTCGGTCGTTGCGGTCGAAACGCTGAACGGTATCAAGCGCGTCAAGGCGGTCGGGGACGATGCGAAGCTGATGATGGGCAAGACGCCGGACAGCATCGAGGCCATCCGCCCGCTACGCGACGGCGTCATCGCCGACATCGACGTGGCCGAGCAGATGATCAAGCATTTCATCAACAAGGTGCACGGCAGCCGCAGGCTGCTGCGTTTCCCCGAAATCGTGATCTGCGTGCCGTCGGGCTCCACCAGTGTCGAGCGTCGCGCCATCCGTGACGCGGCGAGCAATGCCGGCGCGAGCCAGGTATTCCTGATCGAGGAACCGATGGCTGCCGCGATCGGTGCCGACATGCCGGTGACCGAACCGATCGGCTCCATGGTCGTCGACATTGGCGGCGGCACGACCGAAGTGGCGGTGCTTTCGCTACGCGGCCTTGCCTACACGACGTCCGTGCGCGTCGGCGGCGACAAGATGGACGAGGCGATCGTGTCCTTCGTAAGGCGCCACCACAACCTGCTGATCGGCGAGGCCACGGCAGAGCGGATCAAGAAGGAATATGGCATCGCCCAGAAGCCGGCGGACGGCATCGGCCAGATCATCCACATCAAGGGCCGCGACCTCGTGAACGGCGTCCCCAAGGAAATCCAGATCAACCAGGGCCAGATCGCCGAGGCGTTGTCCGAGCCGATCGGGACCATCGTCGAAGGCGTGCGAATCGCGCTTGAGAATACCGCACCGGAACTGGCCGCCGATATCGTCGACCAGGGCATCGTGCTGACCGGCGGCGGCGCCCTCCTCAAGGGCCTTGACGACGAACTGCGCGACGAAACCGGCCTTCCCGTAACGGTCGCGGACGATCCGCTGACTTGTGTCGCCATCGGGACCGGCCGCGCGATGGAAGATCCGATTTTCCGCGGCGTTCTGCAGACCGCATAAACTGACGGGGTGGAGATGGCACCTCCACGCAAGCGACGCTCGGGCTACGACCGGAAAGCGCAGTACAGCCTGTTCGCGAGCTATGTCGTCGCGATCACTGGCGCGATCGCAGCCCTGTTCCTGGTCCTCCTGTCCGCAGCCGACCCGGCGGGATTCGTGGTCCTGCGCGGCACTGTCGCGGAACTGAGCCGGCCGATCACCCTGCCCCTTCGCTCGATGGTGCGCACGGTCGGCAATCTTGACGAAATTGTCAGCGCTTACCTCAACGCCGGGTCCCAGAATGTGACGTTGCGCCGTCAGGTGGACAGCACGCGCACCAAGCTGATCGAGGCAGATGCGATCCTGCAGGAGAATATCCGCCTGAAAAAGCTGCTCCATCTGGTCGACGAGGACAAGGGGGTCGTCGCGACCGGACATCTGATCAGCTCGAGCAGCACCAATAGCCGGCGCATTGCCCGGCTCGATATTGGTTCGCGGCGCGGCGTGGCGGCGGGCATGCCGGTGCGCGCGCCCGAGGGGCTGGTCGGCCGCGTGCTATGGGCCAGTCCCAACACGGCGGACGTGCTGCTGCTGGTCGACAGCGAGAATGTCGTGCCGGTTCGCCGCACGCGCGACAATATCCCCGGCCTTTCGAAGGGCCTCGACGATGGCACGGTCGAGATTCGCGCGCTGAACGTGGAGCGCAATCCGTTCAAGCCGGGCGATGTATTCGTGACGTCGGGAATCGGCGGCGTCTATCGGCCCAATATTCCGGTCGCCATCGCGGCGAGGACCACGGGCGACCGCGCCATCGCGATACCCCTCGCCAATCCGGGCCGTGTGGAGGTGGTCGCCGTGCAGCACAGCTTCCAATCGGCCGAGGCTTTGGCGCCCCGGCCCGCGCCGGACGCCAGTACAGGGCGGCGGACCCCGCACTGATGCCCCCGCCTCATACCCGACTTGCCCGCAACCACAGTGCCGTGCGCATCCGGGGCACCCCGATCGCAACCGTCATGCTGGCCTCGCTCCTCCCGTCAGTGGTGCCCATGATCGCGCTGTCGCCGGCTGTGCCGCCGCTCGGCCTGATGATGCTGCTCGGCTGGCGCCTGATGCGGCCGGAGATCTGGCCGCTCTGGATCGGTCTACCGCTCGGGCTGTTTGACGATCTTGCCACCGGTCATCCGGTCGGCACCGCCATGTGCCTCTGGACATTGGCCCTTGTCGCGATCGACACCCTGAGCGTTCGCCTCCTCTGGCGCGACTATGTGCAGGACTGGCTGATCGCCGCCGCCGCGATTATAAGTGTGACCACGATGAGCTGGCTATTCATGGAAATGGGAACGGGCGGTGGCGGGCCGTTCACGCGGATTGTCCCGCAGATGTTCTGCGGCATATTTTTGTTTCCGCTCATTGCACGCCTGTGCGCCCGGCTGGATCGCTGGCGCCTGCCGTGAAGCTGCTGGGCAAGAACTCCCTCTCGGAAGCGCAGCAAAGCCTCACTTTCTCCCGGCGAGCGATGTTGGTCAGCGCAGGACAGATCGGGATCGGCGCCCTGTTGGCCGGCCGCATGGGCTGGATCGCGATCGCCGAGAACGAGAAATACACCCTCCTGTCCGAAAGCAATCGCGTCAACCTGACGTTGATCCCGCCCCGCCGCGGCTGGATCGTCGACCGGTACGGCAAATCCATCGCCAGCAACCGCACGGATTTCCGGGTGGACATCATACCGGACCGGCTGCGCGACCGGGACCGGGTCATCGCTCTGCTGACGCAGCTGCTCGCCCTGTCACCCGACGATGTCGATCGCATCGGGGAAGCGCTGGACAATGCCGCCGGCTTTCAGCCGATTCAGGTCGCCGACGGTCTCGACTATGCCAAATATGCGGCTGTCAGCGTGCGCCTGATGGACTTGCCGGGCGTCGCCCCGTCTCAAGGCTATTCCCGCTATTATCCGGCCGGACCATCGGTCGGCCATCTGATCGGCTATGTCGGCGCGGCATCGCCGGAAGACTATGAAAAGTCCCATAACCCTCTGTTCATCACCCCGGGTTTCAAGGTCGGCAAGCAGGGGCTGGAGAAGTTTTACGACAGCCATCTGACGGGACAGCCGGGTGCCCGGCGCGTAGAGGTCACCGCCCATGGACGCATCGTGCGGGACCTCGCCACCCGGTCGGACATTCCGGGCAAGTCGATCCGGCTGACCATCGACGCCGGCCTGCAGGAATTCGCGGGACGCCGGATGGGCACCCAAAGCGGAGCGGTCGTCATGCTCGACTGCGCGACGGGCGACGTGCTGTGCAGCGCGTCGATGCCCAGTTTCGACCCCAACAGCTTTTCCGGCGGCATTTCCCACCTCGAATGGGAAATGCTCTCGAAAGACGATCATGTACCCTTGCGTAACAAGGCGTTGCAGGGTCTCTATCCCCCCGGCTCGACGGTCAAGCCGATGGTCGCCCTGGCCCTTCTCGAGCATGGTCTCGACCCGGAGCAGACCGTTGGCTGCAGCGGCGCACTGCGGGTGGGCAACACCGTGTTCCATTGCTGGAGACGCCGTGGCCATGGCTCCATCAACATGCGGCGCGCCATAGCGCAGAGCTGCGATATCTATTTCTACACCATGGCGCAGCGATTCGGCATGGAGGTGATCGCCGACATGGCGCGCCGGGTCGGGCTGGGCCAGAAGTTCGACCTGCCCTTCCCCAGCCAGAGCTTTGGAACGGTGCCCGACCCGGCATGGAAGCTCAAGAAATACAAGGAGCCATGGGCCGCCTATGACACGGTCAATGCGACCATCGGCCAGGGCTTCATGCTGGTCAATCCGACCCAGATGGCGGTGATGGCATCGCGCCTCGCCTCCGGCCGCATGCTCACGCCCCATTTCCTGGCCGACGGCCACAGGCACGGTGCGCAGTCACTTGGCGTACGGCAGGAAAATCTCGACCGCATCCATCAGGCGATGAGCGATGTGGTGAACGCAGGCGGCACCGGCGGCGCCGCTCGGCTCAAGGTTCCCGACATCCTCCTTGCGGGAAAGACCGGCACGGCACAGGTCCGCCGCATCAGCATGGCCGAGCGCGCGGGCGGCGTGCGGGGCAATGCGGGACTGCCCTTCAAACTGCGCGACCATGCCCTGTTTCAGGGCTTCGCGCCGGCCGACAATCCTCGTTACGCCATGGGGATCATCCTCGAACATGGCGGCCACACCAATCACATCCAGGACTCACCGACCATCGCCAGCGATGTGATGTCCTATATGTTCGACCCGCAGGGCGCCATGGAGCGCCTGGTCGACTTGGAAAAGCAATGGGGCGGCCCGCCGCAGGAGCGGCTGGATCGCGAGCTGGCCGCCTATCGCCTGGAAAAGGGGCAGGTCGCCCTTCCCGAACTCGCTGACAATGCCGCCAACGCGGCGGAACCCGCCAGCAATGGCGCACAGGTGCCGGCGGCCGATGATTCGGACCGGCCGCCGCCCTCGCCCCTCGGCGCAGCCAGCCCGAGCGCGACGCGGCCAGCTCCCGCCGCCGCCCGCACCGAGCCCCGCCGATGAGTCTGGTTCCTGAGCCCCTCCTGAAGCTGCCCTGGCGCCTCTATGGGCTCCTAGGCGCCATCGCCCTGTTCGGCTGCGTGGTACTGTTCAGCGCCGCTGGCGGGCATCTGATGCCATGGGCAGGCATGCAGGGCGCCCGCTTCATCGTGTTCGTCATCATGGCGGAGGCGATTGCGCGCATTCCCCTGTCCCTGATAAGCCGCATGGCATTCCCGATCTACAGTTTCCTGCTCGTTGCCCTGGTGCTGGTCGAGCTACTCGGCGCGGTGAGCGGGGGTAGCCAACGCTGGCTGAACCTGGGCTTCATGCAATTCCAGCCGTCCGAGCTGATGAAGCTCGCCACGGTGCTGGCGGTGGCCCGTTTCTATACGCTGCTGCCTGCGCGGCAGGTGCGCACCTGGACCGCGATCTGGCCGGCCCTGTGCCTGGTCGGCCTGCCTGCCATGCTCATCATCATCCAGCCTGACCTTGGCACTGCGATCATGGTCGCGGCGGGCGGGATCACCGTGATGTTTCTGGCGGGCCTGCCCATGCGGCTGTTCGTTGGCGCGGCGCTCACGCTCGCCGCCGCGATCCCGGTAGCATTCAGCCAGCTGCACGGCTATCAGCAGAAGCGCGTGCTGATCTTCCTCGATCCCGAGAGCGACCCACTGGGCGCGGGCTATCATATCAGCCAGTCCAAGATCGCGATCGGATCCGGCGGCATATTCGGCAAGGGCTTTATGAAGGGCACGCAGAGCCATCTCGACTATCTGCCCGAAGGCCATACCGATTTCGTCTTTGCCACCATGGCGGAAGAATGGGGCGTTGTGGGCGGTGTGCTGCTGATCCTCGGTTTCATGCTGCTGCTGCGCTGGGGCATGCGCGTGGCCCAGCGCACCGAGGACAAGTTTTCGCGCATGGCGGCGGCGGGACTGACGACGTCGATCTTCTTCTATGTCGCCATCAACATGATGATGGTCATGGGGCTGGCGCCTGTCGTCGGCATCCCCCTGCCCTTCATGTCCTATGGCGGGTCGTCGATGATGACGATCATGATGTGCGTCGGCATCATCCTGAACATCGACCGCGAATCCGCCCGGACGACCTCGAGCTGGCGCTAGCCATGAATTTTGTTTGCAAGGGCCAGATGCCCATGCTAACCGCGCCGCCCTGACGATGAGAGACGGCGCCTCCATGGAGCCGGCCTCGGGTACGGACGCATAGCTCAGTTGGTAGAGCAGCTGACTCTTAATCAGCGGGTCCTTGGTTCGAGCCCAAGTGCGTCCACCATATTTTCAATGGGTTGCTCTCTGAAATGAGACGGCGGTTCACCACCAATTGCAAGTTAGCAATCAGATAGCAATCAGACCGCGAAAGATTGTGCTTCGGCTGGCGCGCGATTTGTCAGCCTGCAAGATACAACGTAAAGTTTTAGCCCCCGGTGGGGGGCGCCTGTCACCAAGCCCTTGTGGGCTATTAAAAGCATTCTTTTTCCGGAAAGAGGGGCCGGGGGGGATTCGGTTTTGTGCACCCCGTAGGGGGCTTCATGGTCACTCGCGGAAAATTTTTGAAATTTTCCCTAAATTTGATTGGCGAAAGACTGTCTGCGGCAGAAATCAGCTAAATGGGTTAGGATAGCTTGGCGCCCATCTTAGCCGTTCGATGGTGCATCCCTCGCTCCCAAAAGCAGACGCTACACGAAGTGGCACATTTTTTTTCGCATGTGCCAACCGGCGTCCTTGCCCCTGCTGTTCCGGGTCTTGACCTGATCCGCGCAAAGCTGATCCCCAATCTCATCGGTGACCAGGCATGCCAGCGCGGCGATCGTGTTCCGCTTCAGCAATTCGCTCATCGCAAAAGGTTCGCCAGCCGCCCCGGTCAGGCTTGTTGCGCTTGCCTTCCCGCTCAATCGTCCTCGTCCGCTAACGCGATGAACACCAGATCGACCAGCCCTTGGCCGTGATCGCTCGACTCATGCTTCTTGTGGATGTCGTAGCCATCACCCTCGTTGTCCTCGATCTGGCCGACGATATCCTGAAACGCCTCCAAGGCGTCGTCGCTGTCATCGACCGGGCTGAATGATGCGCCCCCGTCACTGACCTTGATCCGATACGTGCTGCCACCCTCCAGCAGTTCATCAAGAAACGCCATTACTCATCCTCTCAAAGCTTTTTTGATCCGTCGGCCACCCCGGTGCCTTCGCCGCTCGTTGGAGCATTAGGTTGCTTTATTCTGACCGTCACTTTTTCGTGAAGAAATTAGCAATTGCCAAGGACAGCACACCGACTGCCAGCGCGCCTAGCAGCCATTTCGTCAGGTCGTAAATCTGATCTACGCTTTGCTTAATTGCTGACAGGTTTTGCGTGTTGGCTTCGCGCATGTTGTCGATATCGCGACGTATCAGAGGCATCGACAGCGCCTTCTCGGGACTGTTCAGGATTGCCTGTTCCAGCCGCTGCTGGCGACGTTCCACGTCATCTACGCGGCTCAGCATAGCCTTGTTTTGGATCAACGTTCGATCCGCCGCCGGCAGTCGCGCGACCTCGATTTGAGCCTTTTGTAGTGCGGACACGTCCGCCCTTAGCCCCCGGATTTGACGCACCAGTTCATCGTCGAGTTCTTTGCGTATTGCCGCAGTGGGCTTGTAGCCAAAGATGTCGATCGCTGCTTTATCGCTTAAGAAAAAGCTTAGTGACCCACCCATTCCCGCTAATGCTGCCGCTATCGCGAGAACGGATAGCGACCTCTTTAAACTGTCTCCGACATACTTATCCCCGCACGGTGTGCCAAGACGAATGGGTCAGTTCGCACACTGCTCACACCCGTCAGCGTGAGCGCGTCGGTCGGGCAACCGTGTTCAGATGGCTTGGCTCAAGTCGACGATTTCGCGGGCGTGATAGATAAAATATTCGACGATTTGGTCTTTGGTCGTAGCGCCTCGCCTCTTCAGATTATCGCTATGAATGTCCGCCATATCTGCCGCGATCTCATTCTGTGCGCTGTCCGGCCTCTCGATCCAACTGCGTATGGCCGCGCCAGTTATGGGCTTCGCCGCACCATGATCGCCCGTCTTTAAGCTGCACCCGGCGTCGGCCAGAATTTGCGCAACAATCCTTCGCGCTTCCCGCCCGGATATTGATCCTAACGCGGTCAAAATTTTCACTGCGGATATAGAGAAACCACCAAGTATCGCGTGCCCAAAGCCCTTCTTCATTCCCTCTATCGGGCGGGAAGCCTTCAGCAACAAGTGTTTCCGCACGCCCCACTTCGCGGCCAAGAATACACCACAGAGCGACTGCAACATCTTTTGGACGCCATCGCCCGGGTCAGGGAAGAGGCCCACAACTGAAGCCAGCGCATGGATAGCCATGTCTTGGGCAGCTCCAGCATCATCCCTTTTCACGGCATCATTGAATTCGCGCGCGCAGGTCTGGAGCAGCGCAATAACTGCTGCCGGACGCTCGTGTTCATTCAACATCCAGATCGTGCGCGGGTCGCTGGTAAGGTTTACCTGATCGCCGTCCCTCATTGCGTGCCCATTTTTTTGCTTGCGCCAAATGTCACAACGTTGCCTTGCTCGGCTGGCGCAACGATGATCGCAACATGCCGCGCCCACGCGTCAAGAGCGGAGCGCTTCTCCTCTTTCCAGTCGTGGCGCTGATAGATACCTGCGATGCCGCCCTTGGCACCGCTGACATGGTTCAGCACGGCCTCGGTTACTTCGAACCGGATTCCCAGCCGCTGAAACCCGGTAGCCAGCGTCCGGCGGAGATCATGGAGACGCCATGCGCGCATAGGTTCCACCTCTGGCTCCTCCTCGCCTTCATCACCGCGCCGTGCCTTGGTGATTGCCGCGTCTAGTGCGATCTTGGCCTTGGTAAGGCCGCTTATGGGAGTCTTGCCCGTCGTGGTGAACACGAAGCCGGTCTTGGGCCAATTTACATCTTCGGGCTTCACTTCGTCGCTCTTGGCGATGCCCGCAACTCCGTCCAGCTCGGCAATCGCTGCCATGCTGAGAGACACAATATGAGCGACACCATTCTTGGCCCGATCTGCTGGGATGGTCCATATTGACGTGGCACGGTCCAACTCTCCCCAGCCCATTCCGGCGACCTCGCTGCGGCGCTGCCCCGTCAGGATCAACAGGCGGAAGAACGGGCCAAAGGGTGCGCCGATGGTCTTGCTAGCGTTCCATACCTCGGTCAGCTCGGCATCGGACAGCACCCTGTCACGGCTCTTGGGGGCTTCTGGCTTGACCATCTCCGTCAGAGGATTGGAGGCTATGTCTCCCCGCTTCGCCACCCAGCCGAACAGGACCGATGCATAGGCGAAGACAGCACGGCGCATTCCCTTGTGACGTGAAGGGATTGCATCGATGATCGGCTGAATAGCGGCCCTGCCGATATGGGGCATAGGCATTTCGGCCAAAACTGGCATCAGGTAGCGGTCGACCACGAGCTTTGCCAGTCTGACGCTTGAAGGGCGACGGGACTTCTCATTCTCGTAGTGATCCAGCCAGAGCGGAGCGACCTTTTTGAAGGCGAGTTCGCCTTCGATCCGCGCCTTTTCCCGTGCAAGCCGCTCAGCCTCGTCCCTTGCAGCAAACCCCTCCAATTCCTGCTGACGGGGATCAATTCCCCGTTCCACCAGCACTGCCAATTCCTTTGCTCGCGTGCGCGCTTCGTCTGGCGTGAGGTTGCCATGCTTGCCGATAGTGTAGCGCTTGGCGGGTGTCCGCTCGGCTTCGCCTGGGCGGGCAATGCGGTACTGATAGACGTAAATCTTCCCGCCTGCTGGTGTGACCTTAAGGCCGAAGCCGGAAATATCATCATCCCAAACGAATTGGTCCTTGGCGGCAGGCTTTGCCGCGTCAACAGTCCGCTTTGTAATCGAGGTGCCTGCCACAAACTTGCTCCGACTGCGCTCTAGCAATCAGATAGTAAGCCACAGAAATCAAACTTGCAACGAATCGTGATGAAAACTGATTACAAAAATGCCTTATTTCCGTCAGTAATCTGGCCGAAGGCGCGGTGGCGCGTTGGTTTTATTCTAACTCTTAATCAGCGGGTCCTTGGTTCGAGCCCAAGTGCGTCCACCATTTTCTCTTATTTTTCATGTAGTTACCATGTCAGCCGAGAGTTGGCGTGAGGCGATGAGGCGGCCTAGGTAGCAAGCTAGGTAACACGTCGCAGATAAGATATTTTGTGCGAAGCTCGCATGCGCGACGAGTTTCTCAACGATGCACTGTTTGCGAGCACCACACTCGTCGCTCGGTACGCCACCTCTGCTCCGGAGCCGGTTGGCTGCATTCCAAGCAAAAAGGTAGCGTCAACCGGCCATGAAACACAAAAAGGAACGTAAGTGGAACATTGCCTCTATGCCCTTGTTTCGGCTAGGAGGCGGTTCTCGTCCAAGACGATGGAGCGACAATAGGCCCGATGCAGTTTTGGAAACTCTCTGCGTTCACGCTCTATATCGGCTCCTATCTCCCGTTGAGTCTCATCCTGTTGGCTCAGGATCTCGATTTACAGGTGATGAGCAGCGGTCTCTGCTCCCGCACCGAGTTCGCTAGGGCTGACTGCCAATTACCGCTTCAGCACCCAGTCTGGTCAATCAGCGCCTGCGTCATCGCACTGCTTTGTATGCTGGCCTCCTTGGCGGCCCTGCGTCTCGTTAAGCCGAAGCATCGCATCACCGTTATCGAAAGTAAGCATATCCCTGCGGACCTGATCAATTACGTCATCCCATACGTGCTGTCATTCGTCAGTCTCGATTTTGCTTCGCGGACAAAACTCATCGGCTTTGCAGTATTCTTCCTCTGGATATTCTGGATCACATATCGCTCGGGTCAGATCATAATGAATCCGATTCTCATCGTATTCGGGTGGCGGCTCTATGAGGTAAGTTCCAGTACCTGCAGAGCCAGGATACGCTGACCGGCCGAGCGCTTTCGCGCGTAGACGTAGACGCTATCGAATTTTGACTCGTCCTGTGGTGCCAGCACGGCCTCGGCATCGCCTCGAAAAAACGAGCCGGTCATCGCCACGAGATGCACGCGGTCACGAACCATAAATTGGCCTAGGTGCACGCCCAGCTTGTTGTCGGGGTTCGCGGAGACGTGGTGGAACTCATCAATCGCGATCAGGCGATCATCGAACGCCTCAACCCCGAACCTGTCCACGGCGAAGCGGAACGAGGCATGTGTGCAGACCAGCACTTTGTCGGCGCTTTCGAGGAACGCGCCAATGCGCCGCGTTCGTCGTCGTCGGCGACGGCCTGAATCATCGACCCGAAAATGTCCGGGTTGATCTTCGTCCAGTCCAGCCCGCCGATGTGCAGGAGGTAAGAACGCGCCATTTTGCCGAAACGCGGCACCTCAAGGCTGCCGGAAAACAGGCCGCCGTTGACGTAGGGGAACGGCGACGCCCAGTTTTTGATACCTGCCTTGGCGTGATCCTCCTTGCGCGTATTCATCGCGCGAAACAGCTCGCCGATGACCTCATGCGTATTGGATGAATCCCGCTCGCTCATCTTTCCGATGGTGCCGGTGAACGGGTAACTGCGATGGAAGATGTCCGTATCCTCCGCAAAAAAGCAGAAGATCAGCCGCGCCATGAAATGGTTCATGTCCGGGCGGCGCTCGGCGGTCCCCCAATCGGGATTGTCTTTCAACAGCTCGACATAGAGCCGGTTGAGGCGGCTGGTCGCCCGGATGTCAAAGGAGCTATCGCGGAGCTGCTTTACCGTGGTGATACCGGCCAGCGGCAGGAAGAAGCCGAAATGGTCGGGGAAATCGGTATAGGCGCAGGCGACCGTCTCGCCCGTTTCCACGTCCTCGGCCTCGAACGTGTCGCCGTCCGTCGCCAGAACGAACTTCGCCTTGGCGCGGGCCGTGGCTGGGCTGACCCTGAGGGCAGCCAGCATGTTAGTGACCTCGCCCGGCGCGCTGACAGCGATATGGACATGGTTGGTCTGGAGAATGCCACCAAGATCGGACTTGTTCGATGCGCCCGCGCGAAGGCGCTTGATGGTCGTCGCCTTGTTTCCGAACGCCTCAAGGAACGAAAACGGGAATTCCTCGGGATCGAAGGGGCGTTCCGCTAGCGCCGATACAGCCTCTTCGATTTCAACTGCATTCATTCTGCGCTTCCAAACCTCACTGTCACGTCAGATCACATGATCGTCGGTTGTGCATCGAGCGGCTTACCCTTGAAGGGCTCGACTTTGATTTCGCCCTCCCGCTTACGGGTTTGGGCAATGTCGTAACTATTCTGCATCCGCATCAGCGTATCCATGGACACACCGAAGGCCTTTTCGACCCGGAGCGCCATTTCCGGCGAAAGCTGCGAATGCTCGTTGAGCAGCGTCGAAAGCGTCGCGCGGGTGACACCGAGCACCTGCGCTGCCGCCGTCACCGACAGACCCAGCGGCTCGATGATCTCTGACTTCACGAAACCGCCCGGGTGCGCCGGGTTCTTCATGCGGATGCCTGCAATCGCACTCATGGCCACCTCCTAATGGTAATCCTCATAATCGAGGTCGATGATCTCGATCTCTTCGCGGTCGATCCGAAACGTCATCCGCCAATTCTTGGTGACGAACAGGCTCCACGTCCCCTTGCGGTCGCCGGTCAGCATATGCGCCTTCCAGCTCGGCACGGTGCGCAATTCCTCTTCCGTCTCCATGTCCTGGAGGAAGGACACGATGCGCTGCACCTTGGTGACGACAGCGGGCTGCAACCCGCTGGCATCGTCATCCTCGATGAAACGCCGCAACCCCTTATGGACCACGTTTCTGATCTTCATGGTGCGAAATAATCCCCAGATCGTTCGGTGTCAAGTTACGCCATACATTATGGCTACTGGGATTCGGCGGGGGTGCCCGCCGGCACTGACCGTGACCTAGGGAAGTCAGCCGATCAAATGCAAAATGGATAGCGCCCCGAGCGCACCAAGGAGCAAGCCCCCTCCGCCCGTCCAATAAAGCTGTTTCCACTGACGGTCAGCAGCCCAGGCGTGCTTGACGACCCCATTGATGCTGGCGATCGAGGCTCGCAAGGTGGCACCCGATTTGTCCAGTGTTTCACGATCGCCTGCCCGCGCGGTTTCGCTGGCTCGGGCAATGCTCACAGCGAGATTTTCCGGTGTCAGCCGCATCGCTGGGCTCTCGGCGATTTTGCCGAGCAGCTCCTCAGCACGGGTAAGCCTGCTCGACAATCCCGTCAGAGTCGGGGTGTAATCGGGCGCATTCTGGCGCTCGGCCGTCAATCCTTCGACCGCGCGGCGCAACAAGCTCACCTCACCGCGCAAGGCTGCGAAGGCGCTGGTGGGATCGTCATGCGCGACCGGCGGATTGGCGTATGGTTCCATGCGCCAACCTTATCGTCCCAACCCACGACTGCGCGAGATGCCGAGCCATTCTTGGAGGTCATGGGACAAAGATGCGCTCCCGGACATCTTCATTCCAAGCTCGGGCAGGCGCTTTTTCAGCAGCGACTCGACCTGGGCGTCGCGCTCAAGGCTCTTTGCCATTGCGCTCATGTCGCTTTGGACGCGGCGCATCCTGGCATCGTCGCCCGCGTGACGCAGTGCCTGACGTTGACCGCCCAGCTTCTGCCAATCCTCGACGAAGCGATCCGCGCGAAGCGTCGGATCCGCTCGGACCTCGCTTTCCAGCATCATCGCGCGGATAGCGGCGGTCGTTCGCCCGTTCGCGGCCTCGTCGATCAACCCCCGATCCCGCGCGAATGCGCTGCGAAGATCGCGCGCGCCGTCGGGTCTGACAGTGTTCAGGGCTGCACCTGCGGAATCGAAGGCGACACGCTGGTGCGGCAATTCCTCCACCCCCTGCCCGCGCATTTTCAGGATGTCCGCCGTCGCGCGTGCATAACGCTGGACTCCCGACGCCAACAGCGATGGCGCGTGCGATTCCGCGTCTACGATCGGCGCTGCCCTAAGTTTGAGGCCGTCGAACATCCCGCGCGCCCGCGTGGACGGAGTTGGAACCTCCCTCGCTTTTAACGTAATCGCTGGCGACGGCATGATGATTGCCCGGCGGTCGGCGAAATCGCGACTGTAGTCCGATGCCATATCCTTCGCCCGGTCGCGCGACAGCGTGCGGACCAACCGGCCCTGCTCGGTGAAGTCATCGCGGCCGTAATGAAGCGCCACGCTATCGCGGTGGCGGGACATCGCAACATAGGCGGCGTGTCGATCAAGGCCGGGGGTGGCGAGCACATGGGTGCGATCGACCGTGACACCTTGGGCTTTATGGATCGTCGCGGCGTAGCCGTAATCGACCTGATTAACCGCTAGGCTGCCAGTCGCTTGCACGCCAATGAGCGCCGCGTTCTGGCCAATAGTCGATGCCCGTTAGGTCGGCATCGATTGCACGCACCAAGCCACCCAGCCAACGCATCTGTATCTCAACCGCCTGAATGTCTGGATGACAGTCTTGGCGGCGGGTTTGGGTCGCGCGGTGGACTGGGCATAGCAGTCGGCAATCTCCATCGCGGTCGCCACCTCGCGGCCAAGGACTTGGCCTGCACCTGACGTGACAATCTGCTCGGCCCAGACTTCGAAATCGCTGCGGCTGGCATTCACCATCTGCCGCTTAGCAGCCGTGCTCGGTGCCCGTGCCTTCGGGTCGAATGTACTGAGGTTCAACGTCTGGAGCTGATGCATCAGGGCGGCCAGCCCCCCATTGTCGCGCCATTTGACAAAGGCATCTGCTTCCTGGGGAGACATCGGTCCGGCCTCCACCTCCCACACGAAATAGCGCCGGTCATCGTCGCCAACGAAGAGCGCCGTCGGGTGGTTGGAAAGGAAGACGAAATTCACCAGGTTCTCGAGTTCGACAACTGGCTGATGCTTCTCGTTGATCTGGATGGTCGTGCCGGTGATCAACCCCTTGAGTTTGTCGGCATGCTGGCGGCGATCCTCGCCGATGACCTCGTCACCTATGACGAGTATCTTGTTGCGCGCCCAGCTGTTGAAGTCGCGTGCGAGATCGACCTGGCCGATCAAGGTCGCGTGCCGGCTGCCGATGATGGCGCTGAGACACTCGAACAGCAGATTCTTGCCAACACCCTGGGCCACGCTCCAGATCACCAGCGCCGTTGTCATTTTGATGTCGGGGCGCTGCATGAGGTGGGCCATCCACAGAAGGACGTACTCGGCGGCTTCACGTTGAGGAAAAAGCCGGTGCAGCAAGCCGAGGAATGGCTGAAGGTCACCTGGCCGGGGCTGTAGCGCAAAGCCCTGCCATGTGTTCAGGCGGTTTCACGGATGGGTTGCGGCGACCCCGTTCGATACCGTCGAGATAAGTCAGGTCCTATCCCGACGTCATGGGCAAGCTTCTCCTGGGTCATGCCGCTCCTTACGCAGCCGGCGGACATTCATACCCACAATTTTTCCCCAGTCCATTCGCGGGATGGAGCGGATGCGATACAGCCCGATCCAGGGACTATAGTCCCTATTTAACATGTCGAACGAATTGGGGGCTGCCGGTGAGGCGATTTTATACGAGAGCAATGATTGTCTCGGGGCTTCGAGCCACGGCATCACACAGTCTCAGGTGACCGATATTCGAGTGGTAGCGGATCGAGCTTAAACCTGACACGTGCATGCAAAGTGCTTATAAGACAACCCGTGCAGGGGCACCTCATCGCCGCTTCCCTCCCGACAATCTGGTACCCAGAAAATCGCCGATCTTCCGTGTGGGTACCAAGGCGGTATCGGGCGCCCGAACTTGACCGCTCACCTCCATGACTTCATCAACGCTTACAACTACGGCCGCCGACTGAAGACCCCGCGCGGCCTCACCCCCTACGCATACATCTGCAAATGCTGGACAATTGCGCCAGGTCAACCTACACCTGCACCAGCAATTGCCGGGACCAAACAGCCAGCCCTTCCATTGTCGGGCAATGGCTGATGGAGTGGCGAGAACAAAAACCGATGGAGAGATTTGCCATGGCGGCCGGCTCACTTTCAGGCATGACCGCGTTCATCACCGGTGGCAGTATGGGGATGGGTTTCAACGCTGCGCGATTGTGCGTCGGCGATGGTGCCGCGGTTGCCATCATGGGACGCCGCGCAGATGCTTTGGAACAGGCGCGCGACCGCCTGATTGCCGAGTTCCCGGATGCGACACTGGTAACCGTGGTGGGCGATGCGCTCGACGAATCGGCCGTGCGTGCCGGACTCAAGCGCGCGTACGACATACAGGGCCGGCTCGACATGATCGCGGCGACGATCGGCACGGCTCATTTTCGGCCGTTGTTGATGCATGACGTGACGACCATGCGGGACGATTTCGATCGCAATGTGGTGAGCGCGTTTCTTGCGATCCGGCATGGCGCACCCCTCATGCATGACGGCGGAGCGATCGTCTGCGTCTCGTCGTGCGCGGCGGCCATGCCGATGAAATACCTGGCCTCCTACGCCGCCGGCAAGGCCGGACTGGAGCATTTCGCTCGCGCGGCCGCCCTGGAACTTGCCCCGGCCAAAATCAGGGTGAACGTCATCCGCCCGGGACTGACCCGGTCGGAAGCCACCGAGCAGGCATATTTCGGCGACGACGAGATCATGCGGCGGTTTCTCGCCTGTATTCCGTTCGGTCGCCCGGGGGAATCGCATGAAGTGGCAGCGGGCATCCGCTTCCTCATGGGGCCGGAAAGCTCGTTCGTCACCGGGCAGAGTTTCGCGGTCGATGGAGGAATGGAACTCATGTGCCAACCAGACTTGAGCAACGTAATCGAGAAGGCATTCGGTCCGGAAGTGCTCAAGGCAGCGCAGGCGGGGCGCGAGCCGCCGCAATGACCGCGGCGGAACTGCCGCACCTCAAAGACCGGGGAACTTGCCCCAATGTGCCATGACTTCACATCCATCATCGCAAGCCTGGCGAATTGGACAAAATGAATTCATGCGATCGTCGAACTGGCACAGGCCCCCGATGTCCCTGATCCGGCCAGTGCGTTCGAATTCCTGGCGCCCGGTCTCTCCCAGTTAGCGCCGAGCAAGCGCCCGCGCTCGGTTGAGTTCACGCATCAGCGGGTGCGCGACGACGCTGGAAAGGTCCGGCGTTCAGCCTTGCGTGACGCCCGGATACGCGCATCGTCGCACGGATGTGATTGATGGCCGGGCACCTTGACCGGGCAATCATTGGGCCGGCCTTCGGATAGGCAGGGATCTATATGCATTTGAACAGGCAACTGCCGTCTCGTCACCGGACCGGTCTGCAAGGAACGCCGCAGGCCGTGGCCGCATTAGCGCCGCAGTGCCGCCAAATCGCGCAGATCGTCGTCCGTGAGCACCCAGCCGGTCGCAGCGACGTTGGCCGCGATCTGCTCGGGCTTGCTGGCACCGGCAATGATCGAACCCACGCAGTCCTGCGCTGCCAGCCACGACAAGGCGAGCTCGAGAATCGTGTGTCCGCGCTCACGCGCGAAGGACTCGAACTCGGCGACCTGGGCATGGTGCTGGTCCGAAACCTGTCTCCCGCGGAGAATTCCGTTCACGAAAGTGTCCGCCTCGAACCGTGACCCGGCCGGCACGACCGTTCCCTGCGCGTATTTACCCGTCAACAGTCCGCTGGCGAGCGGAAAGTAAGGAATGAGCTTCAGTCCGGTTCGCACGCAGGCTTCGATCGTACCCTCCTCGGCTTCGCCCGGAACACGTAGATCACGCCCGAAAACGGATCGCGGCCATACTCCTTGCCGACCAGCGCAGCCAATGCGTCTGGCCCCTTGCGAAAATCCACCGGGCGCGTCGCCACCATCACGCGCGCGTTGGCGCCTGGTCCGATCATCGGGTCGCCTTTAGCGCTTCGATCACCGCGGCAATCACACCGGCATCGGCGCCGCGGTTGATCTTCACCGCCACGCCATCGATCTCAAGCTCGACGGCACTCACCTTCGATCGCCGGCGCTTGTTCGGACGGCGTGACGTGAGGGGTTCAACAGTAGAAGCCGCCTCAACAATGGCGGGGACGAACACGGACGCTGCTTGCAACGGCACGCCCTGCTCGTCCATCTGCTTGCGCAGTTGTCGACGCCAAGTGAACAGCTGCGAAGGACTGAGCGCGTGCCGGCGCACCCCCGCAGAAACCGTCTCTCGACTGGAAAAGCTCTCGGCGACAACCGACGCCCTCACTTCGTCTGGCCAATCCCGCCGACGGCCGGCCCCGGTAAAAACTTCGAAGCGCTGGACACCACTGTGCCAGCATCATCACATGACATCGTCATAGCACCAACGCTCTCTACCCGATCAGGGCGCGGAGACTCGGCGCTACGCTTCAGGCCCGCAAGGTGGGCTCCCGACGGCGCTTACCGATCAGTCGGCTCGACAAAGCCATCTCCTTCGCCCTGCTAACGCCGATCAGGTGCGGCAAGAGGGAACTGAGCAAGGCGCCAGGGAGCAAACCCACGCGGGAATGGGCGTCGCCGAAGC
>Ga0068859_100000086_pt1 | contig 85696 bp, 78 predicted proteins | sample KBSSwiS22_FD_66585 | JGI IMG/M metagenome (GOLD analysis project Ga0068859, IMG submission 66585) | Switchgrass rhizosphere microbial communities from Kellogg Biological Station, Michigan, USA - KBS Switchgrass S2-2 | ecosystem: Host-associated > Plants > Roots > Rhizosphere > Soil ...
TCTGATGTCTGATGTCTGATGTCTGATGTCTGATGTCTGATGTCTGATGTCTGATGTCTGATGTTTTTGGCGGCGCAAGTTATAAAAAAAATCTCTGTTAGCCCTGTTTGCCCTGTGCAACAATCCCTCTTTTTCTCCTTTTATCTCTTATCCCTTAGCTCCGTATCTTCGTGTTCCCGATGAAGCATTTAAAGGCCGTTAATAAATATTTCTTCAAATACCGCTGGCGGTTACTGCTGGGCATTGTTTTTATTACCCTTTCCAACTATTTCAGCATTCTTGGTCCGCAGCTATCGAAATATGTAGTTGATAAAGTAGAGCAGTCCGTCCGCAGCTCGGTGGAAAAAAAACCGGTTGTCGCTGCAGCGTATGCTTCCAATTATGATCTGCTGGTGCAAAAAATTGTTTCCTGGCTCGATAGCGGCGCCACCAGCTTTGGCAGCCAGATTGTTATATGCGGAATCACCCTGCTGGTGCTTGCCCTGCTGGGTGGCTTTTTTATGTTCCTGATGCGGCAAACAGTCATTGTAATGAGCCGGTTGATTGAATATGATCAAAAAAATGAAGTATACCGGCATTACCAGCAACTGGATGCGGCTTTTTATAAACGGAACAGTACTGGCGATTTGATGAACCGTATTACTGAAGATGTAAGCCGGGTACGCATGTATACAGGACCGGCCATGATGTACTTTATTAACCTGGCGGTTACCATTGGTTTCAGCATTTTTTTTATGGTAAGGGAAAACGGCATGCTTACCCTGTATGTGCTGTCGCCGCTGCCCATACTGGCAGTAACCATTTATTATGTAAACAATATCATTCACCGGAGAAGCGAACGTATACAGGCATTGTTGTCTGACCTAACCACCACCGCCCAGGAGTCTTATTCGGGCATCCGGGTAATTAAATCCTTTGTACAGGAAAGGGCCATGATGGGTTTTTTTAATAAAAACAGCGAAGACTACAAAACAAATGCCATCGGGTTGTCGAAAGTGGAATCCATTTATTTTCCTGCAATGGGTTTATTGATTGGGCTAAGCACACTACTAACCATTATGATTGGTGGTTTATATGCCCTGCACGGCCATGCAACAGTAACTACCGGTACTATTACAGAATTTGTAATGTATGTAAACAAGCTTACATTCCCCGTCAGTGCCATAGGGTGGACAGCCAGTATGATACAAAGAGCGGCTGCCTCTCAAAAAAGGCTGAACGAATTTCTGGATACTGTTCCGGAAATAAAGGATCAGGAGCGTTCTGTTGCGCCGGTTTTACAGGGCGATATTGTTTTTGACCATGTAAATTTTACCTATCCTGATACCGGCATCCAGGCGATTCAGGATTTTTCATTTCATATAAAGAAAGGGCAAAAAGTAGCCATTATTGGAAGGACGGGCAGCGGCAAGTCTACCGTGGCCCAGCTGCTGCTGCGCATGTACAACACAGATAGCGGCAGCATTTTTATAGATGGAAAGAATATCCGGGATATACAATTGAAATCACTCCGCCAGCAGATAAGCTATGTACCGCAGGATGTATTCCTTTTCAGCGATACCGTTACCGGCAATATTACTTTTGGCCTCGGCAATGCGGCATTTGAAAAGGTTGAGCAGGCCGCAGCCTATGCCAGCGTAGACAAAGAGATAAAGGGATTTGCACACCAGTATAATACCATGATTGGTGAAAGGGGCGTTACACTCAGCGGAGGTCAGAAACAGCGTATATCCATTGCCAGGGCCCTTATAAAAGACCCGCACATGGTGGTTTTCGACGATTGCCTGAGCGCAGTAGACGCCAGGACCGAAAATGAAATTATTGGCAATTTGTACCGTTTTCTTCAAAATAAAACAGCCATTATTATTACGCACCGTATTTTTTCATTGTTCGATTTTGATAACATACTGGTGCTGGACGACGGCAAAATAATAGAGCAGGGCAGGCATTTGGATTTGCTGGCACGCAATGGCTATTACCGCCATTTGTATGATGAACAGCAGCAACAGGAGCACGGAAACGGAAAGGCACTTGTCTAAGAATTTGCTGGTTTCCGGAATGAGGCGTTGAAGAACAGGCTGGTTAAATGGCTGCGGCAGGGTCATATTGGCTTAAAATTCCGCACCGCGCAAGATATTCTTTAAAATGCGGCAGGAAAAGGAGTATCAAATTTTGCCAGTTCTAAAACAATATTATATTTGTAAGGCATTCTCCAAAACAAAGATTTCGATTAACTGAAAATTATTACAACTGTGGCGTACGAAAACAACAATGAAAAACGGATGGAAAGCGTTTATAGCAAACGTATCAGGGCTGGCAAAAGAAGAACGTATTTTTTTGATGTAAGAGCAACCCGTAGCAACGATTATTATCTTACGATTACAGAAAGCCGTAAGAAGTTTGAAGGCGAGGGTTATGACAGGCACAAGATATTTTTGTACAAAGAAGATTTCAACAAATTTATCAAAGGGCTGGTGGAAGCAGTTGATTATGTAAAAACGGAGTTGATGCCGGATTTTGATTTTGATGCCTTCAACCATGATCAGCCGGTAGGCGAAAACGAATCAGAAGAAGCCCCGGTAATTTCAGTGGTTGCTCCGGTTCCATCCATTGCCGCAGAGGCGCCCGTGGTACCCGTAGCGGCTTCCAGTACAGTAACAAATACCAGCGCTACAGAAGAAGTAGACAAATGGTAAAAAATAATAACTAATTGATTATGAGCCCTTCAAATTGAAGGGCTTTTTCTTTGTTTGTTAAATAAAATTAATATTTATTCGTTATACTAATTTTACGTAATTACAACCACTGCTTATGCATTTAAGGCTACTTTTTCTTTCTTTCATATCCATTTTTTTTCTTGCGCAAACTGTTTTTTCACAGCCCATTTGCGGCTTTGATGTCCAGCATAAAAAGCTTATGCGTGAAGACGCCGTGTATAAAAGGAAAACACTGGAAAATGAAGAAAATATACGAAGGTATATCTCAATCCATAAAAAACAATTGGAAATGCGGGTTAACGGAACCGCAGCGGCCTTATACACCATTCCCGTGGTGGTGCACGTAGTACATACAGGTGGTGCCATAGGAACTATCTACAACCCCACCGATGCACAAATAATAGGCGCGCTTAATTATTTAAATAGTGTATACAATGGCACAGACCCCAGTTTGAGTGGCGGTGTGGGCGATTTACAAATACAGTTTGTGCTGGCTCAGCGCGACCCTAATTGTAATCCTACTAATGGAATAAACAGGATCGATGGCTCTGGTATAGCAAATTATGTAACAGGAGGCGTAAACTCTGACAGCGCAGTGGGAACAGATCAACTGAATGTAAAAAACCTGGAACGCTGGCCGACTACTGATTATTACAACGTTTGGGTAGTAAACAAGATCGACGGAAAAGACGGCACTTCAGGCACCTTTGTTGCAGGATTTGCTTATTTCCCATCGGCTCCAGCTCAATACGACGGAATCATCATGCTGGCAACGCAAATGAAACCCGGTCAAAAAACACTGCCTCATGAAATAGGACATGCTTTTAATTTGCTTCACCCGTTTCAAAGTCCCGATAACGGTGCCACCTGCCCGCCATACAGCTCAACCGATCCTACCGTGGCACAGAATACGGGTGATATGGTAACAGATACTGATCCTGTTACGGTATCCCTTAATACTTGTCGTACCGGAATCAATAGTTGTACGGTAGACGCAGGAAACCTGTCTGGCAATGCCTATAGTGCAAATACGGAAAGCAATTTTATGAGTTATACGCCTTGCTATAAATTATTTACCGCCGGGCAAAAAGCAAGAATGCTAGCCGCTGCTGCAGGGACTGGGCGGGCAAATTTATCTACTTCATTGGGCGGCACACCTACCACGGATGCTACTAACCCATGCCCTCCTAAAATTAATTTTGAATACAGCGAAGGGCAGGCTACAGAAGCAACAGCTGCTACTTCCGGATGCAGGTCTTATAAGGATTATACGTATAATATGACAATTGGCAACGATCCCAGCCAGGCCGCCACTGCCACATTGAATATTGCGGGCGGTACCGCTACCGAGGCAGTTGATTTTGATATTACCACCAATGGAAGTTTTTCCTCGCCCAGCAAAACACTTAATTTTCCTGCGGGCAGCCATGGCAACCAGTCATTCACCATCAGAATCTATGATGATGCAATTGTAGAATCGTCCGAAACTTTTACACTGGGTTTTATTGTTAACAATGGTGGGGGCAATGCCGTACAAGGCGATAGCAGGATCAGTCTGATCTTTACAATTAATGACAATGATGTACCGCCTTATGGACCTGTGCCCTACACCAAATCCATTGGCGGCTATACAACCAAGTTACAAAATCCTTTTGCAGGCAATACAACCAAGCAAAGATCACAATTGATGTACCTGGCAAGTGAATTGAATGCTGTTGGCATGAAAGCAGGGAATCTTACCGGTCTTTCTTTTAATATTCTTAAGGGCAGCGGAGCTTCATTTGTTTACCAGGGCCTCACAATAAGAATGGCGCAAACAACACAGGGTTCTGTATACAACGGTACAACGGAAGTGCCTTTGGGCACTGGCTCATTGACAACTGTTTACAACGGTAATTATACCACGGTTAACGGTTTAAATAGTTTCAGTTTTTCTACTCCTTTTTCATGGGATGGTGTGTCAAACCTGGTGATAGATATTTGTTATGATAACGGAGGTGCCACGGATGTATTGGATACTTGCCAGGGATATGCCGATGGTTCTTCAAGTGGTAGGAGCTACCTGTTTCAATCTAATATTGACTGTGCCACAGCGTTTGGTGGTGCAATTTCATATTATGCGCCTGGCGTAAAACCCAATATTCAGCTTGTATGGGTAGATCCCGGCACCCCTGTACAAACCGTACTGAACAGTTCAAAACAGGAATACCTGGGACCCAATGCCGATGTATATTTTTATGATCAGTCGACCAATGAATTACTGGCCAGGATCAGCAACAGCACTGCTTTTGATTATGGTTGCACACAAGTATTTATAGACAGGAGTACCACCAGCGCAGGAAGTAATTCGGTGGCATTCTGGAACAATACGCCTGCCAATTACCTGCTGAGCAAAACATTAAAAGTGGTGCCCACTACCAATAATCCATCGGGCAGTTACCAAATTTCTTTATATTATACACAGGCTGAAATAAATGCCTGGCAAACGGCTACGGGACAATCTATCAGCAATGCACAAGTGGTAAAAGTGGCTTCTCAAATATCAGATGTTACACCGGCCAATCCTTCGGGCGGAGGCACGGTAACCATTGCAACGCCTGCTGTTACCAGTCTTGGCACCAATACGGTGCTCACGGCTTCATTTACCAACGGCTTCTCCGGATTTGGAGCAGGCATTGCCGGTAGTGCTGCACTGCCGGTTCATTTGCTTGATTTTGCAGGACGACTTGTTACCAATTCAGTATTCCTTAAATGGAGTACTTCTTCTGAAATAAACAGCCAGTATTTTGATATTGAACGCTCGGCCGATGGTATTGTTTTCAATAAGATTGGAACGGTAAACGCAGCAGGCAATAGCAGTACAATACACAATTATTCATTTACTGATGCTGCTGCAGTTGAACACAATTATTATCGTCTGAAACAGGTTGATATAGACGGCAAGTTTGAATACAGTAAGGTAATAATAATCGATAATAATAATTACGGTGGCAACTTCAGGGTTATCAATAATCCGTTTACTGATGTACTGGATATAGATTTTGGCAAGGTACAGGCAGGAAAGACGGATATCCGGTTGCTGGATGTAACCGGCAAGGAAATTTACCACGCCGTGAATGATGTGTCGGGCCTGTCGAGGTTGCACATTAATTTATCAGGAAGAAACCTGAGTGCGGGTATTTATCTTTTGCAGGTGAATACCAACCGCGGTCAGTTTATTGCCAGGGTAATGAAACAATAGTGTTTGAAGTATACAAAAATGAAAATCCCGGAACCTGCTGGTTCCGGGATTTTTTATTCCAGGTTTTTATATAATTGTTTTATTTCCTGATCTTTTTAAAGGCATTGATCAGTCCGTTGGTAGAGCTGTCGTGACTGGTAATAACCGTTTCATTTTCCAGTTCGGGTAAAATTTTACCTGCCAGTTGTTTACCCAGTTCAACACCCCATTGGTCAAAACTGAATATATTCCAGATAACACCCTGCACAAATATTTTGTGCTCGTATAATGCAATCAACTGGCCCAGTGTAAAGGGCGTAATTTCTTTTATAAGAAATGAATTGGTAGGCCGGTTGCCCTCAAATGCCTTGTGGGGTAATAATTTGCTGATTGCTGCCGCCGCCATGCCCGATTTTTCCAGTTCTGCTTTTGCTTCTTCTTTGGTTTTGCCGTTCATTAAAGCCTGTGTTTGCGCAAAGAAATTAGAAAGCAGTTTATTGTGGTGGTCGCCGATGGGGTTGTGACTGATGGCAGGCGCTATAAAATCGCAGGGTATAAGAACAGTGCCCTGGTGAATAAGCTGGTAAAATGCGTGCTGGCCGTTGGTACCGGGCTCGCCCCATATTACTGAACCGGTCTGGTGGTCTACCCGTTCGTTGTTTCTTGATACATACTTACCATTGCTCTCCATATTTCCCTGTTGAAAATAGGCGGCAAACCGGTGCATATACTGGTCGTACGGAAGTATGGCCTCGCTTTGTGCACCAAAGAAATTACTGTACCAGCATCCCAGCAGGGCCATAAGAACGGGTATGTTTTTTTCGGGCGCGGTATTTTTAAAATGCTCATCGGTTTCGTGTGCGCCTTTTAGTAAGGCTTCAAAATTATCGTAGCCAATGGTAAGTGCAATGGATAAGCCAATGGCGCTCCATAAAGAATAACGGCCGCCCACCCAGTCCCAGAATTCAAACATGTTTGCCTTGTCTATACCAAATTTTACCACATCTTTTTCATTGGTTGAAAGGGCGGCAAAATGTTTGGCAATCTGGCTCTCGTCTTTGGCGGCCTGCAGGAACCATTCGCGCGCCGTATTGGCATTGGTCATGGTTTCCTGGGTGGTAAACGTTTTGGAAGCAATTAGAAAAAGTGTTTCTTCGGGGTTTACTTTTTTCAGTGTTTCGGCAATGTGGGTGGCATCTACATTGGAAACAAAATAGGGTTGCATATTATTTTTCCAGTAGGGCTTTAGTGCTTCTGTAACCATTACCGGTCCAAGATCGCTGCCGCCAATACCAATATTTACAATATAACGGATTGGTTTACCTGTATATCCCTTCCATTCGCCGCTGTGGATTTTTTCGCAAAAGCTTTTCATCTGCGCCAGCACTTTTTTTACGCCGGGCATTACGTCGTTGCCGTCGCTGTATATGGCTTCATTGCCAGGGTTTCTTAAAGCGATGTGCAGTACACTCCTGTTTTCTGTTTCATTTATTTTTTCACCGCTGTACATGGCCTTTATGGCTTCAGGCAACTGGCATTCTGCGGCCAGTTGCTGCAGCAGCAGCAGGGTGGTATCGGTAATGATGTTTTTTGAATAGTCAAAAAGAATGTCTCCGTATTGTATGGAATATTTTTGGAAACGATTGGCATCTAAGGCAAACAATTGCCGCATTTGCATGTGCTTCATTTCACTGTTGTAATGGTTTTGTAATTGCTGCCAGGCTTTGGTGGTGGTGGGACTGATTCTTGGAAACATAATATGCAATTATTTTATCAGACGTTGAATAATGTGTTGCTGTACAAGGGAGTGACACAAGAATGACCAGTAGCGGTACAATGGCCTGTGTCGTAATACCTCCGCAATGTAAATCAAAATGCAAAGCGCACAAAGTGGTTTATTTGAAGTAATGGTGCAAAAAAAAAGCGCAAAGAAATATGCTCTTTACGCTTAATAGAATGATAACCTTTATTGTGGGGATTGCTTACAGCTAAAAAACCGTTTATTTTTTTAATTGCTTCACTGCTTCAATTATTTTGGGCACTACTTCAAAAGCATCTCCCACGATACCGTAGTCTGCAGCTTTAAAGAAAGGAGCTTCAGGATCTTTGTTTATGACCACGATGACCTTGCTGCGGTTAACGCCGGCCAGGTGCTGAATGGCGCCGGAAATGCCTATGGCAATATATAAATTGGGCGCAATGGCAAGCCCGGTTTGGCCCACGTGTTCGTGGTGGGGGCGCCAGCCTATATCTGCCACCGGGCGGCTGCAGGCTGTTGCGGCATGTAACAATTTTGCCAGTTCTTCAATCATGCCCCAGTTTTCGGGGCCTTTTAATCCGCGGCCGCCGCTTACTACTACTTCTGCTTCGGCCAGTGAAATTTCGCCCTTCACTTTGTTTACCGCTGTTACTTTTATTTTGCCATTGTCTGCTGTGGCGTTCAGGAGCACTACTTCGGCCTGGCCTTCGGCAGCAACGGTTTTATAGGCATTGGGGCTTAGCGCAATTATTTTTATTGGTGTGGTAACAGAGATATTGGCGAATGCCTTTCCACTGAATACATTTTTCTTTACAATAAATCCATTGCTTGTGTCGGGAAGTGCCACAGCACCTGCTACCAGCCCTGCTTTCAGCCTTGCCGACAGGCGCGGGGCAATGGCTTTACCATCTACATTATTGGAGAACACTACCACGGTTGCGCCGCTTGCTTCCACGGCCTGTGCAATCACTTTTGTATAAACCTGTGCATCAAAATTATTCAGAGCTTCATTGTTTACGTGGTGTATTTTTTTGACGCCATATTTTCCCAATCCGGCAAGGTCTTCATGGGTAGTGCCCAGCACTACACCTTCTGCCGTGGTATTCAGTTGAGCGGCTATTGCAGCGCCGTATGTAATGGCTTCCAGCGATGCTTTTTTTACATGGCCCTCTGCCTGATCAATAAATATTAATACTGACATAATATAAATGTGCTAATGTGATAAATGTGTAAATGTGATAAATGTTTAAATGTGCAAATGTGATTAATGTGCTAATGTGTTAGTGGTGGAGGAATTTTCACATTTCCACACTTTCACATTTTCACATTATTTATATTGCTTTTGCTTCTTCGTGCAGCAGTCTTACCAGCTCGGCCGGATTGTCGGCAGGTACTAATTTTACACCGGCTTTGGCAGGTGGCAATCCAAAACCAGCTACTGAAGTAAGTGCATCGGCAGCAACAGGTTCTTTTACTTTCAGCGGTTTGGTGCGTGCACCCATAATGCCCTTCATGTTGGGAATGCGTTGCTCGGCCATGCCTTTCTGGCAACTAACGGTAATGGGCAAGTTTACTTCACATACTTCTTCGCCCCCCTCAATTTCGCGGGTAATGGTAGCCGTTGTACCGCTGATATCAAATTTGGTTGCAAGCGATACATAGGGCAAATCAAGCAGCTCTGCCACCATGCCACCTATAGCAGATCCGTTATAATCGATGGTTTCTTTGCCGGTAAAAATAAGATCGTAACTGCCTTCTTTCGCCACGGCTGCTATCTGGGAGGCAATAACAAAACTGTCGTGGCTGTCTGTATTTACGCGGATGGCTTCATCGCCCCCCAGGGCCAGGGCCTTGCGGATAATGGGATCTGCATCGGCCCCGCCAACCGTAACCAGGTGAATGATGGTAGCGGGATCTTTTTCTTTCAATTCAATGGCACGTACCAATGCATACCATTCGTCGTACGGATTAATGATCCATTGCACGCCTGCATCGGCGAATTTCGTATTGTTATCTGTGAAAGCTATTTTTGCCGTGGTGTCGGGCGTTTTACTGATACATACCAGTATCTTCATGGGAGTAAGTTTTAGATGATTAAAAAGTACAGAAAGTTGTTTATGCAACTAAAACAAAGATAAGGCGGCAGCACAATATTTCAAACAACCGGTAGAAAATAATTTAGCATTTTAATGGACAGGTTAGCACGTATCAGGGAGCTGTTGAAAGTTACGCCGGACGATAGTTTTTTGCGGCATGCACTGGCGCTGGAGCATATTAAAGCGGGAAATGATGGAGCTGCAAGAGAGCTTTTTGAGACCATTTTAGAAAATGATCCGGGCTATGTGGGTTCTTACTATCACCTGGGTAAACTACTGGAGCGCAATGGCGAAAAGGACGCCGCTATTGAATGGTATGAAAAAGGTATGAAGGTGGCAAGGGCTGCAGGCGATAACCACTCGTTGGGCGAACTGCGGGCAGCCTATGAGGATTTGATGGATTAGCTGGTGGCAGGTATTGGTGTTAAATTAATTAGTGCCTGCCTTTGCAGGTAATTGAATTTTGTTTACATGAATTTGTTACAGTGCTTCCGGGAATTTATTTCAAAAGAAGATCTTTTCTCACCAAAAGATACACTGCTGCTGGCGGTAAGCGGTGGTATTGATTCTGTGGTGCTTTGTGAGCTTTGTGAACAGGCTGGTTACCATTTCATTATTGCCCATTGCAATTTTCAGCTAAGGGGGCAGGAGAGTGAAAGGGATGAACTTTTTGTGCGCGGGCTGGCAGAAAAGTATAAAAAAACCATCCTGGTTAGAAAATTTGAAACAGCCCAATACGCAGCCTCAAATAAAGTTTCTATACAGGTGGCCGCAAGAGAATTGCGGTATGCCTGGTTTGATGAAATCGTGAATCGTGAGGCGTCAGACGTCAATCGTGAGACATCAGACATTAGACATCAGACATCAGACTTCCAGCCTCCGACCTCCGACCTCAGTTCTCACGTCTCACGTCTGTCGTCTCACGTTCTCACCGCTCACCACCTGGACGATAACATTGAAACCATGCTGATGAATTTTTTCAAAGGCAGTGGAATTGCCGGTATTCGTGGTATGCTGCCAAAGCAGGGTAAAATTGTGCGGCCGCTTTTGTTTGCTAAAAAAGAAGCCATTCAACAATTTGCTGATGTACACAAACTGGCATGGGTAGAAGACAGCTCCAACCAATCGGATAAGTATACAAGGAATTATTTCCGTAACCAGTTGATTCCGCTGGTGAAAAATAGCTATCCGGAAGCCACACAAAATCTTGCCGGCAATCTGCAGCGTTTCAGAGACATTGAAGTGCTGTACCACCAGGCCATTGACCTGCATAAAAAGAAATTGCTGCAGTATAAGGGCAAGGAAGTACACATACCTGTTTTGAAATTGCAAAAGACGGCTCCCCTGATATCTGTTGTATACGAAATCATTAAAGAATACAATTTTACCCCCGATCAATCTGATGAAGTGCCGGCGCTTTTAGAAAGTGAAACGGGCCGTTATATACAGTCTGCTACGCATCGTATTATTAAAAACCGGCAATGGTTGATTATTGCACCTGTTGAAAATAAAGAGGCCTTCAATATTTTAATTGAAATGCCCGGAAAGCTGGAATTTGAAATGGGTAACCTGGAATTGGCACTGGTGCCCGCTCTTCAGGCAAAAATTCCAACGACGGCGGCCATGGCTTTTTTGGACGCGGGGAAAATTAAGTTCCCCTTGCTGTTGCGCAAATGGAAAACGGGCGATTATTTTTATCCGCTGGGTATGCGGAAAAAGAAAAAGCTATCCCGGTTTTTTATAGATCAGAAATTGTCGAAAACAGACAAAGAAAAAGTATGGGTGCTGGAAATGGATAAAAAAATTATTTGGATAGTTGGTCACCGGATTGATGATCGGTTTAAGATTACGGATTCAACAAAACAGGTACTGCAAATAAAATCAGAAGCTGTGAACATATGAGCTTACCTGCCTGATAAAAGAATCCAGCAGGGGATACCTGGCTAAAAAACTACCCGTTACTATCAAAAAGGCAATGCCATACAAAGCCCCCCATATGTGTGCCGAGTGGTTGATGCTGCCACCGCCTCTTTTGTCAAAAAAAGACGAGATAACCAGGTATAGCAGCCCAAAAACAAACCCTGGTATCATAAACGGGATAAATATAATACCAATCTTGCGCAGGGGCTCAAGAAAAATAAAGGCAAATACTACTGCCGATACCGCCCCTGAAGCGCCGAGGCTCCGGTAATTATAATTGTTTTTGTTTTTGCTGTAAGTGGGCAACAGGCAGGCGTAGAGCGAAGACAGGTACATGAGCAGGTACAACCATTTTCCCTGTGGTCCAAATACATCGGTAAACTGCGATTCTACATAAACGCCAAAAATATACAGGGAATACATATTGAAAAACAAGTGGCCGTAATTGGCATGTATAAATCCGCAGGTAAAAAACCGGTATACCTGGTTTTGATTGGCAATGGCGGGCGGATAAAAAATCAATTCATCAAAAAGTTTTTCATTATTGAATGCCGCAAGCGACACGATACACGTGACAACAATTATGACAATGGTTACGGTAATTTGCATGCCTGGAATAATTATGTGTGATTATTAGTGTTTGTTATTGATGATGGTATTTTTCATTTCTAAGGATGGTACAGGCGCGGTACACCTGTTCGGTTAAAATTAACCTTACCAATTGGTGCGGAAAAGTTAAAAGAGATAAAGACCATTTGTAATTGGCCCTTTTTAATACAGTGTCATGAAGGCCATAAGCGCCGCCAATCAGAAAAACAAGCTGGCGTGTACTTTCATTTGCCCTGGTTTGTATAAAGCCGGCCAGTTGTTCGGAAGAAAGGGCCTTGCCTCTTTCGTCCAGGGCCACCAGGTAATCATCTTTTGGCAATTCGTGCAATAAAATTTCAGCTTCTTTTTTTTTCAGATCGGCTTCAGACAATAAGCCTGCATTTTTTGGTGTGGCAATGATATTCCATTCAACAGGATAATAATTGGATATACGCTGTGTAAATATGTCCACCCCCGGTTTAACATAGGGTTCATGCATTTTGCCTACCGACCAGAATTGAAATTTCATGCGGCAAATTAATAAGTAAAATTGAGGAAATATAATAGCGTCGCAGAAGGGCGGAAGAGGCGATTAGGATAGAATATAACAGACTGCCGCAAACAGCCTGTTCAGCATGCCGGTGTTTTATAACTTGAAATCATATTCTTCAAAACAGAGTTCACCTGCATGTACTTTTTTAATGCAGTTAACAATGGCATCAAGAGGCGCTGTTTTTACAATATACCCCCTGCCACCTATATGGTGCAATTCCTTTGAATCTTCACTTGACCAGGCATTTGATAAACCCAGGATTTTGGCATTGGGGTACTGTTTCAGTATATTTTTTGTGGTTTCCAGGCCGGTAACCGGCTTCATATAAATGTCCATTACCACTACATCGGGGTGCAGTTTCTCGTATATTTTCTCAGCTTCGGGGCCGGAACTGGCAGTGCCTGCCACTTTAATCGTACTGTCGTGTGGCAATAACGATTTCAGCGCATTTAGCATCATGGAATGATCATCTACAATTAATATTGATATTGTCCGGCTCAAGGGTTCAAATTAATATGATGTGGTTTAGGGTAAAAGGGACATAGGGTGTAAGGTAGCCGTAACCAAGAGATTGCTGCTTACTAAGTTAGCAACTTTTGGTTTACGCTTTATAAATAATTTATATTTTAAATGGGATTCTTTTTTAGCGGCAAATTATCCGTTGGCAATGGCCAGGGAAAAACGGGCAGCGTGCTGTTGTTGTGCAGGATACGCAGTGGTGCAACGAAACGCCATCCGCCAGCTGCGGGAATATGAATGGATTTTTCTGCTGTCTGTGGCGTCGGATGCATGCGCAACATTCAACCTAAATGTTAGCACTTATAAGCCGAACCTTATTATATTGCGTACAGCGTGTAGATAGTACAATCATTGTTGCAGCATCGTTTTGTGGCCGGTTGTTATTAGCATGCTCATTTATAAATTATACTATTAATAAGACATGAAGCATTTTACACAAACGATGCGTTGGTTTGGGCCCAGCGACCCCGTTAGTTTAAGCGATATAAGACAGGCCGGCTGTACCGGCGTAGTAACAGCCCTTCATCATATTCCGGTGGGTGAGGTATGGACAACCGAAGAAATCAATATCCGCAAAAAAATGATAAACGGCGCCGGCATGGAATGGAAGGTCATTGAAAGCCTTCCGGTACATGAAGACATCAAAAAGCAATCCGGCAATTACCAGTTGTATATTGAACAGTATAAAGAAAGCCTTCGCAATGTGGCCGCCTGCGGGCTGCAGGTTGTTACCTATAATTTTATGCCGGTGCTCGACTGGCTGCGTACCGATCTTTCCTATGCCATGCCAGATGGCAGCAGGGCGCTTTATTTTGAACGCGCTGCTTTTATTGCTTTTGATCTTTTTTTATTAAAAAGGTCGGGTGCTGAAAAAGATTATACCGCTGCAGAAATACAGGCTGGCAAAACGCGGTTTGATGCCATGGGGCAGGAAGAAAAAGAAAGATTGTTTCGCAACGCCATGCTTGGATTGCCGGGAAGCGATGAGGCCTTTACACCAGGCAATGTGCTGGCTGCATTGGAAACCTATAAAGGCATTGATGCCAATCTGCTGCAACAGCACCTGTTTTATTTTCTGCAACAAATTGTACCGGTAGCTGAAGCGGCCGGTTTGCAAATGGCCATACATCCGGATGATCCGCCTTACCCGGTATTGGGTCTTCCGCGGGTAGTAAGCACCCGGCAGGATGCAGCGGATTTATTAAATGCCGTTCCTTCCCGGGCAAATGGTCTTTGCTTTTGTACAGGTTCTTTTGGCGCCCGTGCCGACAATAATTTAATTGATATGCTGAAGCAGTTTGGCGACCATATTCATTTTTTTCATTTGCGTAACACCAAACGCGATGCTGCCGGCAATTTTTATGAAGCACCCCATCTCGGCGGCGATGCAGATATGTACAGTATTGTAAGAGAAGCTTTGTTGCTGATGCAAAAAAGAAATGTATCCATTCCCATGCGCCCCGACCATGGACACCAAATGCTGGACGATTTGAAAAAGAAAACCTATCCCGGATATTCGGCTATCGGCAGGTTAAAAGCCCTGGCAGAATTGAGGGGGCTGGAACTGGGCATAAGCAGGAGTATTTTTTAGACCAGTCTCAAAGGCGGTGCGGCCCGGATGCTGCGATTGGATAAAATCGCATTACAAAATGATAAGATATCTGTAATCATTTCACCTATTTTTGGAACGAAATACAACTATATGATGAAGCTGACACCAACGATGCGCTGGTATGGGCCCAATGATCCAGTAAGCCTGGCCGATATAGCACAAGCCGGATGCACAGGCGTGGTTACCGCATTGCACCACCTGGCGAACGGGCAGGTTTGGACAAAGGAGGAAATCGAAAAACGAAAAGACGTTGTTAATGCAGCCGGGCTTGACTGGAAAGTGGTGGAAAGCATACCCGTACACGATGACATAAAAACGCAAAAAGGCGGTTTTAAGGAGTATATTGAAAATTATAAAGAGAGCATCAGGAACCTGGCTGCCAATGGCATTGAAGTGATTACCTATAATTTTATGCCGGTGCTGGACTGGACGCGGACAGATTTGTCTTTCGCAGTAGCCGATGGTTCAAAGGCCCTGCGTTTTGAAAAAGCGGCCCTGGTGGCTTTTGATGTGTATATGCTGAAAAGGGAAAATGCTGAAGCTGATTATAGTAATGACGAGATAATAAGGGGAAAGGAGCGGTTTGAAAATATGAGTGAAGAAGAAAAACAATTGCTGCAGCGCAATATCATTGCCGGCCTTCCCGGAAGCGAAGCATCTTTTACATTAGCGCAGTTTCAGCAGGCACTCGACAATTACGACGGAATTGATGAAGATATCCTGCGCAGTCATTTGATTTATTTTCTTCAGCAGATAGTACCCGTAGCAGAAGCAGCAGGTATTAAGATGGCCATACATCCCGACGATCCGCCATTTGCAATATTTGGTTTGCCCAGGGTAGTAAAGAAAAGTGAAGATATAAACAAGTTAATAGCCGCTGTGCCATCTGTCAGCAACGGACTTTGTTTTTGCACGGGTTCTTATGGTGTAAGGCCCGATAATGATTTGCCTGCCATGGTAAAAACTTTTGGTGAAAGAATTCATTTCTTACACCTTCGTTCCACCCGCCGGAATGCAGCAGGCGATTTTTATGAAGATAACCACCTGGAAGGCGATGTGGACATGTACAGTGTAATGAAGGAAGTAATACTGCTGATGCAAAAGCAACAAATCAGCATCCCGATGCGCCCGGATCACGGCCACCAGATGCTGGACGATTTGAAAAAGAAAACCAATCCTGGTTATTCTGCCATTGGCAGGTTACGCGGACTGGCGGAATTGCGGGGCCTTGAACTGGGAATTGGAAAATCATTATTTATTTAATCATCTAACGATACATACTTATGGCTTTGCCCACGAATATTACTGCTGCACAAACAGCATCCTCAGCCCCCGCAAGAAAAGGAAGTTTTTTATTTCCATTCATTATGGTGACCAGTCTTTTCTTTTTCTGGGGTTTTATACATAATCTTGATCCGGCACTGATACCTCATTTACGCAGGGCTTTTAGTTTAAATACGGTGGAAGCATCCCTGGTAGATTCGGCCGTATATCTTGGATATTTCATTATGGCTATTCCTGCCGGCATGCTGATGAAAAAGTATGGATATAAAACCGGCATTCTAATAGGTCTTTCATTCTTTTCCATTGGTTGTTTTCTATTTGTGCCGGCAGCCAATACAATGCAGTATGCTTTTTTTCTGAGCGCATTATTCATTGTTGCCTGCGGTCTTGCTATACTGGAAACAGCTGCAAATCCGTACGCCACTATTTTGGGTAACCCTGAAACCTCTACGCAACGCCTAAATTTTGCGCAGTCGTTTAATGGTCTTGCAGCATTCCTGGCGCCGCTCATCGGCAGAAATTTTATTCTTTCAAAACAACCACTGGGCACGGCAGAAATTGCCGCCATGACTGAAACTGCCCGCAAAGCTTATCTTTTGCAGGAAACCTCCACGGTTAAAATGCCCTATATTGTATTGGGATTGGCCATTCTTGTTGTTGCTGCCGTCTTCTTTTTTACAAAATTGCCCGACATTAAAGACAGTGAAGAAAAAAACGAAAACAGTTTTTTTCATGCATTCAGTCACAAACAACTGGTTTGGGGAATAATAGCGCAATTTTTTTATGTAGGCGCGCAGGTCTGTATTTTAAGCTTCCTGATTCTTTTTGCAACCAAAGCAGCTGGTATTACTGAAACAGAGGCAGCCGTATATTCCAGTTTCGCAGGGCTTTCCTTTATGGTGGGCAGGTTTGCCGGAACTTTTTTTATGCGTTTTATTGCGCCTCCAAAATTGCTGTCGATATACGCCGTTATGTGCATTTTACTCAGTCTGATTACAATATTCGGCACGGGAATTATTACATTGTATGCGGTAATAGTAATGGCTTTTTTCATGTCAATTATGTTCCCTACCATTTTTGCTTTGGGCATACAGGATATTGGAGCGGATACAAAAGCAGGCTCCAGTCTCATTATTATGTCCATTGTTGGGGGCGCTGTTCTGCCGCCATTGCTGGGTTTTATTGCGGATAAGACCAACAATATTCAATACGGTTATGTGGTACCATTGATTTGTTTTGCGGTTATTTTATATTTTGGTTTGAGGGGATACAAGCATACTGAAAAAGATGTTGAAGTGCTAAAGAGCAACGCATAGTATTCAGTACTTAGTACTCAGTATACAGACAACCGGAATTGCGTCGAGTCTAAGTACTAAATACTAAAATCTTTATACTAAAAGCTGCGTCGCGTCTGAATACTAAATACTAAAATCTTTATACTACATGAAGCGCTATTGTCTTGCACTGGATTTATACAACGATGAAAAACTGATTGCCGAATACGAAGCCTATCACAGAAATGTTTGGCCCGAAATAAAAAAAAGCATTACCGGTGCAGATATCGTGAATATGGAAATCTATCGTACGGGAAACCGCCTGTTTATGATAATGGAAACAAGCGATAATTTCAGTTTTGAACGTAAAGCGGCCATGGATAACGATAATCCAAAAGTTCAGGAGTGGGAACAACTGATGTGGAAGTTTCAAAGCTCTTTGCCCTGGGCCAAGGAAGGGGAGAAATGGATACTGATGGATAAGATTTTTGAACTGAATTCGTAAATATAGCAGCATGAATGGGAATGCAAATAGTAATGCAACAGCTGCCATTGATGCCCATCAGCATTTCTGGTATTATCATCCTGAAACGCATGGTTGGATAAGTGATGAAATGGCCGTTATCCGGAAAAATTTTTTACCGGAAGACCTGCAACCTGTTTTACAACAAAATGATGTTGCGGGTACTATCGCAGTGCAGGCAGATCAAACCGAAAAGGAGACTGATTTTTTATTACAGCTGGCTGCAGCAAACAAATATATTAAGGGCGTGGTTGGCTGGGTTGATCTGCGTGCTGATAATTTGCTGCAAAGACTGGAACACTATGCGCAGTTCACACATTTAAAGGGTTTCAGACACGTATTGCAGGGAGAAGAGCCGGCATTTATGCTGCAGCCATCTTTTTTAAAAGGAATCGGCCTGCTGAAACAGTTTAATTTTACTTATGATATTCTCATCTTTCCGAAACACCTGCCTGCGGCCTTGCAAATGATACGACAATTTCCCGATCAGCCATTTATCATTGATCATATTGCTAAACCCTATATTAAAGACGGTTTGACAGATGAGTGGAAAAAGGATATGCTTAGCATTGCCCAATACCCGAATGTGCACTGCAAGATCAGCGGTATGGTAACGGAAGCGGATATGCGCAACTGGAAGCAGGCTGATTTTACGCCCTGTCTTGACGTGGTTACGGAGGCGTTTGGCATTAACCGGGTAATGTTTGGTTCCGACTGGCCGGTTTGCCTGGCCGCCGGCTCCTATAAAGCAGTAGCGGGTATTGTAAAAAACTATTTTGCTGGTTTTTCTGCTGAAGAACAGCAGTTGTTTTTCAGCAAAAACGCATCAGCATTTTATCATCTAACATAAAGAATATGGATTTGCATTTAAAAGACAAGGTAATTATTGTAACCGGCGGTGCAAAAGGCATAGGCGAGGGCATAGTCAGGGTATTGGTGAATGAAGGGGCCGTTCCCGTTATCATTGGAAGAAATGAAAAAGACAATCTGGCTACCGTTGCATCGGCAGGTGGAAAGACGGCGCAGGTGCCGGCTGAATTATCTGATCCCGTTGCCTGTGAGAAGGCGGTAAAGACCATTATAGAAAAATTCGGCCGGATAGACGGCGTGGTAAACAATGCCGGCGCCAATGACGGCGTGGGACTGGAGAATGGCAATTACGAAGCGTTTATGGCCTCGCTGCACAAGAATATGGTGCATTATTATTTAATTGTACACCATGCTTTGCCCGAGCTGAAGAAAACAAAGGGCGCCATTGTGAATATTACGTCAAAGACAGCCGAGACCGGGCAGGGCGGCACCTCCGCCTACGCTGCCGCCAACGGCGGCCGCAATGCGTTAACCCGCGAGTGGGCCGTTGAATTGCTCAAATATGGTATTCGCGTAAACGCCATTGTGGTGGCCGAATGTTTTACGCCATTATATGCAAGATGGATTGAAACTTTGCCCAACCCAAAGGAAAAATTAAAAGCCATTGAAGCCACTATACCATTGGGCAACAGAATGACAACAGCAGAAGAACTGGGTAATGCTACTGCGTTTTTGCTGTCGGATTGTTCCAGTCATACTACCGGTCAGTTAATACATGTAGATGGTGGTTATGTACATTTGGACCGGGCATTGGCAAATGCGTAGTGTAAATTCAAAAGTGAAAAGTTAAAAAGCGGGGGCGAATAGATGGTGGGAAGAAAAAGGGAAAATTAAAATTTACCCACTCGCTACTCATGCCTCACCAAAAGTATTAACACATGCGAGCATTAATCTGCACAACACCCGGAGAGTTTGAGTACAGGGATATTTCCCGGCCATTAACTGTTGAGGGAAATACCCTGCTGAAGATAAAGCGCATAGGCATTTGCGGTACCGATCTGCACGCTTTTGAGGGAACACAACCTTTTTTTAATTACCCGCGGATACTGGGGCATGAACTGGCTGCTGATATTGTTGAAACAGACGATCCAGATTTTAAAAAGGGGGAGGCAGTTACATTTATCCCCTATTTTAACTGCGGGCATTGCATAGCCTGCCGTATGGGCAAGCCCAATTGTTGTACCGGTATAGCTGTAAGTGGTGTACACACAGACGGGGGAATGGTTGATTATCTCTCTGTACCCACTTATTCACTGGTGCATGGCGGTGGATTGAGTTATGATGAACTGGCGCTGGTTGAGCCACTGGCCATTGGTGCGCATGGTGTGCGAAGGGCAGGTGTTACCCGCGATGAAAGGGTGCTGGTAGTAGGGGCGGGCCCGATAGGGCTGGGCACGATGGAATTTGCGCGTATAGCGGGCGGCAGCGTTATTGCTATGGATATAAATGATGACCGGCTCCGGTTTTGCAGGGAAAAATTGCAGGTAGGCGATACCGTTAATCCCGCAAAGGAAGATGCACTGGAAAAATTGAAAGCAATTACCGGTGGCGATATGCCCACTGTGGTGATAGATGCTACGGGCAGTTTAAAAGCCATTAACAATGCATTTCAGTACCTGGCGCATGGCGGCAGGTACGTGTTGGTGGGTTTGCAAAAAGGCGATATTAATTTTAGCCATCCGGAATTTCATAAACGCGAGGCCACGCTGATGAGCAGCCGAAATGCCACACGTGCAGATTTTGAACACGTTATTGCCAGCATGAAAAATGGTTTTGTAAATCCAACCAATTATATCACGCACCGGGTGCAATTCGGCCAGGTTAAAGATGAATTCGCCGGCTGGTTAAACCCTGCCAATGGGGTTATTAAGGCAATGGTGGAAATGTAGCGAAGTGCACTATACCGTCATTTCAAGCGGCTATCATCGCTGTCATTGCGAACATTTTCCCGTCATCGCGAATCGCAGCAGGGATTGCGAATAGATGCATCCAACGCGATGAAGCAATCTGGTCTATAAACTGTCAGCATGATGCATATTTAAGCACAGATTGCTTCACTTCGTCCGCAATGACGGGGTGAGCTTGCTGCACTCCGTGCAATGCAACGGGGTAGGATTGCTGTAATCCTACCCCGTCGTCGCGTCATTGCAAATCAAAATTCTTTTAAGAAGCCGGTTTATAATAATTCACTTTCCACAAATCATATCGTTTAAACTGCACCTGCATTCTTTTTTCAAAATCTGTATAATCCTTTTTTGCTTTTGGACTCCACAATACTTCGCTCAATGCACTTAAGCGCGGAAAAATCATGTACTCTATTTTCCTGGTATTGGCCATGTATTCTGTCCATACATTGCCCTGTGCGCCCAATACATGCTTGCCCTGCTCTTCCGTTAAAGCCGCCGGTATGGGCTCATATTTGTACACATTTTCCAGCGGCAGAAAACCACCAATGGTTACGGAATCTTCTTTCTTTGTTTGTGCATGATCCAGGTAAACATAGGCGCCCGGCGTCATGATTACATCGTGGTTTTGTTTGGCTGCATCAATTCCACCCTCTTCACCCCGCCAGCTCATTACAGTAGCATTGGGTGCCAGGCCGCCTTCCAGAATTTCATCCCATCCAATAATAGATTTACCCTTGCTGTTGATGTATTTTTCTATCCGGCCAATAAAATAGCTTTGCAAGCCGTGCTCGTCTTTCAATCCTTTTTCCTTAATCAGGTTCTGGCAAAAAGCAGATTCTTTCCAGGCATCCTTCGGGCACTCATCGCCGCCAATATGAATGTATTTGGCAGGGAACAGGGGCAGAATTTCATCGATAACATCCTGCAAAAAGTTAAACGTATACTCACTGGGACAATAAACATCTTTAAAAACACCCCATGTCTCCTGTACCAGCTTAATGCGGCCAGCAGCCAGCTGTTGTTTACTCGCATTTGAAATCATTTCGGGTTTTATAAAGGTAGCCGTGTCCGGAAAACAACTCAGTTGCGGATATGCTGCAATAGCAGCGCTGCTGTGACCGGGCAATTCAATTTCGGGAATTACAGTAATATAGCGGGCTGCTGCATATTTTACCACGTCTTTAATTTGTTCCTGCGTATAGAAACCGCCATAAGGCTCATTGTCGCTGCCCTTGCCGGGATAACGGCCAATGATGGTGCCGTTTCTTTTGGATCCTATTTCAGTAAGTTTTGGATATTTTTTTATTTCGATGCGCCAGCCCTGGTCTTCTGTTAAATGCCAGTGAAAATAATTCATCTTATGCAGCGCGATATAATCAATATATTTTTTTACAAAGTCTACCGGGAAGAAATGACGTCCTGCATCCAGCATTAAACCCCGGTAAGCAAAACGCGGATAATCTTTGATCGACACATACGGAACAGGCAATTTGGAAACAGGTGCGGCTGCAGGAACGGGCAATAATTGTATCAGTGTCTGGATACCATAAAAGGTTCCGTTCTCATTGTCGCCTGCAATATATGCGCCTTTGTTATTGATGGTTAATGTATACGCTCCTGCAACAGGGTATTCTATTTTTTCATAGTTAAGTACGATGGCATTTTTGGAGGTTGCCTTTTTTACCACTTTCAGCTTAAAATTGTAAAAACGCTGCAGGTAATCGTTGAGAAAGCTGGCTGAGTTTTCAAGACCGCTGCCTTCCAGCACTATTTGTGTTGCGGGGCTAATGGTAAAACTGGCCATAATTTTTGGCTGTTTCATTTCTGCCGGCTGCGGAATAATGTTAATGGTTTGTGCGGAGCATATACCTGCCATACAAAGAAATAACAATAATGAGAACGTTTTTTTCATTGCGCTTCAATTTTAATTTGATGAGCTCTTGGTTGGTTTGTTGTAAGGGGGCTAAGATAGTAAAACAATGGTTTGGTATTGCACGCAAACGATTGTTTGAAGTAGGTGTGCCGGGCATACCGTGCTCATACACGACCGCAACTAACCAATTGCAGCTTTGGTTTGTATATTGTATCGATACTACTATATCACCGCTGCGCACTACCTGATTACAGGCAATATAATACCCGAGCTATTGGCACCATCATGCAGTATTTTTATAGTGCACTTTTGAAAGTCTTCATTCGAAGCAGTATAAATGTTTATAAACTTTTGCGGGTTGCGGTCGGCTATCGGAAACCAACTGCTCTGCACCTGTATCATTATTTTGTGGCCCTTTAAAAAAGTGTGCGCCACATCGGGCAAATCAAACTTTACCCTTTCTGTTTTGCCGGGCTTAAATGCTTCCGGTTTGGCAAAATTATTTCTGAAACGGCCGCGCATAATTTCTCCGCGCACCAGCAATTCGTAGCCGCCCATGGGATAATCGCCGCCGGCTGATCGTTTTTGCTGCGGCTGCGCATCGGGGTATTTAAAATCATCTGGAAATACATCAATAATTTTTACAACAAAATCTGCATCGGTGGTAGAAATGCTGGTCAGCAAATCGGCTGTTACCACTCCTCCGATAGTCAGATCCTGGTCCAGTGCCCCGGTTGTAAAACTCAAAACATCGGGACGGCGCGAGGCAAAGCGCTGGTCGTCGGTCATGTATTCTCTTGTACGCGAATAATGCACATCTTCTGTATACGGCACCGGGTGTGCAGGATCGCTTATATATTCACTATAGCCTCCACTGGCAGCCGGCTTTTCCCAACCCAATTTTCCATTGGGCTGCAGGTACAATATTTTGTCCTGTTTTTCTGCCGGCGGCCATTGAGGATAACTATGCCATTTATTTTCGCCACTAAAAAAGATGGTGGCTTCGGCCTGCCGCGAGATATCGCCTTCGCCTTTCAAATAGTAATTAAAAAAAGGAATTTCAATATTGTTCTGGTACCAGAAAGAGGTATTCTCACCAAAACGAAGATTGCCCAGATGTGTTCCATCATTAGAAGCCCACTGGCCATGATACCAGGGGCCCATTACCAATTTATTAAAATGGGCAGCAGGATTTTTCTTTTCAATGGCCTTATACAAGTTCCATGCGCCAAAACAATCTTCTGCGTCAAATAATCCACCCACTACCATCATGGCAGGTTTTATATCATTTACAAAGTTGCGTGGATTGCGTGCCTCCCACCATGCATCATAATCGGGGTGCATCCACAAATCATTCATAAACTTGAGGCTGTCGCCTGTCAGTATTTTAAAATTGCTGAGTGATCCTATATTCAGATAGGTAGCATAATTATCAACTTCGGGTATTTTTAATGTTGAAACAGGGCCCACCGTAGTAGGCTTTGGCCGGGGATAACCAAATCCGCCTGCATAAAAACTAAATGCATCCATTAACATAAAAACACCGTTGTGGTGAAAATCATCGCCCTGGAACCAGTCGGTAACGGGTGCCTGCGGACTCACTGCTTTTAATGCCGGGTGACCGCTTAATGCAGCCATGGTAGAATAGAAACCGGGATAGGATATACCAAAAACACCCACATGTTCATTATTATAGGGCAGGTTTTTTACCAGCCAGTCAATAGCATCGTAGGTATCGCTGGCCTCATCTGTTTCATTCCCTTTTTTGTTGGGGTTAAATGGACGGATATCTGCATATTCACCTTCACTCATCCAGCGGCCACGTACGTCCTGCGTAACAATAATATAATTTTCCCTTGCATAATAGCGCCAGTGGCGGTTCCAGAGATTGGGATTAAAATTAGTTTCCCCATACGGCGCGCAGGAGTAGGGGGTACGTGTTAGCAATACAGGGTGCCTTTGCGTGGTATCTTTCGGAATATAGGCGCAGGTAAACAATTTCACCCCGTCGCGCATAGGGATGCTGCGCTCTATTTTATAATAGTGTTCTTTTATCCAGGCAGAATCCTGTGCATATTGGGCATTCAAACTGGCAGCAGTCAGCAATAATAAAATCAGCCCGGTAAATTTTCTCATGTAATTTTAATTTTGGAAAGCTAATTTAATCAATAAGCATCCAATACCATCAATTTATGAATGCAAATGAAGCGCTTATCAGCCGTTTTTATACGGCCTTTCAGCAACTGGATTATGCAACCATGCAGGATTGTTACAGCGATAACCCTGTTTTTAGCGATCCCGTATTTGGCCTTTTGCAGGGGCAGGAAGTAAAAGCCATGTGGGAGATGCTTTGTAAAAACGCAAAAAATTTTTCACTTGTCTTTTCCAATATACAATTACTGGACGAAGAATATGCTACCTGTAACTGGACGGCATCGTATACTTTTTCCAAAACCGGCAAACCGGTAATCAATAATGTTAAAGCGCACATGCGTATTGAAAACGGTAAAATAACAGAACATACAGATAAATTTGATTTGTGGAAATGGAGCCGTCAGGCCCTGGGTGTACCGGGCATCTTATTGGGCTGGAGTAATTTTATACAGGGCAAAGTACATAAGAATGCAAAGGGTAGTTTGGAGAAATTTATGACGAAATAGCGATTTTTTTTCAGGGCAGGGTTATAAAACATCTTTCCTGCGCGAAGGCAGGTTTCACATACTTCATTGATGCCGCTCCGGCAGTTGAACTAATTTTATTCATATTTTTTGTTGTCTGTTCCTTAATGCTATTATGGTTAATGAACAGCAAGACAGCTGGTGATAAAATGGCAGATGTTACAAAGGCGGGCGATATGCTGGCAGCAGCATCAACCGCGGGATGGTTATTTATTTTTTTCCGGCTGCTTTAATGCCAGGTAGTCCGTGGGTGTCATACCAAACTGTTTGAGGAAGTTTCTCCCAAAATTGGTTTGTGAATTGTAGCCTACTATATTCGAGACTTCATAAATTTTATAACTGCCTTCTATCAGTAGTTCTGCGGCTCTTTTGAGGCGGGTAATATTAATAAGTTCGTTGGGTGTAAGATCGGAAATGGATTTGATCTTGCGGTAGAGCGTGGGTTTGCTCATGTTAAGATGACGGGCCAGTTTCTCTACATCGAGTTCGGCGTCTTCCAAATGGTACAGGATTGCTTCGTTAAGTTTTTCCAGGAAATGTTCGTCGGCACGCGAATAAGCCATGCTCTTGATGTGTACGAGGGGCGAACTGGCAAAATATTCTTTTATCTTAAGGCGGTTGGCCAGCAGGTTGGCAATTTGGACCTGCAGGAACTCGGGCGAAAACGGTTTTTCGACATATGCATCGGCGCCCAACTCCAGGCCTTCTATTTTTGATTGCAGGGTATTGCGGGCGGTAAGCAGGATAACCGGGATATGGCTGTATTCGAACTGGCTTTTTAAAATCTTGCACAATTCGAAGCCATCCATCACAGGCATCATTACATCGCAAATGATCAATTGCACCGTGTCTTCTTTAAGCACCTGCAGGGCTTCCTGCCCGTTCAATGCTTTTATTACGGCATATCGTTCCACCAGTTCGTGTTCAAGAAATTCGAGTATTTCCTCGTTGTCATCAACCAATAAGATAACGGGTTTCATCTGGCTGCTCATTCGTGGTCATTTATTGCTGGAAGCGGGTTTTCTTTTGCATGACCGGCCGCGGGGGGTATTGCATTGTTTTGATGGATAGGCAAGGTCAATGAAAAAACATTCAGGTTGTTTTCGGCAGGGCGGAGGCAGAGCGTGCCCTTGTGCAGTTCGGTAAGCGAACGCGACAATGCCAGCCCGATACCGGTACCTTTTTGTTTTTCAGTTTCCCGCAGGCGGAAAAAGGGTTCGAATATTTTTTCGCTCATAGTGGGCGGCACCAGGAATCCATCGTTTTTTACTTTTATGGTAAAGCATTTATCGCCGGCACCAAAAGGCAGGAGGTTTATCTCCACCCTGCTTTCGGAATACTTGACGGCATTGCTGAACAGGTTGGCCAGTATTTTATTAAAAGCATCGGCATCTACAAAGGCATAGAGCGGTGTGGCAGGCATGGACAGGCTGAACCGGAGGTTTTTCTTTTCTGCCAGCGGTTTGAAACTGGTATATGTTTCTTCCAGCAATTCCGACACGCCTTCTTTTTCAAAATGCAGGCTGAAGCCGTTTATTTCTGTTTGCCTGAAATCGAGCAACTGATTGGTCAGGTCAATCAGCCGGTTGGTATTGCGTTCCATGATGTGCAGGCTGTCTTTTATTTCCGGCATCGCGCCGGCTTTGCGAAGAATTTTTTCCAGCGGCCCTTTGATCAGGGTAAGCGGCGTGCGGATTTCATGCGCCACATTGGTAAAGAAACCGATTTTGGCTTCATAAATTTCCTTTTCCTTGGCTATTTCGAGGCGTTCTATTTTCCGGGCGTTCTTTTCTTCCACCCGGCGGTGGTAATTACGTATAAGGATAAACGCAAAGAGCAGGGCCGCGAGGGTATAGAGGGCATAGGCCCAGGGGCTGGCCCACCAGGGCGGAAGCACCTGGATAAGCAGGGTAGCTTCATGCTCATTCCACATGCCACTGCTGTTGGATGCTTTTACTTTAAATGTATAGGTGCCGGCGGCAAGCTGGGTAAAATAAGCCTTGCGATTGGTTTTAAGATAGGTCCAGTCTTTTTCCAAACCCTCCATTTTATAGGCGTATTCCAGCCGCTCCGGTGAGGTATAGCTTAGCGAGGCAAAATCGATGCTGAAAGTAGATTGATTGTAATCCAGTGTGATCTTATCGGTATAGCTGATCGATTTTTTCAGGGGCGAGCCTTTTTTGGCAATACCCAGCTCCTGGTTGTATACCTGGAAGCCGGTGATGTATACAGGTGGTATAAACGTGTTTTTTATAAAGGCATCAGGACGGAAAAAGATAAGTCCTTTAACGCTGCCAAAATACATTTGCCCGCTGCTGTCTTTAAAGGCTGAGCTGAAATTGAACTGGTCGTTCAGCAACCCGTCGTTGCGGGTATAGGTGGTAATCTGTTCGGTTTGCGGATCAAAGCAAACCAGGCCGCGGGAAGTGCTGATCCATAACTGACCACTGGCATCCTCCAGTCCGCTCAGGATAAAATTGGTGGGTAAACCGTTCTTAGTGGTATAGCGGGTAAAATTATTGTTGTTGCGGTTGAATTTGCAAAGACCGCCTTCGGTGGCAAACCAGAGGTTGCGGCGGCTGTCTTCAAAGATGCTGTTGATGCGATCGCTGCCCAGGCTGGTTTTGTCTTTGGCATCGTAGCGGAGATTGCCGGCTGTTTTTGTACGTGTATTATAATAATTTACGCCATTGCCATAGGTACCTCCCCATATAATGCCTTGTTTGTCTTCGAGCAATGAGGAGTACCAGTTGTTCACTGGCATGCCGGGCAGTAGATCGAAATTATCGTTGCGGCGGTTGTAGGAATAGGCGCCGCGGGTAGTGCCAACCATAATATCGCTGCCAGCCGATTGATAGAGGCAATAGATAAAATTGCTTTTCAATGCATGCTCACCGCTGCTTTCGCTGTAATGACGAATAACACGGCCAGTCTTGATATTCATAACGTCCAGCCCGTGTTCGAATGTGCCTATCCATAATTCATTACCGTCTACCAACAGGCCATGGATATTGGTATAGGCGATGCTGCCCTTATTGCCGGTAGGCTGGAAATGAGTGAATATGCCGGTGGCGGTATCCAGTTTGTTGAGGCCGGCGTCTTCGGTTCCAATCCATAAATAACCATTATGGTCCTGGTGTATCTCACGCACCACGTAGCCGCTGAGAGAGTTCTCGCCACTTTTGGGAAACAGCTTGTGAAAGGAATTGTATTGCTTTGGATAGTAATTAATACCGCCAAAATAAGTGCCGGCCCAGATACCACCTTCTTTGTCGCGGCAAAAAGTATATACGGCATTATCGGAAATGGAATAGGGATCATTGTATTTCTTGCGGAGATTGGTGAGCTGCCGCGTCTTCATATTATAAATGAAGATGCCGGACTCGGTACCTATCCAGCATTCGTCTTCGGATGTCTGCACAAAATTGCGGGCAAAAATTTCCGTCTTATCGGGGTTGTAGGTAAGGATGTCTTCGTAGCGGCCGCTGCGGGTATCAAACAGTTTTGCGCCATGAATGGAAGTGCCGGCCAGTATAAGGCCGTTGGAGGTAGCATAGATTTTTTCTATCCAGGCGCTGCTGTTTTTGGGTGAATGAGCAAAGAGATCGCAGGCAGTAAACGCGTCGCTGCCCGGGTTATATTTTTCCAGCAGGCCGGAAGTGGTGCTTATCCAGAGGGCGCCATCGGAAGAGCGGCACACAGAGCTGGCTTCAAAATAACGGGTCCTGTCGTACTGTACCAGTCGTTGGGTAGCCAGATCGTACCTGAACAAGGTAAAGCCGGATACAAACCAGAGGCGACCGCTGCTGTCCATTTGGATATCGCGTATTGCCCAGCCGCGGGTAGGTTGTAGCAGGCTGAAACTCTCGGTGGTGGCATTGTGGAGGTACAAACCTTTTTCGGTGCCCACCCATAAAACGCCTGGTGAGTCTTCATAGAGACTGTGTATGAAATTGCTGCCAATGCTTCCGGAATCATCGGGGTCACTGCGGAATATTTTAAAAGAATAGCCGTCAAAGCGGTCAAGCCCGTCCTTGGTGCCAAACCAGAGAAAGCCTTTTTTATCCTGCAGGCTGCAGATGACGGCATTGTTGGACAACCCGTTTTCTACCTGGAAATGCCGGAAATAATAGAACTGGCTGCGGCCGGAATGGACGGAAAGCAACAGGAAGACAAGTATGCTGATTCTGGTATTCAATAACCGCGGTAGTTAAGGTGTTGAGTGACTGCGGAATGCCCTGGCCGAAGATACCGGGTAAATGCTATGGCAAACCTTTAAAAATCAAAGTTGAGATTTTTTGCTGAATTATTGATAGGATATGAGGTGTCAAATAAAAATATTCGTGTCAATTTCACATTCAACCAGGTTACTGATTTTATAAAAACGATTTGCATAACGAGATTGACTTGCCAATGGCCGGGACCTGCCTCTTGTACTCCTTCGGTGCGCCTCCTTCCCAAAGCAATTCTATTTCTGAGCATAACGAAACAGACCTTGTTACCGCCGGTTTTTTTTTGGCGGTAATTATTAAATGTTGATATGACACTTTTAGATAGTTTAAAAACAAACATTGTTGTATGAAAAAATCTCAACAACTGCTTTATTGTATTATGGCCGGCCAACGATTGCTGGTACTGCTCTTTATTTTGCTGGGCGCTGGCGCCGCAATGGCACAGTCGCCGGTAAAGGGCGTTGTAAAAGACAAAGACGGCAAGCCGCTTGCCGGCGCCACCGTAACGATCAAAGGCAAGAACCTCTCCACGATCACTTCCGCAGATGGTGGTTTTACTATTACGGCGGGCAGGGGCGACCTGCTGGTGGTATCTTATGTGGGATACCAGAATCATGAATTAAAGGTATTCCCCGGCGCAGAGATGAATATCCAGCTATCGGCAAAAACAGATCCGCTGGACGATGTAGTAGTAGTGGCCTATGGCGCCCAAAGGAAAAAAGATATTACCGGCAGTGTATCTGTGGTCAATGTAGCCGATGCCAAAAAGACGGCCACCTATGATGTGGCCAAGATGCTACAGGGGCAGGTGGCAGGTGTGGAAGTGCAGGGTTCTGGCGAGCCGGGCGGTTATGTAAACATTAAAATACGCGGGGTAAACTCGCTGATCAGTAACGGGCCGTTGTTTGTAGTAGACGGGGTAGCCCTTTATGACGCGCCCTTCGATTTTTCGACCGCCGATATCGAAAGCGTTCAGGTATTGAAAGACGCTTCCTCGGCCGCCCTGTACGGGGTGCGGGCGGCAGGCGGCGTTGTCATCATCACCACAAAAAAAGGTCGTAGCGGCCCGCTGCGGGTAAATTATACAGGCAGCTATGGATTTCAGCGCATAGGTAAGAAAATACCAGTGACTGATAGAGTCGGCTACCAGAAAATAACCACGGCCGCCGAGCTGAATGCAGGCCTTGGTATTGCACCGGGCAATGATCCTTCCAGTCCTAAATTTATCGGCAACATCAATACTGATTGGCAGAAAGAGGCATTTAAAACCGGCCGTATCCAGGACCATAACGTAAGTCTTTCCGGCGGGTCGGAACTGGCGTCCTTTAATGTATCGCTCGGTTATTTTGATCAGACAGGCACGCTCAAGGGTCCGCAGAAATATGATCGCTATACCGTTAACATGAACATGCAGGGCAAAAAAGGCATCTTCAGCTATGGCGCAAAAGTGGCCCTTACCCAATCCGATAAAAACAGTTTCGGCATATCGACCGACCATGCCGTATTTGGTGGCATCGTTACCAATACACTAACGGCCATCCCTACTATGCCGGTATACGACAGTACCCGCCTGGGTGGTTACGGCGGCGTGGACAATGTGACGCAGCGCGCCATTTCGCTCAATGTTATCGGAATGAACAACCTGGTAACGGACAACGATAAGCGCAACCGTTCTTTCTTCAGCTTCTGGGGCGAAGCAGAGCTGCTTAAAAACCTGAAGTACAAAATCAACGTGGCGTATGATAAAACCAACTTCAGGCATTTTCACTATGAACCAAAATACGACCTGGGTTTTTATTACCTGAATACACAGTACAATATGCAGCAGCGCAACGGAACAGAGAATTATGCAACAGTGGAGAATACGCTCACTTACCAGCTAAAGAGAGGAAAACATAAGGTCGATTTCCTGGCCGGTACTTCCTATATTAATAAAACCTATGAAGACATTTACGCAACGGCAAAGGGCACGCAGGACCTGGGACAGTTCATAAACTTCTCTTATATCACCAACCCGGCCGATAAGGCGGTGTTCAGCTATAACGATGTGGCCAACCTGCTGTCTTATTTCGGACGCATTAACTATAACTACGGCGACAGGTACATGCTGACAGGAAATATAAGAAGGGATGGTTCGTCCAAATTCGGCCCGTCTTACCGCTTTGGTAATTTTTCTTCGGTTGCAGCGGCATGGAATGTGGCCAACGAAAGTTTTATACACCTGCCCAAAGCGGTCAGCAGTTTAAAACTGCGGGCTGGTTACGGGGTATTGGGTAATGAAAACGGGCTGTCGCCTTATCCTTACGTGGCCTACCTGAATACCAGCGCCAGCTATGACTTCAACGGCGTACTGGCCCCGGGTGCTACAGCGGTAACACAGGCCGACCCCAATCTTCACTGGGAAACCACCACCACTTTTAATGCAGCTGTAGACCTTGGTCTGTTTAATAACAGCCTGTTGTTTACCGCCGAATATTTTAACCGCAAGTCCACCGATTTGCAGGCAAATATTCCCATACCACTGTCGGTAGGTTCAGTGCCTTCCACGATAACCACCAACGCGGCTTCCACCCGTAACACGGGGCTTGAATTTTCTGCGACCTATGCCAAATCGGCTGGTGCGTTTAAATACAATATCAACGCAAATGTGTCAACACTTGCCAATAAAGTATTGAAACTGGGTGGCACCAACAACCCTATTTTTGGTTCCGGCAGTAAAACGGAAGTAGGACGCTCCATTGGCGAACTATATGGCTTTATTACCGAAGGAATTTTTCAAAATGCAGCCGATGTAAGTAGTCACGCTACGCAAACCAATGCAGCCCCCGGAGATGTAAAGTTCAAAGATGTAAACGGACTGGGCAGTAATGGCAAGCCCACCGGCAAACCCGATGGCACCATCACCGATGATGACCGGGTATACCTGGGTAGAACCATTCCAAACCTGTACTATGGGTTTAACGCCAGCGCCTCGTACAAGGATTTCGATATTTCTTTCTTTTTCCAGGGCAGTGGCGGCAACAAGGTGTTTAATGGCGTTTACCAGGCGCTGATGGCAGGACAATATGGTAACAGCTCTGTGGACGAGCTGAACTACTGGACGCCCACCAATACCAAAACAAACATTCCAAGACCTATCATAGGAGATCCCAACCAGAACGGGCGATTTTCTGACCGGTTTGTACAAAACGGGTCTTACCTGAAGCTGCAAAATGCCCAGGTGGGGTATACGTTGCCCGAAGGGGTTTTTGGCAGGATGCATGCCATCAAAAGCCTCCGGGTATATATATCCGGGCAGAACCTGTTTATCCTTTCTGGCTACAAGGGTTACGATCCTGATTTTATCAGCGATGGCCTGTTTAGCCGTGGGTTCGATTATGGTTCATTTCCCAATCCGCGTACAATCATGTTCGGATTGCAATTAGGTCTTTAACATAATAATATTAAACACATTTATATGCGATTTCTTCCCATAAAAGCAATTGTTTTCACCGTCCTGGGGGCATATACACTCAGCGGTTGCGAAAAAAAATTGGATCAGGTCAATCCCAATGTGCCTACAGTAGGCAGTTTCTGGAAAACCAGCAGCGATGCAATACAGGGCGTTAATGCCGCATATGGAAGCCTGCTGGTAGACGGTACTTATATGCGTTTTACACCTGCCATGCTGGACATACGGGGCGATGATGTAAAGAGCAATAGCCCCTGGACAGCCCTGAGCAATATCGGCAAATTTAGTCTTGGCACGGCCGATGGCTCTGGTTATGGCTGGACATTCGCCAATTTATACGAAGGTGTGTCGCGTGCCAACCAGGTACTGGACAATGTGCCGAATATCTCCATGGACGCCACCCTCAAAAACCGTGTATTGGGAGAAGCGTATTTCCTGCGCGGTTTGTATTTCTTTCACCTGGTTAATTTTTTTGGCGCGGTACCGCTGCCATTGCATCCCGCCGCATCTGCTTCCGGTTTTTTTGTGCCGCAATCAAGTGAAGCCGATGGCTGGAAACAGGTGATAAGCGATCTTTCGAAAGCTGCAGCCGTGTTACCGGTAACATATGCCCCGGCAGATCTGGGACGTGCTACGAAAGGAGCTGCCCTTGCCTACCTCGGCAAAGCCTACCTGTTTAATAAAGATTTTGCTAATGCGGCTATCCAGTTTAAAGCGGTGATCGATTTGAACGTATACGGGCTGGTGGCCAATTATAAGGACAATTTCACCGACGCCAACGAAAATAACAAAGAATCGATTTTTGAAGTGCAGTTTTCAAGGCAGGCCGGCGGTGTAGACCTTGGTTGGCAGGGCATACCCTCCACCGGCTGGGGCAAGACCTCCGCAAGGGCCATTACCTTTGCCGCGCGCAGTTTTGGCTGGACGGATGTACAACCCACCCGTTCGGTATACGATGAATTTCACCAGGAAAAAACCACCGCCGGTAAAATAGATCCGCGGATTTTATCCACTATTTTTTACAATGATACGATAGATACACACCTGGCTTCCACGCCCATGTACCAGACTACTTTCCAGGCCCGCTATGGCGCCAATCCCGGCGACTTCAATGATCTTTTTTGTCGCAAATACGAAAACGGCGACGGGGGCTGGGCCGATGAATTTGACTGGCGTTCAGGCATCAACGAAAGACTGATGCGTTATGCAGATGTATTGCTGATGTATGCAGAATGCCTGAATGAAACCAACCAGACGGCACAGGCCTATCCTTTCATCCAGATGGTAAGAAGCCGCGTGGGCCTGCCCGATCTTGCTACAACAAAACCCGGTATGTCGCAGGGGCAGATGAGGGATCAACTGGCGCACGAGCGCTTGCTGGAATTCTGTCTGGAGGGTCATCGTTTTGACGATATCCGCCGCTGGGGCTGGTTGAAAGACCCGTCCAAACTAGCCTTGCTGAAATTAAGGGACCCGGAGTTTAACAGCTATCAGCCGGGTAGGGAATATTTTCCCATTCCGCAAACGGAAATCGATAACAACCCTGGCATCAAGCAAAATTCAACGTATTAGTGTTACTTATTTATAATAACCGTACTATGAAAAGAAGGCATATACATATTTTGTTTCTTCTGCTACTGTTAACCGGCAGTTGGTTTTCGTGCAAGAAATCGGGTGATGCCCCGGCTGGCGGCGGGAGCGTAGATACTACCGGTGTGTCTGTGGCATTCGACATCAATACGATCCACGATACCTACGACGATGTGGCTGCCTACAGTTTGTACCTCAAATGGGGTTCTTATAATGTGCACGATCCGTCAATTAAGAAATTCGGCGACTACTATTATTGTTACAGTACCGATGTTGGTTATGGTACCACCGTGCCGGCCGGCATACAAATACGCAAATCGAAAGACCTGGTGCAGTGGCAGTATGTGGGGTGGGTATTCAACGGCGTGCCGGCCATGGGAGCGCAATTCATCACCAGTTCGGGCGGTATGCCTTACCAGGCTTTGTGGGCGCCCTATGTGATGAAGGTAAACAATGAATACCGGTTGTATTATTCACTGTCATCGGCCCTGGCGCGTCTGAGCGTTATCGGTCTGGCCACTGCTTCTTCGCCCGAAGGGCCCTGGACTGAAAAAGGGCTGGTGGTAGTTTCGAAAAACGACAATGCCACACAAACTAATGCCATCGATCCCACGGTGGTGGTTACTCCGGCAGGCGATCATTATTTTTATTACGGCTCGGCCTGGGATGGCATCTATATACTGAAACTGGACCCGGCAACGGGGCTTGCGGCCAGCAGTGGCGACAAAGGCAAGCGCATTGCCAACCGCGGGTTTACCAGCGGTGCTTACAACGGCAATATAGAAGGTGCTGAAATCATTTACAACAAAGACCTTAACAAATACTTCCTGTTTATTTCTTACGACTGGTTACAAACCAAATACAATGTGCGGGTATGCCGCGCCGACAATCCAACCGGCCCTTTTTATGATTACAATGGCGTAGATGCCAATACCAATGTGGACCACGGTCCGATGATACTGGCGCCCTACCAGTTTAACGGGCACGGTGGCTGGCAGGGCACCGCGCATTGCAGCGTATTTACCGACGACAACAACCAGTATTATATGGCGCACCAGGGCCGGCCGGCCGTCAACAGCTATTTCATGGATCTGCATGTACGAAAAATATTCTGGACCACGGATGGCTGGCCCATCGTATCACCTGAACGATATGCCTGGGAAGATAACAGCACGGTGGTCAAAGATTCGCTGGCCGGTAACTGGGAGCGCATTGAATTTGGCTATAAGGTGGTGCCGGGCTACGGCAATGAGCAGGTATCGCCCGATATGCAGGTGGCTACAGGTATCAGCCTCGCCGCCGATGGAACTGTGAACGGCGATGCCGCAAGCAAATGGACCTATGCGGCGCCCTGGCTGTCCATTGTATGGAGCGGCGGGGCAACTGAAAAATTGTTTGTACAGAAGGGCAGGGATTGGGAAAACAAAAAGAATACGATCGTATGTACAGGCTTCAGCAATACTGGTACTACCGTTTGGGGAAAGAAAAAATGAATTGGGAGGCGCTCGTCCATGGTCCATGGTCAATAGTCAATGGTCAGTAGTCCATGGTCCATGGTCAATAGAATCAATAAAAAAAGTTAGTAATAAATAAATGGATATGTTACGATTAACCCGGTGTGTTGTGGCAGCAGGCCTTTTGTTTTCTACAGTGTATGGGCAGCAGGTGCTAACGGTAAAAGTCAACCAGCCGAAGGCTGTTATTCAGCCTACCATGTGGGGCGTTTTTTTTGAAGATATCAATATGGGGGCCGATGGTGGTCTTTACAGCGAACTGGTAAAAAACCGTTCCTTCGAATTCAATAAACCCATGATGGGTTGGAAGGTGCTGGGCAGAACCACTACCGAAGGCGATTTCCTGGTGCTCAACCGGGGGCAGGCCAATACCGCCAACCCAAGGTTCCTGCATGTAACCCTGCACAACAATGCGGCGGGCAGCCTGGGGCTTAATAACGAAGGGTTTCGCGGCATGGGGATTAAAAAAGGACTGGGTTACGATTTTTCGTTTATGTACCGGCAGCCGGTGCCCGGTATAAAATTGCAGGTGGAGCTGGTGGATACCGGCGGGCATAGTATTGGCAAGACTTCTGTTGTTACTGCCGCAACCGGCGACACCTGGAAAAAACAATCAGTACATTTTACGGCCGATGCCACCGAGCCAAAAGCCAGCCTGAACATATGGTTTGAAGGTGATGGCATTATCGACCTGGATATGGTATCGCTTTTCCCCGAAGACACCTGGAAAAAAAGACCGGGCGGCATGCGGGCCGATATGGTACAACTGCTGGCAGATATGAAACCGGGGTTTATTCGTTTCCCGGGCGGTTGTATTGTAGAAGGATTTGATTTATCACAGCGCTATCAATGGAAAAAAACCATCGGCCCTATAGAAGAACGGCAACTGATCATCAATCGCTGGAATTTTGAATTTGCCCATCGCCCCGCGCCCGATTATTTTCAAACCTTTGGCCTGGGTTTTTTTGAATACTTCCAACTGGCAGAAGACATCGGCGCCGAGCCATTGCCCATACTCAATTGCGGAATGGCCTGCCAGTTCAATAGCGCCGAGGTAGTGCCGCTCAACGAACTCGGGCCTTATGTACAGGATGCGATGGACCTTATCGAATTTGCAAACGGCGATGCCAGCAGTGGTTGGGGAAAGCTGCGTGCGCAACTGGGACACCCGGCACCGTTTCATTTAAAAATGATGGGGGTGGGCAACGAAAACTGGGGACCGCAATACCTGGAACGATTGAAAATATTTACCAAAGCCATACGGGAAAAATACCCCAATATCAAACTGGTCAACAGTTCGGGTACCGACCCCAATGGCGAGCGCTTCGATTATCTCAACGGAGAGCTGCGTAAAATGAATGCAGATATTATCGACGAACATTATTATCGCCGGCCGGAATGGTTTTTCAGTAATGCCCGGCGTTATGACAACTACCCCCGCAATGGCGCCAAAATATTCGGTGGCGAATATGCCGCGCAGAGCGATAAAACGGTAAGCGTAGACAATAAGAACTGCTGGCTCACGGCGCTATCGGAAGCTGCGTTTATGACTGGGCTGGAACGCAATGCCGATGTAGTAAGCATGGCATCATATGCACCGCTGTTTGCGCATGCCGATGGCTGGCAATGGACGCCGGATCTTATCTGGGTAAATAACCTACAATCGTTTGGCACCCCCGATTATTATGTACAAAAACTATTTTCATTAAACAAGGGTAACAGGGTATTGCCCATTACGCTCAACAACGATGTGGTGGCTGGGCAGGACAGTCTCTATGCCACAGCATCGATGGATACTACCACGCGGGAATTGATCATCAAACTGGTAAATGCCTCTGCCAAAGAGCAAACCAATACCGTATTGCTGGACGGGGCCAAAAAGTGGGCGGCGCAGAGTGCGCTCACAGTATTAAAAAGCGATGATCTTTATAGTGTCAATTCTTTTGCTGCACCGCAGAAAGTGACCCCGGTGGAGACCGTCATTGAAACAAAAGGCAGGCAGCTGCATCTTACTGCAGCTCCGTATTCATTTTCGGTATTGCGGGTAAAGTTGTTATAGGATATTTTGCACCAACAATAACAGGCACAAATGAAATATTACTGCATTTTACCATTCTTGTTACTAACCCTGATCTCCAGCGCGCAAACACTCTCGCCTGCCATATCCGTGCACGACCCGGTGATGATAAAACAAGACAGTCTCTATTATATTTTTTGCACGGGTTTCGGTATATCGGTATGGTCTTCCGCCGATATGTATCACTGGAAAAAAGAAAAACCGGTATTTGACGCACCGCCACAATGGGCCTTGCGGGCCATCCCCGGGTTTAAAGGGCATATCTGGGCACCGGACATCAGCTATCACAACGGCCTTTATTACCTCTACTATGCAGTGTCAGCTTTTGGCAAAAACACCTCCGCTATTGGGCTGGCTACCAATAAAACATTGTACCACGCTTCACCAGATTATAAATGGGAAGATCATGGAAAAATCATCCAGTCGGTACCGGGCAGGGATAAGTGGAATGCCATCGACCCTAACCTGGTAACAGACGATGCCGGAATATCCTGGCTGACCTTCGGTTCGTTTTGGGAGGGCATCAAACTGGTAAAGCTTAACGCCGACCTTGCCTCCGTGGCCCAGCCGGAAGAATGGTATACCATTGCCGCGCGGCCCAGAGATTTCGTCACGCCAGATACTGCTGCAGGCAATGCGGCGATAGAAGCCCCATTTATATTTAAGAAAAACGGTTACTACTACCTTTTTGTATCATGGGATTATTGCTGCCAGGCGGAGAAAAGCACCTATAAGATGGTGATAGGACGCAGCAAAAATGTAACTGGTCCGTATTATGACAGGAGTGGGGTGGATATGCGGCTGGGCGGCGGTACACTCTTGCTGGAAGGTAATAAAGACTGGTATGGAGCGGGACATAACGGCGCATATACAATGGATGGCAGGGACTGGCTGATCTTTCACGGATATGACGCCCATGATAAAGGGAAGTCCAAACTAAGGTTGGAAGAACTGTATTGGGATGAAGCCGGCTGGCCCCGTGTAAAAAACAACTAGTATACCCGTACCGGTTATCCTGTACAGGCGGTGCTGAAGAAATATGCTTACTTCCCCGCTGCTTCGCAACAAAGCTTACAGATAGCTTCGGCATATTCCCGGTTTAATGTTTATGTAAAACAACGCTGCACCGGCATTTTGCGAAAAATATTCCAACTTAAATTGATACTCCATATGGCTACCTGCAAACTTTTTTTACATACATCATTACGCAAAATAGTGATGCCGCCAAACGCTGATTCCCTAACTTGAGTCATAGGATCTGTGTTTTTAAAGTGATTGAAAATTTTGTTCAACTTCAATGTACATTTTTGAAGATCCCTTTCTAATCCATAAGACCTTGTACCTTTAATCTGTTTGGAGCGCTGGCCAATGCCAGGGTACCGGTAATGTATAATTGCTAATTGCCGGCTTCTGCCCCAATAGCGGCTTCGTTCCGCGTCATAGGTTTAGTAAATAATACAATTAATGCTTACAATCAGAAAAGCAACAGCAAATGATGATGATGCCATCTGGAATATCATAAAAGACGTTATTGCCACGGGCGATACCTATGTGTTCCACCCCGGTTCTTCAAAGGAAAAAATGCTGGGCTATTGGTGTGCAGCGTCAACACATACCTATATAGCCTTACAGCAGGGTGAGGTGGTGGGCACTTTTATTATTAAGGATAACCAGCCCGATCTTGGTTCGCATATTGCCAATGCGGGTTATATGGTATCACCACTGGCAGCCGGGCGGGGCATCGGAAAAGCGATGGCGGAATTTTCATTAAAGGAAGCAAAACAGCTGGGGTATACAGCCATGCAATTTAATATAGTAGTTAAAAGTAATGAGCGGGCGGTGAAGCTATGGCAGCAACTGGGATTTGCCATTATAGGTGAAATACCCAATGCTTTTAACCATTGCCTGCATGGCTTTACCAATGCCTATATTATGTACCGCAGCCTGGAATGATTTACCGGCCTGCATAAAAAATCTGTCAATGGATAATTTACAATTCGCCAGGGCAACGGCTTTTAAAGAACTTCATCAGCGTTCAGGCATTTTTGTTATGCCCAATCCCTGGGATGCCGGCTCCGCAAAAATGCTGGCCAGTCTGGGATTTGAAGCGTTGGCCACTACCAGCGCCGGTCTTGCCTTTTCATTGGGAAAACCAGATGGAGAGGCTGCCGTGTTGCGCCAGGAAACATTGAACAATGCCGGGGCTATTGTAGCTGCTACACATTTGCCGGTAGCAGCCGATTTGGAAAATGGATTTGGCGACGAGCCCGCGGTTTGTTCGGAAACCATCCTGCTGGCTGCCAAAGAGGGGTTGGCGGGAGGCTCAATTGAAGATGCAACAGGGCGTCCGCACGATCCGATTTATTCTTTTGAATTATCCGTTGAACGTGTAAAAGCCGCCGTACAGGCAGCAAAAAGCCTTGCTATTCCCTTTACGTTAACGGCAAGGGCTGAGAATCTTATTTATGGACGCATTGATTTGGCCGATACCATAAGGCGCCTGCAGGCCTATGCCGCAGCAGGTGCTGATGTGCTTTTTGCGCCCGGGTTAAAAACCCGCGAAGAAATAATAACAGTGGTAAAAGCAGTATCGCCAAAACCATTAAGTGTGGTAATGGGTTTAAACAATGCCAGTTTTTCATTGCGGGAGCTGGAGGATGCCGGAGTAAAGCGTGTAAGTCTGGGTTCATCGCTGGCACGGGCAGCATACAGCGCATTTTTTAAATCGGCTGAAGAAATAAAACAAAAGGGAAGTTTTGATTTTGCCAATGGAATAATATCTTACGCGGCCATCAATGATTTGTTCAGGAAATAAGGCTTTATGAACTAAATCTCTTATTACAGCAGCGCGGATATGAACCCCACGCCGGGTATCGCGTGCTCTGGAAGGTATAGTAATACCGGCACACTGGTTTAAAAAACCGTAGGTGGGCCCACGAGGCTGTTCAGCAGGCGCACGGCGTTATTAGGGCACCTGCAATCAAAGGAAACCAGGCTTACCCCCGCCATTTAATGCAGGAAAGGATAAACCCGGGTTCTTTAGCTACATTGGCCGGGATTCGCTGCCTCTTTGTACCGATACCGTATACAGTCACTTCATTTACTACATACTGGCGTGCAGGTAATCTTTTAGTTGTGAGATGGTTTCCTCTTGAGAAAGAATGGTTTCTTTTACCACATCATTGATAGAAATAATGCCGCAGATATTATCATTTTCAAACACCGGCAGATAGCGTATATTATTTTCACTCATCAGGTGCATGCATACTTCAATGGAGTTATCAGGAGTAATACGCGGCAGGCCCTTAGACATAATTTCTTCTACCTTGGTGTCTGAAGAATGCTTGCCTTTTAATATTACCTTACGGGCATAGTCTCTCTCTGTGAGCAGCCCATAATACAGGTCGCCACGCATAACCAGCACCGAGCCAATATTTTTGGCAGCCATCAATTCCAGGGCCTCAATAACCGTGGTTTCAGGTAGTATTGAAATTACATTGGCGCCTTTACGCTGGAGTATATCAGCAACTTTTTTCATTTGGCAATCGTTTTTGTTCATACGTAAGTTAACGATTTATCTGTGTAGTTGAAATCATGGGAATAAGTTTTTTTCACTAAAAATACGGTCCCTTCCACGCCTTACGATGGTGCTTCCACCAGCCATTAAGTATTTGTAATATTATTTGACCAATTTTGCTAAGTTTAGCAGGTAAACAGCAGCAGTCATGGGTTTATACAAAACACTCCGGATAGACAGGATAAAACAGGAAACGCAGGATTGCAAGACCTTTTACCTGAGCACGCTCAATCATGAGCCCCTGGATTACCAGGCAGGGCAATTCCTGACGTTTGTTTTTACAAAGCCCGGCGGCGAAGAAAGAAGAAGCTATTCATTGTCGTCTGCACCTGTATTAAAAGAGCCACTGGCCATTACTGTAAAACGGCTTGAAAATGGTGAATACTCGAGGAAGTTAATGGACTATGCCAAAGAGGGAGACCTGTTGACTACGACCGGGGCGGCCGGATTTTTTGTTTTGCCCGCCGGGGCCGATCAGTACAAAGAAATCTTTTTTATTGCGGCTGGCAGTGGTATAACACCGGTATATGCACTCATTAAAACGGTGCTGTATAGCCATCCGCATATAAGAGTGGTGCTTATTTATAGTAACCGGTCGGTCCATACCACTATTTTTTACGATGAACTAAGGCAATTGGCGATATTATTTTCCGGAAGGTTGGTAATTGAATTCCTGTTCAGCACAGCGGTTCGTCTTGAAAGAGCCCGTCTTGGCAAATGGCTGCTGGATGGTTTATTAAAAGAATTGAGCAGGGCTTCATTTACGGATACTTTGTTTTATACCTGCGGCCCGTTTGATTATATGCGGATGGTAACCATCGAACTGCTTGAAAACCGTGTACCGCTGCAACACATCAAAAAGGAAAACTTTACACCGCTTAAAATTGAATCGCGCACACTGCCACCCGATACGCATCAGCACAATGTAACCATACAGGTGCAACATAAAACCTACCATTTACAAACACAATATCCCCAAACTATTCTGCAGGCAGCAAAAAAAGAACAAATCGTTTTGCCGTATAGTTGTGAAGCAGGCCGCTGCGGCAGTTGTACAGCTACTTGCATAGACGGTAAAGTATGGATGAGTTACAATGAGGTGCTGATGGACGATGAAATCTCAAAAGGAAGGGTATTAACTTGCACAGGTTATCCAATTGGAGGAGATGTGGTATTGAAATTTGAATAGTAATTCTACGAATATACAGATCGTAAAATTCCGATTTTTGGAAATTTTCTGCCGGCTTGTTAAATTTTTGCTAACGCCCGAAATATGTTGATAAAATATTTTGCCTTCGAACTGCGTGATAAAAAATGAGCCTCGTTATTCTACGTAATCAGTACTGCCTATTTATTTTTTATTCAAATAGGTTGATAGTGTGTTATTAAGTGTCATTTTGAATATTATTGATTGTTTTCACATACGACCATTAAATAAGTCTACGGTTACATATAATATTTATAGAAAAAAATAAAATTGATTTCTATCATCGCATAGTTACTAACAAAATCATTTTTTGGTATAACTATTGGTACGTTGCGTGAAACAAAAATTCTTTTTGGAAAACTGTTGCTGCTAAAATTAACGGTCCCCCAATCAGGATTTATCCCTTTTACTATTTACTGATTATTTGCCATTATCATCAGACAGTATCAATCTAGGTGATTAGCAGGTTTTTGCCTGTTCATAACTCATGGTTTTTACCGTCATGGAATCCGTTTGCTTATCCTGTAATAAAACCTGAAAACCATTTAGTCATAATATGAGAACTACTGTGAAAACAACCAAGAGAGTAATTGCGTCTGCTGCAATTCTAATGTTTTTTTGCCTGTCTTCTTTTGCCCAACAGGTAAGCAAGTCTATCCCAAATTCCACGTCGCCCGACGGAATTATTGGATTCCTGGAGTTTAAGCCCACAGATTATGGGAGCCAGAAGCATCCCCTGATTATATTTTTACATGGCATTGGAGAGAGGGGCAATGGCACTTCCCAGTTGTATTTAGTTGCTAACAACGGTATACCCAACTATTGTGCACACGGGGCTACAATGCGTTTTACAGCAGGCGGGCAAACCTCTTCATTTGTTGTATTGTCGCCACAGTTAAGTTCTTCTTATGGTTATTGGCCTCCTTTCTACCTGCAGGAAATGATCAAATACGCCAAAGCCAATTTGCAGATAGATCCCAACAGAATTTATGTTACCGGTTTAAGCCTTGGTGGCGGTGGTGTATGGGGTGCTATCACAGATAGTTACAACCCTACGTTTGATGCCGGTATTGCGGCCGCAGCGCCTGTTTGTGGTACCCAGCAGATGGACGATAACGCTTTTTGCAGTACCATTGGCACCAATCATTTGCCTTTATGGGCACTTGTTTGTATGGATGATGCGGTAGTAGGCCCATACCCTACACAGCACGGAGAAGCAGACGCACTGGCCTGTCCTATTTCACCCGCCGGAAAATTTACCTATTACCAAAGCGGCGGACATTCCGGCGCCTGGTTAAATGCATATGATACAGGTCATATTACCAGGAATATTGTAGTAAACGGTGTTGTATCCAGTTATACGTTTACTACCAACCTGTACGAATGGTTTTTAAGTAATACAAGAGGTACCACAACAACTACTACCAATACAGCACCAATAGCAAATGCCGGCGCAGCACAAATCATAACGCTTCCATTAAATACAGTAACATTAACCGGCACCGGCACAGGTACCAATGGCGCTACCATTGCATCTTATTCATGGGCAAAAACCAGCGGACCTTCAGCCGGCACCATAAGCCTTCCTTTGTTGAATACTACAGCAGTTACGGGTTTGGTACAGGGCACTTATGTCTTTACATTAACGGTTACAGACAACCATGGTCTGTCAAGCAGTTCAAGTGTAACGATAACAGTTAATCCCCTGCTCAACCAAACGCCGGTTGCCAACGCAGGCGGAGACGTTACGATTACCCTGCCCACCAACAGTGTTGCGCTTGATGCCAGCGCATCGTATGATCCGGATGGTTCTATCGCTGCTTATTATTGGGTGCAAAAAAGCGGACCATCCACCTCCAGCATAGCAGATGCTTCTGCTGCTAAAACAACAGTAAGTAACCTTGTGCAGGGCGTATACGTACTTACCCTGCAGGTGAGAGACAATGCGGGCACTATTGGATACGGCACCAAAACAATCACAGTAAACGCCGCGCCCGCTGCACCTGCGGTCGTTGTTAACCAGACACCCATTTCCAATGCGGGTGCAGATGCAACCATTACGCTGCCTACCAATAGTGTTGCACTTGATGGCAGTGCTTCCTATGATCCGGATGGCTCTATTGTTGCCTATTATTGGGTAGAAAAAAGCGGACCATCCACCTACAGCATAGCAGATGTTTCTGCTGCAAGAACAACATTGAGTAACCTGGTGCAGGGTGTTTATGTATTTACCCTGCAGGTAAGAGATAATGCGGGTGTAATTGGGTATTCCAATAAAACAATCACCGTAAACGCGGCGCAGACGACAACAACAACAACAACGTCCGGTAACCAGGCACCGGTGGCTAATCCCGGTCCGGGTCTTAATCTTAGCCTTCCAACAAACAGTACCACACTGGATGCAAGTAGCTCCTTTGACCCGGATGGTTCTATCGCTGCTTATTATTGGGCGCAAACCAGCGGACCAACCATGTCCAGCATCGGCAACGCCGCCGCTGCAAAAACAACCCTGGGCAACCTGGTGCAGGGCATATATGTGTTTACCCTGCAGGTTAAGGACAATGCAGGTGTAGTAAGCTCTGCTACCAAAACAATCGCTGTCAATGCAGCTTCTACCAGCAGTAACCAGACTCCGGTATCAAACGGAGGGGCAGATATCACCATCAGTCTTCCAACGAACAGTGTTTCACTTGATGGAAGTGCTTCCTATGATCCTGATGGCTCTATAGTTGCTTATTACTGGGCAAAGGTTAGCGGTCCGTCCGGTTATACAATAGGAAATGTATCGGCTGCAAAAACAACGTTAAGCAATCTTGTACAGGGCGTATATATATTTACCCTGCAGGTAAGGGACAATGCAGGTGTTATCGGTTATTCCAATAAAACAATTTATGTAAATCAGCCCCCTGTAGCCAATCCGGGTGCCGATGTATCAATTGGTTTGCCCACTACCAGTGTTGCACTTGACGCCAGCGGATCATATGATCCCGATGGTTCAATAGTTGCCTGGTACTGGATGCAAAAAAGCGGCCCTTCCGGCTTTAGCATTGCAGATGTTACGTCGCCAAAAACCACAGTCAATAACCTGCAGGCCGGCACTTATGTATTTACCCTGCAGGTAAGGGATAACCTGGGTGTAAGCACGTTTTCCAATAAAACAATTACCGTAAGTTCAAGCAGCAGTGCCCGCATTGCCGCGTCAGCAGCCACGGATTCACTGTACGGTGCTTCTGCCAGGACTATTAAAGACTCAGTGCTTGCAGCAACTGCTATAAAACCAGCCAAACTGGTAATATATCCGAACCCCGTGTATTCTTACGCCAATATTGAATTATACAGCGCAGACAACAGCGTAAAAACTGTTAGCCTGTACGATTTAAAAGGTGTTCTGAAAGCAAAATATACATGGCAAACCATACCCGGCAATAACACGTTCTCTTTGAAAAACGTTGACGGCCTCACTAATGGCATGTATGTTATCGATATAAGGGACGTTAACGGAAAATCGAACGGTACCTTAAAATTTGTCAAAGTAAAATAACCATACAAACAAGAACTTAATATTCTTTTCCCGGAATGCCTATTGCATTCCGGGATTTTTTTTTGCCGGGTAAGATGTTCATGAATGGTTTTTATTTACAGCATCATGTTCCCGCCGTTATCCATTTTGTTTTGATCCTGAAAAATTCTCCGGCAGAGACAACCCGCGCGTAAAGAACTGCGTAGTAACAGGAAATAATACCTGCCATAACCGCTTGTATGAAAAGGAAAACGATACGCATAGCCGGGTTTGTATGCTTCTTGTTGATTTGCACGGGCGCTGTAATTGCATACAGGATGTACAATAAACCGCATCGTTCTGCAGCGTCAGAACCGGTAATAGCGCTTACCGCCGTACAGCTGGCATCGGAATACGAAAAAGACGAGGCGGTCGCCAATAAAAAATACCTGGGCAACGCACTACAGGTAAGCGGAACCGTTAGTGATGTTACTTTAAACCAGCAAAACAAACCAGTAATAATTTTACCGGGCAATGATATGAGCAGCGTACAATGCACCTTACTGGACAATGCACCTGCCGTTAAGAAAGGCGATTCCATTACCATCAGGGGCTTCTGTACAGGATACCTTACCGATGTAATCATGGACCGGTGTATTGTTGGTTCCGGGCACTGATGTGCAAAATAGACGGCCATAACAGGAATGCCCGGCGCCAGTGCCGCGCCCACCGGTATATAAGGGGCGAATTCATAAACGATAAAAAAAATAAATATGAAAAAAATGTATTTCATTTTGATGGCATTCGCATGCCTGCACCACGCCATGGCGCAGGACGTGTTCATAACCAGGCATGGACAGGTTTCTTTTTTTGGAAAAACACCTTTGGAAAATATCGATGCCACCAACAATGAGGCATCCAGCGTACTGAATTTACAAACCGGCGAAATTGGTTTTGCTGTTCTTATTAAAAGCTTTCATTTTGAAAAGGCATTAATGGAAGAGCATTTCAACGAGGATTATATGGAAAGTAATGCCATCCCGAAAGCCAGCTTTAAAGGAAAGATAAATAACCCCGCTGCGATTACTACAGGCAAAGACGGTTCATATCCTGTAACAGTGGCTGGAGAAATGGTACTGCACGGCGTTACACAAAAAATTACTGTTTCCGGTACGATAGTTATAAAAGACGGGCTACCGGAAGTATTGGCAAAATTTAAACTTGCTCCCAAAGACTATAACATTAAAATCCCCGCGCTGGTAGCAGACAAGATTGCTGAAACCATGAACGTGTCGGTTGACTGCAAGTACCAGAAGAAATAAAAAGCAGCGCATTCATAACTGAACAAAGTGAGTGTGGCTGCAATTTTATTCAGGGCGCAGATACGGGGAGCGTTCGGGCAAATCAGACATCCAAAAATCAGGTATCCGGGATCTTTCAATGCAGGGCCTGCAAAATATCGTCCAGTATATCATCCGCGTGTTCCAGCCCGGCAGAAATGCGTATAAGCCCCGGCGTTATATTTACTGCCATTCTCTCTTCTTCCGTTAGTTTGGCATGTGTGGTGCTGGCGGGGTGACTGGCGATGCTTTTTGTGTCGCCGAGGTTAGCCGTCAGCGAAAGCATTGTAAGGTTGTTTAGGAAATTACGGCCACTCTCTATTCCGCCTTTTAAATTAAAGCAAACAATTCCGCCGCCGTTTTTCATTTGTTTTACAGCAATGGCATGGTGGGGGTGCGATGGCAGGAAAGGATATTTTAGCCATGAAATTGCCGGATGGCCTTCCAGTGCTTTGGCAATATACAATGCATTGGCAGCATGCCGTTCCATACGCACATCAAGCGTTTCCAGGCTCTTGCTCAGCACCCAGGCGTTAAAGGGCGCCAATGCCGGCCCGGTGCTCCGGCAAAACATATAAATATCATGAATCAATTCTTTTTTACCGGCTATTACACCACCCAGTACGCGACCCTGGCCATCCATCCACTTGGTGGCAGAATGCACTACCAGGTGTGCACCAAAATCGATGGGTCTTTGTATTACCGGCGTGGCGAAACAGTTGTCGACATTTAAAATGAGGTGGTGCTTTTTTGCCAGTTCACCGGCAAAAGCAAGATCGATGATATCCAGCCCGGGGTTGGTGGGCGTTTCCAGGTAAATCATTTTTGTATTGGGGCGGATGGCCGCTTCCCATTCTTCCGGTTTGTCTGCACTTACATAGCTGCATTCAATTCCATAATTGGGCAAATACTTTTTTATGATGGTGTGCGTACTGCCAAATATGGCATTGCAGCTCAGGAGATGATCCCCTTTTTTAAGAAAGGTCATAAAGCTGGCAAATATGGCGCTCATGCCGGAAGCGGTAGCATAGGCATCTTCCGCTCCTTCCAGTGCGCAAATACGGTCGGTAAACTCCTGCACCGTGGGGTTGCTGAAACGGCTGTAGATATTGGCATCTGTTTCGTCGGCAAAGGCAGCACGCATTTCTTCCGCATTGTTAAATGTAAAACTGCTGGTAAGAAACATGGGCGACGAGTGCTCCATTTCACCGGTGCGTTCTGTGCGTGTACGGATTACTTTTGTAATGGGATGTTGCTCTTTCATGGTTAATCGGGTGTTTCGGTAATTTAAAATGCATTCATACTTCAATATCCATTGGTCGTCCCTTATTCACTATTTTCAGCTTCACCCATATGGAATGTTGGATAGGGCGAATGTTGTCAGTTATTCAGCACCTTTACTTCCCAACTGATAGCAGTGCCACTGCCCCGAAGTGTTTCTGCAACTGAACAATATTTGTCTACCGATAGTTCACAGGCTTTTCTTGCTTTTTCCGGGTCAATTTTGCCTTTCAGTTCAAATACAATGTGTATTTTTTCCCATAATGAAGGCTCTTTGCCGGCAAAACGATCACCCTCTATTCTCATAGAAAAACTATCAACCGTTTGTCTTTGTTTTTTTAAAATAGACACTATGTCGATGCCGCTGCAGCCACCCAGGCCCATTAGCAGCACCTGCATGGGGCGTACGCCAAAATTTGCACCGCCGCCTTCAGGACTGGTGTCCATTCTTACTACATGCCCCTTTGCGTCAGTAGCTTCAAAGCCGTAGTCGCCCGCAGCACGGTTTATATTTATTTGTATCATTTATCAATATTTTTTGCAAATGTAACTCATACAGCCCTTTACTTTGCAATTTCACCAGCATACCTGTTTGATGGAGGTTTTTCATTATCCGCATAGTTTTGAACTGGAAAACGGGCAATTACTGCCGGAAATCACTGTGGCATATCATACTTATGGCGTTTTAAACGCCGGCAAAAGCAATGTGGTTTGGATTTGCCATCACCTGACAGCCAATTCTGCCGTTACCGAATGGTGGCCAGGCGTTACAGGTGAGGGTTTTGTACTGGATCCCGCCCGCTATTTCATTGTTTGCGCCAATATTCTTGGGTCCAGGTATGGCAGCACAGGCCCTCACAGCATTAACCCTGCTACCGGCGAACCCTACTATGCCAGTTTTCCGCAAATTACCATACGGGATATGGTGAAAGCCCATATACTGCTCCGTAAGTACCTTGACCTGCCCAGCATTTATCTGCTGGTGGGTGGCAGTATGGGGGGGTACCAGGTGCTTGAATGGGCTTATACTGAAGCAGAGGTAATAAAAAATCTTTTTTTGCTGGCCACTTCCGCAACAGAAAGCGCCTGGGGAATTGCAACGCATACGGCACAAAGGCTGGCTATTGAGGCCGACGATACCTGGTTGCAACCAACAGCTACTGCAGGCAGTAAAGGATTAAAAGCGGCACGGGCCATTGGCATGCTTACTTACCGTAATTATGGTATTATGGTAAAGAATCAAACGGATACCGACACCGAAAAGCTGGACAATTATAAAGCATCTTCTTATATCAACTACCAGGGCGATAAATTGGTGAAACGTTTCAGTGCGTATTGTTACTGGCTGCTGACCAAAGCCATGGACAGCCACCATTTGGCAAGGGGAAGAGGGGGCGATGTAGACCATGTATTGCAACAAATTCCACAACCAACCCTGATCATTGGTGTAAGCAGCGATATTCTTTGCCCATTGGATGAACAGCGCCACCTGGCACAACAAATGCCGCGGGCTACCCTCATAGAAATTGATTCCTCTTACGGGCATGACGGGTTTATGGTGGAATCGGAAAAGATAGCCAAATTCCTTTCCGCCTGGATGGAATAATTTTTTGATAACCGGTATAAGTCATTATCGTTTGCCGCAGTGGCAAGTCTCACTACCAACCATATTTCTGTTTGGGTGTTTAAACGATATGTTTGTTTGCAATTTATTGTTGACAACACCTGCCCCTTCTGCACAAAGTTGTTAATGGAATCGCATCGGTTTTAACCCGGGTTCAATAAAATATTTCAGTCCTTCGATAATTAACAGGCCGGTTGCAAATAAAAAATAAATAGTAGTTTTAAAAGAAAACTGTATGACTACCATTACCGATGAGTACATGATGCAGTTGTTGCCCACTGCAAAAACATTTACAGCAGTCATTCTTAAAGCCGGGCCTGGTATAGGCCGGGCAGACGTAAAACAAATTATCTGGGAGCATGGACGCAGGAATTTCGCACTGCGGGCAGAGGGCTTACTATCGATTGTTTGCCCGGTAATGGATGCCAGCGAAGTAAGGGGGATTGGTATATTTAATGCTGATGAAACAGCCACCAGGCAAATCATGGATGAAGACCCCGGTGTTATGCAGGGCGTATTTGTATATGAGACCCATCCCTGCAGAAGTTTTCCGGGCGATAGTCTACCAAAATAAATATTGCCCGATGGGCGAAAAGCAATAAAGTGGTGTAAAAACACCACTTTTCCTTTAACGATTGACTGCTCTTAGAGAAAAATAATTAAAAATGTGTTCCGGCTGCAACCATACTGCAATATTATGTGATTTAGCAAAGTCTACCAAAATAGTAGACTTTAAATATTTTATTTTTATTTGTTTGATTAATTAAAAAATACGTTTTACATTTGTTGCAGTTCTTTATCATACTTATCAAGAAAGGCAGAGGGTAATGGCCCAATGAAGCCTTGACAACCTGTTCCGCATGCCGGAACAAGGTGCCAATTCCATCCCCGTTTACGAAATAAACAGGGGCAGATAAGTCAGCACAGTGTTTTGAATAACCTTAATATATTTAAAGCCTTCTGACTATACAGCAGAAGGCTTTTTTATTATTAGCCATCCCTGCCGGCTGTTGCCACTCCTTTCATTGGTAAGAAAATAGTATTAATAACATTTAAAACCAATGTACAATGAGTATTACAGCAACACAATTAATCCACGGCATTCCCGTAGATCCGTTAACAGGAGCTATTTCAGTACCTATTTATCAAACTTCCACTTTTGAACAGGAGGCGCCCGGTGTAAACAAGGGCTATGATTATGCCAGAACCAATAACCCAACCCGCGCCGTGCTGGAGCAATTGCTGGCAAAACTGGAAAAGGGCCATACCGGTATTGCGTTCAGCAGCGGTTTGGCTGCCATTGATGCGGTGGTTAAGTTATTGAAGAGTGGCGATGAAATTATTGCCGTAGATGACATATATGGTGGCGCATTCAGGTTGTTTACGCGTGTTTATGAAAAGTTCGGCATCAAGGTTGTCTATGTGGATGCTACCAACGTTGAAAATATTCTTAATGCGATTACGCAACGCACAAAACTCATATGGATTGAAACACCTACCAACCCTACGCTAAAGATTGCTGACATAGAAGCGATTTCAAAAATAGCCGGGGCCAGTGGCTGTTTGCTTTGTGTTGATAATACCTTTGCTACGCCCATATTGCAGCAGCCACTCCTGCTTGGTGCAGATATTGTTGTGCATTCCGCCACAAAATACCTTGGCGGCCACAGCGATCTTATAGCTGGATGTGTGATTACAAAAGATAAGACCCTGGGCGATGAGATCAAGTTTATCCAGAATGCCTGTGGTGCTATCCTTTCTCCATTTGACAGCTGGTTACTGATACGGGGAATAGAAACCCTGCCATTACGGATAAAACAACATTGTAACAGCGCCCTGCAGATTGCACGCTGGCTGCAGCAACATCCTGCAGTTGAAAAATTGTATTACCCCGGTTTAAAAAATCATCCAAACCACGATGTTGCAGTAAAACAGGCAACCGGCTTTGGCGGCATTATTTCTTTCTCGCTCAAAACGGATACCGAAGAAGCTGCTCATGCACTTGTAACTTCTACCAGGTTGTTTAAACTTGCAGAAAGCCTGGGTGGTATTAAAAGTTTACTATGTCATCCGGCCGGTATGACGCATAAATCGATTCCGGCGGTGCAACGCCATGCAGCAGGCGTTAACGACAGTTTGATACGTTTGTCTGTTGGATTGGAGGATGCCGCAGATTTGATCAATGATCTTGAACAGGCATTTTCGGCAGTGAAGGCTGCAGATTATTCCAATCCCGTATTTGCGGTGATAGAATAATAAACAAATGGGTTAGTTACACCGTTTTAAACGGGGAAGAACATAGGCCATCCGAAATCAGCGACTTCGGATGGCGGTGGGGAGTTTCGAATAACATTGATTTACACTTCTCCTTTTGATGCGTCGTACAATTCGTACCAGTCTTGCCTGTCCAGGTCTAATGTAAAGGCATTTACAATATTCCTGATGCGTTGTTCATTGGTGGTACCAATAAGGGGTAATGCGCCAAATTTTATCAGCCAGGCAACGGCAATGGATTCAATATCGGCGTTGTATTTTTTTGCGATTTCAACCAGTTTCCTGCGTACCCTGATAGCCTGTTCATCTGTTCCTGTGGCAATTCTGCCACCGGCAAGCGGGGCCGATGCCAGCGGCCGCATATATCTTTGTTTGATGTAATCTACCTGGCCATTGTCTAAAGCTGCCGTGTTCAGCAGGTTTAGTTCAATATGATTGGTTACAATGGGAACACGCAGGTAGGATGCCAGCAACTGGTGCTGGAAAACGGAGAAATTGGTAACGCCGATGTTTTTTACTTTGCCGGAGTCTTTCAGTTTTGCAAGTGTAAGCGCGGTTTCCTCAAGGCTGGAAAGCGGATCAAGATGGTCCAGCAAAAAGATATCGATATAATCAGTTCTTAATTTCAGTAAGGAATTATCTACGCTTTTAAGGATATGCTCGCTGGAAGTATCGTAGTGTTTTACACGAACGCCGGGTTGTGTACTATGTGGCAGCCGCAGCCCGCATTTGGTAAATAATACGATGTCTTCACGTTTAAATGATTTGGAACTGATGAGATTGCCAAATATTTCCTCGCATTGGTAAGAGCCATAAATATCAGCATGGTCAAATGTATTAATGCCGAGTTCCAGGCAGAGGTTGACAATTTTTTCCATAGTGGCCTGCGTATTGGGTGCTTCGGTTGTCCACCTGTAAAAACCATAAATAGCCGGGGATACCTTGGGGCCTGAATCGCTTAAATATATCTTTTCCATTGTAGTGTTTATTATAGTTGCAATTTCCGGCATTTTGCCAGCGCAGTCAAAATTAAACAGGTTACACTGTATTGGCTAAATATTTTCAGGGTTTATTTGGATACAAGTCATATCAGGATGTATATTTGTCTACTAATTTAGTAGACTTATAGAATATGGTATTACGTGTAGTACAATACTGGCCGCTGGAAAGGGTAGTCCCTGCCTGCCCCGATCCGGTTACTCCCGCCGGTTCCGGTTGTTGTTGCCATTAATACTGTTAAACAGCTTTTTTGTTGCTTTCATTTAATTAACGATTCACTGCTATTATACCACAGGTTCTTATTATTCACTTTAAACACAGGGTATGAAAAATGTAATGGTAAAAATGATGCTGGCGGGTATTTTTATGTATGCTGTTCCTGTAACGGCGCAGCAAAAAACAATCACCATCAGCGGTAAAGTCACGTCTTTTGAAGAATCACTGCCATTGGAAGGCGTTAGCATCGTGGTGAAGGGCAGTGATAACAGTACGGGTACCCAGGCAGACGGAACATTCAGCATGGTTGTTTTGTCTGGTGAAAAGCTGCTGTTGAGCCTTGCAGGGTATGAAAAAAAGGAGGTTGTTCTTACAAATGCGAAGAACTATGATATTGTACTTAAAAGAAGTGACAATGTTTCTGCCGGTGAACGGCCCGGTAATGGAACGGTTTTCGGCACAAAACAAAATGAAATGCTAAAATAAATGGTTCAAAAAACCTTTTGCAAATCATTATTGTAAGACCATAATGAATCTAAAAAAAGAAAGCAATGTCAAAGTTTACAGCAAGGATACAATTACACAGCGCAGATGAAACAGACTATGAAACCTTAAACAGGGAAATAGAAAAAGTTGAGCCCGGATTGAAAAGGAAGCATTTATTGGTGAAGGCGGATAAATTAAGAAAAGGAGAGTATAATTACCGGGGGAATATCAGTTTGAGCGATGTGACGAAAGCCGTATACCGGGCAATCAAAAAAACCGGCCGCGACTACTCTTTTACGGTGATGAAAAATAAAGAGCATTCGTATACAGACAATTAGCCTGATTGGCCGGGGTTTTTTGTTTAGCTGTTAATTATCTATAATTTAGTGGTACTAAAACAGTATAACATGAAACGTATTACGCGCCTGTTGTTATTTTTGCTATTGTCGAAAGCCGGCATGGCGCAGCATAAATCTGTATTGCCTGTAAATGATTTTGAAAAAGCGATACAGGCGGCCGGCGTTCAACTGGTGGATGTAAGGACTCCGCCGGAGTTTAAGGAAGGATATATAAAGGGCGCTGTGAATGCCGATTGGCAAAACCAGCAGCAATTTGCAGAACAGGTAAAAAAGCTGGATAAAACAAAACCTGTTTATGTGTATTGTTTAAGCGGCGTACGCAGTGGAAAAGCGGCGGACTGGCTGACGCAAAACGGGTTTAGCGAAGTCATAAACCTGGAAGGCGGTATAAAAGCGTGGAAGGCAGCCGATAAAAAGGTTGAAATAAAATAATTTTGTTCAGCGCAAAAGGTACCAGGTGCCCCGCTGCATCGCAGCGCTGGTCTGCTCATGATTGGCCCGGCCGGGTAGGTTAAATAAATCAACCAGTGAACTTCTTTTTTTCCTTCCTTCTTAGTTTTAGTGGTTCTCTTACGCCGGGCACTATTAATTTAAGCGCCGTTCAACTGGGCCTTGATAAAAAACCGCAGCTTGCATGGCGGCTGGCATTGGCGGCTGGCTCTATAGAATACATGTACGCCTGGCTGGCAGTAAAGTTTGAAGCGTATATTACCTCTTCGCCGCTGGTTATAAAAAATTTTCAATTAATAGCAGCGGTTGTTATGTTAACATTGGGCCTGCTAACATTAAGGGCTGCATCAAAGCCGTCTGCTTTTACGGCGAAATTTCACAACAGTGGATTCAGGCGCGGGCTTGTACTGGGCATATTAAATCCCCTGGCTATGCCTTATTGGCTGGGCATGACAGCTTATCTCAAAAGCCAGCATTGGATTGATTTATCAACGGTTGTTAAATTGCACACATTTCTTGCAGGTGTTGCACTGGGTGTGTTTACATTGCTGGTATCAGTAGCCTACCTGGCCAACAAAGTTGTCTCAATTGTACAGCACAAAGCCGCTTTATTGAAAAAGATACCGGCATTTATTATGCTCGGGCTTGGGTTGTTTGCCCTGGCCAGGTATATAATTAGCTCCTGAGTTCATGAGGCTTGCGAATTGCAGCGGCCCTTTGCGAATTGCCGTTTTCGTTGCGAATAGCCCTCACGTAATTTCTTTTTATACCTAAAGAAATAAGGACGATGAAGCAATCTGATCGATAAACTATCATCATGCTGCATGTGTAAGCAAAGATTGCTTCACTTCGTTTGCAATGACGGAGAACTATTCGCAATCACAGAAAAATATTCACACGGGCGGACAGCGATTGCTTAATATCATTTGAAGGGACAAGTATCAATGACCCTTTTTATCCACGGGCGTTTTCTCTCCCAATGAAAACCAGTTGCCCGAATCATCTTTAAACAATGCTTCAAAAGCATAAAACTCTTTGGTGGGTGGTTTGGTAAATACCACACCCTTCGCCTTTAATTCTTCGTAAGTGGCCAGCAAGTCATTGCATTCAAATACGGCAAAGCCAAATGTACCCTTACTTACCAGGTCGCGCATGACGGCCGCGGATTCTTTTTTAAACATCATGCCCTCACTGATTGCCATTAAAGTTATTTCCAGATCGGGCTGTTCCGGCGGGCAAACCGTAAGCCAGCGGCTGCCCGGCCCCATGGTAACATCGGTATGCACTTTAAAGCCCAGTTTATTGACATAGAAATCATGTGCGCTGTCCTGGTCTAAAACAAAAATGCTGACATGGTTGATTTTTGTAATCATGGTGTTTGCTTTTGTAGTAAATAATATGGCAAACATCTGCTTTCAAAAAATAGCAGGCTTCTTAAAAATTGCTATTTTCTTTCCAGCCATTTTTTTCTGCAAAACATGCCGGTATGTATTTCAGCGGGGCTGATACCCTGTCTGCTTTCAGGCGCAACTGTTGGTGGCGGTAATCGGAGGGTGTACACCCATTTGTTTTCCTGAACAGGGTGGTAAATGAAGGTATGCTTTCAAATCCGCAGGCATAACAAATTTCGCCTACCGGCATATTAGACTGTAACAGTTGCTTTGCTTTTTCCAGCCGCACATGGGTAAGGTATTGGTGGGGCGTTTGCCTGTAGATTTTCTTAAAGATTCTAATAAAGTGAAATTTGGAAAAATAAGCTTCGTCGGCAATGGCATCCAGGTTGATGGATTCATCAAAATGCGAGTCAATAAAAAGTTTTGCCTGCACCAGGCGGCGGTAAAAATAAATCTCAGGATAAATATCTTCAAACATTTCAGCCACCATGTGCAAGTTTAATTAATGCTTGTTAATTCTAACCAATCCTATGAGGTTTGCAGCGCTGCTATTGCCACCCGGCAAACCTCATAGGATTACAGCACTGCTATCACTGCCTGGAAATCATATTGGATTACATTTTTTTAATCCGACATTATACTGATTAGTTCTTTCATTAGTTTATAAGCCACCATCGCTGTCATGTTGTTAATATCCCTTATTGGGTTGTATTCAACAATATCGGCTCCTGTAACGGGTACTTTTATTTTTTGTATGATGGTTAACAGTTCCCTGGCGCTCAGGCCACCCGGTTCATGATGCGATACACCTGGCGCAAATGCCGGATCAAGTACATCAAGATCGAGTGAAATATAGAGTGGCGATGCCAATTTTTCAATGAATTCGTAATTAAAATCCTTCATTTCAATGATGGTAACGCCAAACTTCTTTGCCTGTGCCTGCTGGTGCGTATTCAGTGTACGTATACCTACCTGCGTCAGCGATTGCACCCTGCCCTGTTCCATTATTCTGGCAAACGGCGAAGCATGAGAAAAAGGATTATTGTCAAAGTTCTCATATAAATCGCAGTGCGCGTCCAGGTGCAGTACATGAAGGTTTTTATAATGCTCACTGAAAGCATCAATGACAGGGTAGCTGACCGAATGATCACCTCCCAGCGTAATGATCCTGTGATCGTCTTTCAATAACCGGCTGATAGCATTTTGTATGGTTGTAAATGCATTTGCCGGTCTTATATCGTCAAAGACAATATCGCCTTCATCTTCATACACAATGCCTTCTTTTATTTCCCTGCCATTTTCTGCAAACGCATTGGCAGATCCGTCTTTATCCATCAGCCTGATTCTTGCCGGTGCAAGGGCGGGGCCTTTCAAAAACGACGAATTATAATCGTAGGGAATGCCTTTTATTTTAATCATGTACTCAAATCATATTGTATGAACGCCGCGGCGCGTATTCAATCCTGCCTGCATTTTTTAACGCGTTCAAAAGCTGGTTTTGGATATTCAGGTCATTTACAGCACTACCCGCTGTGCAGTAGCGGCGCATTTGTACATTGCCTCTACAATGCGGATATCGCGCAGGCCTTCTTCACCGGGCACCAGCATTGGTTTTTTCTGCATAATAGAAAGGGCATTATCGTCCATTTGCCTGGCCTGCTGCCAGGGCACTTTGTAGGCGGTATTAATTTCTCCGAGGGGGCTCGTGCCTTTTATCCCGCTGTAATCCGAATAGGGCGCCAGTTTGATATCGCCTTTTTCACAACTGATATTCATGAAATTTACGTTTTCGCCAAACGTACTTTTTATATGCGCAAATACGCCTCCCGGAAATTCTAGTGTGGCTTCTACTGTTTCATCCAGGCCGTTTTTGTAAATTTCTGGTCTGGTGGTAGATGTTTTGGCGGTTACTATAGCAATGGGTTCCATACCGGTGCCCAGCCTGGCCCCCTGTATGGCATATACGCCCATATCGTATGAAACACCGCCACCCATTTCTTTTTTTTGTTTCCAGTGATTGGTGCGGTCATCGCGATAACCCGCAGCACAATCAACCTGTTTCACCTTACCCAGTAAATGCTGGTTAACAATTCTGGTATATTCTTTTGTATTGGGTTCGTGATGAAGCCGGTATCCGATGGCCAGTGATTTCTTGTTTTTATTGCAGGCATCAATCATTTCTTTGCATTCTTTTTCTGTAATAGCCATTGGCTTTTCGCACCACACATCTTTCCCCGCGTTGGCTGCCCTTATTACATATTCCTTGTGCATGGAAGGCGGCAATACAACGTATACCACATCAATATCAGGGTTGTTGGCAATGGTGTCGAAATTCTGATAGTTGTAAATGTTTTTTTCCGGAATATTGTATTTGGCCTTCCATGCTTCGGCTTTGGACGGCGTGCCGGTAACAATACCCGCCAGGTAACAATTTGTTGTTTGTTGCAGCGCGGGGGCCAGTAAATCTGTACTATAATAACCCAGGCCCACCAGCGCAACGCCCAGTTTGTCTTTTTTACGTGTGCCGGCCAGTAAAATGCCGGGAGAAAGCAGCAGGGCGCCGCTGCCCATTGCAAGCGTTTTTATAGCATCTCTTCTTGATTGCTGCATCGTTAGTATGTTTTTCGGTGAATAAAATAAATACCCGGATATTGAAGATAACAAAAATCAATGGCAGATGGGTCCGGTGAAGCAGGTAAAATTCAACAGCGGGGATTTGTAATGACAGTGTTTAAAAAACACGCATTTAACAAACCCATTTGGGCCATTTAATGCAGCCGCCGTTTTTTTATCATACCTCCTTTTGTATCCTTTACCGTACTTCTTACAACAAATGCATTTGGATCTATTCTTTCGATGGCCGCGTTTAACCTGCTTACTTCCAGCCTGGTGACAACGGTGTATACAATATCAATATCGTAAGTCTCGCCACTTTTGCCAAAGCCTCTCTTGCCGCGATAAACGGTAACCCCACGGCCCAGTTCATCGGTTATCATTTTGCGGATTAAATCATTTTTTACAGATATGATGGTAACACCGGTATACTCCTCTATACCTTCAATGATAAAATCCACTGTTTTGGATGCTGCCAGGTAGGTAAGTACAGAATAGAGCGCGGTTTCTATAGACAGCAGGTAAGCGGCTACACAAAAAATAATGATATTGAACCCCAGTATAATATCGCCAATGGAAAGGCCCGATTTACGGCTCAAAAAAATAGCCAGTACTTCTGTTCCGTCCAGTACAGCGCCGCCGCGTACCGACAAGCCAATGCCGGCACCCAGGAAAAATCCGCCAAAAACAGCCACCAGTAATTTATCGTGTGTTAGATCGGGAAAAGGAAAGAATGCCGTACAAAGGGCCAGCCCAATGATGGCCAGGATGGCTTTAACAGCAAAGCCTTTATCGATTACAATCCAGCCCAGCAATACAAAAGGAATATTTATAAGTATCAGTATAATGGGCAGCTGAAACGATGTTAGTTCAGCAATCATCAGCGATATGCCGGTGGCGCCGCCATCGATAAACTTGGCAGGCAGCAAAAAACTTTTTAACCCAAACCCCGCGCAGAAAATGCCGCCGCCGATCAATATGATGTCTTTTATCTGCCGCCATACATTCAGTCGCAGTTCCCGCATGCCTTTGGCCAGCTCAAAAGGGGATAGCTTTTCCTGTTTATTTTTTTTCCTGTAAACAGTATTCACCACTATCTGCGACCATAGATGATTCATACCGGTAAAGTTAATAAAACAGCTTCTTTTATACCATTAAAAACGATTGTTGATTGTATCAACTGTTTCATATCTTCAGTACCAGCATAATTTAATGAATGGATCAGACGCAACTGAAAAAAGCCATCGGCCTGTGGCCTGCCGTATCGATTATTATTGGAAGTATTATTGGTTCGGGTGTTTTTATGAAACCCGCCACCATGGCGGAGCAGGTGGGCTCACCGTTATGGCTGACCGCAGTTTGGGTAATAGCGGGTGTTTTTTCATTAATAGGAGCGCTTATTTATGCTGAAGTGGGTGCCATGCTGCCTGAAACCGGCGGCCAGTATGTTTACTTTAAACATATGTATGGAAGATTTGTGGCATTTTTATACGGATGGGCATCCTTTGCTGTTATTAATACAGCAGCAGTAGCCGCCATTTCATTTGTGTGTTCCCAATATGCTGATTACTTTTTGCATTTACCGCGGCTCAGCGCACCAGCGGAGCATTCAATTGTTTTGCATATTCCCCTGCTGGGTAATCTGTTTCCGCTGGAAAACCTGGGTGTAAAATTACTGGCCGTAACCCTGGTAACGGGCCTTACACTTTTAAATTATGTAAGTGTGCGGGCCGGCAGCGCATTGCAGGTTATCTCAACAGTGGTAAAAATGCTGGTGATTGCAGCGCTGGTATTCGGAATTTTTTTCTCGGGCCGCGGCAATGCAGGTAATTTTATTCATTCGGTACACCCAAAAGAAGGTATTGGTTTGCTGAGCGGGCTGGTGGGTGCATTAACCGGCGCATTTATGGCTTACGACGGATGGATAAACATCACTTTTGTTGGTGGTGAAATCAGCCATCCGCAGAAAACAATACCCAGGAGCCTGTTTATAGGAGTATTTGCCTGCATTGTTGTGTACGTGCTTGTTAACCAGGCCTATTTGTATGTTTTGCCTGTAGAAAAAGTAGCGGGCTCCTCACTGGTAGCATCAGACGCTATTGCCATAGCATTGGGTACTGCCAGTGCGGCCATTGTTGCGGCCATGGTGGTAATCTGCACATTTGGCGCCATCAACGGTAATATTATGTCTGTAGCAAGGGTTACTTATGCAATGAGCATTGACAGGCTTTTTTTGCCATGGACCGGCAGGGAGCATCCGCGTTTTCGTACACCGGGCAATGCATTGCTGCTGCATGGCATCTGGTCCTGTCTTTTTATTATCAGCGGTTCTTTTGATATGCTGGCGGACATGTTTACGTTTATATCGTGGATTGCCTACCTGATGGGCGCAGTAGGTATATTTATATTGAGAAAAAAGATGCCACATGCAGCCAGACCATACAAGGCCTGGGGCTATCCATTGCTGGCCGGGTTATTTATCGCTTTTGCCGCATTTTACGTGGTCAGCACCATTTTGAACGATGTAAATAATTACAATACAGGCAGGACGCCCGTCATTAATTCATTACTGGGCCTGGCCATTACCTCCCTGGGTATTCCTTTGTACTGGTATTTCAGAACGGTAAAAAAGCCAGTTAGCCGCTAGTGCTGCCAGACATCCGGTGATGGCTCTTTTTCGTATATTGGTATATGGAAACGGCCGCAATAAAAAGTATATTGTTTCGCATTGTATTTCCGATATTTCTTTTCTTTGAAGGGCTGTTGGTGCCGGTTGCATGCAGCAAAGGAAATACCGGTGTAACAGATCCAGTTAATATGCCAGCTCCAAACAATGATACAGCCATACCAGTCAGCGGCAGCAAAAAATACCTGGCATTGGGCGATTCTTACACCATTGGCACTTCTGTTAGTGAGTCGGATCGTTACCCGGTACAAACCGCCGCTATCTTACAAGCGCAGGGTATCGATGTACACACAGACATTATTGCCACCAATGGATGGACAACCGGTGACCTGCTGAACGCCACCAATGACCATCCGGTTGCCCATGATTATGATGTGGTAACATTGTTGATTGGCGTAAACAACCAATACCAGGGCAGAAGCCTGGAAGAGTACAGGCAGCAGTTTACCGCTTTGGTGCAGCGTTCCATTGCATTGGCCGGCAACCGGCCTCCGCATGTCATCGTTCTATCCATCCCTGATTATTCTGTAACACCTTTTGCAAAAGGAAGAGATGTGGCGGAAATTGCGGCGGAGATTGATGCTTTTAATGCGGTTAACAAACTGGTTGCAGGCAATTACAAAACACAATACCTTGATATCACGGAAGAATCAAGAAAAGCAGCTACTGATCTTACATTGGTAGCATCAGACAACCTCCACTTTTCCGGCAGGGAATACAGCCTCTGGTCGTATAAATTGGTGCCGTTAATAAAAACGGCTTTACAATAAATTGTTCCGGCTTGTTTTATTGTCATTCCTCCGGCATGCTGTATGTTTGGAATAATTAAAGCCAGACCATGCCTGCATTACGATTGGTTTTTGTTAGCTGTATTGCCATTTTTTGTTGTGTATACCTGCCTGCGCAGGTGAGCATACCGGCCTATACCGGTTATGCATCACCGGCAGAAGCAGGTACGGAAGAAGACGGGAGTATTTTGTTTAGTGAACAGGCCGGCCTTCACAACTGGACCGATACCAGGCAAAGCCTCCGGTATTTTTTTAAAGTAGCCCATGCCGGGCCGCTTACTGTTTACCTGTTTGCAAAAAACAGTTCCCCGGGAACAAGTTTGCAGGTGACTATTGCCGGTAAAAAATTTATTGTACCTGTTCCCGCAGGCAACGCATTTAAAAAAATACCGGTGGGAACAGTTGACATAAAAACTGCCGGCTTCTATTCGATTGATATGGCAGCACTGAAAAAAACGGCTAAGGAAATAGCCGCCGTTCAATCCATCGAATTGGATGGTACAGCTGCACAAGGCGTTCAGTTTAATACAAAACCAAGACGCAATGCCGCCTCTGTTCATTTGAATTATGTAGTCCCGGACACGGCGAGGACGGTTTCACTTTACAACGAAATAACGATACCTGCAGGGGCTGATCCATTGTACACGTACTATATGGCCTGTGGTTTTGCAAGAGGTTATTTCGGCATACAGGTTAATAGTGCCAAAGAGCGAAGGGTAATTTTTTCGGTCTGGGATGCGGGTAAGGAAGCGATGGACAGGAGCAAAGTAGCCGAAGAAAACAAGGTAAAACTGGTGGGCAAGGGAATGGATGTAATAGCTACCGATTTTGGAAATGAAGGCACGGGGGGCCACAGTCACCTGGTATATAACTGGAAGACCGGGGAAACCTATAAATTCCTGGTGACTGCATTGCCCGACAGCGCCACGAAAACGACTGTTTATACCGGTTATTTTTTTATGCCCGATGTACGGAAGTGGAAACTGATTGCTGCATTTCAGGCGCCGTCAGACGGAGGATATTTACATCACCTGTATTCTTTTGTAGAAAATTTCCAGGGAATAAACGGACAGTTGCTGCGTAAGGGATTCTATGGTAACCAGTGGATAAAGGACGAGAATGGCAAATGGAATGAACTTACCACCAGCACTTTTTCTTATGATGCTACCGGAAAAGCGGGCGACAGAACGGATTATGGCGCCGGCACCGAAGGAACAAAAAATTATCTGTGGAATGGAGGTTTTCAACCGGCCAATGCAAAATATGCAGACACATTTTCGCGGGTTGCCAATGCGCAGGTGCCGGTGATTAATCTTTATGATAATGCAGATAGTATTGCGCAGGCAATTGCCGATAAGCAGGCTATTTATGATGCGGTGAAGGCCGGCAAACTGGATACAAGCGGTTCAAAAGACGGACTCTATTACAAGATAGAAAAAGAAGGCACAGGCAGCAATATTCTGATAACCGACACCGTGGTGGCTTATTATAAAGGTGCTGTATTAAACGGTGAAGTATTTGATGAAACAAAAGAAAAACCGGCCAGGTTTCCGTTAAGCCGGTTGATCAGAGGCTGGCAAATTGGTCTGCCATTATGCAGGGCAGGGGGAAAAATCCGGTTAATCATTCCTTCGGGGTTGGCATATTCAATACGCACACGTTCTCCCAGGATTCCGCCCAATAGTGTATTGGTGTTTGATATAGAAGTGGTGGAGGCGAAGAAAGCTGGTAGCCTTTAGCGTGAGCTGCTGGTTGTTAGCTTTTAGCATCTAGCTTTTAGCTGCGTGCAGGCATTGCGCAAGGGCTGATTATCTTGTAAGCATATGTACCAATGTTGCATGTTGCGGATATAATTGCAATAGCTCGTCGCGCTTTCCCATTTCAAAATCGTCAAAATCAAACCCGGGCGATACAGTGCAGCCTACCAGCGAATAGTCGCCGCCTTCTTTTGTTTTTGACCCAAACCAACTGCCCGCTTTTACTGTACATTGAAAGCATTCATTGTTTTCGGGGTTGTTTCCCAGTAAATGTGTTGTTAAACTGCCATTGGGTGCTATTTCGTAAACCACCAGGGGATCTCCATAATAAAAATGCCATATTTCGTCCGATGCAATACGGTGCATAGCAGAGAACTGTTCCTTCTCCAATAGAAAATAAATGGCGGTGGATGCCGGACGCGGACCTTCGAAGCCAGGTGGCAATTGTTGTCCCGGTATGGTTAGCGATGCGCAGTAGGTTCTGATATATGAGCCACCTTCTATATGCCTGGTAAGTTGTAATTTATTTATCCAATAACCGGCGGAGGGTCTCATCTACTGCTCAATTTTTACTTTCATTTCCTTTGTTCCATAGTACCATGCGTTTAGTAGATCTTTAATACGCGTTGTATCTGCAGGGGTGCAGGGCACTATGGTATATATCTTAAATATAAGCGAATCCTTCGTTTCTACTGCTACTTTGTTGTTGTATTCTTTCAAAACAACGCTGCCTTTCAACTGTTCATAACGTTTAACAGCCCTTGTCTTCTTTGCAGTGGTTTCAAAAATAAATTTATAGCCGGTACCGGTTGCTGCTACAGGTGCTTCGGTTTTTTCAACCGGTTTTGCCATTGCGCTGTCTGTCTTTACACCACCACCAAGACTGTCTGGTTTTTTTCCTGCAGAATCTATGGCAACTGCGGTAGTATCGGGTGCGGCCAAGGGTTTGGTTTCGGCCGGCGTTGGCTTTTCCGGTTCAGCAGTATTTTTATTATAGAGATAATACCCGCCCCAGCCAATCAGCGCCAGCGTAATCAGCACCAGCAACCCGGTAATTAATTTCCCGGTATTAAAGCTGCTTCCGCCTACCGCATCCTCGTTGGTGCTGCCGGCGGGTTTTCTTTTTGTTTCAATATGTTTATGCGGCAGTTCTTCTGTTCTTTGTATCACAGTACCGGCAGTAAAACTGTAGCCATTGTCTTTATTTTTCTGCAGGGTACCAATACCTTCAAAATAATAAGGTTTGCCAATATTTAAATATTGAAAGGCGGTGGCAATAAAAGAATGCAGATCGGCTTCAGCCAGTGGTTTCATTTTGCCGGTATGATCTTTTATGTATTGAACCAGGGAGTCGTCCAGCTGCTGACCTGTTTTGGGGCTAAAGGTTATTCCTTCAATGGACATCTTTACCTTGGAATTTTCATCGGGCAGAACGGCTTTATCGTCGAGCGTAAATAAACCAATGCCCGGAAGGGAAAGCCTTTTATATTGATAAAAATAAGGAGCCAGAAGGGTATCTATTTTCACGCTGGTTGTTTTATGGCCAAGTTACAATAAATCGCTGTTTTACAAACAAATAAAACGTGCCATACAGGCGCAAATTGTATTTTTGCCCAAATATTATTATGCTTACGGAGCGCGACAGGCAGTTTATTGAATACTGGAGGCAAAACAGGGATCGGGAGAAAAAGCTGGTCCGCCAGCTATTGTTTGGTTTGCCCGCAGGCCTTTTGTTTGTTGTGCCGATCATCCTTAATTTTTCTTCGGGCTGGGATAAAAGGGCCACTATGTGGGCCAGGGGGCATTCAGACGATAGTTCTGCCTCGGTGCTTATTATAGCTGCGCTGATTATTTTGGTATTTATAGCCATTTTTTCAAAGCGGCACAGGTGGGAAATGAACGAACAGGCCTACCGCGAACTACTGGCCCGGCAGGAAAATGAAGAAGAAGGTGCAGCAAAAGATGCTTAGAAATGGTCTGGCCATTAGTAACGCAATACAGATATATTTGCAAAATTTTATTAGGATGAGAAAAATTGTCGTAGCCGTACTCCTGCTGGGTTTGTTATTGAGCGGATGTGCAAAAAATAGTTCTTCGTTTACCTGTACGTATGATCCCTGTGCTTACCAGGCTCCTGCAAGCGAAATTACACAACTGGAAAGTTACCTCTCCAATGCTGGCATTACCAATGCTGTTAAACATTGCAGCGGGATGTATTACCAGATTACCAATCCCGGCACGGATGCAACACCCACTACCTGTTCCAATGTGGTGGTTAATTACAAAGGTGCGTTAACCAATGGAACCGTATTTGATCAAACCACCGGCAGCCCGGTTAGTTTTCCGCTTGCTACCCTGATAGAAGGCTGGAAAAAAGGGATACCACTTATAAAAAAAGGCGGCAGTATTACCTTGTATGTGCCACCCACCCTGGGATATGGACCAAATGATCAGAAGGACGCCAATGGCAATATTGTTATACCCGCCAATTCAATCCTGATTTTTAATGTTCAACTGGTAGACGTGCAATAAGATGGCTGATGGCGGATGTCGGATGGCTGATGTAGGATGTCTGATTTTGGGATTTCTTTTAGCGCGGCATCCCGAAATCTTTAAATGATCAATTTCTTAGTAAGTCGATTAAAAAGAAATCAGCCATCAAAAAATCAGCCATCAGCCATTAAAAAATGAGACATCAGCCATCCCTTCCTACCTTTGTACAAATAAATACCCGTTGCCACACGAAGCCATTTCTGTATTTGATATTTTTAAAATAGGCATCGGGCCATCGAGTTCGCATACCCTTGGTCCCTGGCGGGCGGCGGAGCGGTTTCTTCAATCGCTTGAAAAAAATAATATTTTACCCGATATTACAGATATACAGGTTTTACTATACGGCTCGCTGGCAAAAACCGGCAAAGGTCATGGTACGGATACAGCCATATTGCTGGGGCTGAGTGGCGACGATCCGGTTAGTTTTGATGTAAATAATATCAATACTAAAATAAATGATATCAATACCAGCAAGAAACTGTTGCTGAACGGAAAAAAGGAGATCGATTTTGATCCGGCCACTGCAATACATTTTCTTTTTACGGAGACGCTTCCCTATCATCCCAACGCGCTTAGCTTCCTGGCCACTTCAAAAAACAATGTACAATTTGCCGAAACCTACTATTCAATAGGAGGCGGCTTTGTAAAAAAAGAAGGCGAAGACGAACAGGCCGGAGGAGCGGTAGAATTGCCTTTCCCTATTGACAATGCGGATGATTTATTGCACTGGTGTATGAAGGGTTTGTCGATAAGTGAAGTGGTAATAGAAAACGAATCTGCCTGGCGCCCTGAGGCCGAAACAAAAAAGGGGTTGCTGGCTATCTGGAACGTAATGAAAGAATGCATGTACCGTGGCGCCCACCAGGATGGTATGCTGCCCGGTGGATTGCATGTTAAAAGAAGGGCCGCTGCGTTGAATAAGAAATTGTTGCCTCAAAAAAATTATACGGATTATGAGTCCTGGATGCGGGCTATTAGAAAAGGCGGTGGTGATTTCAAATATACACTCGACTGGGTGAGTTGTTTTGCGCTGGCCGTGAATGAAGAAAATGCGTCTTTTGGGCGGGTAGTAACGGCGCCCACCAACGGCGCTGCGGGTGTAATACCTGCGGTGCTGCAATATTATATTACGTTTTGCGATGGCTTTAAGGAGGAAAAAATAATTCAGTTTATGCTCACCGCTGCTGAAACAGGCAGCATTTTTAAAAAAGGGTCCACTATTTCTGCTGCCATGGGTGGATGCCAGGCCGAGATAGGCGTTTCATCTGCCATGGCTGCTGCCGGTCTTACTGAATGTATGGGAGGCACACAGAAGCAATGTTTGATGGCCGCTGAAATTGCCATGGAGCACCACCTCGGTTTAACCTGCGATCCGATTGGCGGCCTGGTGCAGGTGCCTTGTATAGAACGCAATACCATGGGGGCCATCAAGGCCATTACAGCTTCGCAACTGGCATTGCAAAGTACGCCCGATTTTGCCAAGGTATCATTGGATGCCGTTATTAAAACCATGTGGGATACCGCGCTTGATATGAACAGCAAATACAAGGAGACCAGCGATGGAGGCCTGGCAATTAATATACCGATTAGTTTGCCGGAATGTTGAAGATTGACCATTGACCATTGACCATCGACCATCGACCATTGTCAATGGTCAATCGTCAATGGTATCTTAATTCAATGATGGGTCCACATCAATATCTTTTACTTCCACGTTACTGTAATCACGTATTTCATTATAGAGGGTATCTCTTTCCACCGGCTGGCGTTTTACCTGTTTAATAAGTGTAACCAGTTGTGCGGTACTCATGGCGGGTGTCTGTTCTTCGCTGCCGGCCATAGAATAAATCTTTGTAGTATCGTCGATAGTGCCGTCAAGATCATTTACGCCAAACGACAGCGTCAGCTGCGCATTTTGCCGGCCCAGCATTGGCCAGTAAGCTTTCAGGTGGGGAAAATTATCGAGGTATAATCTTGCTACGGCATACAGTCGCATGTCTTCTGTTACGGAACTTTCCGGTACATGGCTCATATCATTGTCTTTATTTCTGAACTTCAGCGGAATGAAAGTATTAAAACCGCCTGTTTCATCCTGCAATTGTCTTAAGCGCTCCATATGGTCTATGCGGTGTTCAAATTTTTCAATATGGCCGTATAGCATGGTGGCATTGCTGTGCATGCCCATCATATGGGCAGTGCGGTGTATATTCAGCCAGCCGTCTGCATCTACTTTATCTGCGCAAATCTGCTGCCGTATATCCGGATGAAAAATTTCAGCGCCGCCACCGGGTAATGAATCAAGCCCCGCTTCGTGCAGCAGTTTCATGCCTTCTTCTGCGGATACTTTTGCCTTACGGAACATGTAATCAAGTTCAACGGCCGTATAGCCCTTTATATGAAGAGAAGGACGATGGGCTTTTATCTGTTTCATAAGGTCAATAAAAAAAGCAAGGTTTAATTTCGGGTGAACACCGCCGACAATATGCACCTCGGTAATGGGCTTATTGTCATACCCTCTTATAATATCCATCATTTGTTCTGTACTGAGTTCCCAGCCTTCTTCGCGGTGTGCATACAGCCTGGAATAGGCACAAAATGCACAGGAGAATACACATACATTAGTAGGTTCTATATGGAAATTGCGGTTGAAGTAAGTCTTATTACCATGTAATTTTTCGCGCACATAGTTGGCCAGCATGCCCAGGTAAGACAGGCTGCCCTTTTCAAAAAGCAATACCCCTTCTGCGGGTGTAATTCTTTCTCCGGCTACTATTTTTTCACCAATCTGCTGTAGCGTTTTATCGCCATTTTTTATAAGTTCCGATACCTGCAATACACTGCTCATGCTGTAAAATATTAAGAAGGCAAAGGTACAGACGCGGGCTCAGATACGGTATAAAAATTGCTGTTGAAAAGGCAATGTTTTCATGAAAAATAATGAACATCTGCATGGTTTGTTTGTTCATTGTTGTACAGAGCAGGTATTATATGTTTGAATAAAGTGGATGCCGCCGTCAATTATCCACATCTTGTTAGTAATAACTGCCGGCAATATAACGTTTCATGAATTATATTTGAAACAGGCGGATACGATATTAATTTGTACCATCATTTTAACAAAAGCTTTATTCCGTACAAACAGCCGGTATAAACTTTAAAAACCAGATTGAATTGACAGAAGCCATTATCAACCTTGAATCAGTAAACCCGATAGAATTCTTTGGAGTAAATAACGGTAAACTGGACATCCTCAAAAAGAAATTTCCCTTATTAAAAGTATTAAGCCGCGGCACTCAGGTAAAATTGAGCGGTTCGCCCGAACAGGTGGAAAACGCCAAGGAAAAAATTGATCTCATAGTGCAGTACCTGGAGAGAAACGGGCACATGAGTGAAAATTATTTTGAACAAATCCTGGGTGGCGACGATGCCGAAGTGGTAGACAATTTTATAGACCGGAATCCCAATGATATACTGGTATTTGGGCCGCATGGCAAAACCGTTCGTGCCAGAACGTCTAACCAGAAGCATATGGTAGCCGGTATAGACAAGAATGATATTTTGTTTGCCATTGGGCCTGCCGGAACGGGTAAAACCTATACCGCGGTTGCGCTGGCAGTGCGGGCTTTGAAAAATAAGCTGGTAAAAAAAATCATTCTTACGCGCCCGGCGGTGGAAGCGGGAGAAAGCCTGGGCTTTTTACCGGGCGACCTGAAAGAAAAGATTGATCCCTACCTGCGGCCTTTGTATGATGCACTGGATGACATGATACCGGCAGACAAACTGGGGTATTATATGAGCACCCGTACCATCGAAATTGCGCCATTGGCCTATATGCGCGGCCGTACACTGGATAATGCATTTATTATTCTTGATGAGGCACAGAACGCCACCGATTTGCAATTAAAAATGTTTCTTACCCGTATTGGCGCCAATGCCAAAGCTATTATTACCGGCGATTTAACCCAGGTGGATTTGCCCCGTAACCAACGCAGCGGCCTTGAGAAAGCAGTACGGATTTTGCAAAATGTAGACGGCATATCGCATATAAAGCTCGACGAAGAAGATGTGGTTCGCCACCGCCTGGTAAAAGCAATTATACGGGCATACGACAGGGAAAAAATAAGAGAAGATGGAAACCAATAATATAATCCGGAATTATAAAAACGAGGCGCTTTTACGGCGCCTTTCCTTTTTTGGCATCATGCACAATTGCAGTTCCGCCATCTCCAAACGGTATAACAAGCCTGTTGCCGGTTCGCCTGGGGGATGAAATCCCTTTTATCTTTATCTGTTATATTTCATAGCTACATTGCATTGCTGAGAATGGTGCCGGGATAGTTTTTAGCAGAACGGGCATCTTTGTGAATAGTATTGCCGGATGCAAATCTTAACATAAAATCTTTGTGGGGTCAACCTGTATTTTAGATAGTTTTGCAGTGAAATAAAAAACATGAAAAAAGTTATTGTATTTTTTGGGATACTGGCATCGCTGGCCTGCAACAACGAAGCTGGCTACACAAAAGCCACCGATGCACAGGAGGCAGCCAGGGAGTTTATCCGCGCGTCGCTGGATGGCAATTATGATAAAGCCAGTTTTTATTTATACAAAGATTCCGCCGGCGTTAATGAAATGTTGCTCAACAAATGGAGAACAGATTACAATGGCTGGAAGCAGGAAGACAAAGTAGGGCATAAAGAAGCCAATATTATTGTAATTACAACGCAGCCGGTAAACGATTCCACCCTTAATTATATCTTTTCTAATTCCTACAAGAAAGATACCACCACCATCAAAATTGTGAGGGCAAAAGGAGAGTGGCTGGTAGATCTGAAAGACATACATTAAACTGCTGTTATAACCAGCCTGTTGGCAATTCGCTGTTAGTATATCACCAAATAATACAAGAACTGATGAAAAAAAGAATGTTTTCAATCCTGCTCATAGCAGGGCTGGTACCGGCCTCATTTTTTCTATTGTCATGGGGCACCTGGGGGCATCAGCATATCAATCACGCGGCTGTTTTTGCACTGCCGGAGGGCATGCGCCGTTTTTTTTATAATCATATTGATTTTGTAACAGAAGAATCGGTTATACCGGATGTAAGAAAATATACCATTAACGACAAGGCCGAATTTAACCGGCACTTTATAGACCTTGAACCTTTCCAGACAAACCCAGCAGAAAGCCTGCCCCTTACCATGAAGGATGCAACGGCTAAGTATGATGCCCAATTCCTTGACAAGAATGGTATTCTGCCCTGGTATATGATGGAGATGATGCAAAAGCTTACAAAGGCTTTCCAGGACAGGAAAAAAGCAGAGATTCTTTTTATTTCAGCAGATTTGGGTCATTACCTGGGCGATGCCAATATGCCCCTGCATACTTCGGTTAATCATAACGGTCAGTTGACTGATCAGAAAGGCATCCACGCTTTTTTTGAATCACAACTGCCGGAGCAATTTGGCAATAACTATAATTTTTACACCGGCGATGCAAAATATATAAAAGATGTACCGGCCGAAGTGTGGCGTATTATAATGGCCAGCCACAAACTGGCAGATACCCTGTTGCTGGCAGAGAAAAATCTAAAGCAGCGCTTTGACCCGGATAAAATATTTATGAAAGATTCTGCGGGCAATATATTGACAAATAAGTATCATGATCCGGTTCATACCTATGAATATGCAAAGGCATTCCACGAAGCGCTGCATGGCATGGTAGAGCAGCAATTACGGGCTGCGGTAGCTGCTACGGCCAATTTTTGGTATACCGCATGGGTAAATGCCGGCAGCCCCAACCTGGATAGTCTTGATGAGCCGGTGCTTACAGAGCGAAACAGCAAAAACTATAAAAAGGACTATAAACGCTGGAAAAAAGGAGAACTTTTCGGATTCAAAATTGACAGGGAATTTTAGCCAAACCCGGAAAAATAATTCAGTTCCATTTCCCGGAATTCATTTGTACGTTTGTAAGGTTAATATAATAAAAATATGCATATAGTATCGCATCCATGGCATGGCATCAGCACGGGAGATAATGCCCCCCGGATAGTAAATGCGGTGGTGGAAATACCGCAGGGCTCCCGCTGTAAATATGAAATAGATAAAGACAGCGGCATGCTGAAATTAGACAGGATTATCTATTCTTCTTTTCACTATCCCTGTAATTACGGGTTTATTCCGCAAACCTACGGAGATGATAAAGATCCACTGGATATCTTAATACTTACCTCACTGCCGGTACAGGCGCTTTGCCTTATGCAGGCAAAAGTGGTGGGGGTGATGCAGATGATAGATGGGGGCGATGCAGATGATAAAATTATTGCAGTGGCTGCCAACGATCCCACTGTTAATCACTACAATAACATAGAAGAACTGCCGAAGCATTTTTTTGATGAACTGCGGCATTTCTTTGAAGAATATAAAAAACTGGAAAATAAGACGGTGATAGTAGAGGAATTTGGTGATAAAAGCCAGGCGTTGAAAGTCATTGAAGAAGCCATGGCTTTTTATAAAAAAAATTTTAAGCGGTAGGCCGGTATCACGAATAATAAACGGCTTCTTATGACCATACAAACCATCCTGCTGCTGGCGATAATTGGCCTGGCGGCAGGTATTTTAAGCGGTATGATAGGGATTGGCGGCGGCATCATTATAGTGCCTGCGCTGGTTTTTGTGCTGGGGTTTACACAGCAGCAGGCGCAGGGTACATCGCTGGGCCTGCTGCTGCTGCCGGTAGGCATACTGGCCGTCATGAACTACTACAAACAAGGATATATTGATGTAAAAGTAGTGGCCATCATGTGCATTACTTTTGTAGCAGGTGGATGGCTGGGCAGTAAGATTGCCCTGTCACTGCCCCAGGAAACCGTTAAAAAAATATTTGCAGTTATACTCATATTAGTCGCTTTCAAAATGCTTTTCCTGGATAAACGTTAAGTATAAACGCAGGTTACCGGAACAATACCCACCTTACATGACCTCCCGATTTTCTTTGGCAAAAACTGGCTGCGTGTTTGTGTAATTTTATTGTATCTGCATCTAATAAACAGAAACTTACACGTTGAATTCAGACCGCTATCAACATATATCCGACGCCGTTCTGCTGGAAAGATTTTATGCAGACAAGGATAACCAGTGGCTGGGCATCCTGCTGCAGCGTTATACCATGCTGTTGCTGGGCGTATGCATGAAGTACCTTAAAAACGAGGATGATGCCAAAGACAGTGTGCAACAGGTTTTTCTGACAGCCATTGCAGAACTTCATAAATACAAGGTAGAATATTTCAAAAGCTGGATATACATGGTTGCCAAAAACCATTGCCTGATGAAATTACGCGACAGGCAGGGTAAATCGCCCACCATGCTTAATGAACAAACCCTGGTGCTGGGCGAAGAACCATCGTCGGTTGAAATGCACCTGGATAAAGACCGGATGCTGGATGCCATGACGGCAGCCATTGAGGAGTTAAATGCCGAGCAGAAACAATGCGTAACTTTGTTTTACCTTGACAAGAAGTCCTATACGCAAATTGCGGATGCCACCGGGTACAGCATGATGCAGGTAAAAAGTTATATTCAAAATGGTAAACGAAACCTGAAAATAAGTGTGGAGCGTATCATAAAACAGCAATGAACAAAGATTTATTGAACATATTGTCCAATAGTAATAAAGACATCGATAACCAGCAGTTGATGGACTACCTGGCCGGCAAATTGTCTGGCGATGAAAAACACCAGGTAGAAATGCAACTGGCAGACAATGATTTTGTAAGCGATGCGCTTGAAGGTCTTGAGCACCTGAAAGATCCAAAAGACATTAACTTCTTTGTTGACCAGCTTAACCGTGATCTTCATAAAAAATTGCAGCAAAAACAGAAAAGAAAACAAAAAAGAAAATTATTGCAACAGCGCTGGGTATATGCAGCCATAGTACTTATTCTTGCGCTGCTGGTAGCCACCTGGCTGTTAATAATTAAATACCAGGCGCTAAAGAAATAGGTACGAAAGATGATGTCTGATGTCTGATGTATGAAATATCCCACTCAAAAGAAATCAGCCATGACAAAATCAGACATCAGCCATATTTTCTATCTTTAAACAAACCCCTGCTTATGCGCTTTCGTTTGTTTATTGCAACCTGTTTGTTTTTTGTTCAGCCCCTTACCGCGCAGAGAATTACCACCGAAGCAAAAATGGCTACTGCTTTTGACGATTACATAAAGCAGGTGATGCCGGCCTGGCAAACGCCGGGTATTTCTGTGGTAGTGGTTAAAGACGGAAGGATAGTTTTCAAAAAAGCATATGGCCTGCGGGAGCTGGGAAAGCCACAACCTTTTACCACCGCCACATTATCCGCCTGCGCTTCTACCACCAAAGCTATGACAGCTACCTGCATGGGGATGCTGGTAGATGAGGGAAAGGTAAAATGGAGCGATAAGGTGTCGGATATATTGCCGTCTTTTAAACTTGCCAATCCTTACCAAACGGCAGAAATAACGGTGTTGGATTTGTTTACCCATAATGCCGGTTTGGGAAATGCCGATCTGCTGTGGGTGTCGGGATATTCAAGGACAGAGATTTTGCAGCATATGCAATTGATGGAACCTGCCTATTCCATGCGCGCTTCATTCATTTACCAGAATCTTATGTACATAGTGGCCGGGGAAGTGATTTATAAACTGACCGGAAAAACCTGGGACGAATTTGTAACCGATAGAATTTTTAAAACGCTTGGTATGAATAATACTTATGCCGATCATTCCGCTATTACGGGTACAATGGATGCCACCACTTCGCATTACAAGGACAATGACAGTGTGCGTGCAATTCCTTATTTATACACCGATAACATAGGGCCGGCTGGCGGTGTGTGGTCCTGCGCGGATGATATGGCAAAATGGTTGCAATGTTTGCTTGACAGCACCAAAATAAATGGAGGTCGGCTACTACATGCTTCTACTTATGCCACAATATTTAAACCCCAGGTAATTGCCCCGGAAAATATGTATTCCACCATGGAGGTGTTACAACCGCACTGGTTTACTTACGGATTGGGCTGGTTTCAGCACGATTACAATGGCAAAATGATTCAATTTCATACGGGTAGCCTGGCCGGTCTTACTGCTATAGCCGGACTGATACCCGCCGACCACCTGGGTGTTTATATTTTCGGTAATCTGGACCATGCTGAATTGCGCCATGCGCTGATGTACAAGGCATTTGATCTCTTTGGTTTCAACGATAACAGCAAAGACTGGAGCGGTACATTCTCCAGGCTTTACAAAACCATTGATGACAGCGCAAAAAAGAAAGAAAATAAAATACTGGAAAAAAGAATACTGAATACCCACCCGTCGTTTCCCCTGGCCGCGTACACGGGCAGGTTTGCCAATAAAAGACTGGCTAACATAGAGGTTACGTTAGCCGACTCGTTGCTTGTTGTATCTATGCCCGGAAATATCCGCCTCAGCCTTCAGCACTGGCAATACGATGTGTTCAGGGCAAATTGCAATCGTTGGTGGTTTGGGCATAGCTGGGTACAGTTTTTGCCGGATAAAGAGGGAAAAGCCGCTTCCGTGCTGATAGATGACGTTGAATACAATAAAATACAATAAGTTAGAAGAACTACCTTAAAGTAGTATTTTTTTGATGGGCTGGCTGTTGTAGCTTTGCTTTATAAATAAGTTAACGAGGGGCTAACATATCTTAACACTATTTTTAGTTTTGCCGGCCGACCTTTACATTATCAAATTTTAATACAACAAATTCAAATAAAGATTTTCTCATAAGCAGTTAGTTTTGGTTACGAGCCCTGTTTCCACAGGGCTCATTTTTTTGCCCCTGCTTCATTTATTTCTTGCTTCTTCCACGGGTATTTATTTACAGCGTATCGTACACATAATTTCATACATCATTCTGCACATAAAAAATCAATTGTTTAGAAATCCTCGTCAACACTGTGCTGATTTTTTTACATTGCAGGTATAAAATGCTGATGTTTTTATGAGAAAACTTGCAATCCTGTATATCCTTAGCGCTGTATATTGCGATCTGTTCAGTCAGTCATTACAGGCCGGTTTTAACGGCCATGAATATACGGACATGCTGGCTATCAATTTTCAACGGTTTGATGATTCTGCGGTAACCAATCCAAAAATTCCCATCCCCCGTGGCTACCGGGCTGTATTTCGCTCTCCTGAACTCGGTTTGAGAAACCGTTGGAATATGTGGTATCGCAACGACAATAAAGTAGCTGTTATCAGTTTACGGGGCACCATTGCCGAACTGGCCAGCTGGATGGAGAATTATTACGCGGCAATGATTCCGGCAACGGGTTCATTACAGATAAATGACAGTACCAGTTTTAATTATCAGTTGGCTGCAGATGAGAAGGCGCATGTACATGTGGGATGGGTAGTGGGGCTGGCACATCTTGCGCCAACTATCACCGAACAAATTAAAGTGGCTTATCAAAAAGGGATACGCGAATTTATTATCATTGGTCATAGCCAGGGAGGCGCACTGGCCACACTTACCCGTAGTTATCTTTTTTACCTGACACAAAAGGGCGGTTTGCCAAACGATATTGTTTATAAAACCTATTGCAGCGCGTCGCCCAAAGTGGGCAACTTATATTATGCCTACGATTTTGATTTTATTACCCGCAATGGCTGGGGCTTTACCGTGGTGAATGCGGCAGACTGGGTGCCGGAAACACTTTTCTCTGTGCAAACGCTTACTGATTTTAACCCGGTAAACCCATTTGGTAATATCGACGATCTTTTAAAAAAACAATCGCTGATTGCACGCTGGGTAATAAAACACAAATACAAAAAGTTGCGAAATGGCGTGCGTACGGCGCAGGAAAGGTTTGAAAAAAACCTGGGTGGGCTAGTCTATAAATTCGTTAAGAAAACATTACCGCAGTTGCGTGAGCCGGTATACGCGCACGACAATAATTATCAGCGTGCGGGAGTGCCCATTGTATTGCAGCCCGATGCAGACTACTACACGGTGTTTCCCAATACCACCACCAATATTTTTCAGCACCATATGTTTGCGCCCTATTACGTGCTTGCGAAAAAATATTATTCAGAATAACGTTCCGGCAACGGTCAAAACCCGTGTAAATTAATTCGCAACCGGCAGATTATGCACTATAAGCTTCTTCCAGCGCATAATCAATTGCAGCGCTGGTGTGAATAAGCGTTGTGTCAAAAACGGGAATACTGCAGTCAGATTGCTGCAGGAGTAATGGTATTTCTGTACAACCGAGTATTATACCTTCTGCGCCTTCTTTGGACAGCTTATCAATTATATGCAGAAATTGATGTTTGGTAGCGGGCAGAAAAATATTTTTCCCCATTTCATTGTAAATGGCATCGTGTATATACTGGCGATCTGCCTCATCGGGTATAATGGTTGAGATTTGATATTGTGCAAGCGCATGCTGGTAGAAGCCCAGTTCCATGGTATATTTTGTTCCCAGTAATGCCACTTTTGTCAAGCCCAGCTTTTCAATTTTTTTTGCGGTGGCCTCAGCTATGTGAATAACGGGTATACTTACTGCTGATTGTACTTCGGCCGCTATCTTATGCATGGTATTGGCGCCAATAAGAATACAATCTGCACCCGCATCTTCCAGTTTTTTTGCAATGCCAGCTATTATTTCAATAATTCCCTGCCAGTCTTCCGCAAATGTGAGGGTCTTTATTTCATGAAAGTTGACCGAGTGTAAAATTATTTTTGCTGAATACACGCCACCCAATTTTTTATTCACCATTTCATTCAGCAAACGGTAGTATTCTGCAGTAGATAACCAGGTAAGTCCGCCGATAATGCCAATTGTCTTCATCTTATGTCTTTATAATGCAAGATACATTATCGGGGCGATGAAGAAAGAACCGGCGCTTTTATCTATGCGCCTGATAATAATAAACACCTTTTATAAGCACAATTGCTGTTAATAATTATTGAACTTTTAATTGATCCCGGCTCACGATGTCGTCACCCAACGTAACTTTGAAAGCTAAATTATGCACTATGCCGGTTGATTTACGCTCAGATACGGTAACACGTCCCGGTGCAGCCATGCTGGATGCCATGATGCACGCAAAAGTAGGCGATGATGTGTTTGAAGAAGATCCAACAGTAAACCGCCTGGAAGCTTTTGCGGCAGAAATGTTTGGACGGGAGGCTTCACTTTATTGTCCTTCAGGAACCATGAGCAACCAGATAGCCATTAAGTGCCATACCCATCCCGGCGATGAAGTAATTTGTGAAAAAAGCAGTCATGTTTATTTGTATGAAGGCGGTGGCATTGCTTTTAATGCTGCTGCACAGGTAAGATTAATTGATGGCGACCGTGGCCGGATGAGGGCAGAACAGATAGTACATGCCATCAATCCCGACGATGTGCACAAACCAAGAACTTCGCTCGTATGTCTTGAAAACACGGCTAACCGCGGCGGCGGCAGCTGTTACCGTGTACAGGATATTCTGCAAATTAAAAGCGCCTGCGACCAGGCCGGCCTGGCCCTGCACCTGGACGGCGCGAGGTTATTCAATGCATTAATTGCCAATGGCGAAACGCCGGAGCAATATGGACAGATGTTCGATACAATTTCTATCTGTCTTAATAAAGGCCTGGGTTGTCCTATCGGCAGCCTTTTAATTGGCAACCGAAAATTTATCAGGCAAGCCAGGCGCATCAGGAAAGTTTTTGGTGGCGGCATGCGGCAGGCCGGTTTTATGGCTGCTTCGGGGCTATATGCTTTGCAGCATAATATAAAAAGGCTTGAACTGGATCATATTCACGCACGGCAGATAGCCATGGCGCTGAAACAAAAATCATTTGTGGGTAGTATACTGCCGGTAGATACCAATATAATCATTTTTGAAGTGCTGGAGCCCTATACCGCGAAAACCCTGACCGATAAGTTTGCCCAGTTTCATATAAAATGTATTGCCATTTCGCCCACGCAGGTAAGAATGGTTACCCACCTGGATATAAATGAACAAATGGTAAAAGAAGTGATCAGTTGTATAGAAAGCCTTTAGCTATTAGCCTTTAGCTGCTGGCAAAACGATAAATAAAGAAGAAAGCCGGCAACGCTAAGCGCACTAATTGCTTATAGCTAAAAGCTAATTGCTGGTCGCTCAATTAATTTTCACTCTTCTCAGTTCAAGCAGGTTCAGGCCATTTGCGCGGAAATTTTTTATGTGCGGGCTAACCAGCCGGAAAACCTCGTCGTACCATAGCGGCACTACCGGTGCATCGTTTATAACCAGCCGATCCATTTGCCTGTACAAATCCTGTTTTACAGTATCATTGATTTCTGTAAGCGCTTTCTCGTACAGCAAATCAAACTGCGGATTGTTATAACGGGTATAGTTAGGCGGGGCCGGGTTCCTGCTATAAAAAACGCTCAGGTAATTTTCTGCATCGGGGTAGTCGGCTATCCAGCTTCCGCGAAAAAACAAGGCCTGCGATTTGGCTGTTTGTTCAAGCAATAAACTTTTCTGTACTACTTCTACCTGTATTTTAATTCCTGCTGCTTCCAGCTCTTTGGCAATAAAGCTGGCAAAGTCTGCATAAATGGGAATGGTTAGCAGTTTAATAGCCGGAAAGCTGTTAATATCTTCATAGCCAGCTTCCTTAACCAATTGCCTTGCTTTTACGGGATCATAGCGGTAACCTTTTACAAGTGTGGTATCAAAGCAGGGAAAGCCGGCAGGTATAAAACCACTTTCGGCCGGAATACCAATTGAATTGCGCAGGTAGAGCATCATCTTTCTTCTGTTGAACCCATAGTTAATGGCTTGTCTTATTTTTTTAAATCGCAGCGGCGAGTTTTTGACCAGGCTATTGCTGCTGTCTGTTACTATACCAAGGTATTCTGTATTGAGATAAGGATGTTTGGCCAGCACAATTTTATTTTTCCATTCATTTTTTAATTCGCCTTTCTTGCTGATTACTTCATCTTTAAAAGACGGATCGATATCATTGATAAAATCTACCTGTCCCTGCTGAAACAATAAAAATTCGGTGGCACGGCTATCATAAAAAGAAATTTTAATGCCATCCAGGTAAGGCAGCGGGGTACCTGCACTGTCTTTTTCAAAATAGCGGTCATTTTTTACCATCACCATAGCCTGGCCTTCTTCCCAGGCAATCATTTTAAAAGGACCGGTACCGCAGGGATGACTGCGGAAATCTTTTCCATATTTCTCTACCACTTCCCTGGGAACAACACAGCAATACTGCATGCTCAGCAAGCCCAATATGGGATTAAAAGGCCGTAGCAGCAGGAGCTGAAACGTAGAATCATTAATGGCTGAAAAACCTGCAGCGCTGTCTATGCGGTTGTTGAATATCCAGGCACCGCTGCTGGCCGTGTTTTTGTCAATGATCCTTTTAAAACTGTACAGCACATCGTATGCCGTAAGCCTTCTTCCCCTGCCACCGGCGAATGCATCATTATCGTGAAAAAAAACATCGGTCCGCAGGTGGAAAATATATTGTTTCCGGTCGGCCGAAACATCCCAGCTTTTGGCCAGCGAGGGTACCATGTTCAGGTTATCGTCTGTTTCAATTAATGTATTGTACAATTGATGAACGGCCCATATCACCGATTGATTTTTGGCAAAAGCAGGATCAAGGCTGGCGATACCCGTTACTTCATTGTAATGAAATATTTTTTTAGCACTGCTTTTACTATGATGGCACATAACGAACAGCAGGCAGCCGCCAACCAAAGCAATTAACCGTAGGTATTTTTTTAACCGCATATTTGAAAAACTACGGCTAAATTTAGCATTCTAAAATTAAACAGCGTGGATATAAAGGGAAAGTCTTTGCTATTGACTCTAATTAGTGGGTTGGTTTTATTGCACTGCAGTGGCCAGATGTTGCATAAGCCGGCCGCTTTTACACACCAGGATACGTTGCGGGGAAGTCTGAATGCGAACAGGACATGGTGGGATGTTATTTATTATAAGATTACCGTACAGCCGGATTTTATTGGTAAAACGATAAAGGGCAGAAATGTTATCAGCTTTAAAGTGCTTTCTGCAGGCAGCCAGATGCAAATAGATATGCAGGAACCAATGGAAATTACTGCAGTGGTCTTTCAGTCCAGGCATCTGGAGTACCGGCGCGAAGGAAATGTTTACTATTTGGTATTACCCGGAAAACTGGAAGCAGGAACCACGCATCAACTGGATATCTCATTTGCAGGTAAACCACGCGAGGCCACCCGCCCGCCATGGGATGGAGGATGGATATGGAAGAAAGATGCCAATGGCAATCCCTGGATGAGTGTAGCCTGCCAGGGACTCGGGGCAAGCGTTTGGTATCCGTGTAAAGATCACCAGAGTGACGAACCGGATAGCGGAGCAAGCTTAACCATGATTGTGCCCGATACCCTGGTGGCAGTAGGTAATGGCAGACTGGTGGAAAAAAAGGACAACAACAATGGTACCTGCGCATATACATGGCAGGTGGTAAACCCCATCAACAACTATAACATCATTCCCTATATTGGCAAGTATGTAAATTTCACGGAAACATTTGAGGGCGAAAAAGGAAAACTGGATTGCAGTTATTGGGTATTGGACTATAACAGGGAAAAAGCAATGGAGCAGTTCAAACAGGCGCCCATGATGCTAAAATGTTTTGAATACTGGTTTGGGCCTTATCCTTTTTATGAAGACAGTTATAAGTTGGTAGAGTCGCCCCACCTGGGTATGGAACACCAGAGCGCCGTAGGCTACGGCAATAAATTTCAGAACGGATACCTGGGGCGCGATTTGTCGGGCAGTGGCTGGGGATTGAAATGGGATTTTATCATTGTGCATGAGAGCGGGCATGAATGGTTTGCCAATAATGTTACCAGTAAAGATTTGGCAGATATGTGGCTGCACGAAGGGTTTACGAATTATTCCGAAACCCTGTTTACGGAATGCCAGTTTGGTAAGGAAGCGGGGAGCGATTATGTAATTGGCACCCGGAAAAATATTGTGAATGATATACCCATTATTGGTCCCTATGGCGTAAACCGCGAGGGCAGTGGCGATATGTATTACAAAGGTGGCAACCTGCTGCACACCATACGCCAGGTAATTAATAATGATACAACCTTCAGGAATATTTTACGCGGGCTGAACAAAACGTTTTATCACCAAACGGTTACTACGCAGCAGGTGGAAAACTATATCAGCCGGCAATCCGGTATCGATTTTTCCAAAGTATTTGATCAGTACCTGCGCACAACACAAATACCGGTGCTGGAATATAAAATTGATGGCAATGAGATTGTTTACAGGTGGATAGATTGCGTAAAAGGGTTTAACCTGCCGCTGAAAGTATTTGCCGGAAAACCGATTTGGCTACAACCGGCTACCACATGGCAAACCCAAAAAATGCCCGATGGTTTTGCCGGCAAAGATTTTACCATCGACCGGAATTTTTACATACGCAGTAAAAAGGATGGATAATGACCGTGGTACAATAAATCGGTATATTGCCCTTTTTATGAACCAATCAGAAGGCAAGTGTCAGTAAAATCTACCTGGGTTTTTGTTGTCATTATATGTACGCTTGTGGTGGCCTGGGCATTGTACAGGGATATGCTGGCGGAGAAACAATACATCGGCGATCTACGCAACCGGGTAGTGGGCGCCAGGCTACAGAAAGATGGTTTGATGCCCTATTTTTATAAATGGAAAAAAGGCGATGGTATACGATATTACGATCCTGACAATTTCGACTCCCTGCAGGCAGCCAATATAACGGCTTCGCCGTTTTTTCATTACCTGCTGTATCCCATTGCCGATTGGCGGCAGCGTACCATTAACAACTTGTGGCTGATAGCAGAATATGCCTCCTTGTTTTTGCTGGTATTGATAAGCCTTTTATTAACCCGTACGCACCAGCAACAATGGCTGGTAATTGGCACGGGTTGTTTTTTTTTGCTAACCGAGGCATGGAAAATGCATATCGGCAATGGTCAGAATTATATTTTTATTCCATTACTGGCCATGGTTTTTTATTACTGCCTTTCAAATAAAAGATCCTGGTTCCTGACATTTTTGGCGGGTACCTGCGCAGTAGCAATTGTGCTGATAAAACCATCGGCCGTTTTATTTTTGTTGCCGTTTTTACTGGTACTAAAAAAGTATAGCGGTGTTTACCTGGCCCTTCTGCTGATGCCGTTACTCATTGCAGTGGTATGGATAATCTCCGGCAGCAGGGAGATTATGTTGTGGAAGCAGTATAAAGAAAATATAACGCAACAAATAAAAGCGCACCAGCAGCAATCGCCAGTTATGCAGGTAAATGAACCGGATCCGCATTTTACAGAGTGGGAGGGGATAGATATGAAAGCAATTGACCGGCAAACGCAATTGCACCCGGTACCTATTTTTTCAGAAAATGGAAACTTTTTTGTGCTGGCACGAATGGTGTTTCATAAGAATATTAATACAAAAACGCTGTTTATTATTGCCTGTTGTTGTATGGTGCTGGCGCTGCTGCTGTTTTACAATAGGCATAATGCAACCGGTTTTTCTTTACCCGCGCTGGCATTGATCGGGTTTGCCTTATTCATGATCCTGGACTTGTTTTCTCCCGTATACCGGCACCAGTATTATGGTGTTCAATGGTTGTTCCCGCTATTATTGGGCGCGGCGGTGTACAGGCCTGTTGATAAAAAGATATATGTTTTGCTGGCCGCGGGCATGCTGCTGAATATTGTAAATATCAGATTTGTGCCTATGGAGCATACTATGGGCGAGTATATTATGCTGGTAGCTATTATTGTTTTATCATTGCGCCGCGAAACCGCTAACATTCAATGAAGAAAACAGCTATTATAATTGGGGCAGGCCCGGCGGGTTTAACAGCAGCATACGAGTTGCTTACAAAAACCGATATCATTCCCGTTATAATAGAAGCCGACAGCCAGGTGGGTGGTATTTCAAAAACCATCAACTATAAGGGCAATAAAATTGATATCGGCGGACACCGTTTTTTTTCAAAATCAGAAAGGGTGATTAACTGGTGGCTGCATTTTCTACCACTGGATGCCGGTGTTAAAGACCGGCACATTGATATACAATACCAGCACAACCATGCCGCATTTGATATACCCAATGAATATTTTGGGCAGGGAGATAAAGTGATGATGGTAAGGCCGCGCAAATCGAGGATATATTATCAGCGCAAATTTTTTGACTATCCGTTGCAGTTAAACGGCACAACGATTGCCAATCTTGGTTTTTTGAAAATGATGCGCATTGGCTTTTCTTATACCCGTGCAAAACTGTTCCCGG